>Ga0209155_1001196_pt1 | contig 12321 bp, 10 predicted proteins | sample GraSoiAngelo_122_FD_185879 | JGI IMG/M metagenome (GOLD analysis project Ga0209155, IMG submission 185879) | Grasslands soil microbial communities from the Angelo Coastal Reserve, California, USA - 14_0927_02_20cm (SPAdes) (version 2) | ecosystem: Environmental > Terrestrial > Soil > Grasslands ...
TCGACAACACGCTCCGGATCGCCGCTGCGCGCGCGGATCTGCTCGACCACCGGATTGCCGAAGATGATGCCGCGCGCAAACGCCGCCGGGTCGGCGATCGCCTTGTCGATGTGCAGCACCGCCGCACGGAAATCGGTAAAGCCGGCCTCGCTCACCGCCTCTCGGATCGGGTCGATGCGGTGATAGGCGAAAGGCACCTCGTAAAAGCGTGGCGGATCATCGGGAAAGAGCTCAGCCAAAAGCTCATGCGTACGGCGTTGCGCCGGGTTGAAGCGGTGCGCATCCCACACGCTGAAAAGATAGTGCCCGCCCGGCGAGAGCACGCGATGCGCCTCGCGATAGGACTTCTCCTTGTCCGGGAAAAACATGATGCCGAACTGACAGACGAGCGCGTCGAAGCTGCGGTCCGGGAACGGCAAGTCCGTCGCATCCGCCGGCTGGAACTCGACCGTCTCGCCGGGCCTGAACTTCGCGCGCGCCACCTCGAGCATCGGCGGGTTTAGGTCAGTGACGGTGAGCCCTGCGCCCGAGGGCAAGAGGTCGCGCAGTCGCCGCGACACGATGCCGGTGCCGGCGCTTGTCTCGAGCACACGCCGCGGCGCGAACGCGGCGACCCGCTTCGCCGTCTCTTCGGCGAAATCGGCGAAAAACACCGGCCCCAGCCCGCGGTCGTAATGCTCCGGAATGTTACCGACAAAACTTGCCGCGTTATCGCTCATCGGTTATGCCCCGGGCACGCCCTGCGCCTCGACATAAAGCGCGTAGACCGACTGGCTCGCCGCCATGAAGAGGCGATTGCGCTTCCTGCCGCCGAAACAGACATTGGCGCAGCGCTCGGGCAACAGGATGCGGCCGATCAGATCGCCATCGGGCGCGAACACCGCGACCCCGTCCTCGCCCTCGCCGCCGGAAAAGCCGCACCAGATATTGCCGTCGGTGTCGACGCGGATGCCGTCGGCATAGCCCGGCATCGCATTGAAGAACACGCGCCCATTCGCGACCTTCGCGCCATCCTCGATGACGTCATAGACATGCACGGTCTTGTCGCCACCCGGCGTGTCGACGACGTAGAGCCTCGCTTCATCGGGCGAAAAGGCGAGCCCGTTCGGCCGCTCCATGTCGTCGACCGCGATTGTGATCTCGCGCGTGCGCTGATCGATGCGGTAGACCCGGAATGGCAGCTCCTGTTCCGCCTTGTTCCCGAGATAGTTGCCGCGAATGCCGGCGCCGTTATCGCTGAACCAGATCGAGCCGTCGGATTTGACGACGACGTCGTTGGGGCCGGTCAGCCGCTTCCCGTCAAAGGTGTTCGCAAGGACCGTGATCCGCCCGTCATATTCGGTGCGCGTCAGCCGCTGCGAACCCATCTCGCAGGTAATCAGCCGCCCGATGCGGTCCCGCGTGTTGCCGTTGGCGTAATTTGAGCGTTGGCGGAACACGCTGACCGCTCCCGTCTCCTCCTCCCATTTCAGGATGCGGTCGTTCGGGATGTCGCTGAACAGGAGGTAGCGCCCGTCACCGAACCAGACCGGACCTTCGGTAAAGCGGCAGCCGCCGGCGATCCGCTCGATCGCCGCCATCGGCAGCGTGTATTTCGCAAAGCGCGGGTCGAGAATCTTGATGTTGGGGTCGGGATAGCGGATCGGCGCCGCCCCCGTGTCCCACCGCGATCCACCACCGCCACTGCCGATTTCCGCCGAACCGATCGTCAGCGTACTGCTGCTTATTGCCATGTGACCTCACTGCTTACGATGCCCCTCACCCCGGCCCTCTCCTCGCACGCGGGGAGAGGGAGTATCGACGGTGCCGCTGTGAACCCTCGCCCCGCTTGCGGGGAGAGGGCAGTCCGAGGCGAAGCCGCGGACAGGTGAGGGTGAGCCCGCAACCGCTTTGTCGCCTCCGCCGACGGCATCACGAATTCGGGCCGCGCTCCATCGAGACGGGCTGCCAACGCCGCAATCCGCTTTCCGCCAGCACCGATGGATTGACGCACGACATGGGCCATCTGCCTGACAGGACGAGCGACAATTCCTGCCCGACCCGCCGCCGCCGCGCAGGATCGAAGCGCGAGGTTGCCGAGGCGACATGCGCGGTCAGGATCACATTGTCCATCCGGAGGAGCGGGTTGTTGCCGCCGGGGGGCTCCTTTTCGAGGACATCGAGCCCGGCCGCCGCGATCATGCCCTCGTCCAAGGCCTTGATCAGCGCTGTTTCGTCCGTCGTCGGGCCGCGCCCCGTGGAGATGTAGATCGCGGTCTTTTTCATCTGCCGGAAATGCTCTTCTCGGATCATCCGCTGGGCACTCTCGGTCGCCGGCGAATGCATCGAGAGGATGTCGGCGCGCGCCAGGAGTTCCGGCAGGCTCACGGGCTCGACGCCGCGCTCGACCATGACGATCTCTTCGATAAAGGGGTCATAGGCGATGACATTGAGGCCGAACGGCTTGGCGCGCTCGGCGACGGCGCGCGCGACATGGCCGAACGCAATGAGGCCCAATGTCAGCCCGCGCAGCCGCGGGATTTGCAGCAGCATCGGCCGCCCCTCGGCCCAGCGTCCCTCGCGCACCAGCCGGTCCTGCTGCACGAGGCGGCCATGCGTCGCCAGGATCAGGCGCATCGCATGATCGGCGACTTCCTCGATAAAGGTATCCGGGCAATTGGTGACCGGGATGCCCTTGGCGGTCGCCGCCGCGACATCGACCGAGTCGACGCCGACGCTGCCCAGCGCGATGATCTTGCAGCGAGAGAGGCCGTCGATCATGCGCTTTGTGATCGGGCGGCCCTTGGCATAGAGCGCGTCGGCGTCCTTTGCCGCGGTGACGAATTCCTCCTCGGACCCGGCCTTGATCTCGTAGATCTCGGCGTCGATCGCGGTGAGCGCCTCCAATTCGTAGCCGTAATCGCCGCCGGCCACCGTGAAGCTGGCGCCCGCCGGCGTCGCGATCCTGAATTTGGCCAAGGGGGTCCTCCCAATCCGCGCAATTCCGAAGGGGCGGATCAGACCGTCCGAGGCCAGGGATGTCAATTGCCGTAGGTGCCGCGCCTAGGCCGGCTCCGCGGGCGCCGTCAGACCGCCAGTTCGCACCAGATCGGCGTGTGATCGGAGGCGCGATCCTTGCCGCGCGGGCTCTTGTCGATGTCACAGGCGGCGATGCGGTCGGCGGCTTGCGGCGACAACAAGAGGTGATCGATGCGCAGTCCCTCGTCGCGGTTCCAGCGGCCGGCCTGGTAATCCCAGAACGTGTATTTGTGCGGCTCCCGATGAAACACGCGATAAGCGTCGGTCAGCCCCAGATAGAGGAGGGCGCGGAAGCGGCTGCGCGATTCCGGCTGGCACAGCGCGTCATCGCGCAACGCGACCGGGTCGTAGACGTCTTCGTCCGTCGGGCAGATGTTGTAATCGCCGGCCAGCACAAACGGGATCTCGCGCTTTAGCAAATCCTCCGCGCGATCGTGCAGCCGCTCCATCCAGGCGAGCTTGTAGGTGAACTTGTCGGTGCCGATCGGGTTGCCGTTCGGCAGATACAGCGAGCCGACCCGTACCTCTTCACCCGTACCGCCACTGAACGAGGCTTCGATATAACGCGCCTGCTGGTCGTCAAACCCGGGCAGGCCGGTGACAATATCGCGCGGCGGCTCCTTCGAGACGAGCGCGACGCCGTTATAGGCGCGCTGCCCGATGCATTCGACGCGATAGCCGAGCGCCTGCACTTCGAGCCGCGGGAAATCGTCGGCGAGGCATTTGATTTCCTGCAGGCACAGCACATCGGGCTGCGCGCTCTTCAGGAAATCGAGCAGATGCGGCATCCGCACTTTGACCGAATTGACATTCCAGCTGGCGATCTTCACGGCCGACCAGGTTCCGTTCCGTAGGATGGGTTGAGCATCGCGAAACCCATCATATAGCGGCGCGCCTGGCGCAGCATGGGTTTCGCTCTTGCTCAACCCATCCTACGAGGTTGCGACGAGCAATCCCCGGCCGGCTAAATCGAAAAGGAGTTGCCGCAGCCGCAGGACGAGGCGGCGTTCGGGTTCTTGATCTGAAACGAGGCGCCCATCAGATCCTCGACAAAGTCGACCTCGGACCCGTTCAGCAATTCGAGCGACACGTCGTCGACAACCACCCGGATGCCGCCGTGCTCGAACACGACATCGTCGGGACTGGTCTCCTCGTCAAAGCTCAGCCCGTACTGAAAGCCCGAGCAGCCGCCGCCCGACACCGCAATGCGCAGAAAGGCCCCCTCAGCTGCCTCCTGCGCCTTCAGGGCGGTGATCCGCCGTGCCGCGCTGTCGGAAATCGTGATCCGGCGCTCGCTGGTAACGTCTGACATAGGCTGCGTGCTCCCGTCTCGCCGGGTCTAACCCTAAGGTGTATTTAGGCATTCGCAGCCTTCTGTCAAACGCGCAGAAGGAGGGCTGGCGCCTCCCGGGCCCGCCCCTCCATATAGAGAAGGCTGGTTGAGGGAAGGATAAAGGATGCTGCGGGCATTGCCCGGCGGGCGCGCTCAAGAGCAGGAAGAGGCCGCGGCCGACAAGCTGGCCTTGTTGATGGCGCTCGAAAAAAAGGCGCTGTGGCTCTCGACCTGGATGATCCACCAGGCCAACCATCTCCGGCCAAGCCGGGACGGGCTCAAGGTCGGCGGCCATCAGGCGTCCAGCGCTTCGGTCGCCACCTTGATGACCGCGCTTTATCTCGATGTCATGCGGCCGCAGGACCGGGTCGCCGTCAAGCCGCATGCCGCGCCCCTGTTCCATGCGCTGCAATACCTGCTAGGGAACCAGAGCCGCGATAAATTGGAACGCTTCCGCGCCCTGGGCGGCGCCCAGGCCTACCCGTCGCGCAGCAAGGATGGCGATATCGTCGATTTTTCGACCGGCTCGGTCGGGCTCGGGGTTGGCGTTACGCTCTTTGCCGCGCTGGTGCAGGACTATCTGCGTTTGAAGCGCCTGGTGCCGAGCGACACGCCGCCGGGCCGAATGATTGCGCTCGCCGGTGACGCCGAGCTCGACGAGGGCAACATCTTCGAGGCCCTCCTCGAGGGCTGGAAGCACGATGTCCGCAATCTCTGGTGGGTCATCGATTACAACCGCCAGAGCCTCGACGCTGTGGTCTCCGACCGGCTCTTCGGCCGCATCGACGCCTTGTTCGAGATGTTCGGCTGGCGCGTCGTCACGCTGAAATACGGCCGCCTCTTGCAGACCGCCTTTGCCCGGCCTGATGGCGAGCAATTGCGCGAATGGATCGACGCCTGCCCGAATTCGCTCTATTCCGCGCTCGTCTACAAGGGCGGCGAGGGCTGGAGAGAGCATCTCCGCCGCGATCTCAACCGCTATCCCGGCATTCGCGCGATCCTCGACGAGCACGACGACGAGTCGCTGGGGCGGCTGATGACCAATCTCGCCGGTCACGATATGGGCTCGGTACTCGACGCGTTTCACGCCGTTACCGATGACCAGCCGACCTGCTTTATCGCCTATACGATCAAGGGCTACGGCCTGCCCTTTGCCGGTCATAAGGACAATCATGCTGGGCTGATGAACCCGCAGCAGATGGCCTCCTTCCAGCAGAGCATGGGCGTGCCTGCGGGCGCGGAGTGGGAGCGCTTCGCCGGCCTCGATCTGCCGCCGGAGGAATTGGAGGCGTTTCTCGCTGAGGTGCCGCTCGCGGCCAAGTCGGCGCGCCGCCATCGCCCACCGCCGCTCGCGGTTCCCGCCGAGATCGCCGCGCCGCGCGGTCGGAATCTCTCGACCCAGGAAGCCTTCGGCCGCATCCTCGGTTCGCTCGCGACGGCCGAGAACGCGCTCGCCGGTCGTGTCGTGACGACCTCGCCCGATGTTACGGTCTCGACCAACCTCGGCGCCTGGGTCAACCGCCGCGGCATCTTCGATCGCGCCGAGCGCGCCGACACGTTCCGCGAGGAAAAAGTCGTCTCGGCACAGCGCTGGGGCATGTCGCCGCAGGGTCAGCACATCGAATTGGGCATCGCCGAGAGCAATCTGTTCCTGCTGCTCGCCGCCCTCGGGCTTGCGGGGCCGATGTTCGGCGCGCGCCTTTTGCCGATCGGCACCCTGTACGACCCGTTCATCAAGCGCGGCCTCGACGCGCTCAATTACGCGCTTTATCAGGACGCCCGCTTTATCGTCGTCGCGACCCCCTCCGGGATCACGCTGGCGCCGGAAGGGGGCGCACACCAATCGGTGTTGGAGCCGCTGATCGGCATCGCGCAGCCCGGCCTCGTAAGCTTCGAGCCGGCCTATGCCGACGAGCTCGCAGTGTTGCTGCGTTGGGCACTGGAGGAGATCCAGCGGGAGGAGGGCGAGTCCGTCTATTTCCGGCTGTCGACCCGCCCGATCGAGCAGCATGGGCGCACGATCGATGCGGCGCTCGGGGAGGCGATCGTCGGCGGCGCCTATTGGCTGCGCGAGCCGGCGCCGGGAGCGGAGCTCGCGATCGCTTATTGCGGTGCCGTGGCTCCCGAGGCGCTCGCCGCCTGCGAAGCGCTACGCGAGGATGTCCCTGGTCTCGGTCTCCTCGCCTTAACGTCGCCCGACCGGCTGCATGCCGAGTGGCGGGCGGCCTTGGCGCGCGGCGAGCCGAGCCGCGCCGAGCGCCTGTTATCGGCTCTCCGTCCTGGCGCCGCGCTCGTCACGGTCTGCGACAGCCATCCCGCGACATTGTCCTGGCTCGGCAGCGCCGCCCCGGTTTCGCTGATGCCGCTCGGCGTCGACCATTTCGGCCAATCGGGGGACATCCCCGATCTCTACCGCGTCTACGGCATCGACTCGGATGCGATCATCGATGCCGCGGCGCGTGCCTTGCTTCGCGCCGCAGGTTCCGTCAGGCACTAAAAAACCACGCCGGCCCTAGGGGGCCGGCATGGCTGTCGTCGCGATTGCGATCGGTGCTTACTTGCTCGTGCCGCCGCTCTGCGCCGGAGCGTTGTTCGACGGCGTCGTCGAGGTGGAGCCGCCGGCGCCCGCCGGGGCCGGGTTGCTGGACGACGGATTGGTTGCCGGCGTGTTGGCCGGGGTCGGCTTGTTCGGCATGCTCGACCCGACGCCGGTGGTCTGCGACTTCGGCATGCGCGCATGCGCGATACGGGTCTGCTGCTGCTTGCCGAGCCGAGCCGTGCGGGTCATCCGCTGCTGCTTGCTCACATGCGCGGTACGCATCTGCGGCATGCTCGATCCCGAAGCCGCCGTCTGCGTGCCCAGCATGCGGTTGACGCGGGCAAGCTTCGTGCTCCGCGGTAGCCCGTTCTGCTGCTCGAAGCGGTTCAGCGCGACGCGGGTCTGGCGATCCATCTTGCCGCTGACCTTGCCCTTCAACAGGCCTTCCGACTTCAGGCGCAGCTGAACCTGACGGATCTCGTTCCGCTGCGGCTTCGCATGCCGGGACATCGCGTGCTTCGCAGCCTTATCCTTCTTGACCTGCGGCTGCTGCTGCATCTGCGCCGGCTGCTGGTTCTGCGCGCTCGGCGCTGGCGTGCTCTGCATGCTGCTGTTGGACGACGGCGGCGCGTTTTGGGTAGTCCCCTGTGCCTGGGCGGCGGCGGCCAAGCCGAGCCCCAGGGCAAGCGCGACCAGAGCACTTGCTGTATGCTTCATACGGGAATCCTCCGCTGGATTGCAGGCACGAACCCCGTGCCCTGATCGCCGAACACGCCGCGCGATGCAGTGTTCCTGAATTATCGTTCAGCGCGAATACGGAGGCTTCCGAGGTGCAATACTGGGAAACCCTGGGTTGACTAGCGGAAGCAAAGAAATTGCCGAATCTTAGTTCTCGCTTTGGTTGGGTGTCCTAATCCGATGATTATTTATGCGTGGGCCGGTGCGCCCTATTGCGGGCCGGCGCGCATCGAGGCGGGATGGCCGGGCAGTTTGAAGCGCTTGCCGGTATCGGTGATCTTGTCGCCATCGACCTTCAGCACCGACAAATCCTGATCGCTGAAGTTGCCGACATATAGGTAGTCGCCCCTCGGGCTGAACACGGCGCCTTCGGGCAGCGATCCGACCGTCACTTCGCCGATGTTGGTGACCTTCTTGCCCTCGATCTTCAACACGGTGACTGCACCGCCGGGGTGATGAATCCAGTTGGTCTTGGCCAGGTTCGAGCCGCGGGCTTCCACTGTTACGACGAGATCCCCCTTCGGGCTCATGACCAATCCTTCCGGAGAGTCGCCGACTGTGACGTGATCGATGACCCGGATCGGATCGGCTTCGAGGTCGATAACGGTGACGGTATCGGCATTGCCGTCGGAGCTGCCGCCATTGCCGGTATCGGCCGTGATCGCTAGCTTGCCATTCGGCGTAATGACGATGTTGTAGGGATAGATGCCGGCCGGCAGGTCGCGCTTGTCGTAGGTGACTTTCTCGCCGTCGATCGACAGCAGCGCGACCTTGTTCGCCGCGGCTTTGACCGCAAGCGCCCGCTTTCCGTCCGGGGTGATCGCGACCGCCGAAACTTGATCCCCGGCAACACCGATCTCGACCGTATCGACGACTTTGACCTCCTTGCCCTTGATCGACAGCACCGAGATGCTGCCACCGGCGCGATTGGCCGCGAGCGCGATGTCGCCCTTCGGCGCGATCGCCATTCCGGAGACCTGCTTTCCGGCATTGACCGTGGCGATGATCGCGGGCGGGTTCGCCTTCAGATCGATGACAAAGACCTTGTCGTCCGGCACGTTCTTCCAGCCCGATCCCTCGGGCTCGGGATTGAGCGAGTTGGCGACCAGCGCGATCTCGCCCGAGGGGTGGATCGCCAGGTTGGTCGGCGGGCCTGCGATCGTATTCATCAGCGGGATGCTCGCGACGATCTTCGGCGCATCCGGTTTCGAGATGTCGATAATCGACAGCGTGTCGTGACCGGGTTCGTGCGGCAGCGACTTGCCGGCATCGTCGATGGTCAGTTTCTCGTCATTGCCGACGATCATCAGCTGCGCGTGGGCAGTAGCGGTGTAAGACCCGAATGCGATGAGGGCGCCGAACGCGCCTTGCCACGCCTGCCGCATTTCCCCCTCCGGATTTATTATCAGCGCCGATGCTGCAACGATTTGCGCCGCGCGGCAAGCAGCCGGAAGCCACTATGCTGGCGCAACACAACCAGGAGCCGCCGAATGCAGAACCGGAATCGCGGGAGTTACGAGATCGCTGCCAGCGAGGTCGTCTCCGAGGGCGCCGACATCCGCGTCTCGGTATTGACCCTTGCCGCCGGCCAATGCGTCCCTTGGCACTACCACAACGAGATCAGCGACAGCTTTGTCTGCCTCGAGGGCCCGATGGTTGTCGAGACGCGGGCGCCGCGGCACGAATACCTCCTCGAACCGGGTCAGCGCTGCGCGGTGCCGCCAAAGACCGCGCATTACGTCCACGGCAAGGAGATGGGCCCCTGCAAATTCCTGATCGTGCAGGGCGTCGGGATCTACGATTTCGTCCCGGTCGGCTGAGCGACGGCTGGCGTTACGCCGCGTTCGCGACGGGGTGGAAGTTGCGCGGCACGCCGGCCTTGGCGATGGCGCCGTAGAGCGTCACCTCGGGCAGAGCGCGCGCCACGACGTCGCGCGCTTGGGCGAGCTTGTCCAGATCGATGCCCGTCTCCAGCCCCATCGACTCGAACATGAATACGGTGTCTTCAAGGACGATGTTGCCGGTCGCTCCAGGCGCATAAGGGCAACCGCCGAGCCCGCCCAACGAGGCGTCGAACGCCTTGCAACCGGCGGCGAAGGCGGCCAGCACATTGGCGAGCCCGAGCCCGCGCGTGTCGTGGAAATGCGCCGCCACCGGGATCGGCGCGACATCGGCGATAACGCGGCGGAATATCCGGCCGATCGCCGCCGGGTTCCCGTAACCGACCGTATCGGCGAGGATGATGCCGTCGGCCCCGGCCGCGACGACGTCGTTTGCGATGCGCCGCACCCGGTCCTCGTCGACATCGCCCTCGATCGTGCAGCCAAAGCTCGTTGCGAGCCCGCAATTGATGCGCGGGCGGTTGGTGCCGCCCTTCTCGCGGCATAATTCGACGACGCGCCGGAAATCGGCGATCGACTCATCGGTCGTGCGCCGCACATTCGACAGATTGTGCCCCTCGCTGACCGACAGCACGAAATTCATCTCGTGGACGCCGAGGGCGAGACCGCGCTCGGCGCCGCGCAAATTCGGGATTAGGGCGGAGACGGTGAGCCCCGGCAGGGTCAGCGCATGCTGGACGACCGCCTCGGCATCGGCGAGCTGCGGCAAGAGTTTCGGCGGCACAAAGGAGCTGACTTCGATTTCGCGCACGCCGGCGGCGTATTCCGCGTCGAGCCAGGCGAGCTTTGTCTCGGTCGGCATGATCTCCGCGATCGACTGCAGCCCGTCGCGCATGCCCACTTCCCGGATCTGTACGCCCTCGGTCATCGCTCTTCTCCCGGCACCTTCCACCAACAAAACGTAAGTCCTCTGCCGTTCGGGGGCAATGCTTAGCCCCTCTCCCGCGCCGCGGGAGCCGGAGGGGCCCATCGCGGAGCAATGGGAGGGTGAGGGATTGCCTGCTTTGATCTTTGTCCGGTGCTTGACAGCGGCGCACCGTAGCGCGTCACTCTGCCCATCGCCCCTTCTGAAGACGGAGCCGCCCCATGCTCGACGCCTATCTCTATACCGGCCGGCGCAGCCCGTTCGGCCGCCATGCCGGCGCGCTCGCGCGGCTGCGGCCCGACGACATGCTGGCTTCGGTCATCGCCCAGGTCGTCGCCGACAGCGGTTTCGCGCCCGAGAAGATCGAGGATGTCGTCGTCGGCTGCGCCAACCAGGCCGGCGAGGACAGCCGCTGCGTCGCGCGCCACGCGGCGCTCGTCGCCGGCCTGCCGATCGAGATCCCTGGGTCCGTGTTGCAGCGCAATTGCGGCTCCGGGCTCAACGCGATCGCGATGGCGGCGCAGGCCGTCACCTGCGGCGAGGGTGATGTGTTCATCGCGGGCGGTGTTGAAAGCATGAGCCGTGCGCCGTTCGTCATGGGCAAGGCCGAGGCGCCGTTTAGCCGCGACGCGCGCGTTTTCGACTCGACGATCGGCGCGCGCTTCCCGAACCCCAGGGTCGAGACCCGCTACGGCGCCGACACGATGCCGGAGACCGCCGACAACCTCGCGCGGGATTACCAGATCACCCGCGAGCAGGCTGATGTCTTTGCCGCGGGATCCCAGAGCAAATACGCCGCCGCCAAGGCCGATGGCTTTTATGCCGAGGAGATCATCGCGGTCGAGGTGCCGGGCGGCCGCGCCGGGCCGGTGACGGTCGCCGAGGACGAGCACCCGCGGCCGCAGACCGACATGGCGGCGCTCGCCAAGTTGCGGCCCTTGTTCAAGGACGGCGTGACAACCGCCGGCAACGCCTCCGGTATCAATGACGGCGCCGTCGCGATGATCGTCGCCAGCCGCAAGGCAGGCGAGGTGGCCGGCGCCAAGCCGATCGCCCGGATCCTGTCGAGCGCGGTCGCCGGGGTCGAGCCGCGCATCATGGGCTTTGGCCCGGTGCCCGCCGCGAAGAAGGCGCTCGAACGCGCCGGCTTGTCGCTCAAGGACATCGACGTCATCGAGATCAACGAGGCCTTCGCGTCACAGGTGCTCGCCTGCCTGCGTGGCCTCGAGGTTTCGTTTGACGACAGCCGCGTTAACCCGAATGGCGGCGCCATCGCGATCGGTCATCCGCTCGGCGCTTCCGGCCCGCGCATCGCGTTGACGGCGGCGCGGCAATTGCACCGCACCGGCGGCAGATACGCGCTTGTCGCCATGTGCGTCGGCGTCGGCCAGGGCATCGCGGCGGTATTGGAACGCGTGTAGCCAAAGCCTCTCTCCGCAGCGCGGAGAGGGTGCCCGAAGCGCCTGGCGCAACGGCGGGTGAGGGCCGATGATCGCCATCGAGCAGCTGTTCGGCCCAACACCCGACGCCGCAGCGCTGATCGCGGAATTGGACGGGGTGCTCGGCGCGGTTTATGAGCCGGAGCAGCGCCACGGCCTCTCGATTGAGCAGGTATTCGGGCCGCGCGTCCGCTTCTTTGTGGCGCGGCTCGATGGCGAGGCGGTGGGCTGCGGCGCCGTCGCGCTGTTTGAGGACTATGCCGAAGTCAAACGCATGTACACCCGCGAGAGCGTCCGCGGACGCGGCGTCGGCAAGGCGCTGCTCGCGCGTATCGAGCAAGAGGCGCGCGCCGCCAACAGGCCGATCTTGCGTCTCGAAACCGGCACGCTTCAGGCGGCGGCGATCGGACTTTACGAACAGTGCGGGTTCCGGTCTTGCGGCGCATTTGGCCCTTACGCCGCGCTGCCGCCGCACCGCATTGCCACGA
>Ga0209155_1001197_pt1 | contig 12316 bp, 12 predicted proteins | sample GraSoiAngelo_122_FD_185879 | JGI IMG/M metagenome (GOLD analysis project Ga0209155, IMG submission 185879) | Grasslands soil microbial communities from the Angelo Coastal Reserve, California, USA - 14_0927_02_20cm (SPAdes) (version 2) | ecosystem: Environmental > Terrestrial > Soil > Grasslands ...
GGCCGCGGCCTCCATCGGTGTCAGTCCGGACATCGCTTCGTCGAGCAGCAGCAGCTTGGGTTGCGTGGCCAGCGCGCGGGCGATCTCGAGCCGCTTTTTGTCGGCCAGTGTCAGCGTCGCGGCGGGCGCGTCGTCCCGGCCGCGCAGATCGGTGAAGTCGAGCAGCTCGCGGGCGCGCGCGCGGGCCTCTGCGATCCGGTTGGTGCGCTGCAGCGCCCCGCAGACCACGTTCTCGAGCGCGGTCATGCGGCCGAAGGCGCGCACGACCTGCCACGTGCGCGCCACGCCGAGCCGACAAATCCGCTCCGGGCGCGTGTGGGTGATGTCGCCGGCGTCGAACACGATGCGGCCTTCGTCGGGATGCATGTAGCCGGTGATGCAGTTGAACAGGGTCGTCTTGCCGGCGCCATTGGGGCCGATGAGCCCGACGATCTCTCCCGGCTCGATCGCGAGCGAGACGTCACGATTCGCGAGCAGGCCGCCGAAGCGCTTGCTGGAAGCCTCCACCTGCAGGAGCGGCGCCATGCGCTAGGCGGTCGCCGCGCGACCGCGGCGGAACCAGTGCGACCACGGCAGCGAGAGCAGGCCCGTCGGGCGGAACGCCGCGATGACGACGATGATGAGGCCGTACACGATCAGGTCGATGCCGCGGCCGGCGAGCGGTCCGGTGCCGAGGGTCGTGCTCATGATCTGGGAGATCGGGATGAGGATGATCGCGCCGAGCAAAGGGCCCCAGAGGCGGCCGATGCCGCCCACCACCGTGGCCATGATCGGCAGGGTGCTCCAGTTGAGCTCCAGCACCTGCTCGGGGAAGACCGACAGCGCCCAGAACGCGTACAGGACGCCGGCGGCGCCGAACACGGCGGCCGTGATGCTGCGGGCGATCACCTTGTAGAGGCGACTGTCGATGCCGATCCCTTCGGCGGCCTCCTGGTCGTCGCGGATGGCGCGGAAGTAGAAGCCGAGCTTCGAGCGCTCGACCCACGCCATCAGCGCGAGCGTGACGGCGAAGAGCGCCAGCGCCGCGTAGTAGTAGCCGAGCGCCTTGGTCCGCCCCGCGAACTGCAGCGAGAGCGCGGACGTCACCACTCCGCCGCGTGGCTTTACCGGAATGAACAGCCCCTGCGCGGCGCCGATGTAGTCCCAGGTGGCGCCGATCGGCTGCGCGATCATCCAGATGGCGACGGTCGAGATCGCGAAGTAGTGACCGCGCAGGCGCGTGAGCGGATAGGTCAGCACGGCGCAGATGAGCGCCGCGACGGCCGCCGCCACCGGCAAGCCGAGCCACGCGTCGACTCCGAGCTTCACGTAGAGCAGCGCGGACGTGTATGCGCCGACGGCAAAGAACACCTGTGGGCCGAAGTCGAACTGCCCCGCCCACCCGCCGATGACGTTCCAGCCGACGCCGAGCATGGCAGTGAGGAGGACCAGGAAGCCGACCGTCTGATAGTAGGTCGTACCCTGTAGCTGGAGCGGAATCGGATAGAGGATCGCGGCGAGCGCCCCGATGATCAGCGCGATCCGCGCCACGCTAGAACCGTCCGAACAGGCCCTGCGGCCGCAGCAGCCCGATCAAGAGGTAGGACGCGAAAACGAATGCATCCTTGAACGCCGGCGGCAGATACACGACCGTCACGCTCTGGATGACGCCCACCAGCAGGGCAGCGAGCAGCGTACCGAGGATGCTGCCGAAACCGCCGAGCGCGACGATGGCGTAGGCCAGCACGGTGAACTGCAACCCGACTTGGGGGTAGACGGAGAAGAAGTTGACGAGGATCGCGCCCGCGATGGCGACGAGCGCCGCGCCCAATCCCCATGCCACCGCGAACATCCGCTGCGGCCGGATGCCCACCAGTCGCGCGGCGTCACGGTCCTCGCTGGTGGCCTGCAGCGCGAGCCCGAACTCCGTGCGCTCGATCAGCAGATACAGGGCGAGGAACAACAGCAGCGACAGACCGGCGGCGACGAGCAGCGGCACCGCGAACGTGAGGCCGAGCGCCTGCAGCCTGGCGCCGCCGAGTCGCTGCAGCAGCGTGTCGTTCACGAACCGGTAGTCGCTGGTGAAGCCGGCCACCACCGCGTTCTGCAGCAAGAAGAGCAGGCCGATCGTGGCGAAGATCTGCGTGAACGGATCGCCGCCCTGCACGCGGCGCATCAGGTGGCGATAGACGAGCACGCCGAACGCGAACATCACCAGCGCGATCGGGACGATCGCGACGAGCGGGTCGAGACCGAAGCTTGCGCTGAGCCACCAGGCGCCGAACATCCCGAGCATGAGGAACTCGCCATGGGCAAAGTTGATCATCTCCATGAGACCCCAGATGATCGTCAGCCCCACCGCCACGAGGGCGTAGAGAAATCCCATCTGCAGGCCGTTGACGAGGGCCTGGGCGAGCTCGGTCATGCGCTCAAGTCGATCGATCCGCTCAGCCGGCGGGCTTCGGCTTGCTCTCCCGCTCCTGCCAGCTCGGGCTCGGGAAGATCGGCTTGAAGTTGGCTTTCGTCGCGAGATCCCACGGCCAGAGCGTGTGCTTCTCGCCGTCCCAGCCCACCTGCGTCACCACGCCCGTGGCGAGGACGTTTTGTCCGTTCTCGAACCTGATCCCCTTGTAGTCGATGATCAGCTGCTCGGGCGCCATGTTGGTCTCGTTGGCGGCCTTCTGCAGCGCGGCCGGCTCGACCGACCTCGCGCGATTGATGACGTCCGCCATCCACAAGAGACCGGTGATCTCGCGCATCGCGAGCTCGCCCATGTTCTGGCCGCGGCTGTACTTCTTGTAGATCTCGTTCACCTTCTTCCACGCCGGACGCTCATGCGCCAGGTCGATGGCCGTCGGATCACGCCCGAGCCAGCCGGCGGCGCCGTTGGTCTTCTTCTGCGCCTGCAGCCATGTCTCGTCGGAGTAGGCGCCGTTGCTGGTCGCCATCACCTTGGGCATGAACCCCGCGCGCTTGGCGTCGTTCTCGAACACCACGGTCTCGGCGGGATACTGCACGTTGAACAGCACGTCGGGATTGGCCGCCTGCAGGCGCTGGACTTCCGACGCCAGCGTCGTGGCCCCGGTCTTCGTCGTCAGGTCGAGCACGATCTTGAAGCCGGCCTTGGGCGCCAGATCGGTCGCGACCTTGCGGTTGTCTTGGCAGAAGAGGTTGTCGCAAGTGAACAAGGCGATCGTCTTCAGATCCTTGGGACCACCCTTCTCGGGCCACTCCTTGAGGAAGGTGAACACGCTGGCCACCATCGTCTTGTCGTTGGGGCCCGTGCGGAAGAACCACTTGAGGCCCTTCTCCGTCAGCGTGGGCGACGCGCAGGGATGGCACGAGAGCGGGATGCCGGCGCTCTCGACAACGGGCTGGATGAGCGAGGTGATGCCGCTCGTGCCCTCGCCGTTGATCCAGTGGACCTTGTTCACCGAGATGAGCTGCTCGACGATCGTGCGCGCCTGCTCGCCGCGGCTCTGATCGTCGCGAACGATGAACTTGATCGGCGCGCCGCCGAGACCGGGAAATCCCTTGCCCGGGCCCAGCGGAATTTGCAGATCGGGGTAGTCGTTGTTAACGATGTCCTCCGCCGTCTGCGCGGACCAGAGATACTGCTGGCCGAGGCTCGCGAAGTTGCCGGTCAGCGGCAGCACCGAGCCGATGAGGACCTCGCTGACCTTCGACTGCGCCGGCGCCATACGCGACACACCGAAGGCAGCGACGATGACGATCGCGACGAGAACGAGGCGACGTGAGAGGCGTGGCATGCGGACCTCCGCTCGCGAAAGAAAGTGGAGGCGGCGGCCGGATTCGAACCGGCGCATAACGGATTTGCAGTCCGCTCCCTTAACCACTTGGGTACGCCGCCGTGCGCTTGGGAGTGATTTTGCTGGAGCGGGAAACGGGATTCGAACCCGCGACCCCGACCTTGGCAAGGTCGTGCTCTACCACTGAGCTATTCCCGCGTGCCAGCGGAGACGGATTGTACCACGCCGCGTCACGGCGGCGCGTCGCGCAGGGCCTCCGCGGCGTCCTCGGGTGGAGCGGGATTGATGAAAAATCCGCTTCCCCATTCGTAACCCGCCACGCGCGTGAGCTTCGGGATGATTTCCAGGTGCCAGTGAAAGTGATCCAGCGCACCCTCGCGCAGCGGCGCGGTGTGCAGCATGAAGTTGAAGGGCGGCGTGCCGAGTGTGCGGTTCATGCGGCGCAGGAACGTGCCCACCATCTCCGCCAGCCCGCGCAGCTCCTCCACGCCCGACTCCTCGAACGCCGAGCGGTGGCGCACGGGCAGGATCCACGTCTCGAACGGAAAGCGTGGCGCGAACGGCTCGAGGGCGATGAAGCCGCCGCTCTCGGCGACCACGCGGCGGCGGTCGCGCCGGTCCTGGCGGATCATGTCGCACCACACGCAGCGCTCCTTGCGCTCCCAGTACGCCTGCGAGCCGGTGAGCTCCTCGGTCACCATGATCGGGATGATCGGCGTCGCAATGAGCTGGCTGTGCGGATGCTCGAGCGATGCGCCGGCCGCCTCGCCGTGATTCTTGAAAACGAGCACGTACTCGAAGCGCGGGTCCTTCTTGAGATCGAGGATGCGATCGCGGAACGTCAGGAACACGTCGGCCACCGCGTCGGCGGGCAGCGTGGCCAGCGACGCGTAGTGGTCCGGCGTCTCGATGACGACTTCGTGCGCGCCCACGCCGTTCATCCGATCGTAGAGGCCCTCGCCCGAAGGCTCCAGATCGCCCTCGATGCGCAGCGCGGGAAACTTGTTCGGCACGACCCGCAGCGACCAGCCCGGTCCGTCGCGGCGCGTGTCCGGCGGGCGGATGGCGACGATCTCGGGCGGCGTCTTGTCCTCGTTGGCCGTGCAGAACACGCACGGTCCGCCGCGCGCGCGCACCGGCTCGGTGCTGAAGTCCGTCGGCCGCCGGGACCGCTCGGTGGAGATGATGACCCAGCGGCCCACCACCGGATCCTTGCGCAGCTCAGGCACGGCGGCCTTCCAGCGGCGCATCCTCCCGCGTCGGCGCGCGGCCGAGCAGCGATGCGAGCGCATCCGCCGCCGGCTTCCTGTCGAAGAGTACCGCGGCGACCTCCGCGCAGATCGGCAGCGAGACGCCGTGGCGCGCCGCCAGGGCGATCGCCGAGCGCACCGTCGGCACGCCCTCGGCCACCATCAGCGTCTTGGCCGAGGCCTCGCTCAGGCTGTCGCCTCGCCCCAGCGCCATGCCGAGCGAGCGGTTGCGCGAGAGCGTGCCCGTCGCGGTCAGCACGAGATCGCCCATGCCCGCGAGCCCGGCGAGCGTCGTCGGCTCGCCGCCCAGCGCCACCGCCAGTCGCGTCATCTCGGCGAGGCCGCGGGTGATCAGCGCCGCGCGCGCGTTCTCGCCGAGGCCCAGGCCGTCGGACAGGCCCGTGGCCAGCGCGATCACGTTCTTGAGCGCGCCGCCGGCCTCGACGCCGACGATGTCGCGATTGGCATAGAGACGGAACGCACGCGCGCCGAGGGTCGTCTGCAGCATCGACGCGAGCGCATCGTCCGGCGCCGCGATGACGGCCGCCGTCGGGCTGCCCGACGCCACCTCGCGGGCGAACGTCGGGCCCGACAGCGCGGCGACGCGCGCGTGGGGAAAGCGCTCACGCACGAGCTCGCTCATGCGCACGTGGCGCACGGGATCGAAGCCCTTCGTCGCCGAGACGATCATGGCGTCGCGCGGCGCGGGCACCGTGGCCAGCGTGGCCGCGAAGAATTCCGACGGCACGACCATCACGATCACGTCGGCACCGTCGACCGCCGCGGCCACGTCGGCGGTCGCCTGCACGGCGGCCGGAACGTCGAAGTCCGGCATGTAGAGCGGATTGCGCCGTCGCGAGCGGATTCCGTCCACGATCTCTCGCTCACGCGCCCACAGCCGAACCGGCGCGCCCGTCCGCGCGAGATGGATCGCGAGCGCGGTGCCCCACGAGCCGGCGCCGACGACCGCGATCATCGCGCCGATGCCTCCGCGCTCGGCGCGCGACGCTCCCCCAGTCGCCGCTCGGTGCCCGCGCGCAGGCGCGCGATGTTCTCGTGATGGCGGAGCACGATGATGATGGCCACGACCAGGGCGCCGGCCACGGCGGGCCGCGGCGCGCCGAGCGCCCAGGCGCCGAACGGCACGCACGCGGCGCCGAGGAGCGAGCCGAGCGAGACGAAGCGCGTCGTCACGACGACCGCGAGAAAGACGGGCAGCGCGGCCAGCGTGGCCAGCGGCGTCAGTCGCAACAGGGCGCCGAGCCCCGTCGCCACGCCCTTGCCGCCGCGGAAGCCGAGGAACACCGACCAGCAGTTGCCGACGACGGCGGCCACTGCGCCGACGGCCAGCGCGCCCGGCATGTCGCCGCCGATTTTCCCGGCGAGCGTCACCGCGAGCCAACCCTTGGCGATGTCGGCGGCGAGGGTGACGAGGCCCGGCAGCCGGCCCGCCGTGCGCAGGACGTTGGTGGCGCCGATGCTGCCGCTGCCGTGACGGCGGATGTCGGTCACTCCGAACAGCCGGGCGACGAGGTATCCGACCGGCACGGCGCCCACGACGTACGCGGCAGCGGCCGCGAGGACGATCACGACCAGCGTTCTTCTTCGGGCACGATGGCGCGGTAGTCCGCCTTGCGGAAGAACCGGTAGAAGTAGTCGACCGCGGAGACGATCGTCAGCGCGACGGCAACCCAGAGCATGCCGACGGCGGCGCGGTGAAAGATCGGCGACACCATGCCTTTCTCGAGAATGAGCATCGTGACCGCGACGTACTGGCTCACCGCCTTCCATTTCGCCAGGCGCGAGGCCGGCACGACGACGCCGTGGCCGGCGGACACCGCGCGCAGCCCCGTCACGGCGAGCTCGCGGCCGATGATGACGACCACCACCCACGCAGCGATCTTGTCGATCGTGAGCAACGACACGAGGGCGGCGGCGACGAGCAGCTTGTCCGCGATCGGATCGAGCAGCGTGCCGAGCGTCGTCACCTGGTTGCGGCGTCGCGCCAGCACGCCGTCGAGCCAGTCGGTGAACGCCGCCGCTGTGAAGATGGCGGCCGCGATGAGGGCGTGCACGCGCGAGCTGGAGATGAGGAAGAGGATCAACAGCGGGACCGCGACGATGCGCGTGAGAGTGAGCCCGATCGGTAAGTTCACGCTTCGCTCCCGCTCGCCCGGTCCTTGGGCTGTGTCATTATCCGCACGCGGCGACGACCTTGTCAATGTCGGCGCGGTACACCGGCACGATCCCCGCGGCATCCAGGCTCAAGCACGCGGCGACGTCGGCCGCGCGGCCCCGCGAGGCCAGATGCCGCGCCCACGACGAGTCGTGGGCCAGCCGGGCGATGTCCTTGCCGTAGGGCCGGGCCGCGGCGGTCGCCGCCTCGGCAGCCGCCGTCGCGCGCGCCCCCGGCTCGCCGGCCAGCAGCCGCTCGGCCAGGAGCCCGGCGCACACGTGGTCCTCCAGCGAGCGGGCGCCCCGCTCTCCCGAGCACAGCAGCAGCACGTCACGGCTGCCGGCGAGCGCCCAGGCGGCGGCCGGGCCGAGGTTCACGAACGCCGCCACGCCGATGGCCGCCGCGCCGCGCGCGGCGAGGAGCGCGCGTGTTCCGTTGCTGGTCGTCATGATCACCGCGCGCCCGCCGACGCGCGCGCGCGTGAACTCGAGCGGCGAGTTGCCGAGGTCGAAGCCCTCCAGTGGCTCGCCCCGCCGCTCGCCTGCGACCAGCGCGCCGGGCAGCGCCGCCTGCCGCACGCGCGCCTCCTCGGGCGTCCCCACCGGCACGATGCCCGCGCAGCCGTTGGCGAGCGCGGTGACGATGCAGGTCGAGGCCCGCAGCACGTCGATGACGAGCACCGTGCTGCCCGCGACGGCGCCGCGGTCGAGGCCGTCGGGGGTGACGGCGACGTCCACGCGCACGCTCAGGCCCGGTGGTCGCGTAGCGAGCGGATCTTCAGCCGGAGCGCGTTGAGGTTGATGAAGCCCTCGGCGTCGCGCTGGCGATAGACGGTATCGGCTTCGAACGTGGCGAAGTCCGGCCGGTAGAGCGAGCGCGGCGACCGGCGGCCGACCACGGTGACGTTGCCCTTGTAGAGCCCGAGGCGCACGGTGCCGGTGACGTCCTGCGCGCACTCGTCCATCAGCGTCTGCAGCGCGCGCCGCTCGGGCGCGAACCAGAAGCCGTAATAGATCATCTCGGCGTAGCGCGGCACGAGGCCGTCGCGCAGGTGCAGCACCTCCCGGTCGAGCGTCAACGACTCGAGCGCGCGGCGCGCGATGTGCAGAATCGTTCCGCCCGGCGTCTCGTACACGCCGCGCGATTTCATCCCGACGTACCGGTTCTCGACCAGGTCGACGCGGCCGATGCCGTGCTCGCCACCGATCCGGTTGAGCGTCGTCAAGAGGTCCACGGGGCCCATGCGCCGGCCGTCCACGGCCACCGGATCGCCGTGCTCGAAATCGACGAGGAGCTCGATCGGCTCGTCGGGCGCGGCCTCGGGCGACTGGGTGAGCTGGAACATCTTGTCGGGCGGCGCCGCCCACGGATCCTCGAGGATCCCGCCCTCGTACGAGATGTGGAAGAGATTGCGATCGGTGGAGTACGGACGCTCGGCGGTGACCGGCACGGGGATGTCGTGGTGTCGCGCGAAGTCCATCAGCGCGCTGCGCGAGTTCAGGTTCCATTCACGCCACGGCGCGATGACCGTCAGCTGCGGCGCCAGCGCGGCGTAGGTCAGCTCGAAGCGCACCTGGTCGTTGCCCTTGCCGGTGGCGCCGTGCGCCACCGCATCGGCGTGCTCCTTCAGCGCGATCTCGACCTGGGCCTGGGCGATGAGTGGCCGCGCGATCGAGGTGCCGAGCAGGTACGCGCCCTCGTAAACGGCGTTGGCGCGCAGCATGGGAAAGATGAAGTCGCGCACGAACGTCTCGCGCAGATCGACGACGTGCACGGCGACGGCGCCGGTCTTGCGCGCCTTGTCGCGGATGGGAATGAGCTCCTCCCCCTGGCCGAGGTCGGCGCAGAAGGCCACCACGTCGCAGCGATACGTCTCGATGAGCCAGCGCAGGATAACCGACGTGTCGAGCCCGCCCGAGTAGGCGAGGACGACGCGCTTGACGTCAGGCATCGTCGACGGAGCCTCCGAGCAGGTCGAGGATCACGGCCTTCTGCGCGTGCAGCCGATTCTCGGACTGGTCCAGCACGATCGAGCGCGGGCCGTCGAGGACCTGGTCGGTGATCTCCTCGCCGCGATGCGCGGGCAGGCAGTGCATGACGAGCGCGCTCGGCTTGGCAAAGCCGAGGAGCGTCTCGTTGAGCTGGTATCGGCTGAACGCCTCCTGGCGTTGGACCTTCTCGGTCTCCTGCCCCATCGACGTCCACACGTCGGTGTAGAGCACGTCGGAGCCGGTGGCGGCGCGCCGGGCGTCTTCGGTGACCTCGACGTGGCCGCCGAGCCGCCGCGCCTGGTCGAGCACGCGCTTGTCCGGCTCGTAGCCGGGGGGGCACGCGACGATCATCGACGCGCCGAGCAGCGCGCCGACGAGGACGACCGAGTGGCAGACGTTGTTCCCGTCCCCGATCCACGCCAGGCGCGTGCGGGCGGGATCGAGACCGCGCTGCCACAGCGTGAACCAATCGGCGATGGCCTGGCACGGGTGCTCGAAATCCGAGAGCGCGTTGATCACCGGAATGCTCGCGTGGCGCGCCAGTGTGTCGACGGTGGCGTGGGCGAAGACGCGCGCGACGATCGCATCGACCCAGCGCGAGAGATTGCGCGCGACGTCGGGCACCGACTCGCGCGTGCCGAGACCGATTTCCTGCCCGGACAGGTAGACGGCCCGGCCGCCCAGCTGCACGACGCCGACCTCGAAGGTGACGCGGGTGCGCAGCGACGGTTTCTCGAAGATCAGCGCGAGCGATCGGCCCGCCAGCGGCGCGCCACGTCGCCCCTCCTTCCAGCGCTGTTTGAGATCGGTGGCGAGCTCGAACAGCGCGAGGACCTGCTCGCGCGTGAGATCGCCGGCCGAGACGAGATGTCTCACGCCTTGGCCTTGGCGAGCACGCCCTTCAAGACGTCGACGGCGCGGCGGATGTCCGCGGACTCCACGATCAGCGGCGGCACCAGCCGCACGACCTTCTCGCCGGCGCTCAGCACGAGCAGCCCCTGCTCGCGGCAGGCGTCCAGCACGGGCGCGGCTGCCGTCGAGAGTTCGATGCCGATGAGCAGCCCGCGACCGCGCACCTGCTTGATCACCGAACACGAGGGCTGCAGCGCGCGCAGCGCGTCCATGAGCTCGCGCCCCATCCGGGCCGCGCGCTCCGGGAGCTTGTCGCCGATCACCGTCGTGAGCGTGGCGAGCGCGACCTGGGTGACGAACGGCGTGCCGCCGAACGTCGAGCCGTGCGAGCCGGCGGTCAACACGCTCGCCGCCTCGTCGCGACAGAGCATGGCGCCGATGGGCACCCCGTTCGCAAGCGCTTTCGCCAGGGTCATGACATCCGGCTCGACGCCCGCGTGCTCATAGGCCCACAGCTTGCCCGTCCGTCCGACGCCCGTCTGGATCTCGTCGAAGATCAGCAGCGCTCCCGACTGATCGCAGAGCTTTCGCAGCCCCGGGAGATAGTCGTCGTCCGGAACGTTGACGCCGCCCTCGCCCTGGATCGGCTCGACGAGGATGGCCGCCGTGTGGCTGTCGATCGCGCGCTCCATCGCGCGCAGGTCGTTGTAGGGCACGTGCTTGAAGCCGGGCATCAGCGGTTCGAAGCCGTGCTGGTATTTCGGCTGGCCGGTGGCGGTCACCGTGGCCAGCGTCCGACCGTGGAACGAGTTCTGGGCCGTGATGATCTCGTAGCGATCGTCGGCGAGCTTGTCCTTGCCGTACTTCCGCGCCAGCTTCAGCGCCGCCTCGTTGGCCTCGGCGCCAGAGTTGCAGAAGAAGACGCGATCTGCAAACGAGTGCTCCACGAGCAGCTTCGCCAGATGGATCTGCGGCGCCGCGTGGAAGATGTTGGAGACGTGCAGCAGCGTCGCGGCCGCCTCGCGGATGGCGCCGGTCACCACCGGATGGCAGTGGCCGAGCGAGGTCACGGCGATGCCGGTCGTGAAGTCGAGGTACTCGCGCCCATCGGAGTCCCACACGCGCGTGCCCTCGCCGCGCACGATCAGGATCGGCGTGCGGCCGTAGTTCGGGGTGTGGTACTTCGCGGACCACTCCATGAGCGTTTTGGTGTCGACGCTGTCGTTCTTCACAGTACGATCTCCGTGCCGATGCCTTCCCGCGTGAACAGCTCGAGCAGGATCGCGTGGGGCAGTCGGCCGTCGATGATGTGCGCCTTCGCCGTGCCGCCTTCCAGCGCGCGCAGCGAGGACTCGACCTTCGGCAGCATGCCGCCGTCGATGACGCCGGCCTTCACGAGCCGCTCGGCGTCCTTGCGCGCGAGCGTGCTGATGCGCTTGCCGTCCTTGCCCTTGATGCCCTGCACGTCGGTGAGGTGGATGAGCTTCTCGGCCCCAAGCGCCGCCGCCACCTCGCCCGCCACCAGGTCCGCGTTGATGTTGTAGGTCTCGCCGCCACCACCGACGCCGACCGGGGCGATGACGGGAATGTAGCCGCGCTCCTCGAGCAGGCGGATCGGCTCGGCGCTGACGCGCTCGACCTCGCCGACGAGGCCGATATCGACCATCTCGCCGCCGGGCAGCCGGTGCAGGCGCCGCCGCGCGAGCAGCAGCTGGCCGTCCTTGCCGGACAACCCGACCGCTTTGCCGCCGTGAAGGTTGATGAGGCCGACGATCTCCTTGTTGATCTTGCCGACCAGCACCATCTCGACGATCTCGACCGTTTCCTCGTCGGTCACGCGCATGCCGCCGACGAACGACGGCTCCTTGCCCAGCCGCTTCATGAGCGCGCCGATTTGCGGCCCGCCCCCGTGCACGATCACGGGATTGATGCCGACGAGGTGAAGCAGGATGACGTCGAGCGCGAACGACTCCTTGAGATCGGCCTGGTCCATGGCGGCGCCGCCGTACTTGATCACGACGGACTTTCCCCGGAACTCCCGGATGTACGGGAGCGCCTCCATGAGGATCTCGACGCGCTTCACTTCGTTGTCCATCGTCACAGGATGTAGCGCGAGAGGTCCTGGTCGCGCCAGATTTCGGCGAGACGCTGCCGGACGTACTCGGCGTCGATCGTCAGCTCCTTGCCCGGCAAGTCCGGGGCGTCGAACGAGATGTCCTCCAACAGCTTCTCCATCACCGTGTACAGGCGCCGCGCACCGATGTTCTCCGTGCTCTCGTTCACCCGCATGGCGATCTC
>Ga0209155_1001206_pt1 | contig 12286 bp, 6 predicted proteins | sample GraSoiAngelo_122_FD_185879 | JGI IMG/M metagenome (GOLD analysis project Ga0209155, IMG submission 185879) | Grasslands soil microbial communities from the Angelo Coastal Reserve, California, USA - 14_0927_02_20cm (SPAdes) (version 2) | ecosystem: Environmental > Terrestrial > Soil > Grasslands ...
GGGCTGTCTGATTTTGACGTGAAGAGTCATTTCGTCTCTAACTTTGTTTACGAATTGCCCGTTGGCCGCGGCAAACGCTATCTCAGCAACGCGAATCGGGCAATGGATGCTGTGATTGGCGGATGGCAAGTGGGCGGTATTGTAACGCTGCAAAAGGGATTCCCATTTTCCATTGGTGCCAACGACTTTAACTGTCTATTGGACATGCCTTTCTGTGTTGGCCTAAATCGCGCCAACCTCGCTTCCGGGCAGAATCCAAACAACGGATTCACAAGGAGCACCGCGGAGTGGTTTAACACCGCCGCTTTTGTCCAACCTGGTGCGGGAATCTATGGCACGACACCTCGAAACTATCTGCGGGGACCAGGGTTCAACAACTGGGATATGTCCCTAGCCAAAAACGTGGCACTCAGGGAACGGATGCACTTTCAGTTGCGCTTGGACTCCTTCAATACGTTTAATCACCCACACTTCAATGCTCCTAACAGCGCGCTCGGCGGCCCGGGATTTGGTTCGATTAACTCCGCCCGACCCCAATCCGGCCGTATTCTTCAGCTTGGAGCGAAGTTCCAGTTTTAATCACCCCAACCACCCCGGGATTCGCCAGGCTGGAAGCGGCCTGGCGGATCCTTTTATTTGGCGTTAACATCACAACAATGTTTCACATCGGAAGGCGGCTACTACAGACTGCGATTTTGTGCGCCTGTTTGATTGATTTTGCTCAGGCCCAGTCGGATCATGTGAACTCTCTTCAACGCTACACCGAACAAGGGCAGAAGGCGCTTGCCTCTGGGCGCTACGAGGAAGCCGAACGAGCCTTCGAAAAAATTCGTGAATTGGAACCAGGAATGGCGGAAGTCCACGCAAACCTGGGAGCGATTTATTTTCAAGAGAGGAAATTCGATAAGGCCGTACCCGCCCTACGCCAAGCGATAAAGCTGAACCCCCACCTGGTTAAGTCCGCGACCCTTTTGGCAATTTCCCTATCGGAGTTAGGGCGGTATAGCGAAGCTCTGCCAGGGTTAGAGAAGGGCTTCCACGGGTCTTCCGATTCCGAGGTGAAGCGAATGTGCGGTCTGCAGCTGGAGCGGGCATACACTGGCACGCAACGTCACAACAAAGCCATGGAAGTAGCGATCGAATTAAATCGCCTCTATCCAGAAGACCCCGAGGTTCTCTACCACACGGGCAGACTTTTTGGAAATTTCGCGTTTCTGACGATGCAGACATTGGCCCAGGTGGCTCCTGGTTCGGTTTGGAGGCACCAAGCCGCTGCCGAGGCATTTGAAAGCCAGGGTTCTTATGATCTGGCAGTGCGCGAATACCGAACCGTTTTGGAGCTCGGCCCGGGGCGTCCGGGGATCCATTTCCGCTTGGGGCGTACCCTGTTGAAAAGGTTACAGCAGGCTCACTCAACGGAGGACGCGAACGAGGCGGCGAAGGAATTCGAACGTGAGTTGGAGCTGGATCCAACCAATGCCGACGCCGCGTATGAGCTGGCAGACATGCATCGCGACGCGGGAGAGTTTGAAGAAGCAAGGCAACTCTTCGAGCAGGCGTTGAAATATTATCCAGACTTTGAGGACGCCCACCTGGGACTGGCCGCGGCATTCATTGCTCAACAGAGAATGCAGGATGCCCTGCCACATCTGAAAAAAGCGATCGCACTCAACCCCGATAACGAAGTGTCTTGGTACCGGCTCTCGCAAGCTCAGATGGCGCTGGGCAATACAGCCGAGCAGCAAAAAGCCTTTGCCGAGTTTCAGCGCCTAAGAACGCAAAAGTCGAGCCAGCAGGAGGCGGCAAGAGAACTTTTTTCGCGGTCAGAGGTCACCAAGCAGAAGCTGGATTCTACGGTGCCGCAGTGAGTATTCCGAATCTGGATGTGTGAAGGGAGTTGCGAAGCGCGGCGAAAGAGGTCCAGTTCTATTTCCATCCCGCATTGGGCACGATTCCAATGCCTTCCTTAATGGTAACAAGCCGATCCGCGGGGATCTCTGCTAGCGTTTGCCAAATACCGTTTGGCCAGCGCACGCGGATGTCAGCCTTTATCGCGGAACCAAGACCGAAGTGAAGTCTAAAATCGTTGCAGGAGAGGAAGCTGGACTGGCTGAAGAGTTCCTGCGTTTGCGTTACCTCGCCAACCTTAACGACCACGCGAGCGCCAATCGCGCTCCGATTCGACTTCGTGCCGACGAGTTTTACCTTTAGCCAGTGATTGCCGGAGGTAACGTCATTTCGGAGCAGGGAGGGTGGCTCGTTTAGATTGACGATGAGAATATCCAGGTCTCCATCGTTGTCGAAGTCTCCGAAGGCGCAGCCCCGGCTAACATGAGGGTCAGCAATCGCTGGTCCGGCTTCCTCTAGAAGTTCCTCAAAACGGCCATTCCCGAGATTGCGGAAGAGAAGCCTTTGGCTCCGGAGGGGGTATTTGGCGAAGTGCTTTTCGAGTTCAGCGTAGACGTTGCCCGTCACAATGAAGAGGTCGGGCAACCCATTGTTATCGAGATCCACGATCCCTGCGCCCCAGCTCACAAATCGATTTTCGACACCGAGACCCGCCCGGCGGGTGGCGTCTTCAAAAGTAGCCTTACCGAGATTGTGGTAGAGATTGGAGGTGTCATCCATGAAATTCGTTTTCAGGATATCGAGACGCCCATCCAGATCATAATCACCGACAGCAGCTCCCATGCCTCCCTGTTCTTGGCCGTCCTCGCTGAAAGCGACGCCGCGGATTGCGCCCTCTTCCCTGAAAGTGCCATCATGATTATTCATGAACAACAAGCTGGGTGTGGAATCGCACGCCACAAAAATATCGGGCCAGCCGTCGTCGTCGAAATCTGCCGCGATTGCTGTGAAGCCATAACTGGTTCTCACGGCCGCAACGCCTGACACTCCGCTGACGTCAGTGAAAGTGCCGTCGCCGTTATTGCGGTATAGACAGTGCTGACCGTGCGGATATCCCCGGGGCCCACAAAACACTGGAGTAGAAGAATACTCGCAGTTCGCCGTCTGACCGGGTTTCGGAGCCTTTTCTAAATCGAATTCAAGGTAGTTGGATACAAACAAATCCAGATGTCCGTCGCGGTTGTAATCCACAAAAGTGCAGCCTGAACCCCACCGATGGGTCGGTCCAGCGAGGCCGGCCGATTGGGTTACGTCTGAAAAGGTGCCATCGCCACTGTTACGGTAAAGGACGTTATGTCCCCAGTAGGTGACAAACAAATCTTCGAAACCGTCGTTGTTGTAGTCACCGACGCAAACTCCGCAGGCCCAGCCCGTTTTGAGCAACCCCGATTCCTTGGTGACGTCTGTGAATGTGCCGTCGCGGTTGTTCTTATATAGGCGATTGCTCGTACCTTCGGGAGTGTCCGACAAGCGAACTCCGGAGAGGACAAAAATGTCGGGCCAACCGTCGTTGTCGTAGTCCAGAAATGCGCAGCCGCAGCCTGTCACCTCGATGATGTAGTCTTTGCGGTCAACGCCGCCGTAGACCGTCACGTGACGTAAACCAGCCCTTGCCGTCACGTCTTTTAATCGCGCGTCAAACGGCAATCCGGAAGATTTTCCTCGAGGCTGGACGGCTGTCTTGCGCGTGGCCACTCCCTGGCCAAAACACGCTGAGGCCGCTGTACCCAAAAATCCAGTCAGAAAAAGTCTTCGTGAAGTGTCCATGTTGGTTGCTTTGAAAACGCGTCCGTGGGAACAACTCATTGTGTGGAGATTGACTCGTTCTTGCAATACAAAAAAGATTTGCCTATTGACACTCTAATGTTATGCTGCCGGTCGTACGCGAATCGTTCGCAGCGGAATTTCAAAGTTAAGCCAATCGGCAAGCAAGGGGCGAAAGAAGTGTTCGAGGTTCCGGCAGGAACCTACACCTTTCTGGTCAAGTTACAGCCTTGAATGCGTAAAAAAACTGGCGAAGCCATAAGAGGCGTAGGCCCACAAGGTAACTCACTGCTGCCGAAGAACCATCCAGTTTTCAGAAAAGCAGAGCGAGGTGATTTCATGCATAGGACTCGGAAAATTGTGAAACTGGGTTCGCTGCTTCTTATATTGACAGTTCTTCTGATGCTTCGCGCGCATGGGCAGTCCTCCCGCGACGCACTTGAGAGCGAGTTCGTTGACCCTCCTGATAGCGCGAAACCCCGCGTCTGGTGGCACTGGATGAACGGAAACGTCACGAAGGAGGGGATCAAGCTAGATCTCGAATGGATGAAGCGTGTCGGGATTGGCGGGTTCCAGAACTTCGATGCTGCCTTGAACACGCCGAAACTGGTAGATAAGCGTTTGGTTTACATGACCCCCGAGTGGAAGGATGCCTTCAAGTATGCAACTGCGCTTGCCGACCAGCTTGGCCTTGAAGAAGCGATTGCGGGCTCTCCGGGGTGGAGTGAGTCGGGCGGCCCGTGGGTGAAACCCAATCAGGGTATGAAGAAAATCGTTTGGAGCGAGACCAGGATCGAGGGCGGAAAGCCGTCCTCAGTTGTGTTGCCGCATCCGCCTACGACCACGGGGCCGTTTCAGAACGTCCTCGTGTTCAATTTCCTGGCGTCGATAACCGGTCGGCCGCAGCCAATAGCTCCGACGTTCTACGCCGACACCGCGGTGATCGCCTACCGCGCCCCGGAAAGCGATGTGCTCGTCACAGCACTGCAACCAAAGATCACTTCCAGCGGCGGCAATCTCGAGGCATCTGCCTTGACCGATGGCGATCTGGTAAAAACCACTCAGTTGCCGAAGGTCCCGGCAGGGCAGCAGGCATGGATTCAATACGAGTTCTCAAGACCGCAGACCATGCGCGCAGTAACCTTGGTGTTTAATGACCCGCTCGCTGGACGAGCCAACATGTTTGGCGCTGCGCCCTCCATTGCAGGCGTGGAGGCAAGTGAGGATGGTCAAACCTTTCATAAACTGGCGGACATTCCCGCTGATGGCGGGATAGAACACACGACCGCGTTTCCCGCCACAACAGCTCGATTCTTCCGCGTAAACTTCACCGATAAGCCGCCGTCGGGATTCAGCAACATGACCTTCGACGTGGAGAATCCATTCGGCGATTTGAGTGCATTCAAACCCGATCCCAACTTCGAAATCTCAGAATTGGTCCTCCACCCCGGTGCCCGCATCAATCGCTTCGAAGAGAAAGCGGCCTTCGCCAAGCTTGCGAGTCTTGATAAATTTCCAACGCCTGCGGTTCCGGCTGCCGCTGCGATTCACAAAGACAACGTTATCGACCTGAGTTCCAAGATGCAGCCGAACGGGAGACTTGATTGGACACCGCCGGCGGGTAACTGGGTTGTCCTTCGATTTGGCTATTCGCTGTTAGGCATTACCAACCATCCTGCATCACCAGAAGGCACAGGTCTCGAAGTGGACAAGCTCAATCCTGACGACGTTGCGCAATACATGAACACGTACTTAGACAACTACAAGGATGCGGTTGGCGAGCTGATGGGTCAGCATGGTCTTCAATACGTGATTAATGATAGCTGGGAGGCGGGAACTCAGAACTGGACCGACAATCTGATCGCGGAATTCACCAAGCGGCGTGGTTATGATCCGCGCCCATGGATGCCTGTTCTGACCGGCCGCGTAATCGAGAGTTCCCAAGCCAGTGAGGGATTTCTTTGGGATTTTCGCGAGACGCTGGCGGACATGCTGGCAGACTATCACTACGACCTGATCACGAAGATTCTCCATGAGCGGGGGATGGGTCACTATGGTGAGTCGCACGAAGAAGGGCGTGCGTTCATCGGCGACGGCATGCAGGTGAAGCGCAGCAACGACGTACCTATGTCGGCCATGTGGACCCAGAAGCCGGGCGTGAATAAGGAACAGTACGGTTACGATGCTGACATTCGCGAATCGGCCTCCGTCGCTCACATCTATGGCCAGAATTTAGTTGCGGCAGAGTCGCTCACCGCATCTTCTGGCGCATATGCCTGGTCGCCCGCGACACTGAAGCCGACCGCGGACAAAGAGTTAGCCATGGGGCTCAACCGGTTTGTGATTCATACGTCCGTGCATCAGCCGTTGCTGGACAGGAAACCCGGACTGTCGCTTGGTCCGTTTGGACAGTGGTTTAACCGCAATGAAACCTGGGCTGAGCAAGCTAAGCCTTGGATCTCATACCTTGCCCGCTGTTCCTATCTGCTGCAGCAGGGAAAGTTCGTGGCTGACATTGCTTACTTCTACGGTGAGGACTCCAACATCACTGCGATCTATGGCGATCATTTCCCCGATGTTCCTGAAGGATACAATTTCGACTACGTCAATGCAGACGCTCTTATTCACAAGTTCTCGGCAACGAACGGCGTTTTGACAACTCCAAGCGGCATGACCTATCGCCTGCTCGCACTCGATCCGCGCAGCAAGCAGATGTCCCTGCCGGTTCTTAGGAAGATCAAGGAACTAGTGGAGGCGGGCGCGATTGTCGTTGGCGCAAAACCGGAGAGCGATCCCAGTCTAGCTGATGATCAGGCTGAGTTCCACAGCTTAGCAGATAAGCTTTGGGGCTCGGGTAGCAGCGCAAGTGTTGGGAAGGGAAGAGTGTATGGCGTCCAGAAGGTAGGGGACGTGCTGCAGACCCTCCACATATCGCCCGATTTCGAGTACACGAAACCCAAGACCGATACCACTATCCTTTTCGTCCACCGTAAGCTTGCCGACGGCGACCTCTATTTCTTAGACAACCGCAATGACCGCGACGAAGGGTTTGACGCGATATTCAGAATAGAAGACAAAGCCGCCGAACTGTGGCATCCCGACACCGGGCAGATCGAGCCGGCCTCGTACCAATCGACCAGTGGCCGAACGACTGTGCCGTTACGTCTGGAACCGTGGGGTACGGTATTCGTCGTTTTCCGGCATCCCGCGAAAGCTCCTTCTCGGGCCATTCCAGACGCCGTTGAGCAAGCCCTAGCAACTGTCGAGGGTCCGTGGGATGTTGCTTTTGAACCAGACCGCGGGGCACCACCTAGAATCACTCTCGATAAGCTCATATCCTGGCCAGAGAGTCCTGATCAAGGCGTGAAGTACTTCTCGGGCGCAGCATCATACACAAGAATGCTGCAGGCTCCTGGAGATTGGTTCAAGCCTGACGCTCATCTTTGGATCGACCTGGGACAAGTCAAGAACCTTGCCGAGGTGTCGGTTAACGGCAAGCCGCTGGGTATCGCGTGGAAGACGCCTTATCGTGTGGATGCCACCGGTGCGTTGAGGCCTGGGGAGAATCGGATTGAAATCAAAGTCACGAATGGTTGGGCAAATCGCATCATCGGCGATCGTCAACCGAACGCCACCAAGACTTATTCCTTCACCTCGCCGAAGTTCTATAAGGCGAACGCGCCGCTGCAACCTTCCGGGCTCCTCGGCCCCGTGCAAGTGATCCGTGCCGTCCATGAAGCGAAGAGCGTGAAATAGGAAGGCCACAAACTCAAATGGAATTCTGGTTCGCTCCGTCAAAAGCGAAACGGAGTTAGATTGGGAATCTATCCCGGGCCGTTCCTCGGGAAACGTTGGCCAGTCACTCCATGGAAAATACTTCCTTCATCATCGCGAACTTTTCTCCTGGCTTCAGCCCCGGCACTGGCTCGAATAGCTTTCCCATTTCTTCTTGCCATTTCAGATTGATGGGGTCCTTGTCGAGCGTGCGCCACGCAGCGTCAAAGTCGTCGACTTGCATGACCAGGAACAAATCCTGCTCTCGCCTGAAGATGGAATACTTGGAAACCCCAACTTCTTTCAATTTGGATAGCAACGCAGGCCAGACATTCCGGTGTGCGGCGTCATATTCCGCCTCCTTGCCGCCCTTTATTCGCAATCGAAAGGCAACTCTAGGCAACCGGACCTCCCGGCTTTTCCCAATTCAGGCGCTTCACGACAGGCAAGAATACATGGCTTATGGGAAGGCAAGCACTCCGACGGAAAAACCGTGGATCATCAACTTCTCCGAAGCCAGTTTGGTAGAAGCGGGAGGTTGAAATCCCGTTGTAACGTCCACATAGTCGAAGCGACCGCCAGCAGCTCCCGCGATAGATAAATCCAAATTCCGATCACGTTTGTTCACCAGAAGCATCTTGCGCTTGCCTGCCCTGGTCACAACCGCAAGGCTTGTGACGTATGGTTGTTCCGGGGCAGGGGGACTCGAAGGCGCAATCTCAGCTATTTTGTCACCGGGGCCAAAGTTGTCATGCAAGAGCTTCAATACCCAGAGACGAGCGTTCGGCTTTCCGTTGTTCCAGTCCACCATGGATACGCTGGGGAACTGCGTGGGGTAGCCGACCAATTGCGATTCTCCCGCGACGTCGATGCCCAACTGCGTGAGTTCTACAAAAATATAGGCATACTCGGCGCCTGCGAGATTCCAATACGAAGCGGGAATAGGTTTTGCGACGTGACTTGGATCGACTTGGGCGATGTCATCGGCTGAAATGATCCCAATTTCATTAATCATGGTCCCCGTTCCGGCCGAGAGTCGCTTGCGAATCGTCTCGATGTAGCGGACCGTATTCAGGAAACCGTCCGCGCGCGCAAAAACGGTATGTTGCTGAACGTCTAGGGTCTCATCGGGCGTAGGTACCGCGTAAAAATGGTAGGAAATGTAGTCCAATGGCACACCTGACCGGTGGTTCTTGCTATTCAAGAAATATTCAAAGAAGTCTGAATTTTGGCCCGGGATGGCCAAAGATACGCCGACAAATTTTAGCTCTGGCTCAACTCTCTTCATGGCGCTGACGACCGCATCGTACAGGCGAGTATAGGTTTGTGGCGTCATGTGATGTTCGAAATCCACTTCGTTCAGAACTTCCCAGTAGGGGATTGAGTAGTGAAAACCGGACTCGTGCCGCTTTCCGTACTCGTCCGTAAATCCGCCTTTCGTGTACCACGACAAGAGTCGCGCATAGTAGTCCGCAACTTCGTTAAACGTGAGGTCTCGCAACTCTGTCCCCTGTTCGTAGTCCCATACCGCCTTATTCGGATCATCCGGATACGCGATGGGTTTGTCGGTCTTGTACATCCATTGAGGGATGGTACTGAAGTTGAGAACGACCGCATGCCCTTTGGTTGCCTCCAAGAAATCAATTGTCATCGGATCGATAAGTGAGAAATCCCAGGACGTCTTACCATCTTTCGGAGGCTCTAACTCGGCTACACCGAGCCGCGGATATGGAAGCCAAGGAACGTAACGCACGAAGTCAGCCCCGAGATCATGTAGCGCTTGGAACGCGTTGTCGTGCACTGGGGTTCCCCGGCGAAGCGGTGGATTTACGACCACCTGTAACGTGGGAGTTGTCCTGGATTCTTGTACTATCTTGTCCCAGTGGACTGCAATTTGGACGGGAGCATCTTGTGCTAGGGACAGTCCTGCGGCGGCGAGAATTAGTGAAGGAACAAGCAGTAACCGAAATAAATCAGAACGCTTCATAAGATGCTCCCTCCGAGAACGCATCAGCGAACGCGCCAAGGTGCCAGGTGCCCGCGAGGCATAAATTAAGCTAGTTGCGGTCTTCTTTCAATAGGTAAATATTTCTTGTTATAGAATCGAACCGCGGTTCTCCGCCGCCTACCGCCATCTCATCACAGGGGAGTGCATGTAAACATGAGCGAGAACTCCAGGGTCCACGAATTCACTGTTGGGCTCTTCGGAATTGGGCTGGACACGTACTGGCCTCAATTTGAGGGACTGCAGCAGCGCTTGACGGGATACACCCAACAGCTGGCCGACCGCTTAGAAAAGACAGGCGCCCGGGTTATCAATCTAGGTTTGGTGGATTCTCCCGAAAAGGCCGAGGCGGCGGGCCATTCGTTCAGGAGGCACGATGTCGATCTGATCTTCCTGTACGTCACGACCTACGCTTTGTCGTCCACCGTCCTTCCGGTTGTAAGACGGGCGAAAGTGCCCGTGATCCTCCTCAATCTTTCGCCCTCCGCGGCAATTAATTACAAATCCCTCAATCAAATGGGTGACCGGACCAGAATGACCGGCGAATGGCTGGCTTACTGCCAGGCTTGTCCCGTGCCTGAAATCGCCAATGTATTTCGTCGCTGCCGGATCCCGTTTTTTCAGGTCACCGGAATCCTTGAGAACGACCCTTTCGCGTGGAATGAGATTTCTTCATGGATAGAGGCGGGCCGAGTCGTCCACACGATGGAACATAACCGCCTCGGAGTGATGGGCCATTATTACGGAGGGATGCTTGACGTCTATTCTGACCTGACTCAACAGTGCGCTTATTTTGGGGGCCATATCGAAATGCTCGAGGTGGACGAACTGGCGGATTTGCGCAGAAAAGTCTCCAGCGGGGAAGTCGGCAGTCGAGTCCGGTATTTTCGGGACACATTCGACGTTCAACCAGACTGTCTACCAGCCGAATTGGAACGCGCGGCGCGCACCTCCGTGGCACTGGATCGACTGGTCGAGATCCACAAGCTGGGATCCCTCGCCTACTACTACGAGGGCGTGGAGAACTCTGAAAACGAGGACACCATCAGTTCTATGATCCTGGGTACTAGCCTGCTTACGGCGCGAGGCATACCGGTGGCAGGCGAGTGCGAAATCAAGAACGCTCAAGCCATGAAGATCATGGATTGCTTCGGAGTGGGTGGTTCCTTCACGGAGTACTATGCGGTTGATCTCGACGACGATGTCATATTGATGGGACACGACGGACCAGGTCACATCGCTATTGCCCAAGGCAAGACTAAGGTTCGCCCGCTGAGTGTGTACCACGGCAAGGTCGGCCGCGGGCTCTCCGTTGAGATGACCGTCAAGCATGGTGCCGTAACGCTGCTCTCGGTTGTTCAAACGGCCGACGGACAGCTCAAGTTTCTTGTCGCCGAGGGCATTTCCGAGCCCGGCCCGATTCTTGAAATTGGCAACACCAACAGCCGCTATCGCTTCCCCATGGGAGCGATAAATTTCATGAACGCCTGGAGTGCCGAGGGCCCAGCGCACCATTGCGCGATCGGCATCGGCCATATCTCCAGCAAGTTGAGCAAGCTTGGTCAATTGCTGGGAATGGAATGCACTGTCATCCGCTGAGTCCGTAGGAACGAGCGCCCCAAACAGGCACTTGCATCTGAGAACAGTTTCCTTGGCTGTGCCAGAACTGTGCCAGAATCCAACGTTTTCAATTCATTCGACTTACCTTTGAGCGAAAGCAGATTCCTCGATTTGTTGGAAACGTTAGTAGTTAGAAGAGAAGGGCTGTGCGCCCAAGGCAGGCGCACTACCAGGCTGCGCTACGCCCCGACACGAAATGCTCTTCCATTATATATAGAGCACTTCGCAGTTTCCCTAGCCCTGAATCACCCGTACGGGATGGCAGGCCCCTATGCCCCAATTCCGTTCCTCCCAGTGGAGCGTGAAACCAAATCGGCCCGGATGGCGTTACAATAACGGCTATGCTGGCTACCTGCCCGCCCGCCACAAATTTTGCACGCAACAAGTGCACACAAAGGAGGTCCTGTGCAAGCCACACTCCTCGATCGCCGCAGTTTTCTCCGCGTATCCGCTGTCGCCGGGGGAGGAATTCTCGTCGCTCTCCATTTCGATCCTGTCGGAGAAGTGTTTGGACAAACGCCGCAAGCGCCGCCCGCCGCTTTCGAACCCACGGCATTTCTGCGCGTCGCTGCCGATGGCATCGTGACCATCATGAGCAAAAATCCCGAAGTCGGCCAGGGCGTCAAGACGCACCTCCCCATGCTCATCGCCGATGAACTCGATGTCGACTGGAAAGACGTCCGCATCGAGCAAGCCGATCTCGACGAAACGAAATTCGGCCCGCAGCGCGCCGGTGGCAGCACTTCCACGCCCACCAATTGGGATCCTCTGCGTCGTGTCGGCGCCGCGTGCCGCCAGATGTTTGTTACCGCTGCTGCGCAATCCTGGTCCGTCCCGGAATCCGAATGCCAGACGTCCTCAGGCCGCGTCATCCATCAACCGTCTAAACGCGTTCTTACCTATGGTGCACTCGCGGAAAGAGCAGCCGCGTTACCTGCACCCGATCTCAAGTCCGTGAAGCTCAAAGATCCTAAGGATTACAAGATCATCGGCCACTCCACGCACAGCGTTGACAACCCCTCCATCGTCACCGGCAAAAATCTTTACAGCATTGACTTCAAAGTTCCGGGAATGTTGTACGCCGTCTATGACAAGTGTCCCGTCTATGCAGGGAAGTGTGTTGGCGCCAACCTCGACGAGATCAGAGCCATGCCAGGCGTGCGCCACGCCTTTGAGGTGGAGGGCACGCAGGATCTGCTTGGCCTGCATTGGGGC
>Ga0209155_1001214_pt1 | contig 12252 bp, 12 predicted proteins | sample GraSoiAngelo_122_FD_185879 | JGI IMG/M metagenome (GOLD analysis project Ga0209155, IMG submission 185879) | Grasslands soil microbial communities from the Angelo Coastal Reserve, California, USA - 14_0927_02_20cm (SPAdes) (version 2) | ecosystem: Environmental > Terrestrial > Soil > Grasslands ...
GGCCTCCCAGGAAAGAACCAACGAGCCCATCCTGCGGCCGGTCTCGCCAAGACGGGTCATGGTCCCCTCTTCCCACACGTGATCCTCAATCTGCCGTCTCTCCTCCACCATGTATGCAGAGGGATAAACGAGAATTGTCAGCAGACGCGGGAAATAGTCCGTCTTGCGATGCAACAACAGAAGACAAGCTTGCGCTGCGATAGTCATGCGAATCTCATCAGTGATTGCGAGACCGCCACATCCTTCGAAACGCTTTTCCGCAAGAAACACTTGGGTGTGGCCCAGAAGCTCAGCTTGGTCATTTGCAGAAAGCCGACGAAAAAACGGAACATTGCGCTCGATCATCCGCATCCAGTCTCCTAGAAAAGGCTGAGCCCGTAGCCGCAGCCGGCGTCTCTGCTTCAGCAAACCGAACATCGTCTCAAAATCTAGGTGCCCCGTCGGACAGCGCCTACCGAAATTGCTTCGCTCGGGCGAAAGATCGACATATCAAAAATCTGGTGCGCGGCGGATCTGAAGGCGCATAATAAACCAATTCCGGAGGTGCTCCTATGAATACAATCTCAATTTCTCGACGTAAATTTGCCGAGTTTATTATGCGTGGGGGCGGAGACGTTCACTGGGCCGACACAAGGCAAACTAATTGCCGCCGATCCGACGTTTGAAGCAATTCTCGAATGCTCTCAGGCCAACGGCGCCGAGGCGGTCAAAGTTCCGTTGACCAGCGGCTTTAGTCATGATCTGCCAAAAATGGCAACCGCGGCGAGCGTCTCTACAAGCTCAGCGTTTTAGCCGAAGAAGCCGTGCAGCCATAGGTAGAGAGCTCCGGCGAGCGCGCTGACGAGGACCGCGATTGGCAATACTTTCTTGTGCCTGATTTTCCCCGCCTGACTGGTGGATACTGCAATGATGGGCGAGAACAAGGACGCGAGCGCTTCGTGATACATCAGTCGCTGCTCCACGGACATTTCGCCGGGGTTATTGAACTCGGTATCGTTCACGATGATCTTCGCGTTCAGTTTTGCAGCCAGTCGCGCCCCACAATGAAGCATGGGTGTCTCGCCGATGGCGCGATCGTACGCCGCCCTAATGCTGACCGGCATCTCCTCGGCACTGGCGTCCTCGCGGCCGTTAAACTGGATCTTGGTTTTGGACCTCGCGTTCACTAAAAAGACGAGAATCAAGCCCAAATCACACACTTTTCACAACTATTTTTCCTGAAATTCTAGCGCGCCGTCTTTTGCATCGCCCCGGACAGTCTGGCCTTCGCGCACTTTGCCTTCGAGAATGTCGATGCTGACCGAGTCGAGAATTTCTTTTCTCAACGGGAGCGCTTCTTCATCTGATCGTGCGTGAGACATGGTTTGCCGGCGTACTTTGCCCGCGCTTCCAAAACGTCCTAGCGCTGACACGGCTACGTGTCTGGGTTCTAGTCCTGGCGATGGAGTTTATTCAATTTTCGATTTGTCGATCTCGCGGACTTCCGGTTTGCGAATTGCGGCGGTCGCGAAAGAAATCCTGAAGAATCGCCGCGCATTCGTTTTGAAGAACTCCGGAAGCGATGTCGCACCGGTGATTCAAACCCGGCAGTTGCAGCAGGTTGATAATACTTCCGGCTGCTCCAGCGCGCGGATCGGTGCAGCCGAAAACGACGCGGCGCATCCGCACGTGCACAAGCGCGCCGGCGCACATCGGGCATGGCTCTTTGGTAACGTAAAGGTCGCAATCGAGTAAGCGCCAATCGCCCACGGCCGCCTCGGCTTGCGTTAACGCGAGCATCTCCGCATGCGCAGTAGCATCTTTCAGTAATTCCACCTGATTGTAGGCGCGCCCGATGATCCTGCCGGCGCGCACAACCACCGCACCGACGGGCACCTCGTCGGCCTCATAAGCTTTTTTCGCCTGTCGCAACGCTTCGCGCATGAACTGCTCGTCGCCCGATGCATCAATCATCTTTTAGTTGTAGCCACGGCCCTGCGGGCCGTCCAATTTTTCACTTCCAGGCTATTTGATAACCTGACCGCCCACAGGGCGGTGGCTACACCACGCCGCGCTTGCTCCAGAAGTTTCCTCGGGATATTAGGGACTGCGCATGGAAAACAACATCGAGTCGCATCTGGTCGAGAAGCGCGTTTTCAAACCGTCAAAGAGTTTCGCGAAGAAGGCACGAATCAAAAGTCTCGCTCACTATCGGCGAATGTATCGAGAGTCGATCAGGCGACCGGCAAAATTCTGGGCGCGCGAAGCGAGTGAGCTGATCTGGCAGGCGCCATGGAAAAAGATCCTCGAGTGGAAAGCGCCGTTCGCAAAATGGTTCGTCGGCGGCAAACTCAATATCTCCGAAAACTGTCTGGATCGACATTTAACCGGCCCGCGCCGGAACAAGGCAGCAATTATCTGGGAAGGCGAACCAGGCGACAGCCGCACCCTCACTTACCAGCAGTTGCATCACGAGGTTTGCCGCTTCGCGAATGTGCTCAAACGAAACAAGATCAAGAAGGGCGACCGGATCATTATTTATCTCCCGAACATCCCCGAGGCCGCCATCGCCATGCTGGCCTGCGCCCGCATCGGCGCAGTGCATTCGGTGATTTTTGGGGGATTTAGCGCGGATAGCATTCGCGACCGGATCACTGACAGCGGCGCCATCGCTTTGATCACCGCGGATGGCGCATATCGGCGCGGTGGAATTGTGCCACTGAAGAAAAACGCCGATGACGCGCTGCGCGGCGAGACATCCGTTAAGCGGGTGATCGTTTTTCGCCGCGCGGGAAACGAAGTTCACATGGAGGAGGAGCGCGATGTCTGGTGGCATCGCGAGCTGGAATATGTCGATGCGAATTGTCCGCCAGCGGCGCTCGACAGCGAACATCCCCTCTATCTCCTTTATACAAGCGGTTCCACAGGAAAACCGAAGGGAATTTTACACACGACTGGTGGTTATCTGGTCGGCGTCTATTCGACAACGAAATATATCTTCGATATCCGGGATGAAGACATTTTTTGGTGCACGGCAGATGTCGGCTGGGTGACCGGCCATAGTTACATTGTTTACGGCCCGCTTGCGAATGGCGCCACGTCACTCATGTACGAAGGCGCGCCGAATTGGCCCGAGCCCGATCGTTTCTGGAAAATCATCGAGGAATATCGAGTCAACATTCTCTACACCGCTCCGACAGCGATCCGCGCCTTCATTCGTTGGGGGAACCAATGGCCGGCAAAACACGATCTTTCATCATTGCGCTTGCTCGGCACAGTCGGCGAACCGATAAATCCGGAGGCATGGATCTGGTATTACAAAAACATCGGCGGCGGTCGTTGTCCGATTGTGGACACGTGGTGGCAAACGGAAACGGGTACGATCCTGATCACGCCGCTGCCCGGCGCAATTCCGACGAAACCTGGGAGCGCAACACTCCCCTTCTTCGGTGTCGATGCGGCGATTGTCGATGAAAAGGGTCGCGAAGTCGGACCAAACGTTGGCGGCAAACTGATTATTCGCCGCCCATGGCCGGCGATGCTGCGCACGATTTATGGCGACAAAGCGCGCTATCGAGACCAATACTGGAGTGAATTCAAAGGTAATTATCTCACCGGGGACGGCGCGCGCCGGGATGAAGATGGTTATTTCTGGATCGTCGGCCGGATCGATGACGTTTTAAACGTCGCTGGCCACAGGCTCGGCACATCGGAAATTGAAAGCGCTCTGGTCAGTCACTCGCGAGTTGCTGAAGCAGCCGTGGTCGGCAGGCCGGATGAGTTAAAAGGCCAGGGTGTCGTCGCCTTTGTGACGCTGAAAACGGGCGTCGATGCGACCGGTGGACTGAAAGAGGAATTGCGGAATCACGTCAGCACGCACATCGGCGCAATCGCCAAGCCGGACGAAGTTCGCTTTGCCGAAGCGCTGCCAAAGACTCGCAGCGGCAAAATCATGCGGCGGCTTCTAAAGGAGATCGCAAGCGGCACCAAGATCACCGGCGACACTACCACGCTAGAAGACTTTAGCGTGCTCGCGAAGTTGGCCGCGCCTGAAGAGTAAAGAAAATGAGGAAGCTCGAATAAATCGGCCCCCATTCTCACTTGGTTATTTGCATTTCATCATTCCTTCGGCATTTGACACTCTCACAAGATTTCAATTTTATCCGGCCCTTGAATCACGTACCGTCGTTCTCGTGAGCTTCATCGGCACAGGCTTTCGCGAGATCGCCTTGAAAGTTAAGCGCCAGAGAACACGTATTGCGTTACGTCACGAGAGACGCCTCCTCCAAAAAAGTGAAATAAATCTGGGACGCGAAGGCACTACGCAGGCGGCCAATTTCCCTGAGCTGCGCAATGAAATCGTCGCGCTCAAGAAGCTGGAGCAGGAACAAAAAGAAGTCGCGCTTCGGATAGCGCAGATCGAAGAAGGAATTAAAAAGATCGAGGCGGAACGGGAACAAAATGCACGCGACCAACATGCGGCTATTGCAAAGCTGGAAGCGGAAAAAAAGCCGCTCCTCCACCGACGCAATCAAGCGAAGAACAGCGCAGATGTCTGCGAACGCGAACTAGCTGCCGTGGAGCGTCGTATCCAGGAAAACGAAGCCTCCGATCGTGATCTGTTAAAACAATTGTCCGGCCTGCACGCGCTCAATCCGCCTCCTCCAGATCTGGAAGCGCGAGCAGCCAGCATCGGCGCGCGGCGAGCGCGTCTCCCGGAAGAGCGCGCGGAACTTGTGCGAGCCCGCCTGGGTAGCGCGGATGCAGCGCGCCTGGCCAAAGAAAAGCTAATCGCAGCCGAAGCGGAACTTTCGGTGGTGGAAAAAAATATAGAACGAGTCCGGAGTGAATTCGAAGGCCGCGACCGAAAACTCAACGATAACATCCGCGCGCAACAAGAAGCGGTGCAAGAAGCGCGTGCGCAACATCAGACGGTCGAGGAGCGAAAAAATCCCGCCTATTTGAACATTGGCCGTCATCTTGCCGCGCAGGGTATTGCCCCGCCGAACGCGCCGCATCTGCTCGCCGAGGCGCATCGGCGACGGGAGGCGGTGGATCGACATTTGCAGCACAGAGCCGAACTGGCTCTGCTCTCCAGCCAGATCGACAAGCAGGAGCTGCGGAAATTTTACTTCAGTGTTATTTCTATCCTCGCGCTGCTGGCCATCATCCTGCCTGTTGCTTTTCAATCTCCGCGCAAACGCGAATGGCTGCCACAAGAGACCGACACGATTTTGTCGATCAACAACGACCAACTCGAACGTGCGGATCTTCCAAAACGCTGGCGCAAAGATCAACCAGAAACCTGGTCGAAACTCTGGTCGGGATTGATCGGCTCTGCCGCATCAACTCCGGCATTAAACTTGTCTCGCGATGCAGCACGCATCACTCGCGCGCTTACCACAGACGAGCGCGGAAAGGCGCGAGAGTTCGTCCTTGTTGATACCCGCCGTGAAGTCACTCGCGCAATTCGGATAATTGCGGGAGACAAGAGTTTCGAAAAGCGCACCGTCAGCGGTCTGCCAGTTTGGGAACGGCCGCCGGACTTTGCTGTGACCCGGGTAGGACCAGCGACGCTGGCCGTGGGGGCGCCCAATGAAGTAAACGAGCTGGTTCTTGTGCGCCTGGGGATGAAGCCCGACCTAAAAATCACGGGTCAACTCTTCGATCGTTTCCAGGCGCTTGATCGCGAGAGTACACTGCGACTCATCTCGCGTAATCCGCCTGATCTTTCAGTCGTTTTCCACCCGATCTTTACGCGCGGACTGCTGGATGTTTCACAATTACTCGGGCTTGCAATGACCTTGCAAAATCCGGTAAAAGCCAGATTGCTCTTGAAAATGAATCCCGCTAAAAGCGCGGCGGAGTTTGCCGGTAACTTGCACGACAATCCACAGGACTGGCTGCGTGTAGCGGACTCCGAATTGTTGCTCTACTCTCAACCACCAGAGATCCAGAGGCAGGGCGCCTCGAATCTGGAATTGCGCTTTACCATTCCGGAAGATAGCGCTCGCCTGCTCCTCGAGCGCCTTGCGAAAATCGATGCCGCCGCCGTGCTCACAGCACATTGATCGTCCGATCTCCTGCCATTTAACCAAATATAAGATCGACATGCAGATTTTCTTCCAGGAATTCGAGTTCCATTCGATCCACCGTCGTGCAAACGGCGTGCTGCTTTTTCTCGCGCTTTTCGTTACCGCACAGTCGCTTGGAGCCGAGGAGCTGAAACTTGATCTCGTCGATATCAAATCGGTTGATCCTTCGATTGTCATCGAGCTGCGTTACGCCGGCACCCATAACCCCATGCATCGTCCATTATATCCGCCTTCCATGGCGGCGCTCATCCGGCCGAGTGTCGCTCAACAGTTGGCCCGTGCGCAAAAATTCCTTCGTCCGTACAAGTACGGACTAAAAATTTGGGATGCGTATCGGCCGAAATCCGTGCAAAACCAACTCTGGCAGTTCACGCATAACGATTTGTACGTCGCCAATCCTGAGAGCGGAGTCGGCTCGTTGCATACGTGGGGCGTTGCTGTCGACGCAACGCTGGTCGACGACCGGGGCCGGTCTGTATTGATGCCTACGGATTTTGACGAGTTCACGCCGGCGGCGATGCTTCATTACCAGGGATGGGGGCGCGGCGTAAGGTCGCACCTCAAGCTCTTGCAAGGGGCGATGGGGCGCAACGGCTTCCTCGGTCTGCGCACGGAATGGTGGCATTTCACCGCTCAAAATTGGAAAGATTATGTCTCCTCTCGCGATATGCAGGTAACGGGACAATCGCCAAAGAACGAACCAAATGGCAAGTTATGATCGACACCTTGCTGCGGGATTTGCGTCAGCCGGAATATGTCCATGTGTTACTCAATCCGTTGCCGATCTACGGCCTGGCGTCCGGCTGGATCGGGCTGATCATCGCGTTCTTTCTGCGAAGCCGGCGCGCTCAAATCGCAACCCTGGCTCTTGTCCTGATTAGCGCGGCCTCGGCCTGGCCAGTCTATGAATATGGAGAACAAGCCGAAAATCCGGTCATATCAATGGCAGACAAAGATGGACAAGCCTGGCTGGCGGAGCATAAGGATCGTGCCGAGGATCTCATCTGGATTTTCTACGCGCTCGCGGTTTTGAGCGCGATTGCGATCGCAGCCCCGATAAAGTGGCCAAAATCTTCCGGGCCACTTGTTATTGCGGTAATTTTGCTCGGCGCTGTGACTCTGGGAAGCGGCGGCTACATCGCCTACGCCGGCGGCAGGATTCGGCACCGCGAATTTCGAAATGAGCCACCTCCGCCAAAACGGGCCGAAGACACACACGATTAAATCGACGTTGTAGGGCAGGCGCTCCGCCTGCGCGTTTTTGGGTGGGCAAGCGAAGCGCATGGCCTACAATTTGCCGCCGTGACAAATGAGCTAGATCGCGCAGAGCGCAGCGTTAAAGAACACAGCGTCGCGCTCAAAAAACCACTCGGCCTGGGTGATCTGGTTCTGACGCAGATTGTCTTTGTTGTCGGTTCAAGCTGGGTCGGCACAGCCGCGAAGCTTGGGCCTGCGCATCTCTTTTTTTGGCTGCTTGCCATTTTCCTCTTTTACATTCCGCAAGCCGCCGTCGTTATTTACCTCAACCGGCTCATGCCGCTCGAAGGTGGGATTTACCAATGGGCAAAGTTCGCGTTTAACGAATTCGCCGGATTTATCGTGGCATGGAATCTGTGGCTGTTGTCGATCATGGTGATCGCGTTGGGCGGGATGTTCATCACTACCAATCTCTCCTATGCTCTGGGCGACGCGGGCGCGTGGATGCGAAACAGCCCGTGGTGCGTCTCGCTCATCAGTTGCGCTCTGGTTTGCGGTCTTGGATGGACCGGTGTTAGGGGATTATCGTTAGGCAAATGGCTTCACAACATCGGTGGATTCGCCATGCTCCTCGCCTACGCGGGGCTGATTGTTTTGCCGTTCGTTAGTCTCATTCGCGGCGATCTTAGCGCATATCGCCCGCTGCAAATCGCCGCGCCTACAATGTCGATCTTCTATTGTTTCAACATCTTCAGCAAGCTGGCGGTCGGCGCGCTGAGCGGCTTCGAATACGTGGGTATTCTGGCTGGTGAAGCTCGCGCACCGGGACGCAACATCGGGCGCTCTGTCATTATTGCCGCTCCGATCATCGCGCTGATATTCGTTCTCGGAACCAGTTCCGTGCTCGCTTTCATAGGAGGCAATCAAATCGATCTGATCGGCCCTGTGCCGCAGACATTGAGACTCGGCCTGCGTTCATTCGGAAGCCCGATCGCTTTCGGGATTGCGTCAGTCGCAATTCTGCTGATGACGGTGCGCTCGATTTCCTCGATGAGCATTCATTTCACCGGCAGCTCGCGGCTGCCGATGGTGGCCGGATGGGATCACCTGCTGCCGGTATGGTTTTCCCGTCTGCACACACGTCACAAAACGCCCATCAATTCAATCCTGTTCGTGGGCGCGGTCACGCTGGTGATTGCCGTCTCGAGTCAGATCGGCGCCGGAGTGCAGGAAGCATTTCAACTCGTGGATAACGCGGCGAACGTCTTTTACGGAATTGTCTATGCGATGATGTTCGCAATCCCGATCGTAGGCGCGGCCGCGGTACGCGGCAGCGCGCGCACCTGGCTGCGACTCGCGGCTGGATGTGGCTTCGCCGTCTCATTGCTGGCCATCTTTTTCACCGTCTACCCGATCATTGACGTTCCTAGTCCGTTAATTTTCGCCGCAAAGATCATCGCCGTTACAGCCGTTGCAAATGCGATTGGCATAGCGATTTTTGCGCTCGGCGAGAAGCGCCGTGGCGCCCAGCGAAACTTGACTGCTTAAAGCGGTCGAGTTTCTCCGTCAGCAGTTCTCGATTACCCATCGCAAGTAATCGGACAATCCGGTAACAACTGACACGAAGATTATTTCAGGCACCTCGTACGGATGAAGTGATCGCAATTTCTCCTGGAATGCTGCTTGCCGATCGGGCGTTGTCTTGAAAAAGACCATGACCTCACCAGCGGTTTCGATTTTATCTTTCCAGCGATAGATCGAGTGAACAGCCGGAATAATGTTGGCGCATGCTGCGAACTTCTCCGAGACCAGCGCGTGCGCGATGCGATTCGCGGTCTCCGTATCCGGGAAAGTGCTGATCGCCAGCAGAACCTGGTCGGCCATTGCTTAGGCCAGCACAGATGCGGCGAATCGGCTAGGCGCATCGATACGCCTGACCGGCTCGGTCCGGCAAATCCAGCCGCCGCCCAGCACGAGATCGCCATCATAAATCACCGCTGCCTGGCCTGGGGTTACGGCGCGCTGCGCTTCGTGCAGGCGAATGCGAGCGCGATTGTTTTCCAATGGCGTGACATTCGCGGGCGTGCCGGGATGGCTGTAACGAATTTTCACTGTCGCTTCGCGCGGCCGGCCGGGATCATCGATCCCGGCTACAGGGTGCCAGTTGACGCGATCGATTTCGAATTCGTCACTGGCTAAATCGTCTGCGTCGCCTACGATCACGCGATTTGCTTCCGGATCGAGATCGACAACGTAACGGGGCCGCGGCGAACCGCCGGGCAACCCTTTGCGCTGGCCGATCGTGAAGAGCTCAATGCCAGCATGCTCGGCGATAAAATTTCCATGGACATCATAAATCTCGCCACGATGAAACTGATCTTCGCCAAGGTGCGAGCGCAAAAATGCTTTGTAATCGTTGCCCGGGACAAAGCAGATCTCCTGACTGTCGATCTTGTCGGCAACCTTCAGACCCAACGTGTGCGCAATTTCGCGGATTTGTGACTTCGTCATTTTGCCGAGCGGCGTCAACGCGCGCCGAAGTTGTGGCTGCCGCAAACTGAATAGAAAATAAGATTGATCTTTGCGTGGATCGACACCCTTTCGCAGAATAGCACGGTCGGCATGATGCTCGATGATGGCATAATGGCCAGTCGCGATGTAATCGCAGCCCAGCGCCTGGGCTTTACCCCAGAGATTGCCGAACTTGAGTTTCTCATTGCACATCACGCATGGATTTGGCGTGCGCCCGGCTTGATACTCGCTGGCGAAATAAGCAATCACCGTTTGCTCGAACTGATCGGCTTCGTCGACGACGTAATGCGAAATGCCTAACGAATGAGCCACGCTGCGTGCATCGGCCACGGCTTGCGGCCCGCAGCATTTATCCTCCGCCCGCGAAATGCAATCCTGCGGCCACACTTTCATGGTCACGCCGATGACTTCATAGCCCCCTTCGCGCAGCAAATATCCTGCTACACTGGAGTCCACTCCACCGCTCATACCGAGAAGGACGCGCTGTCTCTTCATTTAAGCGGTCAATTTCGGTGAAGGAATGATTCAGTCAACGCTTCTGTAGCCGCTTCGCTGTGCGAAGCGACACGCTGAGGTGTTTAACACATGCGCGCGGCGCGCCCGGCGGTCGCGTCCTACCGCACCCGTGTTGAGAGCAATGGCTACAGCTTTGGCGCGCGACTCACGAATTCGCTTCCGCGCAAAGTGAAGCGCCACGGATGATGCGCGGAGCGCGTAATCCCGATACGCGCATCGGCCACCACATCGAGATGTTCGGTCGCGCGCTCCTTGAACCCATGGCGCGAATCACCGCACAAATTCATTTCATGATCACGTCCAGTAATGTCGAGTGCCTGGGTAAGTTTGCCGGGGCCGGAACAGAGTTTGCGAATATCATCTACGCCGCGGCGCTTCTTCATGAACGCGATTCCACGGCGCGGTTCGAGCGCACGGATCAAAACGAAACCATTTGCTTCGCCTTTCACGAGCACATTCAGCATCCAGTGCACGCCATAGTTGAAATAGACATACGCTGCGCCCGGTTTGTTCCGTTCGATAAACGCGCGCGCGCTCGGTCGTGTAAACGTGTGCGCGGCTTCATCGTTAACCGCCGCGTAAGCTTCAACCTCGACAATAATTCCTGCGCATTCGCCCCAGACAAGCTCGGCGCCGACCAGTTCGCGCGCACAGCTGAGCGGATCGCGCCGAAAGAATGTCCGGCCAATCATTCGTCTTTTCACAACATTGGCGACCTCTGGAAACAGGTGCCCGGGCAAAGACAATCCTAAAAACCCGCTGCCTTGTAAAAGACCGGCAATGTCACTTCGCATGCTATCGGTTTGCCGTCACGGAATGCGGGAATAAATTTCGCGTTTCTAAAATCGGACAGCGCGGCGTCAGCAAACCCGAGAAGAGGTGGGTTTTCGGAAACGACGTTCATCTCCTGCAAATTGCCATTAGCATCGATTTTCATCTTGAGCTCCACATTACCATCCACCGGAACCCGCGCTGTCTGCGGTGGCGGATAATGGAATCCCGTAAACTTTGATTCGCTCCCGTAAAAAGGTTGTGGCCCGATAAAATCATGCTCTTTCGCCAGCTCCCCGGCTTCCTGGTTGGAGAAAATGCGCAGTCGCGGTTTTCCATTGACCACTGCAAACGTGACCGTGCCGTAATAAATCGCGTCGACCGGTTGATGATTATAAACAGCCGGAATAAATTTGGGATCAGACGCTGGGGAAAGCCGCTTCTGCAGTTCTTGCTTGAGCAAATCCGAGTCTGGCGTGCCATGGTATATCGCGCTCCACTCGACGCCGCCATCTTTTTTCACTGAACTATTGAACATGATCAATGCATCCTTCTGCCCTTTTCTGATCAAGTCCTGCGTGTCGATGCGATCGATCAACGATTTTGGGCCCTGGCCGAGCAAAACCGGCCGGTACATCGGCAGCGCAGCCGCGAGTTCGGACGGGGTATTATTTGCCTGCGACCAGGCAAGATCGACAATCGACAACAAAGCAATCAGAGAAAGTACGAGCACGCGCATGGGCAGATACGCAAGCGGAGAGCGCCGGTTTTTCAAGCGCGAATCTGCAAAGATTTACGCGGCACCGAGGTTTACCTCTTATACACCAGCCAGAACCAATGGTACTGGTCAAAAGTACAATCAACGGGACGCCCGTTGCGGAAACCGGGGATATATTTTGCGTCCCATAACAATTCCAACTCGGCCTTGCCGAAATTGAAGCCGGGCGGATCCTCGGAAAGGACTTTAATGTGTTTTTGATTCCCATTTGCGTCGACTGTAGTTTCCAGTTCGACGACGCCTTGCTGATGGTAAATTCTGGCCTTTGCGAGTTCGTCTTTGAGTGGCACTTTATTCGCGGTTCCTGCAATCAGCTGCGGGGCAATGAAATTATTCCCTTTCGCAATGTCGTCACGGTCTTGATTCGCGTAAATCCGTAAATGC
>Ga0209155_1001227_pt1 | contig 12178 bp, 13 predicted proteins | sample GraSoiAngelo_122_FD_185879 | JGI IMG/M metagenome (GOLD analysis project Ga0209155, IMG submission 185879) | Grasslands soil microbial communities from the Angelo Coastal Reserve, California, USA - 14_0927_02_20cm (SPAdes) (version 2) | ecosystem: Environmental > Terrestrial > Soil > Grasslands ...
GTTCGCGACCGTGACGGGCGTGGGACTGGCGCGGTTCGAGGTCGACGCCGTGCGCGCCCGCTTCTCGCGCGCCGGGTTCGAGCGGCGGCAGGGAGCGGGAAGCGACTAGCGCTTCACCGCCGTCACCGGCGGATTCGCCCACGGCGACGGAAGCACCGGCGGCCGCCCCGTGTCCTTGCGCGTCCGCTGCAGCTCGATCTCCGAGATGAGGATCGCCGGCGCCACGGTGCTCACCGGGACGAAGCCGCTCTCCGCGCCGCAGTAGCCGTTGAAGACCCGCATCTCCGAGCCGGTCGCCACGATCTTGTTGATGCTGGTGAGCGGAGTGCCCACGATCTCGACCCCGCGGACCAGCGTCTCCTCGCCCGTCTTCGCGTCGACCTTGTAGACGAGGCGAGGCTGGCCCTTGAAGGCCTGGTAGGCGTACCCGCTCGTGTCGGTATTGCCGCCCGTCACGTCCCTGATGAGGAGCCCGAACGGCTTCTGCTGGCGGCGCACCTCGGCGAGAGGCTCGCGGCGCTCGGGGCGAAGGTGGAGTTCTACGAGCCGGGCGCCGCCGACACCTATCGCCTCTTCGACACGCCGAAGGAGATCGGCAAGGTGGTGGTCGGGCGGTTCCAGGGCAGCGGCGCGCGGCGGATCATGCTGCTCGCGCACATGGACACGGTCTATCCGCGCGGAACGCTCGCTCGGCGGCCGTTCCGCATCGAGGGCGCGAGGGCCTACGGCCCGGGGATCGCCGACGACAAGGGAGGCGTCGCGCTCATCCTGCATACGCTGGCGATGCTGAAGGCGATGGACTACCGCGGCTACGGCACGCTAACCGTGGTGATCAACGGCGACGAGGAGATCAGCTCTCCCGGCGCGCGCGCGTTCATCCAGCGTGCCGGCGCCGAGCACGACTTCGTCTTCTCCTGCGAGCCGAGCCTGGCGACGAAGGCAGGCGAGATCGCGCTGGCGACGAGCGGCATCGGCCAGGCGACGCTGACGGTGCGCGGCAAGTCCGCGCACGCGGGCGTCAACCCGGAGCTCGGTCGGAACGCGACCGTCGAGCTCGCGCACCAGATCCTGCAGACGAGCGACCTGTCGGACGCCGGGAGCCGCATCAAGTTCAACTGGACGCTCGCGAGCGGCGGCCAGACGCGCAACGTGATCCCCGAGCTCGCCACCGCCTCGGCGGACGTGCGCGTCAACCGCATCGCCGACTTCGACGTCATCGAGAAGCGCTTCCGCGAGCGCGTGAAGAAGCAGCGGATCGCCGACGCGCAGGTGGAAGCCGGCTTCGAGCGGCGACGAGCGCCGCTCGTCGTCACCGACGCCTCGCGCGCGCTCGCGCGACGCGCGCAGGCGCTCTACGCCGAGCTCGGCCTGAAGCTGCCGGTGGACGAAAGCGGCAACGGCGGCGGCACCGACGCCGCCTTCGCCGCCGCCTCGGGCAAGCCGGCGGTGGCGGAGAGCTTCGGCTTCGCCGGCTTCGGCTACCACTCCTCGGAGGAGGAGTACGTCGAGCTCGACTCGATCGAGCCGCGGCTCTACCTCATGACGCGGCTCATCATGGACGCGTCGCGATGATGCAGAGCTCCCATGCGGGCCTCTGTACGCTTCACAGGGGCGTAGAATCGCTTCGCCCGCCCAACTACGGGCGGTCCAAAAGGGGATCAACCATGAGCAAGTTTGCGCGCGTACTGGCAGGACTGCTTGTCCCTGCGTTTTTCGTGGCATGGGTTGTGGCGACACCCGCGATGGCGCAGGAGAAGGGGAAGGACGCCAAAGCCGCTTCGGCGAAAAAGGGGGAGGCGGTACAGAAGGTCTTTCTTGAAAATGACAGGGTACGGGTCTTCGAAGTTACATTCAGGCCGGGTGACGCCGGTGCGAGCGTTGAGCGCCCCCTGCGCGTGATACGCGTGCTGAAGGGAGGGACGCTGACGTTGATCTATCCCGACGGCAAGAAGGAAAAACTGGTGTGGAAAACCGGCGAGGTGAAGGTACGGCAGGCTACCCCGCCATATTCGCCCAAGAACGAAGGAAAGGCGAATATCGTACTCTACGTCGTCTACGTGAAATAGCCGAAAAAATCATGATGGTCGGATCGGATCTTGCGCGCTACTGATCGGTGCCCTGGTTAGCTCGCTGCTGCTCCAGTTCCATCGCCTTTCCGATCTTCTCTTTCGCCTGCTCCATGGTCTTCTGACCCTGCTGCAGCTCTTGCTTCTTGATCGCGGCGGCAGTTGCCGCGGCGCTCATTGTGTCGACGCCGCAACCGGCGAGCAGGGCGAGGGTGAGCAGGGCAGCGCTGTATGCGGCGGTTTGCTTCAGGTTCATGGTTGGGTTGCTCCCATCTGTGTTCCTTCTTTATCATGCTGCGCACCTCGTTTCATCCAACAATTGCACATCCGGGCACAACCGTGCAACATCCACGGCTCGATTCCCATGGGAGGAGCGATGCAAAGAAACCGCTGTCTGCTCGCGATTGCCGCATGCGCCAGCGCCTTGGCCGGACTGCCGGCAGCTGCGCAAACGCCCGAAGTGACGCTCACGCGCCTTGATTGCGGCACTGACGCTGCGCCGAGGGATGTCGCTCGTTTCTCCGACACCTTCGCGTACAAGGATCTGAAGCTTCCGTTCACGTTCAGTTGCTACCTGATCAAGCATGGTGACGAGTACATGGTGTGGGATACGGGTTTCGTTCCGGGCTCGAATCCCAACGCGCCGAAGGTCAGCCTGGTGGATCAGTTGGCGCAGCTCAAGCTGACGCCCGGGCAGATCAAGTACGTCGGCATCAGCCACTATCACGCGGACCACACGAGCCAGCTACCGTCGCTTGCGAAATCGACGTTGCTCATCGGCAAAGGCGATTGGGATGCGGTGAACGCCCCGACGCCGGCTCCCGGGGTGAATGCCGCGGCATTTACGAACTGGATCACCGGCGACGGCAAGGCCGAGCCCGTGACGCTGGACAAGGATGTGTTCGGCGACGGCACCGTCGTCATGCTGGACATGCCCGGGCATACACCGGGCCATCACAGCTTGCTGGTCAGGCTGAAAGAGAAGGGCAATGTGCTGCTCACCGGCGACCTTGCTCACTTCCATGAAAACTACGACAGCAACGGCGTGCCGGGCTTTAACACCGATCGCGCCGCGACCATAGCTTCGCTCGACCGCTTCAAGAAGATCGCGGCGAATCTGAAAGCAGTCGTCATCATCCAGCACGACCGGCGCGACATCGGCAAATTGCCGGCGTTCCCGGCCGCCGCGAAGTAGTCCCGACCATACATCAATGAGTTGGGCAAGGGCTGCAGCGACGCAGCCCTTTTTCGATTTCGTGAAGCATTCTGTGGTCGGCGAATGACCGCTTTTGGCCGAAAGCGGACACTCTTTAGCCGGAACTAATCTTCTTCACCACCTTCCGGCAGACGCTTCTCCGTACCCCCAAAGGTAAGGGTTGTACTGGTCTCCGTAATGAGCATGGCTTGCGTGACACCACGTCGCTCGAGCAGTTGCAAGGCAAGCTGGAAGCGAGCACCCTACTTGCTTCCAGCGCATTGCCGGTGACTTCAGGGGAGTCCAACCGTGCGTAACATCAAGGTCGTTGCTTCGATCGCAGTCCTCCTGGTCGAATTCCTCGCTCTGCACGCTGCGATCGCCGCCGATGCATATCCCGTCAAACCGGTCCGCATCATCGTAGCCGCCGGCCCCGGCGGGGTCGATGACTTCACCGCGCGTCAAGTGGCGTTCAAGCTGAGCGAGTTCCTCGGCCAGCAATTCATCGTTGAGAATCGCCCGGGGGCCGGCGGAATGATCGGCCAGACATTCGTGGCCAAGTCGCCGCCCGACGGCTACACGCTATTACTTGCTGGCGGATCGATGGCGGGCGCGCAGTATGTGAATGCGAACATCACCTACGACCTGCTGCGGGACTTTACGCCAGTCTCCTTGCTTACAAACTTCCCGTTTGTTCTTGTCGTGAACCCGGCTCTTCCGGTGCGAAGTGTCAAGGAATTCATCGAGCTGGCTCGCTCCCGCCCGGGCAAGATGACGTTCGGAACGCTCGGTGCTGGGCAGATACCGTACTGGGGCGCGGTGCTCTTTAACGCCATGGCGGGAATCGACGCGCTTGAAATCCAGTACAAGAATCAGGCCGACGCGGTCACCGACGTCATCACCGGACGAATCGACTTTTACATCGCGCCGCCCGTCGTCGCTATAGGCAGCAAGGACAAGCTGCGGATGCTCGCCGTAACCACACGAGTGCGCTCGGAGATGCTGCCCGACGTGCCGACGATTGCGGAAACGGCACTGCCCGGCTACGACATGCCGGCCTGGGTAAGCATCATGGGCCCGGCCGGGATGAGCGCGGAGGTAGTCCAGATTCTCAATAAGGCGATTGCCCGCAGCCTGGCAAGCACCGACTTGCATCAAAGGTTTTTGAAGGCCGGATTGGTACCCACGGCAAGCAGCCCCGAGGAGCTGAGAAAGCGCTACGAGGACTGGATGGTCATCTTCGGCAAAATCGCCAGCGACGCCGGAGTCAAGCCGCACTGATCGATCCGAGTGGTAGCCGCCAGTGTCCGCTATTGGCCGAAAGCGGTACTGGCATAAGCGCAGGCTTATGGTATTAGGCGATTCATCCCGTGGTCACGAATAATTGGCCGGCGTAGCATCGGGCGTCCTATCGAGAGCTGCGGGGAGGCTGCGATGAAGCGATGGACGAAAATTCTGCCCGGCGTGGTCTTTCTGCTGGCGTCGACGCTCGCGGCCGCGCAGGCGTTTCCGACCAAACCGATCCACATCGTCGTGCCTTACCTGGCAGGTGGCGGCATCGACATCGTAGCGCGCCTGCTCGCCGGACCGCTGCGCGAGATGCTCGGCAAGCCGGTAATCGTCGACAACAAGCCCGGCGCGGGCGGTGCGCTAGGGGCTGCGGAGGTGGCGCGCGCGACGGCCGACGGGTACACGCTGCTGATGACGGCGGGCGCGTTCGTCATCGCGCCATCGGTGCTCGCGAACGCGGGCTACGACCCGGCGAGGGATTTCACCGGCGTATCGCAGGTCGCCATCGTCCCACTGATCGTACTAACCCGGTCCGAGGGCCCGCTGAACACCTTCGCCGACCTGATTGCATTGGCAAAGAAGGATGGCGAAAAAGTGAGCTTCGCGTCATTCGGCAATGCGACCCCCTCGCACTTGGTAGGCACGGCGATCCAGCTGCGGGGGGGAATCAAGATGACGCATGTCCCCTACAAGAGCGGGATGCAGGCGATGCCGGACATCCTTTCTGGCGTGGTCACCGTCGGCATCCTCGACGCGGTGTCGATGACGCCGTTTGTGAAGCAGGAGCGGCTTAAGGCCCTCGCCGTGACGGGTCCCAAGCGCCTGCCCGCGCTGGCAGACACGCCCACGCTGGTTGAATCCGGCATCAGCTTCGACGCGGTGGGCTGGCACGGCGTATTCGCGCCTGCTGCGGTGCCGCCGGTAATCGTGAGGCGATTGAACGAAGCGTTCAACAAAGCGGCGGCGCGCCCCGAGGTTCGAGAGCGCATCGTGAACGGAGGTTCGACACCGATTGAACCGCCGTACACCGCGGAGCAGTGGACCGAACAGTACCGGCGCGAGATCGGACAATGGGCCGAGCTGGTGCGTGCGGGCGGGATCAAGGTCGAATGACTAACCTTATCGACAAGACTCACGGCGTGCGAGTCACGCGCGATGTGCGCTATGCCACTGCGCGCGTAAACGTCTCAACCAAGCCTGCCGAGCGCGAACTCCTGCTCGACGTTTACCAGCCCGAAGACCTCGCCGCCGGTACGCGCAGCCCGGCGCTGGTGCTTGCGTTCGGCGGCGCGTTCCACCGCGGCAGCCGCGAGAGCGATCGCGTCGATGCCGAAGGTCAGAAGAATACGACCATCGCCGAATATTGCCGGCTGTTCGCCCAGCGCGGCTACAGCTCTTTCTCGATCGACTATCGTCTGGTCCAGGAGGACCCGGATCCTGGCTCCACGCCAGTGATAACGAACGAAGCAAGCATCCCGCGCTCCCGCGTTGACGTGGTGCGCGCGAAACTCGGCTTACCGCCAGCGACCTTTACGATGCTGAAGGCGGGTATCGAGGCGGCGGCGGACGACATGGCCATGGCCGTCACCTTCGTGCGCGCGAACGCGGTGCGCTTCGGCGTCGACCCTCATCGCCTTGCGCTCGGTGGCTTTTCGGCGGGCGCGCGCACTGCACTCAACGTCGCATACGGCGAGCGGGTACCGGTATCCGCAGTGGTGAGCATCTCGGGCTTCATGGGGCCGGACGACCTTACGCGGCACGTTACCGGAGAAGGTCAACCGCCTGTACTGCTCTTCTCGGGCGAACACGACCTCGATTACATCGCTAAATCGTTTGCCGGAACGGCAGCGTATTTCCGCGCCAAGGGGTTGCTGCACGGCGCACATGTGGTGCCGACCGTAGACCACTTTTATCCGGCGACCAGCACGATTCCACTGCCCGACGGCAAGACGACAACGGTTGAGGAAGTGATGGCGAAGTTCTTCGCTACGCACTTGGCGCGGCTCCATCAGGCCGGAGGGCCATCTGCCCGAATTTGATGCGGGTTTCCACGATCCTCGATCCAATCGTCCCGTAACAGGACGGGTCCTGATCCTCGTTGTCGGATCGCCTTTCCCTTTCTGTCCGAGTAGCGTTGTATGCGTACGGGTGACGAAGTATCTTGTTCCTCGATGCAGGTTCATATCCCCGACCCGGACTACACCAGCTCCGAGCGGGCCCGCGCCAACTTCCGGCTGGCGGCCAGGATCGCGCTGGGCTTCGTCGTCCTGCTCTGGCTGATCCAATTGTTGAACGGGGGGCTCGATCTGGAGCTGCAGCGTTTCGGCGTCCATCCACGCGAGCTCGCCGGGCTGCCCGGCATTCTGCTCGCGCCGCTGCTGCACGGCGGCTTCCCCCACCTGGTAACCAACTCCCTGCCGTTGCTGGTGCTGGGGACGGTGATGTTGCACCTCTATCCGAACTCGGCCATCAAGGTGATTCCGGCGGTTTACCTGGGGCCGGGCATCGCGGTGTGGTTGTTCGCCAGAGAATCAACCATCCATGTCGGTGCCAGCGGGCTGGTCTACGGCCTGGTCAGCTATATCTTCGTGGCTGGCGTGATCCGGCGGGACCGGCGTGCCATCGCCGCGTCCCTGCTGGTTTTCTTTCTCTACGGTTCCGTGGTTTGGGGGGTATTTCCGATCCAGCCCGGGGTTTCCTGGGAAACCCATCTGGCGGCCGCGCTGATCGGGCTCGCGCTGGCGATCGGGCTCCGGCGCCTTGACTTGCCACCGCTCAAACGCTACGCCTGGGAAGACGAAAAGGACGAAGACGAGGATCAGGACAAAGAGAAGTAAGGGCTACCGTCAGTTGCCGGACAACTTGCGAAAAACGATGGCGTTCTGCCAGGGCAGGTCACGCGCGGTCTTCACCCATTGCAGCGCGTGAATGGCGGCCTCTTTGCGCACTTGCGCTTCGGTCATGGTGTGCAGAGGCTTGATCGGCACGGCCGCATCGCCGCCCCGGAACTCGACGAACACCAGCCGCCCGCCGGGCTTGAGCGCGCGCACGATAGCGGCAAGCATCTCGTACGGATATTCGAACTCGTGATAGACGTCCACCATCAGCGCGAGGTCGATGCTGCCTGGCGGCAGCCCCGGATCGGTTAACCCGCCGAGCACTGGTTTCACGTTGGCGGCGCCGCGCCGCGACATCTGCCGCTCGAGGAGCTTTATCATCTCGGGCTGTATGTCCACCGCGTACACCGTACCGCTCGCGCCCACGCGTTGCGCCATTCGCCACGAGTAATAGCCGGTGCCCGCGCCGATGTCGGCGACCGTCATGCCGGGTTTCAGCTCGAGCGCGGCGAGCACTAGCTCCGGCCGCTCCTCGTCGACGCGCTCGGCGCGCTCCAGCCATTGCGCGCCGTGGAAGCTCATGACCTGCGCAATCTCGCGGCCCAGATAGACTTTGCCGATGCCGTCGGCGCTCGCCGGAACGGTGGTGTAGCGGCTCGGCGCGGATTCGCCTGCCGGCGCCGCCGTCGGCAGGGCGAGCGCGTGGATCAGGAGGAGAAGAACCAGGGCCGGCTTCGATTTCCGACCGCTTCGATCCTGAACAATCACCTTACCAGCCCATGCAGCCGGACCACGGCAACTCCATTCGCGTAGTGCGCTCAGAAGCTGATAGCAGCTGATCACGAGGGCCTCGCGACGCGAACCTCGTGGAGCGCCGGCTCGCCCCGCAATGCTGCATGACAGTTGCGGATCACGACCTCGAACTCATCGAGCAAACTGCTCTTCGCGCCGCTGGCGACATGAGGAGTAAGTACGACGTTTTGCAGGGTGGCGAAGCGATCGCCTGCAGGACGAGGCTCCACGGCGTGCACATCCAGGCCAGCGCCGGCGATGGTGCCCGCTTTCAGCGCCTCGTACAGCGCGTCCTCGTCGACCAGCCGGCCACGGCTGGTATTGATGAAAAAGGCGCTTGGCCGCATGGCGGCGAAGAACGAACGATCGGCGAACCCCGCGTTCTCCGGGATGTTGGAGACGTTCAGCGATACGAAGTCCGAGCGGCCAAGCAGGTCGCCAAGCTCGACGAACCTCGCCCCGGTGGCCGCTTCCTGCTCGGGCGTGGCGCGGCTGCGCTTGGTATAGAGGATGGTCATCCCGAAAGCGCGGGCAAGCCGCGCTGTCAGAAGCCCTACTTCTCCCATTCCGATGATGCCGAGCGTCTTGCCGTGGAGCCCGCTCGCATCCATTCCCGCCCAGTTATAGGCAACCCCACCCGGCTCGCCGGGACCCACTGCGGCGGTAGCGCCTTCGCGCACTGCCCTGTCCGATGCGATCAGGCGCTTGGCCAGCGCCAGCATGAGCAGGATCCCGTGCTCGGCGGTGTAGTGCAACGTTCGTCGCGGCAGGCAGGACACGCGGATCCCCCGCTCCGCGGCCGCCTCGAGGTCGATACCCTGCGAGCGCTCGCCGAGGCGCTGGATCAGCTTGAGATTCGGATGCCGCGCGAGGAGCTGCCGATTCACTTCGCCGCGCCGGAACAAAATGGCCGTGGCGTCTTCGAATTCTCCATCGCTTGCGAGCCCGATCACGGCGCCATCGCTGCGGCGCAACCCCTTCGCTGCCCTCGCGAGCCGCGACGCGTCCACCTTCTCGGGGGCGAAGTAATCGCGGATCCATGGATCGTGCCCGGCATCGCTGAGCACCATCCGCAGCACGCGGATCACCGGATCATCATCGAGAAACAGGATGCGCGGTGCCATCACTCGGCCAATCTGCGTTCAGTCGACTCGAAGGTTTATTCTCCTCGCGAGCGCGCCCCACTTGTCCATCTCGGCGCGCACGAATTGCCCGAACTCCTCGGGCGAATTGCCGACCAGCTCCGCGCCCTGCACCAGCATGAGCTCGCGGAGCTCGGGATCCTTGAGGATTCTCGCAATCTCCTGGCCGAGCCGCGCGACGATCTCCTTCGGCGTCCTTGCCGGCGCGAACAGCCCGTACCACTCGTAGGTCTCGTAATCGGGGAAGCCCGACTCCCTGATCGTCGGCAGCTCGGGCAGCCCCGGCGAGCGCTTGGCGCCGGTGACCGCCAGCGCGCGTACCCGGCCGGCCTTCACGAATGGCAGCACGGTCGGCGGGCTGTTGATCATGAACTGCACCTGGCCGGCGGCGAGGTCGGCTGCGGCAGGCGCCCCGCCCTTATAGGGAACCGCGACCATGTCGAGCCCGGCGATGACCTTCAGGAGCTCCATCGACAGGTGACCCGAGGTCATCGATCCGGGCAGGCCGTAGTTGAACTGCCCGGGCTTCGACCTCACGAGCTGCACCATCTCCTGGACGCTGCGCACGGGCAGGCTCGCGTTCGCGCTGAGAATCCCGGGCACGATGGCGACGAGCGTGATCGGGGTGAAGTCGTTGATCGTGTCGTAGGGCAGGCTCTTTATCACGAACGGATTCACTGCGTGGGTGCTGATCAGCATGCCGATCGTGTAGCCGTCCGGGGACGCCTTGGCGACGATCTCCGAGCCGATCACGCCACTGGCGCCGGGCCGGTTGTCGGCGATCACCGGTTGGCCGAGCACTGCCGCGAGCTTCGCGCCCACCGCGCGCGACAGGATGTCGGTGGTCCCGCCGGCGGCGAATGGCACGATGATCCGGATCGGTTTGGTTGGATACTGCGCTGAGGCGGGATTTGCAGCGGCCGCGAACGAGACGGCAAGCGCGAGCATGGACAAAAGGTTTCCCATTCCGGACCTCCCGGTAGGCCGCATCACGCGCCCTTAATGCCGAGCTGCCTGACCAAGGGTGGCCAGCGCTGCAACTCCGCCTTCAAGAACACATCGAAGTCCTCGGCTGAGCTGCCGATGAGTTCTACACCCAGCTCGTTCAGGTACCTGGATCTGCGCGCTGGCTCGTTGAGGACGCCATGAATCTCGGTTTGAAGCTTGGCGACGATCTCCCTTGACATGCCTTTCGGACCGACCATGCCGTACCACTCGGTGTTCTCGTAATCCGGCACTTGTTCCACCATGGCCGCAACGTCGGGCAGTACCAGCGAGCGGGTGGTGCTGGTGACTGCGATCGGACGCACTCGCCCCGAGCGGATGAACGGCAAGATGGTATTCACGTTATTGAAACCCAGCAGGATCTGTCCGGCTATCAAGTCCTGGACCGCGGGAGCACCACCGCGATAAGGCACGTGCTGAATGTCCACGTTACCGCGCAGCTTCAAGAGCTCGCCGGCAAGATGCGCCGCAGTCCCCGTCCCGGGTGATGCGAACGAGTACTTGCCGGGGTTTGCGCGCACCAGCGCGAGAAACTCCTTCAGGTTTTTTGCCGGCAGCGACGGATGTACGGACAACACGTTCGGCATGCGGCACAGCAGCGATATCGCCGTGAAGTCGCTCGCAGAGTCGTACGGAAGCTTTGTGTCCATCCCCGGGTGCACCGCGTGCGCGCTGATGATCAGACCGATGGTGTGGCCGTCGGCCGGCGCCTGGGCGATCGCATTCGTGCCGACGATGCCGCCCGCGCCGGTCTTGTTCTCGACGACTACCGGTTGGCCGATGGTCTTGATCATCTCGGTGGCGATGATGCGCGCGAGCACATCGGTTGTCCCGCCGGGTGGGAACGGAGAAATGATGCGGATCGGCTTGGTTGGATACTGCGCGAGCGCGGTGGCGCTAAGGACGAGCGAGGCGGCTGCGAGCGCGAGCTTTGGTGCGGTCATGCGAACCTCTCTGGTTCTGCAGACACGGCGAAAGCCTGTCAGCTTCAATTGCTTGTTAGGCAGCTTCGTTAGGCAGCTTCGCCACGCGCGTTATTCTCGGAATATTGAGCCGACAACCTCGAATCCGGGATCCGACTTGGGGTCGAACTCGAGATCCTTTCTGTTGAGTACCTGCCCACGTAAGATCACCGTCTCAATGTCACGGGTGTCCGCGATGTGGTGAGCGGGGTCTCCGTTGATGATAAGCAGGTCCGCCCGCTTACCCACTGCGACCGTTCCCCAAGTCGTGTCCTTCATGAGCAGCGCAGCGTTCCGTGTAGCGGTGCTAATGGCCTGAAGCGGAGTGAGGCCCGCCTCGACGAGCAGCTCAAGCTCGCGATGCACTCCCTCACCGAGGAATACGCCGGGATAGGGGGCGTCCGTGCCGGCCGCTACCACGATCTCCGAGTCGACCAGCTGCTTGACGTTCCGCATAGCGGTCTGCAGCCGCACTAGTCCGCGTGCCCGCGCGGTGCTCTCCGCCGGTGTCGGAGCCTTGGCCGCGAAGGTACGGAGCGCCGCGAGAAACTGGGAGGGCGTCACTTGCGCGACGAGCGGCGCCGAGAGAAAGGCGAGCCTGTCGAGGCGACGCTGTGAGAAGGATTCAAGCATTGCGAGCGTCGTAATAGAGGCAACGCCCCGCTCTCGCATCAGTCGCACGGTCTCGTCAGAGATGGGCGGACTGTCGACGTGTGCAAAGGCCGCGATTCCGGTCCGAATCACGTCCGCCGAACCGAGCGACCAGGAGTGGGCAAAGACGCGCAAGGAGTCCTTCGACGCCTCCCGCACGAGGCCCGTCAAGAGTCTCTCAGAAAGGCCGACGTAGGCTTTCACGACGTCGACTCGGGCCATCTTGAGTTGATTGACG
>Ga0209155_1001230_pt1 | contig 12171 bp, 13 predicted proteins | sample GraSoiAngelo_122_FD_185879 | JGI IMG/M metagenome (GOLD analysis project Ga0209155, IMG submission 185879) | Grasslands soil microbial communities from the Angelo Coastal Reserve, California, USA - 14_0927_02_20cm (SPAdes) (version 2) | ecosystem: Environmental > Terrestrial > Soil > Grasslands ...
GGCGGAAGGCGCGCGGGCGCTGATCGAATTGCTCGAAGGCATCGGCCTGGATTTCCATTTGAGAGAAGTGCGCGGCGCGCTGGAAGATATTCTACGCCTCGGCTCAGCCAACATCCCCGATCTGTGGCTCAGCGACGAGGAAATGTTTGAGAAAGGCCTCGTCGAATGGTGAGCGCTAGTTCATGACTGGTGACGAGGCCACGCCCTGGAGCGATCTGGTCGGCAGTTTCGGGCCTACCAATTGGAGAAGAATTCCCGGTTGTTTCGCCAGGGTCCGCGACGCGTCTCTCCTGTCCCAACCGCCGCAAGCACGCCTGTGAAATCAAACTCCGCAAGTTTTCGATTATCCGAACGGGACTTGGCAACCTGGCCGCCGAACAGATCGGAGCCGCATCAGCCCGCCCCATTCCCGCACTTCCAATAACCGTCTTGGTGCAGGTGTCGGGCGATCTCCTTCGTGCCGCAGCACTTCCCCCCGAGGGTTGGCGCTACCGGGATCGCGACCGCAACATGCTCAAGACCATGGCGATCTGCCCGGAATGGTAAATGGCATGTTGCACGATTCCGTGGAGCATCGTTTCGTAGGGATAGCTGCGCCCGGCGACCTGTTGGGCCAAATCTTCCAGGGGAAAATTCCGAATCTTCTCTTCGAGCAGGTCGCGACTTTGGTTCCAGCGGGTAACCAGTTCGTTCCAGGGAATCGCTGGCTCGGCCCATTCCTTTTCGGGCTGCCAGCGCGGGAGCGGATTGCTGTCGGAGGCATTTCGAACCCGTTCATTCCAAAGGAGTAAATGTTGAAGCAACGCCGAAATTGAATGCGCCCCTGGAGCGGGTGGCGCGGTGGCAAGGTCAGGCGAAATCTCTGCTAACAGCTCAGCGAGCGAAGGTCCGTACCAAGCGGCTTTGATCGTCGCGGCGCGGTAGGCATCGGCGATTCGTTGGGTCTGGTTCACGTGTGCTTAGCGGACACGCGCGGGCCATGGCGGCGTCTCCGGAGGGTTTAGTTTACCATGTGAGCCGAAAAGCCCCGGCGTTCTAGGCCGGGGATATGGCCCTGTTCATTTCTGCGGCCCAGAGTCCCACACTCAGCGGCCAAGCGACTGCGCCCGTTCGCGATCTAGCGGGTTGTGCTGAAGCTCGCTGAAAATTCTGCGGGCGCACTCGTGCGCGATTCGATCATAGCTTTCGCGAATCGGTTGGTTCTCGGTCTGCCAACAGAACGCTCCGGCTATGGTGCCATCAGGTTGGCTGATTCCGGGAGAACAAATTTGAGCGCGTCAGTAGAACTACAGGCCGCAAGCAGGGGAGAAGTTCCCCGCGTTTATTGACCTACCGCATTGCTCACCGGGGGCGAGGACGCAGGGGCGGGCGTGCGGTGAGCGACCGGGGGTGCATGCGGAAGCGCGGGCCGAGCGGCGGCGGAACGTTGCGGAGAAAATCGCCGCAACAGGGACAGCGGCCGTCATTGGAAGTGGGAGCGGTGATATCGGCCCGGAGCCAGTGACCGCGGGCTTCGCATTGCGGATTGATGCATTGCACCGTAAAGCCGGGCAAGTATTCCATTTTCTCTCCATCCTGGGCGCCGGCCCAGATGCGAGCGCTTCGCGGCGTCAACTAGAAGAAGTTCTGAGCTCCCCTGGGCGACCAAATCCCTGGTGGAAAAAGCACCTGGAAAATCCTTTTCAAAACAAAATGCTCAGGGCTAGCAAACCTTATGGCCGGAATTGTGCCGTGAGCGACCTGTGGTGTCAAGAGAAAAGACTACCAGATATTGTGGTAAGGTTCTGAGGGAGGCTCCGGACCGGTGACTTGTGGAAGATAGGCCGTGCGAAACCGCCAAGGAAATCGAGAGGACACTTCTTGCGTATCCAGGATTGAGAGTGCTGCGGCTCGAAGTTTGTGCGCATGAACCGCAGGACGGAGGGAAAAATGCCAACGACGACAAGGTTTGATTTGGGCGGTGAAGGATTGCCGAGGATGAACTTGGGCGGCGCGGGGAAAAGAATATTGCAGCTAGCAATTCTGCTGGTGGCGATCATCTTGCTCATGGCCAGCACGACTTCAATTCCGACCGGAAATGTGGGCGTGTTGACGCTGTTCGGGCGGGTGACCGGTGAAACGCTGCCGGAGGGAATTCACCTGGTTAATCCGTTGAAGTCGGTGCAAAAACTCTCTATTCAGACACAATCCGTCAAAGAGAGCGCCAACGTGCCTTCGAACGAAGGACTGATTCTGGCGCTAGACACGTCGCTACTCTTCCGGCTGGACAAGGACAAAGCAGCGTTCGTTTTCCAGACCGTGGGCGATAATTACGCGGAGAAAATCGTGGAGCCTACACTGCGGGCGGCGATACGCGCGTCGACTTCGGCGCATTCGGCGAATGCGTTATACACAAACGCGCGGGAGTTGGTGCAGCAACAGATTCAGGACGAACTGACAGCGCAACTCGCACCGCGGGGCGTGATCGTGGAAAACGTGCTGCTGCGCGATGTGCAATTGCCGGCCATGCTGAAAGGCTCGATCGAAGCGAAGCAGCAGGCGGAGCAGGACGCACTGCGGATGAGCTTCATCCTGCAGAAGGAAAAGCAGGAGGCCGAGCGCAAGCGCATCGAAGCGCAGGGCATTGCGGACTTTCAGAGAATCGTGGCGACGGGGATCAGCGCGCAGCTGCTCGAATGGAAGGGCATCGAAGCCACCGAGAAGCTGGCGGCGAGCTCGAACGCCAAAGTGGTGATTATCGGGAATCCGAAGAACGGACTACCGCTGGTGCTGGAGCCGAAGTAGCCAGCGGTGATTTAGGACGCACTTCTAGGGTCCGCCTTGCCGCACACCGGGCAGGGCGGCTGCGCAAACGAGTACGAAGATTTTCGTTGACAATACGAAACTCTTCGTAATAGTCTCTGTCCATGAACCAAGAACCTCTCCAAAAGCCCACGGCTTCCGAGCTTGAAATTCTTCGCGTCCTTTGGGCGCGCGGACCTTCCACGGTCCGCGAGGTGTACCAGGAGCTCCGGGAAAGGAAGTCACTTGGCTACACCACGGTTCTAAAGCTTTTGCAGATCATGACCGCCAAAGGTAGCGTGCGCAGAAACGAAGAGCAACGGGCCCACGTTTACCAAGCATGCCAGCCGGCGACGGAAACAAAGCGGCAACTCGTTGGGGACGTCCTGCAGCGAGTGTTCGAAGGGTCGGCGAGCGAATTGATGCTTCATGCGCTGGAAGGTCGGCGGACGTCCCAGAAAGAGCTGCATGAGCTGCGCCGTCTTCTGGACGAGTACGAGGGGAGAAGCCGATGACCAACCTCCTGAATTGGATTTCGCCAGAGGTTCTGCGGACGCTCGGCTGGACATTGTTGCATTTCATCTGGCAGGGCGCGGGGCTGGCGGCTCTGTTTGCCGTGGCGACCGCGGTTTGCCGAAACGCGCCGGCGCGTTACGCGCTGGCGGTGAGCGCGCTCGTTTTGATGATGGTCTCGCCGGTCATCACCTTCACGTGGTTGCGCGTGCAATCGAATCCGGCCGTGCGGACTGGGGCGGGAGGAGCTTCGACGTGGGCGGGAACGTTCACCCGAAACGCCATCGCCCTGTCAAGCTCCCTCGCCCCGGTTGCCGAATCTCGCGCCGTACAGCCGAGCGCCATGTTGTGGCTGGTGGAAGCGTGGTTCCTGGGCGTCCTTTTGCTGAGCCTGAGAACCGCGGGCGGATTGTTTGTGATCGAAAGGATGCGGCAGAAAGAGGTCAAACCGGTCGGACGAGAGCTGTACGAGAGATGTCTGGCGCTCGAACGAGCGATGGGCCTCGACCGTGTCATCCAGTATTGCGAGTGCCATGGGCTGGACGCTCCAGCGGTACTCGGATGGTTCCGTCCCGTCGTGCTGCTGCCGGTGAGGGCGCTGACCGGCTTGACCGAACAGCAAATCGAAGCGGTCATCGCGCATGAGCTGGCGCACATTCGCCGCCTCGATTGTTTCGTGAATCTTTTCCAGATGGCCGCAGAAACGCTGCTGTTCTACCACCCGGCGGTCTGGTGGGTGAGCCAGGGAATTCGCGCCGAGCGCGAGAACTGCTGCGACGACGAGGCCATCTCCCTTTGCGGCGACGCCGTGAATTACGCGCGGGCACTCACGCTGATGGAAGAATGGCGGACGGCTCCTCGATTGATGATGGCCGCCAATCGCGGCCCGCTTGCGCAACGCGTCTTGCGAGTGCTCGCATGGGATGGAGCTAGGGGCAGAACTCGCGTAGGGGGACTGGCGGCCGGTTTCGCCTGTCTCGCGGGAGCACTGCTGGCGGGTCACGCATTTCTGGGAGTCGCGCATGCTGCGCTGGGAGCCGGCGCATCTCCGAGACAGGAACAAGGAAGCGGCAGCGTGATAGTTGTCAGGCCGGAACCTGCTGCGGCGAAGGAGCGCACCGCACAAGCGGCAAAACCCTCGGGGACGGCCGCGGCGAAGACGCCGACGAACAAAAACAAAGATCAGCAGACGGCCAGCGACGACCTCAATAAGAAGCAGTCCTATCTGGACGCGATGGAGGCGGCGGGCTTCAAGAACCTGACCGTGGATGAATTGATGGCCATGAAGATTCAGGGTGTCACTCCGGAGTACGTGAGAGAAATTCATGAGCTGGGGTTGCAACCTACTCCGGACGAACTCGTGGGCATGCGTGTGCAGGGCATCACCTCGGAATACGTTCGCGAGATGAGGGCCTTCGATTCCAACCTCAACATCGATGAACTGATCGGGATGAAAGTGCAGGGAGTTACGTCGGAATATATCCGTGAATTCCACGACTTGGGATTGCAACCGAGCGCCGATGACCTCATGGGGTTGAAGGTCCAGGGTGTGACGCCGGGTTATGTAAAGGAGATGCGAGCCACGGGGCTTAAACCCAATACCGACGAGCTGATGGGGATGAAGGTGCAGGGAATCACGCCAGAGTACGTAAAGTCGATGCAAGCGGCGGGCTTCAGGGACCTGGATTCGGACGAGCTGATCGGTGCGAAAGTGCAAGGGATCACGCCGGAGTTCATCGAGAAGGCCCGCAAGCACGGGTTTCAGAATCTGACTCTGGACAAGTTGATGGCGCTCAAGCACGCAGACATTTTGTGAGTTTGGCGGGCATCGCAAAGAGGAGTGAGGTCCTATGAATCTGCAACGAACCATCGGTCTTATCCTGGTAATTGCTGGCGTTATCCTCGCTGTCGCCAAGGCTCTCGGCGGCGAGACAGAGAGCGGCGACTGGACTATCCGGCGCTCTGACACTCCGGGGAAGGTGGAGTTTTCTTTGATGGATTCCCGCGCCGGGCATCACTTTCACCACAGCTCAGACTGGCCGGCAAGCGATTTCTCGGGATTGGATTTTTCCAAATCCGGCCGACAAGAAGTTCATTTTACGATCGCGCGGGACGCAGGAAAATTCGAATGCGAGGGGTTTCTGCATGACGGCGAGGGCGCGGGGCTGTTTCATTTCCTAGCTGACCCGAAGTACCTGCCGGAGATGAAGTCGCTTGGTTTCGAACGGATTGACGAAGACAAACAATGGGCCATGGCCATCCACGATGTCAGTCTGAAATTTGCCCGGGACGTCAAAGCCGAAAACCTGCAGGAGCTGGACACGGACAAACTCATCGCTTTCAAGATTCATGGCGTGACCCCCGAGTTCATCGCCGGCATTCGTGCAGCGGGTGTGAACGTTTCAGACAGCGACAAACTCATTGCCTTCCGCATTCATGGCGTGTCTCCGGAGTTCATTTCGGGGATTCGCTCGGCGGGGCTGAATGTCCTGGAGAGTGACAAACTCATCGCCTTCCGCATTCACGGCGTGACACCGGAAATGGTGCGCAGTCTCAAACAGGCGGGCTATGAGCCCGACGCGGACAAGCTCATCGCCATGAGAATTCATGGGGCCACGCCGGAGTGGGTGGAGCAATTGAAAAAGCAAGGCTACGAGCACTTGGACCTCGACAAGTTGATTGCCTTCCGGATTCATGGAGTGTCGCCAGATTTCATCGGCCAGCTTCAGAAGCTGGGATACTCTCATCCGGAGCCTGATCAACTGATCGCTATGCGCATTCACGGAGTCACGCCCGATTTCATCACTGGCCTGCAATCGCGTGGAATGAAAAACTTGAGCGTCGATCAGCTCGTCAGCCTGCGAATTCATGGGATTGATTAGCCGCATTTCTCACCACCAGCGGCCTAATCGAGTACTCGAGGGATGGAACTACGGTTTCGGCGGGGTGCTCGTGGAACCGCTCTCGGTCGGCTGCAATGCCGCCAGGCGGGTCTTCAAATGTTCGAGTTCCTGCTGCCTGTCGCTGACCTGCTGCTTTAGGGTCTCCACTTTCGCTTTGCCTGCCGTATCGTGGACGTAATCGGTATTCGAATAATACTTGTCCTGTTCCAGCGATTTTTCGCGCTGAAGTAGGTCGACATCGCCCTGGACTTGTTTTATCTGGGCTTTCAATTCGGTCACTTCCTTCGAATCTTTTTGATCCTTGGCGTCTGGTGCCGGAGAAGAGCTGGCGGTACTGGCCGTGGATGATGCCGGCTGGGCGGGCGCTCCGGACGCTGTGGCGGCCTCGGGCGGAGCCGGAGTAGCGGAATTCGACCGCGCCACCGGCTTCACATCGTCTTCGGTAATGACTTTCGCGGGTTTCGCCTGTGTTTTCTTCTGCTCGCGAGCGCGGCGGGCGACTTCGGCAACGGACGGAGCATCCTCGGATTGAGCAAAGGCAGCGGCGGGAAGCAGCGCTAGTGAGAGAACAACCGGCAGGCCAAGGCGCAAAGGGATACGGCGCAGCATCGTGTTACTCCTGATGAATCTGAGCTGGGTCAAATCTCAAGATACGCCGGCAAGAGTGGAATGACAATCCGAACTATCGAAGCGGTGCGAATGAGCCAACGGAGCCAGTTAAGTGCTTTGGAATCAGGGTATAGGGAATAAAGAGAACGGGATTGCTGGTTCCGCTGGAGGCAGGCGAAGGCCATTGGACGGATCGGCAGGCGGAGATGGGGAGAAAAAACGCTTTCTATTTCCGCGCTTTTAGGAGCGTTTCCAGTACTTCGTATTGGTCGGTGGCAATGTAGTCTGCGCCAGCTTTGGCGGCTGCTTCCCAGCGCTTCTGAACAGCATCCTTCGAACCGAAGTTGTAGCTGCTGAACCAGCCGTTGCAACTGAGCTCCGCTTTTGTTGCCCCGTCCAGGGTGTAGAAACGAATCCACAAATAGTGAGCGTGGGCATAGCGAACCAGCTGGTTGAGACGCGCATCCTTTTCCGGAGTCCAATCGCCGGCGTTGGGCTGGCCGGCCGGCTCAACAACGCGCCAACTGTTGTTCCACCAGCGGTGATAGTTATCGGCGGGATTTGCCGCGAGCACTTGCGGCGGGGCGGAGGGATCGTTCGTGTTCGTGCGCACGGCTCCAAAGACCACCAAACGCGATCCCTCGGCAACTTGATCGTAGAAGACGGCCTTTTGGGCGTCCGACTCGCCGGTCAGGACCAGAATCGGACGGACGTCCAGGGGTTCCATCCGCTCGATGGTATTGCTGCGGGAAGCGGTGGTGAGCCAGTCCTGGTATTCGAAGAGCAATTGCCAGATTGCTGCCAGATGTTCCGGTTCTTCGGATTTCAAGTCCAGATTAAGAGTAATCAACGGCCAGTCTCCGCGGTTTCCGTCGCGAAGAGCGTTTTCGACGATGGGACGAACCCGCTCGAAGAAGTATTCGCGCATTTCGGGTTCGGCTCCCGTAGCCGGAGCCCCGTGACTCAACAGCGACGCCATCTTGCCGGTGCGCGGATTCCTGGCCCACAGCAAGTCCTGCTCGACAGCAAGAGGAGTGCCCGCAGAAAGGGCGCGGTCGATGCGGTCGGACCACCATTCGAAGTACGGATAGCAGTTGTGCGCATCAAGAAGAACGCGAGTGCCCGGTCGGAGCGGGACAGGCGGGGATTTTGATGCCCTCGCAGTCCAGAGAAGAAATGGAATCAACAGAACAAGAATCAGCGGCGAGCGAGAACGCATCAAGAAGCTCCTAGCGCGAACAAGCGGCTCATGAAAAGCAGATGTAAACAGAATTGGCGCGCCAAGCAAGAGGAATTCTCGCTGGAAGCCAACTTTGGTAGCACCAAGGGACCCGAGAACCGACCGGCGGGTCGGGAGAGCGAAAGCTGCCAGGAGAGAACTCGGAGAACTCGACCGAGTCCTCCGGGACGAAGACCGGTGAATTGTTGCATTAGCGCCAGCTCAAAAGGCCAGGCGAAGCGCGAACTGCATGACGCGCGGGTCGCCAGCAAGGAGGTGACCTTGCCTGCCGAACTGCTGCCGAAATTGTTGTTGGGCTGGCCGAATTGCCCCGCATTGGTCAGACTGAATGCCTCCGGAGCGGAATGGCATGCCAGGGGATTCACGGATGGGGAAGTCGCGCATCAGGGCACCAAACTAGCGCCGGCGCGATTATACTGAACTGAGAGATAGGCATACCCCCGAGGCGCAAGAATTGCTGAATTTTAGGATCAGCTTGCTGCTAGCTCTGGCAGCCAGCATGGGAGCGAGCAGAGTCGGCGGTCAGGTGCCGGCGCACGAAGCATCGACACTAGCGCCCGTCGTCGTCGCTCCTGCTGGCAGGCATCAGGAACAGCCGCCAGCGCACCACTTTTGGGACAAGAAGAACGATTGGTTGTTTGCAGGCGTCGGGGCGGCGCGCACGTTCGATTATTTTTCAACGTTGAACTTGAGGAGGCGCGGAGACCAGGAAATCCTGGTTACCAACGATGTGGTGGACAATCACGCAGCTTTTGCAGTGGTCGAGGCGGCGGGAACTGGTGTTTCGATTGGGGTGTCGTATTTATTCCATCGCTACGGCCATCACAAACTGGAACGCTGGACCTCCGTCGTGCATTTCGGATTGGCGACAACGGGCGCCGTGCGCAACTACTGCCTGAAAACGACGCATCCAAAGACCACTCCTTAGCCGTTGGCTGACCACCAGGCAGAAACGCTCCCTCTTTGCCACCGTCTAAGTCACTAGGATGAAACCTTGCCGTTCGAATATTGGTGCGGCATACTCGCGGCCCGTGCGGGCCTTGGTCGGAACCGCGCGGAAACTAGGGTGAGGAAAAAGGTGAGGTGCTGCTATGGGACGGTGGATCTCCATACACCGTTTCGCGCTGATTCTTTGTGGGTGTCTATCTCTTCTGACGACGTCAGAAGGTTTTGCGGGCCCCGCGCCATCCGCGCATCCGGCAACGCCAGCAGCCCAAGCACCGCCCGAGCAAGGCAGTTCCTCCGAGAGTTTGCCTTCGGAATCGAAAACTACCGAACAGACCAGAACCGAACAATACACGCTTTCGCATGGGCGCCAAGCAAAGGCGGTGGCGTACTCGCGGGCGGGATACACTCTGTACTTCGCCTCTTATCTTCTTGGCGGACTCTTTCTTTTCTTAATCCTTCGGCTGGGCTGGGCGGCGAAGTTTCGAGACATCGCTGAAACGGTCAGCGACAAAAAGTGGGTTCAGGGACTGGTTTTCGTCCCGTTGCTTTTCCTGACCATCGACGTTGTGGACCTGCCTCTGCGCCTTTATTGGCATTCGCTTTCCTTGCACTATGAACAATCCATTCAAGGTTGGGGCTCGTGGTTCTGGGATTGGACCAAGGGGGAGTCTCTCAGCACCGCGTTTGGAATCGTTGTGGTCCTGATCTTGTTCGCCGCGATGCGGCGCAGCCCGCGGCGCTGGTGGTTGTATTTCTGGTTTCCAGCCGTCTTGATTCTCCTGGGGCTGATCGTGCTCACCCCCCTGGTGATCGATCCGCTGTTCGACAAATTCGAGCCACTGGCCAAGGAGCATCCTGATCTGGTTGGGGCCATCGAAAAACTAACGAAACATGCGGGTGTTCCCATTCCGCCGGACCGCATGTTCTTGATGGTAGCGAGCCGGAAAACGAACGCCATCAACGCCTACGTGACGGGCCTGGGAACGTCGAAACGTGTGGTGATCTGGGATACCGCGATTCAAAAGACTTCGAACGATGAATCCCTCTTCATTGTGGGACATGAGCTCGGACACTATGCCCTCGGGCACGTTCGTCAAGGTTTTTTGCTGGGAGCAGCAGGGCTATTGGTGGCGCTCTATTTTCTGTTTCGAGGCCTGCACTGGGCGCTTGGTCGCTGGGCCAGGGACTGGCAGCTCTACGGGCAGGAGGACTGGGCCTCGCTTGCCGTGTTGCTCTTGCTGCTACAAGTGCTGTTGTTTGTTTCTTCGCCGGTCATCAGCGGCTATAGCCGGATGCAGGAACATGCCGCGGACGTTTACGGGTTGGAAGTCATCCACGGATTGGTTCCGGATTCGGCCGAGGTTGCGGCGCACGCCTTTCAGGTTCTCGGCGAACTGGATCTCTCCGACCCCAATCCGCCGCCGTTCATCACTTTCTGGCTCTATTCGCATCCGCCGTTGGCGGACCGCTTGGTGTTCGCGCATACCTACGATCCATGGTCACGAGGGGAATCGCCGGTGTACGTGAAGTAGCGGCGGATCCCATGCGCTAGGGTGGGTTGCGCGCCGATCCGTGCTTGCGGGCAAAAGCAGCCACTTTGCTGCGATTGCCGCAAACGGCCATCGAACACCAGCGGCGGCGGCGCGTCCGCGAATTGTCGTAGAAGAACAAACCACACCGCGGATTGGCGCAAATCCGCAGGCGCGCGTGGAGGCCCTCAGCAATAGTCTCCGCCCCGGATCGGGCCACTGCGGCGAGCAACCAGTCCAGGCCTCCCTCCCGCGCGACGAATTCGATCTTCCAAAAATCATCCTGAGCGATGAGTTCATCGTGCCCCTCGGTAATGCGTAGTATTTCGTTTACCGGCTCAACCCATTCTCCGGCAATTCTTTGCTTGCGGAGCATGGCCATAAACACCTTGCGCAGGGTGGAGCCCAGCCGTCGGGCCTTCAAGAGCAGCGCTGCGGCAGCCTGCGGGTCGGATTGCGGCAGATTCAGAAGCTGGGTACCGCGCTCGGCTGAGACAATTTTCGTTGACTCCAGAAAGTCAACAAGGCGTTCCCAGGACAGTTCCGCGTCTGGGAGAGTTTCGTTAACGAAATCGAGGGAGAGTCGACCGCCCAACAGTCGGGGGGCTGACTTGGAATAAGGCATCGACGGAACCTCCAGCCGAAAGCGATGTCTAAACAAGCGGGGAATAACCAGTAAGAACCCAGTATAACGGTTATCGAGGGGAAAGCGCCTTGTGCGGTAACCTTTTTCTGATCCTGAAATCAGATATGCTTGGCAGGCGGAGACGGCTATGAAACACCCATTGGCAGGTTTAACTCTCGTTACCGTTTCTCTGTTCGCCGCCATGGCCCTCAGACGACCACCGGCGCTCTCCGGTCGGGCGGTTCGCACCCCGGTAGTCGTCGAACTGTTCACCTCTGAGGGCTGTTCAAGCTGTCCACCCGCGGATACTTTGCTGGCGCAACTGGCCGAAGAACGGCAGGCCGGGAGTGTAGAGTTGATCGCCCTGGAGGAGCACGTCGATTACTGGAACGATTTGGGTTGGACCGACCCTTTCTCCTCGCGGGACTGGACGTTGCGTCAATACCTTTATTCCGGGGCTCTCGGTAGCGGTAGCCCGTACACACCAGAAATGGTGGTAGACGGGACGGTGGAATTCGTCGGCAGTCGTACAGAAAAAGCGCGGCAGGCAATTTTGGAGGCCGCCGGCAGGACAAAAATCCCGGTGACGCTGGAGCAAGGTAGCGCGAACAAAACAGGAGCAGTAAGCTTTTCCGTGAAGGTTGGAAAACGGGAAGGAGCGGCAAAACGTGATGCCGCCGAAGTCTGGCTGGCCATCACGGAAACGGGGTTGCACTCCGCCGTGAAGCGCGGCGAGAACGCCGGCGAAGACCTCCAGCATGCCGCCGTGGTGCGTTCCATGACCAAGATCGGCGAAGCGAAGGCCGAAGGGGAAACTTCCTTCGCTCGAGTCGCTACCGTTCCTCTGCAGAAAGAATGGAAGCGCGAAAACCTGAGGGCCGTGGTTTTCGTCGAGGAAAAAAAGAGCCGGCGGATTCTTGGCGCAGCGGAGATCCGCATCGCGCAATAAATTTAGGCCGATTTTTAGATTTGCCTGGGAGGACGTTTGAGGAATTGAACTTTCTCCGAGCTACTATCAAATTG
>Ga0209155_1001233_pt1 | contig 12159 bp, 12 predicted proteins | sample GraSoiAngelo_122_FD_185879 | JGI IMG/M metagenome (GOLD analysis project Ga0209155, IMG submission 185879) | Grasslands soil microbial communities from the Angelo Coastal Reserve, California, USA - 14_0927_02_20cm (SPAdes) (version 2) | ecosystem: Environmental > Terrestrial > Soil > Grasslands ...
CGCGCGAAACGATTGTGCCGCGTCGTCTGCGTTCGCCGGCTCAACTGCGATCACTTTGATTCTCGGCCGCATCGATTTCGCGGCAACCGCCGTGCCGGAGAGCAATCCGCCGCCGCCGACCGGGCACATGACAATGTCGAGGTCGGGAATGTCCTCCAGCAATTCCACCGCTGCTGTCCCCTGCCCTGCAATCACGTGCTCGTTTTCAAACGAATGAATCAATGTCGCGCCAGTTTTCTTGATCACCTCTGCACATTTTTCTTCGCGCGCTTTTTCTGTCTGTTCACAAAAAACAACGTGCGCGCCGTAGCCCTCAACCGCGCGCACCTTCACCTTCGCCGAGTTCGACGGCATAACGATGTGCGCAGCAATGCCGCGCACTTTCGCAGCGCGCGCCACCGCAGCTCCGTGATTGCCGGAGGAATGCGTTGCCACACCGCGTCGCGCCGTGGGGTCATCGAGCGCAAAGACCGCGTTTGTCGCGCCACGCGCCTTAAACGCGCCGATCTTCTGAAAATTTTCGCACTTAAAAAACAGTCCCGCCGCCGCGGGACTCGCCTCATTCAGGCGCTCGCTCGTCAACACCGGCGTGCGATGAATGTGCGCGCGAATCCGCTGATGCGCCGCGCGAATTTTATCGAAGTCGATTGCGATCGACTGACTAGGAGATGGCATTTGGGCTTTGGAAATGCTCTGGGCGTGGGCCGATTCCGACCAGGCGAGCTGGAATTTGGCGCAGAATAGGAAAATTGTTCAACAATCGGGGCAATAACGGCAAGTTCGCGCCGTCCCGGGTCTGGCGACCGGTGACGACATATTTGTGGACAAGCACCTGCATGTATTGAATTACCACGGCTGGCCATTCGCGACGTTGTTGCACCTTGCGAAGATCAGCCACTGAAACAGGACTGCGCCGCAATTTTTCAGCCAACAGATTGGCCGTCGCGACTGCATCCTGGATGGCGAGATTGATCCCCACGCCGCCCGCAGGCGACATCGCGTGCGCGGCATCGCCGATACAAAGCAGACCTTCGCGGCACCAGTCGCGCAGACGATTGATCTGCACGGTGAGCAATTTGATTTTGTCCCAGTCGTCGAGTTCGCTCACGCGATCGCGCAAGAACTCCGCCATGGCCACAAGGTCGTGTTGAAACTGTGGCAACCCTCGCATTTTGACCTGGTTGAAATCGCCTTTAGGAATCACGTAACCGCATTGCCAGTAATCGCCCCGGTCGATGAGCACGAGCAGTTTCCCGTGCCGGAAAAATCCGAATGTCTGCTCGGGATCATCGGCGCGTTTTGAAATGCGCATCCAGAGCACATCGATTGGCACACCGTACTCGCGCACTTGGAAGCCGGCGCCGTTGCGTACCGTCGAGATGCGGCCATCGCAACCGATAACAAGATCGGCGCGCACTTCGATTTCGCCGCGCGGCGTCTTAGCGCGGACGCCGATCACTCGATCGTTATCAAAAACGAGATCGACGACTTCGTGTTCCATGAGGAGTTGGAAATCTGGAAATTGTTTTGCGTGCGATGAAAGGAAGGTCAGAAAATCCCATTGCGGCATAAATGCGATGAACTTGCAGCGCGTGGGCAACCGCGAAAAATCCGCGATCGGCACGGCATAGCCGTTAATGATGCCGCGCAACTCGCGCAATTTTTGATGTGGCTGCTGAAGAAATTCCTCAAGCAATCCGAGCTCGTGCATTAGTTCGAGCGTTGATGGATGAATGGTGTCACCGCGGAAGTCGCGGTTGAAGTCGGCGTGCTTCTCGAGAACGACCACCGGCACGCAGGCCTTCGCGAGCAAATAACCAGCCATCATCCCAGCTGGTCCGCCGCCCACGATCACGGAGCGCGTTTGCAGTTTCTCAGGCATGGTTAACCAAGACTTAACCACGAATGAACACCAATGGACACTAATCAGAAGATCAAATTCGTGTCTATTCGTGTGCATTAGTGGTTATTCTTCTCATCCGTGATATCCGTGCAATCCGTGGTCAACTCCAATGAAAACTAATCAGCCGCTTTTTCTCGACGAGGAACAAGTTCGGAAGCATTTACGGATGGCGGATTTGATTCCGGCGATGGAAAAAGCGTTGATCGATTTCTCTGCCGGTAAAGTGACTCAGCCCGTTCGCTCGGTGATCAATGTCGATGTCGCCGCGGCGACCGGATTCCTCGGCCTAATGCCAGCGTTAACTCCCGATGGGCTCGGCTTGAAAGCTGTGACGTTCTATCCGTCGAATGTGGAGCGCGGAATTCCGACTCACATGGCCACAATTTTTTTGGTTGATCCACAGACCGGTGCGCCGCTCGTGATCATGGACGGCCGCTTGATCACCGAGATGAGGACGGCAGCAGTTTCTGCCGCGGCGACAAAGCTTCTCGCTCCGCCTGACGCAAGAGTCCTTGCCATTCTTGGCAGTGGCGTGCAGGCGCACAGTCACGTGGAAGCGCTGCGATTCGTTAGGCAATTCGAGGAAATTCGCGTCTGGAGTGCTACGCAAGAGCACGCAGAGCGATTCGCAAAAAAAATTGGCGCAACAGCAATGTCTGCTGAAGAAGCGGTGCGCGACGCAGATGTGATCGTCACTGTGACGAATTCGAAAACGCCGGTGCTGAAAGGCACCTGGATAAAATCCGGATGCCACGTGAACGCAATCGGCGCGTGCCGCCCTGACTGGCGCGAGCTTGACGATGAAGCGATGAGCAATGTCGTGTTTGTCGATTCGCGTGAGGGCGCGTTGAAGGAATCGGGCGACGTCATTCTTTCCGGCACGAAGATTTACGCCGAACTTGGGGAAGCGCTCGCCAACAAAGTTCCGGCGCGCGCAAATGAAACGACCATTTTCAAATCGCTCGGAATGGCCGTGGAAGATATAGCGGCAGCAGTGCTCGTGTATCGACAAAAAATCTATTTCGGCGGCAAGGCTGTCAGCTGATTAGAAACTAATTGCCAGCCTGTGGAACCTTTTACCCAAACGTGGGTGCTCCGGTATTGGCCGCTCACCGGTTGATCGCTGTATTGCCCCTTAATTGTGACACGGCTCGTCGCCACTGCGCTGTTTTGATAAACGCGCACGGTAATATTTTCCTCTTCATTGATCGATTCCAAGGTCGTTGTGCCGGATTTAGCATTCGCGAGGCGCTGCGCCTTGGTTAGCACGTCTCCCGATGCGTTTACAAAGATGTAGTCATCAGCCCAGATTTTCTGCAGCGTGGGAATATCGCGCCGCAGCATGGCGGTGCGATACTTTTCGATCATCTGTCGGATCTCTTGCTCGCTCTTGCTATTTTCTGACTCTGACTGCATTGCCGGTTGCCCGAATGCAAACGACAGCAACGCCATAGTGATAGCCAAATACGGAATACATGATTTCATGTTTGAACTCCTTTGCAGTTTCATAACCGACCTCAAACAGGCAACGCAAGTCTGATTCGCTCAATCGCATCGAGCGCTTGCAAAGCAAATCCATGACGGAACAGTTGGCAGCGATGTCAGCTGAGGTTGAAGAGCTAAACTCGAGAATCGAGCGCGCTGTTGCTCGCGGGCAACTGATGCAATCGACGGCAAAGAATATTCGGAGCCTTTTAGCCGGAGCACCCACGGATCTCTATTTCAAATCCGTCAAGCAGCTCGCTGATAGCGGTGAATGGTCGGAGCTAAACGATCGTTTCTACCAGACGCTTGCATTTGGAACTGGTGGACTGCGTGGGCGCACGATTGGGAAAATCGTTACGACCACGGAGCGCGGCAATGCGGGCGAAGACGAGCGACCCCAATTCCCGTGCGTCGGTACGAACGCGATGAATTTTTTTAATATCAACCGTGCAACGCGAGGACTCGTCGCTTATCTGCACGATTGGAACCGACGCGAGAAAATTTCAGCGAAGCCCAGGCTCGTGATCGCGCACGATCCTCGCTTTTTCTCGAAGGAATTCGCGGAACTTGCGGCGAAAGTCGCGGCCGAAAACGGTTGCGATGCGTGCGTGTTCGAGGGCCCGCGCTCGGTACCGGAACTTTCCTTTACTGTTCGGTATCTCAAAGCAAGCGCGGGCATCGTGATCACGGCGAGTCACAACCCTCCATATGATAACGGCTACAAGGTTTATTTCAGCGACGGCGCGCAGGTCATCGAGCCACACGCCAGCGGGATCATCGCGAAAGTTAAGGCGATCACGAGCGAATCCTTCAGACCGGTTTCAAAAGATCAACAAGGTAAAGTCACAACGATCGGGAAGGACATCGATCAAGCTTACATGCGGCGGCTCGAAACTTTGATTCTCGATCCATTAATGATTCGCAAAGCGAAATCGCTGCGAGTCATTTATACGCCGCTGCACGGAACCGGTAGCGTAATCATCAAATCGATGCTCACACGGCTCGGCTTCAATTTCCAAGTCGTGCCGGAGCAGGATCGCTTCGATGGTCGATTCCCGACGGTGAGATCGCCAAACCCGGAAAACGCGGAGGCGTTAACCATGGCAATCAATCTTGCTCAAAAGGAAGATGCGGACCTGGTCGTCGCGACGGACCCAGATTGCGATCGCATGGGAGCGGCAGTTCGCGCAAAGGGTGGCAAAATGAAATTGCTGACTGGAAATCAAACCGGCTCGCTCCTTGCCTGGTATCGAATCAAGACACTGTTCGACAAGGGCGTCCTGAATAAACAAAACGCTTCCCGCGCCGTGGTCATTAAGACTTTCGTTACCACCGATCTGCAAAAGGCCATCGCCAATTTTTACGGTCTGCGCTGCGTCGAAACGCTGACCGGTTTTAAATACATCGGCGAGAAACTGGGTAAGTACGAGCGCGCGATCCCGGAACAACTGCGTCAGAATTATGCCCATCTCACCGAACAGCAAACGCGGCGGCTTCGTCTTGCTCACTCTTCGTTTTACGTTTTCGGCGGCGAAGAAAGTTACGGTTACAGCGGCGCGGATTTCGTTCGCGATAAAGACGGCAACGGCGCCGTAATCGTGTTTTGCGAAGTGGCCGCCTATGCGAAATCGCGCGGGCAGACAGTCGATGAATTGCTCGACGAAATTTTCGCGAAATTCGGTTATTTTGCGGAGAAAACCAATTCGCTTGTTTTCGAAGGCGCAGAAGGCGCAAACAAAATTGCGCGCCTGATCGAGTCATATAGCGCCAGCCCATTTTCAGAAGTGCTGGGATCAAGAGTGATCGGAATGAAAAATTTCGAGACGGACATGGTCGAAGACGTCGAGGGCGATCTGGTTCCCAAAGAAAAGATGTTGATCTTTGAAGTCGAGGATCCCGCAGGCGCGGGACGAATCGCCGTGCGGCCGTCTGGAACGGAGCCAAAGATCAAGTATTACCTTTTCGCGCAGCGCCGACCGGATAATGGAAAATTCGATTCTGCGGAGCTCACTCGAATCAAGGCGCAAATCGGAGAAAAACTCGATCGTCTCTGGGATTGGCTGCAACAGGATGCCGAGGAGCGCTTGCGCTAATTGAATCTCCAGAGTCCAAGCTCCAACGGCCAGACAAATTCCAAGCGCCAAACCTGAGGGAAAACGTCGCGGTACGAAATCGGTTTGGTGCTTGCACTCATCTCATAAATGGCGCTGTCATGTTGAGCGGAGCGAAACATCTCTGGTGTATTTCCATTTGGGAGGACCACTCCAAAATTGATCCGAGATTCTTCGCTTCGCTCAGAATGACATTGTGAGATGGCGAGCGGAGCTTGGAACTTACAACCTGAAATTTCCATTTGCGCGAGTTAATGAAAAAAGTAGCAACCGTCTGGCCATGGTTGGCTGCGATCTGTAGCGGGCTGCTCTGCACGCTGTGTTTTCCGCCATTTGATCAGAGTTGGTTCTGCTGGTTCGCGCTCGCGCCGCTTATCGCGGCCGTCTGGTTTTCCGGAGAAAATTCAAAGCGCCGGTGGCTGCGCAACCTCTTGCTTGGTTACCTCGCCGGCATTGTGTTTTTTACAGCGACGTTTAGTTGGCTGGGCTCGCTGGGAGTTCTGTTTCTAAATTTTTGGCTTCGCGGTTTATCGCTTCTTTTAGCTGTTTACCTCGGCGCTTACTTCGCGTTTTGGGGCTGGTTTATTGGCCTGATCGCGTCGCGCAATTTCCTGGCGTCGTGGCGAAATTTGCTGATGGCGTTTTTAGCTGCATCCGCATGGACCGCGCACGAATGGGTCCGCGGGTGGTTGTTCGGCGGTTTTGGCTGGAACGGGCTTGGCGTTTCGTTGCACAGCACATGGCCGCTTATTCAAATTGCCGAGTTCACAGGTGTAATCGGCTTATCCTTTGTGGTTGCGTTTGCAAACATCATCGCCGTCACGACGCCGGTGCGTTTGTATTTGGAAGCGAAAACGCGCCAGGTGCGACCGCATTTTGACCTTACGCTGACGTTGGCTGGCCTCGTCGGGCTTCTGGCGTTTGGGTTATATAGCGTCCAAAACCGTGCGCCCACAGAACCGCTTCGCGTTGCCGCTGTGCAGGCCGACGTTCCTCAGCACGAAAAATTTGATCCGGAGTTCAGTGCCCAAATCTTTGAACGTTTTCAGCGCTTGAGTGAAATCGCGTTGCATTCCAATCTGCCCCCTGCCTTGCTGATTTGGCCGGAGAGCTCAATGCCCGATCCGGTGCGCGACCCGGCGACGGAAAGCAACGACTTCGTCACCGAGTTTTCCGCATCCTCAAAAACAGACCTTCTGCTGGGAACGCTCGATGTGGAAAATGGAAAGGACTATAACGCAGCAGTTCTGATTTCCGGCGCCACGCAGGAGATGCAGGTCTATTGGAAGGTGCATCTGGTACCGTTTGGCGAATACATCCCGTTGCGACATTCTTTTCCGCTTTTCGCCGCCGTAGCGAAGGAGTGGGTGCCGGGCGATTTCGTCAAGGGCGAACGATACACCCTGTTTCGCCCCACGAATGCCGATGCGCAGATCGCGCCGTTGATTTGCTTCGAAGACACGATTGGCGATTTGACGCGGCAATTTGTAATTCGAGGCGCAAACTTGCTGGTGAACCTCACAAATGATGCCTGGTTTTTGCATTCCGCTGGGTCGCAGCAGCATTTGACCAACGCAATTTTTCGCTGCGTCGAAACGCGTCGCCCGATGGCCCGGGCAGCCAACACGGGGGTGACCTGTTTTGTGAATCAGTTCGGCCGCGTCACTCAGGTATTGCGCGATGAAACCGGCAGCACGTTTACCGAAGGCGTCCTCACGGGCGAAATCAAGGTGCCGACGGAACACGAGCTGACGTTTTACACGCGACATGGCGAATTGTTCGCGAAGGTATGTGCTGCAATCGCAGTGCTAGCAATTTTGATCGCGGGTTTCCTCCGATGGCAGAAATTGTAGGGCGTTCGCCGCGGCGAACGCCACTCGAGCCGGCGGCTGACACCCGCCGGCCTACAATCGCTCGCGAGAGTTTCGGTCTTGTAGTAAGACAGCGCTGTGCCGGTCGAACTGCCACTGGATCATCTGGACGAACTTTGGCCGAACAAGTTTCGCGGCGCGCGTATCGGTGCGCTGCTGCATCCAGCATCGGTCTCATCAAGCCTTGAACACGCCTCGCGAATCTTGGAGAGATACAACGACGATCTCTTTCGGCTCGCTGCGTTTTTTGGTCCACAACATGGATTCCTTGGCCAGACGCAGGACAACATGGTGGAGTGGAAAAGCTATGAACACCCGCGCCTGCGTATTCCCGTTTACAGTCTCTACGGCGAAAATCGCGAGCCAACTGCGGAAATGCTGCAAGGTCTCGATGTTTTGCTGGTCGATCTCCAGGATATCGGCGCGCGCTACTACACCTTCATCTGGACGCTGTATCTTTGCATGCGCGCCTGTGAACAGAGCGGCGTCGCAGTCGTTGTGCTCGATCGACCGAACCCGATCAACGGCGTAATCACAGAGGGGCCGGTGCTCAACGCCGAATGTAAATCGTTCGTCGGGATGCATCCCATTCCGGTTCGTCATGGAAAGACGATCGGCGAGCTGGCACAGCAATTCCGAGACGAAGCGTTTCCCAAATGTGAATTATCGATTTTGACAATGAAAACTTGGAAACGGCAGATGTGGTTTGACCAAACCGGTCTGCCGTGGGTCATGCCATCACCCAACATGGCGACACTTGATACAGCGACGGTTTATCCCGGAATGTGTCTGCTCGAGGGCACAAACATTTCCGAAGGGCGCGGCACAACGCGGCCGTTCGAAATTTTCGGCGCGCCATTCGTAAATGCAGAGAAGCTTTGCGGCGAACTGAACGCGTTAAACCTGCCTGGCGTTTTCTTTCGGGAAAATTATTTCCAACCAACCTTTCACAAATTTGCCGGTGAGCTCTGCGGTGGTGCGCAATTGCATGTGATCGACCGGGAAACTTTCCAGCCTTTTCTTACAGGAGTGGAAATTATCAAGCGCATCCGCAAGATTCACGCGGAGCATTTTCAATGGAGACAACCACCCTACGAATACGAATGGAAACAACTTCCCATCGAAATTCTAATCGGCGGCCCAATCGAATCGATTTTCGGCGACTGAGCATCAAGATTGCGAGTTTCGCCATTTTGGCAGCGGGCTATTCGCAGCTCCGCGCAGATATTCCATGGCCGGAAGTCGTACAACGACTCGCCTACGAGAACGAAAAACTAGCGCGGCGTCCTCAAGGCCATGACGGCGAATACTTCGTAGTCTGCACTCTCTATTACACTCCAAGAGAAACTGGTTTCACTTTCGAGCGCGGCTTTGACGCAACGCCAGTGACAAAGCCCGGCTTGGGCGGACGACGGTATCCGCGCGATTTTCTTCGCTCAGTGAAAAAGGAAGGCTTTGGGCGAATTGTGACGCCGGTGAACGGACGCCATTACATTCGTTACAACGGCGGAGGCTCGTTTGCCTTCGCTTCGCACCCAACAAGCGGAGGCGGAGTTTTGGTGGACCGCTATTCTGCGGCGATCAAGTCAACTCAGGGCAGCCTACGCCACGGAGCCATTGTCGAGACGTCTTCTCCAGAGGTGCAAAAAGTTTTTGGCAGCACTCGGTGGAAAATCATGGACACCGGCGGCGGGCTGCGTCGCTGGCAAATCGACTGTTATTTTGGCGAAGACGAACCGCTCGGGCCAGGCAAACTACAAGGCCGGCCGCGTGCAACTACTTTTGAATACGCTTACGCCAACGCGCGAATCCTGAATTAACGTGAAGCCGTTTACGGTTCGTCTGCATGTGTATGGCGATCTTGACTTTTTTTTCGGATCAAGGACTCGTCGCGGAGAAGTTGAGCGCCACTTAAGCGAAAAGACGTCGGTAAAAGATGTGATCGAATCATGCGGGATTCCGCATCCGGAGGTCGATCTAATCTTGCTTAACGGAAAGGCCGTGGATTTCACCTACGCGATTACAGACGATACCGAAATCGAGGTTTATCCAGCCGGAGTACAATTTCCTAACTTCAGAGAAAAACACTTACAAGTTCATACGATCACGGAATTTGTCGCGGACGGACACCTCGGAAAACTGGTTCGCGATCTCCGCTTGCTCGGGATCGACGTTGCTTATGATCCCGCGGCCGAAGATCGACAATTGGTAGAGATCGCCAGCAGGAATAATCGCGCTCTCCTCACCCGCGACCGGCGTCTGCTGATGCATGCTGCGGTGCAGCACGGCTATTACCTGCGCTCGCAAAATCCACTCGAACAGACCATCGAAGTGCTCCGACGATTCGATCTCGGCGCCATCTTGTCGCCGTTCAGCCGTTGTTTGCGCTGCAACGCTTTGCTGGAGCCCACTGAAAAGGAAAAGGTGATCGGCCAGCTCGAACCGCTTACCAAGATTTATTACAGCAAGTTCCGGCGTTGCACTGGTTGCGGACAAGTTTATTGGTCAGGATCACACTTCACGAAACTTCAGAAACGCCTCGAGCAAATCCGCGCCAATTTTGGTGGCTGAGTAGAGAGCTATTTCGTGGACTCTCTGGGCAGAACGAAATTCAATCGGCAAGAGAGCGAGCGTCGCTGCGCAAACCGATGAAGCCGGGCCAACAGCAGAAATTCTTTTAAGTCGAAAAATGCGAGCCGTTGTCCAACGTGTAAGCCGCGCGCGCGTAACCGTAGAGGGTCGCGTCACCGGAGAAATCGAGGCCGGTCTGTTGATTTTGCTTGGCATCGGCCGCAATGATGCCTCCGTCGTCGCCGTCAGTATGGCCGAGAAGATCGCGCACCTGAGGATCTTTGAGGACGATGAAGGAAAAATGAATCGCTCCCTGCTAGACGTGAAAGGCAGCGCGCTGGTCGTGTCCCAGTTTACGCTCTACGGCGACGCGCGCGGTCAGCGTAGGCCCAATCCTTCTCGACTCTGAAAAAGCGTCTTAGCCAGCATTGCCTACGAATAGGACGCGCCGCGTTATGCTGCGGGATGCCGCTGGTTGATGCGTTGAGGTCAAAAAAAATCGCGCCGGGTTTTCCCACGGCGCGATTTCCCTTAAGAAATTATCGCCTGAAAATCAGGCTTCGGTCTTCTTTGCGTTTGCTGTTTTCTTGCATTGCGCTTTCAACTGAGCGAACTGCTCTGCAGAAAGGATACCCTTCGCGCGGCTTAGGAACGTCTGCCTGCTCTCCTTAGTGCAGCCGGCTTTCATGCAATCGGTCTGCCACGTTTCGATTTTGGCCTTTTGATCTGGCGTCAGATTGAGCATTGCCAAATTAACGCATGACGTTGAACTTTTGTTCGACGCGCCTTTCACGCAACATGCCTTGTCTCCTGCAAATGCGGCGGACGCGGTAAGCATCGCAGCCGCAACCAGAACGGTGGTAGTAATTTTAATCATGGTGAATGCTCAGACAGCGCGACGCGCGACCTGTTCAATTTGTATTCGCCGGTCAACCACCTTGATACGCATCTTTTCCGAACTGCTATCTTTGCGAGCTTAACTGCGACTGCGCACGCTGGAGATTGTCGGCTGCGCCTTTCAACTCCGGCTTGAGACGCAGCGCCACTTCAAATTCGGGAATGCTTTCCCGCGCTTTCCCCGAAGTGAGCAGGGCCAAACCCAAATTGCTGTGTGCCTCAGCGCTGTTGGGATTCATGCGGAGCGCTTCGTGAAGTTGCTCGATAGCCTCCGGTATGCGGCCCACCAATTCCAGCGCCAGTCCCAAGTCAGCCAGAATGTCTGCATCGTTGGGCGCAAGTTGTGACGCCCGGCGCATCTCCTCAAGCGCGGCTTGATCCTCCTTCTGCTTCCACAGTGCGAGCGCCAACTGCACGTGCGCTTTGGGCGCGTCCGGCTGTGAACGGATCGCCGTTTGGAAATAACCGATGGCTTCGGGTATGCGGCCCTGTAGCGCGCGAGTAACGCCCATGCCTACCAGACCGTCGTAGAAATTGGGGTCGATCTGCAATGTCTTTTCAAAATGCGCGGCGGCCTCGTCGTATTTGCCGCTAGCGCCCATCGCCAGGGCCAGACTGTTTTCTATCCGGAGATTGGGCGGAGTGACTGCGAGCGTGTGCTCAAACAGAGTGAAGCTATCATGCCAGCGCTGTATCTGCGCGTTCGCGAGAGTAGTAAGAACCAGGAGAGTCCCACCAGCTATTGCAGCACTCAGCGCTGGCGCAACACGCCAGCTCTTTGCGACGTCCGCTAATCCGAACACCAGCGCAACAAACAAACCGATCGATGGAATATAGAAGTAGCGGTCCGCCATGGTTTGACCGCCAACCTGAACGAGTCCTATAACAGGAACCAGCGTTCCCAGAAACCAAAGCCAGCCTACGATGAGATATGGCCGGATTTTCCGTTGAGAAAAACAAAACGCAGTAATTCCAATGAGGACGAACGCTGCACCGATGATCTGCCAAGCCGGTATGCCCGCCCACGCAAACGGATAATACACCGCCAAATCATTCGGCCAGAACGTGAGCAGCAAGTATTTTGCATACGACACAAGCGCGTTCGAAAGCCGAAGCACAATAGGAGCGTCTGTGAATGTGCGCACAGCGCCCCCATGAGATTGCGCGAGAAATGTGACACCCGCGGACGCCGCCACGAGAGCAAACAACGGCAACTTTTCGCGCACCAGTGGCCAAATCCGTGTAGCCGCTTCCCTGTGGGAAGCGCTCCGACGATGTTCCGATGTCATTGGATCTCCGAAACGCCGCAACGGCCAGTAAT
>Ga0209155_1001235_pt1 | contig 12149 bp, 11 predicted proteins | sample GraSoiAngelo_122_FD_185879 | JGI IMG/M metagenome (GOLD analysis project Ga0209155, IMG submission 185879) | Grasslands soil microbial communities from the Angelo Coastal Reserve, California, USA - 14_0927_02_20cm (SPAdes) (version 2) | ecosystem: Environmental > Terrestrial > Soil > Grasslands ...
AGCCCGAGACCGCGCGTTGGGCGCAAGCGATCCGCGGCTTGGCGGTCTTCGTCGAAAAGGATCTTCTTCTGGGCGTTGGAAAACGTCTCGCCCCAGACCTCGCCCTCTTTCTCGCTCGCTTGGCGATAAGACTCCGGTCTTTCACGAAATTCACGAATGATCGATGAAGGATCAGGACCTGACATGCACGCTGCCCGTGAATCATATTGATGCCCGGCACGCGCGCCAAAGCGGGAATCGAGTTCAATCGCTGGATGCGCGATGTCGCCGAGGGCTTTCCCGATGCCACGTGCCTGTCGATGACGGATTTTGTCGAATCGCGGGCCGACATTCACCCGGACAATCACTTCCATCGCCTGGTGTATTATCGGGTTTTCGAGCACATCAACGGAACCGCCCCGTGATCACACGCCACGTCGTGGTTTACCACGGGTACAACGAACAGCTTTTCTCGGGCCGGGCGCATTTAAAAGCTCTACTCGGGCGCAGCTGGACCGTTCTGGAGGCCCCGGCCGGCCGGCCGAGCTCGAAAGGCGAAGTGACGGCTTTCATCCGCGGGACTGAGGCGCCGGTGGTCTTCGCCGCGTACGCTCTGCCGGTGCTTGGCGACACCATCGACCTGAAGATCCGCTCGATCGTGCCGGTGGGGCACCCAATCGTGCGCGCTTTTGTAAATTACCGGCGCCGCGTCGACCATCAACGCGAAAGCGCCACCTTCGCCGAGTTCGTCACCGCGGAGCTTGCCCGCTCGCGCAACAACCTGTTTGTTGCCAACGGCCAAACGGCGCTCCTCGCCGGCGGCCAGTGGCAAAGCGATTTCAGCAATCTTGACGAGATCCGCCCGGTTATCCGCGAAGTCTGCGAGCACGCGGAGATCGGCATGGCGGATTTTCCGCAGCTGATGAAATGCATCTTGACCCAGGCGCTGTTGAACGCGCGGGCGCCGATATCCGCTCCGCTGGCGTTGCGTCCGGTCGCCGAAAATGACCTGCTTGCGGTGCTCGCCGAGGCGCTGGAGGAGCTGCCACGGTCATTGCACGACGAGCTGGTCGCGCGCAATGCGGCCGATCTCTTGTTGTTCGACGAGGTTGCCGCTGCTTTTGCGGCCAGCCTGCCGGCTGCGGCCGCCGAGCGCGACTGCATCCGCGAGGTCGCCGATGCCGCGGCTGAGCTGACCCGTCACCGCGACCCGAAAACAATTGCCGTCGCGGCGGCGTCCACCGCGAAAGCGACGCCGACCGATCATCACGTGTTCTTTCGCCCTGAGCCGGTGCTCGGCTGGTGGCCCGAACCCAACGCGACGCTCCCAAGGGATGTGCTTGGGCGGCGCGTTGTCATGGAGGTCGACGGCGAGGGCTACCGCCCGGTACCGGGCCAGCCCGCGATCGGCGACAAGGTGCTCGCGGTCTATGGCTGCTCCTTCACCTTCGGCTGGGCATTGCCGGTCGAAGAGACGTTTTGCGCACGATTGCAAGCCAGGCTGCCGAATTGGCGCGTCGAGAACCACGGCATGAGCGGCTTCGGCACCGCCCAGAACCTGTTGCAGCTCGAGCGCACCAGCCTGTGGCAACCGGCCGATTATGTCACGTTCTGCTGGATCCCCGAGCATATGCGGCGCGCCATCGCGCATCATTCGACCATACAGGGCCACCAGTTCCCCGGCTGGCTCGCGTCGCCAATCTCGGTTTATCCGAAGGCGCATATCGCCGATGACGGATCGCTCGCCATCAGGCACGTCTCGTTCAAGCGCCCCGAGCTCGCCGGCATCGATCTCGACGATTTCGGACCCGATCCCTACCACATCGAATATGTCACCGCGCGGCTGTTCGAGCGCGCTGCAGAGATCGTGCGCGAAGGTGGCGGGCACTTCTTCGTGACAGTGCTGCGGTTTGCGATGTCGGACAATCTGCGCCAGCAGCTCGAGGCCGCCGGCATTCCGGTGCTCGACGCCTCCGTCAGCGGCCGCGAGTACTCGCTGGTGCCTTTCGACGGTCATCCCAACGGCAAGGCAAACGAAACCTTCGCCGAGCGGATCTACTCCTATGTCGCCGATCATGCCGGGCTCGAAGCCTCTGCGGCAGAACCGGCCTTGCAGGCCCGCTCGGCATGACGACGATCCTCGGCGTTTCCTGCCTCTATCACGATGCCGCCGCAGCCGTGGTGCGCGACGGCGAGATCGTCGCCGCGGCGCAGGAGGAGCGCTTCACCCGGAAAAAGCACGACCGCCGCTATCCCGAGGCGGCGATCGCCTATTGCATCGACCAAATCGGCGGGGCCGAGGCGCTCGATGCCGTGGTGTTCTACGAAGATCCGGTGCTGTCGCTTGACCGTATTTTGAAGAACGCGATCGAGCTCGCGCCCGCAACGGGCAAGACCTGGGCGGCCGCGGCGCGCTCGCAATTAGGGCAGAGTTTGAATGTCGCCGAGCGGCTGCGGCAGATCCTGCCGCCTCGCGCCGGCGACAATGTGTTTTTTGTCGATCACCACCTGTCGCACGCCGCCTCCGCCTTCTACCCCTCGCCGTTCCGCGAGGCGGCGATCGTTGTCGCCGACGGGATCGGCGAATGGGCGTCAACGACAATCGCCGCCGGCAACGACCGCACCGTGACGCCGCTGCGACAGATCCATTACCCGCATTCCCTCGGCCTGCTCTACAGCGCCGTCACCTATCATTGCGGGCTCAAGGTCAATTCCGGCGAGTACAAGCTGATGGGGTTGGCGCCCTATGGCGAGCCGCGCTACGCCGATCTGATCCTCGATAGGCTCGTCGATCTGCGCGAGGACGGCTCGTACCGGCTCGACACCGCGTTCTTCGGCTATCTCGACAGCGAGGCGGCGACAAACGCCGCCTTCGAGGAGTTGTTCGGCTGCAAGCGGCGCGATCCGGAAGCGCCGATCACCATCGACTACATGGACATTGCCGCCTCGGCCCAGGCGGTCGTCGAGGAGGCGATGTTTCGCCTCGCGCGCCGCGCCCTGCGCGACGCCGAGAGCCGCAACCTCTGCCTCGCCGGCGGCGTCGCGCTCAATTGCGTCGCGAACGGCCGACTGCTGCAGCGCCTGTCGAACCTCGACCATATCTGGATCCAGCCGGCCTCGGGCGATGCCGGCGGCGCGGTCGGTGCCGCGCTCGAGCTCGCGCACAGCCAGTTCGGCGCCGCGCGCCATGCCGGGGTGGAGCACGGCCGCGACGGCATGCGCGGCAGCCTGTTGGGCCCCGCTTTCGGAAGCGCCGATATCGAGGCGGCGCTCAAGGCGAAGGGGCTCGTCTATCATCGGGTCGAGAGTCGCGCCACGCATGACGAGGCGGTCGCGCAGGCACTCGTCGAGGGGCTCATCATCGGCCGCTTCGACGGCCCGATGGAGTACGGTCCGCGCGCCCTCGGCAACCGCTCGATCCTCGCCGATCCACGCCGCCCCGACGGGCAGAGCTATATCAATCAACGCATCAAGTTCCGCGAGAGCTGGCGCCCGTTTGCGCCGGTCGTGCTGGCCGACAAGGCGGCCGAGATCTTCGAGACGGAGCACGATAGCCCGTACATGCTGCTGATTGCCGATGTGCGACCGGAATTGCGCCGCGGCGAGGTTGATTGGCATGCCTTCCGCGACGGCACCGGCGACATGATGAGCGTCTTGAACGAGGAGCGCTCGACCTTGCCGGCGATCACCCATGTCGATTACAGCGCCCGCCTGCAGACCGTCGACGCCGAGGGCAATCCCGCCTTTCACCGGCTGATGACTGCCTTTTACCGGCTGACCGGCTGCCCGGTCTTGATCAACACCTCGTTCAATGTGCGCGGCGAGCCGATCGTCTGCACACCCGAGGACGCCGTCGCCTGCTTTATCAATGCGGGGATCGATCTCCTCGCGATCGGCGACTTCCTGGTCTTCAAGCACGAGCAGCCGGAAGAGATCCGCCGCCTCGAAGGGACGATGCAATATGAGCCTGATTGACGGCGGCACGCCCGAAGCCTTCTTTGCCAACCTATTGCAGCCGCTGAAGCGGCACAACGCGTCGCGGCGCGTGCAGTATTTCGCGCGCGAGCCCGACCAGGCGGCGGAGACCTACTGGCAGGAGATCGCGACCCGCACCGGCGGCTTCGGCAGCGTCCCGGCCGATAGCGATCCGGCCGGGCTCCTCGACCAGCTCGCCGAATATTGGCGCGCCAGCGGCGACCCGGCGCTGCCGCGGCTTCTGCCCTATCTGAAGCAGCTGCGCGAAGCACTCGCCGCCAAAGCCGCTGCCGCTCCCGCCGACAGCAAGGATCCCGAACTCTCGGACTCCGTCTACCCGCTGTTCTAGCCTCCCCACTTCCTCGGCAGCCCGGCAAACCCGAGCACCAGCACGAGGGCGTGATTCGACCGCCCTCGGGGCGCCGTGTTAGGCTCCGTCACGGGCTGCGGTTCGGCAAAGCGGTAAAAACCCTCGTCTTACCGAGCGACTGCCTCTAAAACAGCGGACCCCCGGGGCGAGCGCCTCGGGCAAAGGGTCCCGTGAACGGGTCAGCGGGCGCAGGGAGGAGCCGGTGGGAGCCTATCTGGTGCGGCGTTTCGGGCTGATGGTCCTGACGCTGTTCGGGATTTCCATCATCATTTTCATGCTGCTGCGGCTGACGCCCGGCAACATCGCCGATATCCTGTTTGACGCCGGCGGCTTTGTCGATCCGGCCGACAAGGCACGCATCGAGGCCGATCTCGGGCTCGACAGGCCGATCCCGGTGCAATACGCGAAATGGATCGGCGGCCTTCTCCAGGGCGATCTCGGCATCTCCTATCAGACCGAACGGCCGGCCCTTCAGGAGATCGCGCCGCGCATCCCGATCACCGCGCGCCTCGCCGTCCTCGCGCTCGCTTTCGCCGTCCTGCTCGGCGTGCCGTTCGGCGTCATCAGCGCGGTGAAGCAGAATACCAAGCTCGATTACGTCCTGCGCGTCATAAGTCTGACCGGATTGTCGATGCCCGCCTTCTGGCTGGGCCTCCTGATCCTGATGGGGTTTGTCGCCTATTTCGGGACGATCCCGATCTACAGCGATGCCCCGACCGGCTTCTGGAACGCGCTGTTGATGTACAGCGTGCCGGCCGCGGCGGTCGGCTTCCGCAGCTCCGCGCTGATGATGCGCCTGACGCGGTCCTCGATGCTCGAAGTCTTGCGGCAGGACTATATCCGCACCGCCCGCTCCAAGGGGGCCTCCGAGGTCGTCATCAACTATTACCACGCGCTCAAGAACGCGATGCTGCCGGTCGTCACGGTCATCGGCATCGAAGCCGCGTTTCTGTTGGGCGGCCTCATCGTCACGGAAACAGTCTTCAACATCCCCGGCGTCGCGCGCTTCCTCGTCGAGGCGGTGCGCTGGCGCGACTATCCGATGGTGCAGAACCTCGTCATGTTCATCGCCGTCGTTGTCGTCTCGATCAACTTCATTATCGATATGCTGTATGCCGCGCTCGATCCGCGGATCAAATACGGCGATTAGAACAGGGTAGCCGGCGCGTGATCAGGAGATCGCAAGGAGAACCCGAGTGAGCACGCTCGATTTCAACGCCGAATTGGCGGCCGCAGGGGCCCATGTCAGGTCGCGCTGGGGCGCCCTGCGCTTCTTTATCCGGCGCTACCCCCTGGGCGCGGCGGGCGCGCTGATCATGTTCGTCTTCCTGTTCGCCGCCGCCTTTGCGCCGTACATCACGACCTACGATCCGCTATCGACCAACGCCGCGGCGTCCCTCGCCCGCCCGAGCATGGCGCATTGGCTCGGCTGCGATTTTATGGGCCGCGATGTCTGGAGCCGCATCATCTACGGCGCCCGCATCTCGCTGATGGTCAGCTTCGGCTCGATGCTGCTCGGCTCCGGCATCGGGGTGACGCTCGGGCTCCTATCGGGCTACCTCCTCGGCTGGTTCGATCTGATCACGCAGCGCGTCCTCGAGATGATGCAGGCGCTGCCGCTGCTCGTCATGGCGATCATCATGGCGGCGGCGCTCGGGCCATCGCTGCACAACACGATCATCGCGATCGCGATCCCGCTGGTGCCCTATGTCGCCCGCGTCATCCGCTCGAACACGCTGACCCTGCGCGAGCAGCCCTTCGTCGAAGCCGCGAAGGCGATCGGCATGCCGGAATTGCGCATCGCGATCCGGCATGTGCTGCCGAACACGATGTCGCCGCTGATCGTGCTCGCGACGGCGCAGCTCGGCTCGGCGATCCTCGTCGAGGCGACGCTGTCCTTCCTTGGGCTCGGCGTTCCCGAGCCGCACCCCTCCTGGGGCCGCATGCTGTCGGAATCGGCGGCCGAATATGTCCGCACCGCGCCGTGGCTGGTCATCTTCCCGGGCCTTGCGATCTCTTTCGTCGTGTTCGGCGTCAACCTCCTCGGAGATGCCTTGCGCGATCTGCTCGATCCACGGCAACGTAGCTGACCGAAACCTAACCGAGCCATAGGGCCGCCCCCAAACACGGCCAGTGGAGACCCCTCGCTTGGCGACCGCGACCGAAGCAAAGCCCGCCGCCGAATACGCGCCCTTGACCCGCGCCGGCCACAATGCCGAGACCGTGCTCGAGGTCGAAGGCCTGCAGACCTATCTCTTCACCCGCCTCGGCGTGGTCAAGGCGGTCGACGACGTCTCCTTCGCGATCCGCCGCGCCGAAACCTTGGCGATCGTCGGCGAGAGCGGCTGCGGCAAGACGATGACGGCGTTGTCGCTTCTGCGCCTTGTGCCGAGCCCGCCCGGCCGCATCGTTTCGGGCTCGATCAAGATCGACGGCAAGGATCTCGTCCAGCTCAGCGAGCCCGAGATGCGCGACATCCGCGGCAACGAGATCTCGATGATCTTCCAGGAGCCGATGACCTCGCTGAACCCGGTCATGACGATCGGCCACCAGATCAGCGAGACGGTCCGGCTGCACGAGGATCTGTCGAAATCCGCGGCGATGGACAAAGCCGTCGAGATGCTGCGGCTGGTGCGCATCCCCGAGCCGAAGCAGCGCGCCAAGGAATACCCGCACCAATTGTCGGGCGGCATGCGGCAGCGGGCGATGATCGCGATGGCGCTCGCCTGCAACCCGCGTGTCCTGATCGCGGACGAGCCGACCACCGCGCTCGACGTGACGATCCAGGCGCAGATCCTCGACCTGATCCTGGATCTACAGAAGCGGCTCGGCACCGCGGTCGTGCTGATCACGCACGATCTCGCGGTCGTCGCGGAGACGGCGCATCGCGTCATCGTCATGTATGCGGGCAAGAAGGTCGAAGAGGCCGACGTCGAGGAATTGTTCGAGGCGCCACTGCACCCCTACACGCACGGCCTCCTGGCCTCGATCCCACACCTCGCGGTCATTGGCGGCGATACCGGTGTCGTGACAAACGGCCGCCTGAAGGAAATCCCCGGCCAGGTGCCGGCCCTGACGAACCTGCCGCCCGGCTGCTCCTTCGCGCCGCGCTGCGCGTTTGCCGACGAACGCTGCCGTTCTTTCTTTCCGCCCTACGAGCAGAAGCGCCCGGGCCATTGGGCGGCATGCTGGCATTCCGAGAAGCTGTATGGCTAGCCCCGCTATCGGTAACGGCGCGATGGCGGCAAGCGTCGGACACAACCGCGCGCCGGTGCTCGACGTCGTCAATCTGAAAAAGCATTTCCCGGTCAAGAAGGGCGTGCTGCGCCGCACCGTCGGCCAGGTTTATGCGGTCGACGACGTCACCTTCCGGATCGGCGAGGGCGAGACGCTGGGGCTGGTCGGCGAGAGCGGCTGCGGCAAGTCGACGGTAGCGCGCACCGTGTTGCGTCTGATCGAGCCGACCGCCGGCTCGATCAAGCTCGACGGCAATGACGTGACGCGGCTCGGCAAGACCGAGCTGCGGCCCTATCGCCGGCAGATGCAGATCATCTTCCAGGACCCGTTCTCGTCCTTGAACCCGCGCATGTCCGCGGGCGACATCGTCGGCGAGCCGTTGCAGGTGCATGACATCGCGCACGGCAAGGAGAAGCAGAAGCTGGTCGGCGAAATCTTCGACCAGGTCGGGCTGCGGCGCAGCCAGATGAGCGCCTTTCCGCACGAATTCTCCGGCGGTCAGCGGCAGCGCATCTCGATTGCCCGCGCCCTCTCGCTCAACCCGAAGCTGATCGTCGCCGACGAGCCCGTCTCCGCGCTCGATGTCTCGATCCAGGCCCAGGTCATCAATCTGATGATGGATCTGCAGCGCGAGAAACGGCTGTCGTATCTGTTCATCGCGCACGATCTCGCGGTCGTCGAGCACATCAGCCATCGCATCGCGGTCATGTATCTCGGCAAGATCGTCGAATACGCCGATAAGACGACGCTGTTCACCAACCCGCTGCACCCCTACACCGAGGCGCTCCTGTCGGCGGTGCCGGTGCCGAACCCGAAATTGAAGCGCGAGAAGCGCCTCTTACAGGGCGATGTGCCGAGCCCGATCAACCCGCCGCCGGGCTGCGCCTTCCACACGCGCTGCCCCTATGCCTTCGACCGCTGCAAGATCGACACGCCAAAGCTCGTCGAGTTGAGCCCCGGCCACGGCGTCTCCTGCCACCTGCGCACGAACTGAAGCAAGCCTTGCTTTGCACCGGCGGCGTTCGGCTGGACGCCGGCGAAACACCCGCCTTTCCAACTCAAAAAAAGTGTCGTCCCGGCGAAAGCCGGGACCCACTGGGCCGATAGTCGAACGGCTGACGAGTGGGTCCCGGCGTTCGCCGGGACGACGGTTTGAGACGGTGCGGCGACGGGAACGCGGGCAGCGCGCCTGCGCTCTTGTCGGAAGCGGCTACGCGTTGATCGTCTGCAATTCCTCGATGCTGAGCCCGTTCTGCACCTTCTTAACAAGCTCCTCGGGATCGAAATCGATGCCGACCGGGTTTTTGTCGGTGGCGGAGCGGCTGCGCATGTAGTTCTGGCCCTCGATCGCGGTCGCGAAATTGTCGACCAGGAGCTCGACCTGGTTGTGGTCGGGGTCGTAGAAGTACATCGAGGTCGTCACGCCGTGATTGACGCAGCGATGCGGCGTGATCCCGCGCTCTTTGAGATCGATGTACTGGTCGGCCAGCTCGTCGAGCGAGCCCATCGTAAAGGCGACGTGGTGCAGCCCGACCTCGCCGCCGGCGCGCGCCGTCTTGCCCTCGGCCGGGGCCTTGTCGGCGAGCGGCCCGGGATCGATAAACGCGACCCGGTGATGCTCGTCGTCATAGCTGATGAACGCGATCTGCTTGTTCTGGTGCAGCAGCTGCGCCCCGAGCACCTTGCAGTACCACTCGATCATCGCCTCGCGCCGGTTGGTTTGGAGCACGAGATGCGACAGCTTCTTTGGTGATGGCATTCGATCCTCCCGGGCGCACATCGGGCGCCCATTCGAAAACTCGAGAAAACCTGATGCCCGATTGTCGCACAACCCCGCCGCTTTGCCCATTGCCACCGCGCCTGTTCCGCCCTGTCGGACGGAACAGTATTCCGCCGGCGCGGTTACGGCGGGATAGCCTGCAGGCGCCTAGTTGGGTGATGGGGGGTTGGGGGGCCGCGGTTAGGGTCGGTTGCGGGCCGCGAGCTGCGCGTAGCGCCGCGCCAGTTTCGTCAGCTCCGTCCGCCGCCGCTGGCTGTCTTCGCCATCGGCCAAGACGCGGAACTGGTCGGCATAATAGCGATAATGCGCCGCCCGTTCCGCGGGCGACCGCGGATTGGCCCTGCTATGCGCGCCAGCGCCCTTCCTCGATGATCGAGCCCCGGACATGTTGTCCTCTCGGCTTCATTCACCGTCGCAACAAACGCCTTTAGGTTGCGGAAATTCCTCGTCGGCCGCCTGTGATCCTTTTGTGACCGAAAAACGGGACGCCGTCATTCCGGGGCGCGGCACAGCCGCGAGCCCGGAATCTATATTCCAGAGGCTTGTGTTCATGGATTCCGGACCTCGCCTTTGGCGAGCCCGGAATGACCCCTAATTTGTGCGCGCGTGTAGCGGGCGCCGCGCTACAGCTCGCCTTCGGCTTTCAGCATGCGCACCGAATTGCGCATCGCTGCGACGGTGTCTTCGAGCTCCGCCTCGCCATGCGTCGCCGAGACGACCCCGCCGGGGTGGCTCGACAAATCGACGCCATGCACCATCATCGCGAGGCGCATCTTGTGCACGACGCCGGCATTGCGGTCGCCCTTGAGGCTGGCGAAGGAGTATTGCAGCGGGTCGAACCGGGTCGGGGTGACCGCTTCGCGCTCGGGGTTGGTGAAGAGCTCCAGCATCGAGAAGGTGCCATAGGCCGCCCAGGGCACCCGCTCTTCCTCGAACACCTCGTTGAGCCGCCGGCGCAAATCGTCGCTGTACTTGTTGGCGCGGGCGCAGGCATCGGTCTCGGCGACAATCTTGAGGCAGGTGATGCCGGCCGAGGCCGAGAGCGGGTTCGCGTTGAAGGTGCCGGGGTGCGCGATCTTCTCCTTGCCGGCGCCCTTGGTTACCTGGAAATCCAGCAGATCGAGGATCTCCTTGCGCCCGGCGACAGCGCCGCCCGGCAAGCCGCCGGCGAGGATCTTGGCGAGGGTGGTCAGGTCGGGCTTGATGCCATAGGCCTGCTGCGCCCCGCCCGGTGCGACCCGAAACCCGGTCACGACCTCGTCAAAGATCAGCAGCGCGCCGTGCTCGGCAGTCAGCCGCCGCAGGGCGTGCAGGAAATCCGGGTCGATCGGCAATTTGCCGCCATTGGCGCCGGTCGGCTCGATAATCGCGGCAGCGACCTCGCCCTTGTGCTGCTCCAGGGTGCGCGCCAGCCCAGCTTCGTCGTTTTGCTCGCAGAGCAGCACGTTGCCGGCCACCGCATCGAGCACGCCGGTCGTCGCCGTGCCGTCGAAATGGTTCTGGTGGCCCGAGGTCATATGGTCGTGCCAGCCGTGAAAATTGTAGTTGAAGCGGACGAGCTTCGGCCGGCCGGTGAAGGCGCGCGCGAGGCGTACCGCCATCAATGTCGCTTCGGTGCCGGACGAGGTAAACCGTACCCGCTCGGCCGACGGGATGAGCCGCATGACCGCTTCGGCCCAGCGGATCTCCAATTCGTGGCTGGCGCCGTAATGGGTCCCGCGGTCGAGCTGGGCATGCACCGCCGCCATGATTTCGGGATGGCAATGGCCGAGCAACATCGCGCCGTGCCCGCCGAAATAATCGACGTAGCAGCGCCCGTCGACATCCCATTTCCGTGGGCCTTTAGCATGGTCGATGTAGAGGCCGTAAGGCTCGATATAGCGGGAATCATGGGTGATGCCGCTCGGGAACAGCTCGGCGGCGCGGGCCGCGCGCACCGCCGATCCCGGCGTCGCGGCGCGGTAGGCGGCGATGATCGGCGAATTCGTCGTCAGGCTGTCGGGCATGTCGGGCTCCGGCTGCAATCGGCGACATTTGTAGGCCGGCCGCTCGCCGCGGCCAAGCGGCTTACCGTAAAATGACCCGCGAAGGAGAGCGACATGGCAGACATCTATCAGAACGAGCTGCGCGCCCGTTTCGGCCTCGATGTCGAGCTCGGCGGTGAGGTGCCGGACGACCCCTGGATGCGTCAGGTGCTCATGCGCCGCACGCACCGCCGCTACAGCGACCAGCCGGTTCCCGAACCGCTTGTGCGGCTATTGCTCGCGGCCGCGTTCTCGGCCTCTTCGAAATCGGATTTTCAGCAGGCCTCGGTCATCTGGGTGCAGGACCGCGCTCGCCGCGACCGCCTCGCCGCCCTGATCCCTGACATGCCATGGATCGGCACCGCGCCGGTGTTTCTCGTCTTTCTCGGCGATGCGCGCCGCCTTGAACAGCTCGGCGAGATGCGCGGCCACAAACAGCCGAACGGCGCGCTGGAAGGCTTCTTCAACAGCGCGGTCGATGCCGCGCTCGCCTTGCAGACCGGCATTCTCGCGGCCGAGACGCTCGGGCTCGGCACCTGCCCGATCAGCGTGTTGCGCAATCATATTAAAGCCGTTGGTGAGATCCTCGCCCTACCCGACAAGGTGTTCCCGGTGGCGGGGCTGTGCCTCGGCTACCCGGCCCAAGCCGGATTTGTCAGCATGCGCCTGCCCTTGGAGGCGAGTGTTCATATCGACCGTTACGACGACAGCGGTCTCGCGGCCGCGGTCGACGGCTACGACCGGCGGCGCGACACCCGCCATTCGATCAAGGATCGCCAGCGCG
>Ga0209155_1001236_pt1 | contig 12141 bp, 7 predicted proteins | sample GraSoiAngelo_122_FD_185879 | JGI IMG/M metagenome (GOLD analysis project Ga0209155, IMG submission 185879) | Grasslands soil microbial communities from the Angelo Coastal Reserve, California, USA - 14_0927_02_20cm (SPAdes) (version 2) | ecosystem: Environmental > Terrestrial > Soil > Grasslands ...
CAGGTCGTACACCGCGATCGTCTCGTCGCTCTTTTTGTCCAACCCGTAGGCCAGCGCCGCCGCGGTCGGCTCGTTGATGATGCGAACCACTTCGAGGCCAGCAATTTCGCCTGCTTGTTTCGTGGCTTGCCGCTGCGCGTCGTTGAAGTACGCCGGGACAGTGATTACGGCCTTCGAGACCTTCTCACCGAGAAAATCTTCCGCGGCAGCTCTTAGCTTGCCGAGAATCATCGCGGAGATTTCCGGCGGGCTGTAGGCCTTCCCTGAAATCTCAACGCGCGCATCTTGATGGGGTCCCGCGACTACTTTGTATGGCACACGCCGCGTCTCTTCGCCAACTTCATCAAACCGGCGGCCCATAAACCGCTTGATGGAATACACGGTATTCTCGGGATTCGTCACCGCCTGCCGCTTTGCGACTTGGCCGACCAGGCGCTCGCCCGTCTTGGTAATCGCTACGACAGATGGCGTCGTCCGTGCCCCTTCCTGGTTGGGGATTACCACCGGTTCGCCACCCTGCATCACCGCCACGACCGAGTTCGTGGTTCCCAGGTCAATTCCGATAATCTTACTCATTGCTGCCGTTCCTCCTAAAATCCTTTGATAATTCCATTCGCCCGCATATCGCTGAAATCAATGCGAATCCAGCGCAGTCCTCGCGGTCCGAGCCTCGCTCGAAGGGGAGTATACATGTTGAGTGTGTCTTTGTCAAGTTTTCTTACAACATCTATATCTCTTTCATTTTCTGTGCGTTAGCAAGATCGCAGCGCATCTTCTCCATGCATGGCGAAGGTTTCTTGCTTAACCAGCAAACCACATCGAACGACGCTTCCGCGTATGGCCGCAACAAACCTCCAGGCGGTGGTGGGAGGTATGTTGTTCGGAGCGCACTTGGCCATCCAAGACTCGACTACCTCACATTCCCCCTGTTTCGAGGTAGAATTAAATTTCGTCTCACACAAGGGCGAATCACTTCGATTAAATTGGAGGATCGTGTGAACCGTCGGCGGATTTTGGCAGGGATTGTTAGCGTAGTCTTCCTTGGCTTGGTTGCTCTGTTTTTGCCGTCTCTGCACAAGACCGCTGAACCCGCCGCGCCAACGATGCAACCGGTGGCGCAACCGCCGACGGAAACCGCTGCCACGCGGGCGAAGTCTGAACCGCCGTCGATCCCCGCGCCTGTGGTCGAGGCGAAAGTGGCCGCTCTTCCCCCAGCGCCACAGTCCGCCGCTCTCCCTGACGTCGACCCGCACAAAGCGTTCGGCTCAAGGAACGCTCCCGTGACGATGGAGATCTTCAGCGATTATCAGTGCCCGGCCTGCAAAACGCTTTTCACCACTACAAATCGCCGGTTGATGGACGACTACGTCAGCAGCGGCAGGGTCTACCTGATCCACCGCGATTTCCCGCTTCCCATGCACGCGCACTCAAGGGTCGCCGCCCGCTATGCTCGCGCCGCCGCGCAGATTGGCAAGGTGGAGGCTGCGGAACAGGCGCTCTTTCAGAACCAAGAAAAGTGGGAGCAAAACGGTGATGTGGATGGCACAGTTGCTGCCGTGCTCTCCCCTGCGGAAATGGCCAAAGTGCGTGCGCTGGTCAAGGGTGGCACACTTGACCCCATGATTGACAAGGATTACGCCCTTGGCCAGACTTACCGCGTCAACCAGACGCCCACCACTGTCTTTCATTGCAAAGGCCAGACCTATCCCTACTCCGGCGCCATGACTTACGACATTCTCAAGCAATTTCTCGATCAGCTGCTTTCGCAGAAATAATTTTGGATCGCGAGCGAAACAAATCTAAGAATTCTTTCAAGAATCCATGATGCAATCCAGCCCATTCAACCTACGAAGAGCAATCCTCTGGATCGGCCGCCTGGTCCTTGGAGGAATCTTTGCGTACGCGGGCATCTCCAAGATTTTTTTTCCTAACACGCACTTGTGGCCGGTGTTCGTCCTAAAATTCTCCATCTCCACTAATCTTTCCACATTTGCGCAGCAGGTGGAATCGTACAAAATGCTCTCGTCCCCCGTCGTGGACTTTGTAGCGCACACTCTGCCTTTTGCCGAACTCATCCTTGGGCTGCTTCTGCTCATCGGCTGGCAACTGCGCATCTGGGCTTCGCTGATCACGCTGATCATGCTGGGGTTTCTCGGCGTCGTTACACGCGCCTATCTTCTACACATGAACATCAACTGCGGCTGCTTCGCCACTCCCGAACCGCTCACCGGCATGACCGTGGTACGCGATGGCGCTCTTGCTGCTCTCGCCGTTGTGATGACAGTTCTGGCGTTCATCGAGGCACGCAAGCCGCACCCCTGGTCCGCCTCGGGGAAGGTTTGAGTTGCGCTGGCTGCGATGAAAACTGTTGCTGAATACCTCGAACTGGCCACGGTTGCCCACGGCCACCTCTGTGCCGGACAGGTCCTCGGCGTGCGGCTGGCGATGCTTGGGTTGCGCGAACTCGGCATAGATAACCCTGTTGCTGAGCGCAAGCGAATCGTCACGTATGTCGAAATCGACCGCTGCGTGACCGATGCCGTGGCGCTCGTTGCCAACTGCCGCCTCGGCAAGCGCGCCTTGAAATTCCGCGACTGGGGCAAAGTCGCCGCCACGTTCGTCGATCTCCAGACCGGCCGAGCGGTGCGCATCGCGGCCAAAGAATCTTCCAAGCAGGCCGCGCGCGAAATGTTTCCCGAACTTGGCAAAGACGCCGGCCAGCAAAAAGCCTACGCGCAGCTGTCCGATGAGATTCTTTTCGACAAGCAGTGGGTAAAAGTTGAAGTGCTGCCGGAAGATTTGCCTGGTTTCAAGGGTTCTCGCGTTGTCTGCGCGCAATGCGGCGAAGGCATCAATTTCAAGCGCGAAGTTGTGAAAAATGGCCGCACCCTCTGCCGCTCCTGCGCCGGAGAAAAATATTACGAAGCTCTGGCCTGACACTTCCCAGCCGAATGTCCGATTTCTGCGATAGAGTATTTATTTAATGCTGAGCCTTCCACCGATTACATTGCGTCTGCGCGGTTGGAAACTGATTGACCGCGTGGCCCTTGCTTTTCTCGTCCTTTGCGCCATGACATTGGGAGCCGGATGCGGCTTGCTGTTTGTCTACGCCAGCGATCTGCCGGAGATTCGCGCGCTGGAAACTTACAGACCGGACGTGGTCACGGAAGTCTACGCGGATGACGGCCAGCTTGCCGGCAGTTTCGCGCTGCAGCGCCGCATCCTGATGACGTACGAGCAGTGTCCCCGGGTGCTGTACACCGCCGTCACCGCCATCGAGGACCAGCATTTCGAAGAGCACTGGGGCATCGATTTTCCGCGCATGTTCAGCGCCGCGGTACGAAATCTCGTCAGGCGCAAGATCACCGGCGGGGCCAGCACCATCAGCATGCAGCTCGCCGGCAATCTCTTTCTTGACCGCAGCGACCGCAGCTTCCGCCGCAAGATGCAAGAAATTCTCCTTGCGCTGCAGATCGAGCGCCGCTACACGAAACCGCAAATCTTCACGATGTATGCCAACCAGGTTTACCTAGCGCATGGGAATTACGGTTTTGCCGCCGCCGCGCAATTTTATTTTGGCAAGCCCGTCACAGACTTGAAACTTCAGGAAGCGGCGCTGCTGGCCGGAATGGTCAACGGCCCGAAATTTTCTCCGCTCTCGAATCCGGAAGCCGCTCTAAGCCGCCGCAATTTGGTGATCCATCGCATGGAAGAAGAAGGGAAGATCACGCCGACGGAAGAGAGCAACGCCAGAAAATCTCCGCTCGGACTGCACATTCAGTATCCGCGCAACGACCTTGCGCCATATTTCTTCGAAGAGATTCGCAAGTATCTCGAAGCGACGTATGGAACATCGGCTGTGCACGAGCGCGGACTGCGCGTGTACACCACACTGAATATCAACATGCAACGCGTCGCGAACCAGGCTTTGCGCGATGGTCTGCACAGTTACGAACGGCGCCACGGCTGGAAGGGCAACCTTCCCAACGTGCTGCGCGACAATCTCGGCAAACTGGATTCTTACGAAGACGACGATTGGCGGCATGCCATCGAGAAGGGAAGCTACGTCACCGGGCTCGTCCTTTCGGTGGCGGACAAAGATGTGGTCATCAAGATCGGTCCGTACCGCGGAATCCTTTCCGCCAACGATTTCGCCTGGACTGGGCGCAAGAAACCCGGCGACCTGCTGAAAGTCGGCGACCTGGCGCAATTCTCGATTCAAGAATTGCGCGACAACACCGTGCGCGTCCAGCTCGAACAACAGCCCGGCCCGCAGGGCGCGCTTCTCGCCATCGATAATTCCACCGGAGAAATCAAAACCATGGTTGGCGGCTACAGTTTTGAGGATTCCAAATTCAATCGTGCCACGCAGGCTGTCCGACAGGTCGGAAGTTCTTTCAAGGTTTACGTCTACGCCGATGCGCTCGAACGAGGCGCGACGCCTTTCGATACGATTGTCGATTTGCCGTTCACGACGATTAGCGGAGGCCAGCCGTATTCTCCGCGCAATTACGATGAACGATTCGAAGGGACCATCACTCTGCGCCGCGCGCTGGCGGGTTCACGAAACGTTCCTGCCGTGAAACTTGCGGAAAAAGTCGGCATCAATACCGTGGTGGACATGGCCAAGCGTTTCGGCATCACCACGCCGCTGCCGCCGTATCTTCCGCTCGCGCTTGGGGCCGCGGACATGAAGCTGCTCGAACACGTTTCTGCTTTCACCGTGTTCCCCAACGACGGCATCCGTATCGACCCGCACATGATTCGCCGCGTAACGAGTTATGACGGCGCGCTGCTCGAAGAAGCGCATCCCGAAGTGCACGACGTGCTTTCCCCCGAAGTGGCGCGCACCATGACCGCCATGCTCGAGGAAGTCATACAATTCGGAACAGGTATCCAGGCCAAGGCATTGGGCCGCCCCGCCGCCGGCAAGACGGGAACCACGCAGGACTACACCGATGCCTGGTTTGTGGGGTACACGCCGCAGCTTACCGCCGGCGTGTGGGTGGGCTTCGACGACAAGCAGATTTCGCTCGGGAAGAAAGAAACCGGTGCGCGTGCGGCCCTGCCGATTTGGTTGGAATTCATGCGGGGGGCCACAGCTGGAATGCCCGCCATGGATTTTGCAAATGTCGTTCCGCTCGAAGAGCAAGTTGGTGAGCATCACGTCAATGTGGATACTCCCGATACCGCCCCTACCGAAGACGAACCCGCCGCCCCGAAAGAGAAACCGCCGGCCCGCACCAATACCATTGGTGCGGTATTGCCCCCTGTGTAACGGCATCGCGAAGAAAATACGGCTGGTTAAGGCCTGGAAGTATGGGCGACCGGTGAAAGTTGCGAGTGGGAGTCGTCTGCGAAATCAAAGTGCCAATGCCTGATCCCGGTGGCGTCTCTAGAAGCGCGTTAGGTTCCAGTTTTCTGTACAATTATGCGCAATTTCATACCAATTTCGAGTCCCCAAGGACCTAGATTCTAAATCAAAACTAACCTAGACCTAAAATAAGTGCCTTGTTTTCTTGCGCCTCTGTCAGGTGTAAGTTTCAGCTAAAATTGGAGCCAGAAATGCTATCCCCTCAATCATGTGACTGTGGTGGTCACGTCCAGGTACCTAACATTCTAAAGCTACGTCTCAATTTGGAGGCTTCCCATGAGGTTAGACGCTCACGGTCTGTTTACCCCTTTGAGAACGATTTGCTGGAATCTTCGTGCGGGACTTGTACTAGTCATAGTGGTATTGCTTAGTTCCCCTTCTGTTTTTGGCCAAGGCATTGTTACCGGAATGATTTCAGGTACGGTCATGGACGCGCAGGGAGCTGTCGTTGCGGGCGCGACTGTGCAGTCCACGCATGTGGCCACAGCCGCCAAGTTCTCTGACAAGTCCGACGCACAGGGCTACTATGAACTCAAGGGCCTTCCCATCGGCTTGTATAATCTGACCATCGAGGCATCCGGATTTCGCAAGCTACAACTCAGCAACGTTGTGGTGGAAGCTGGAAAAAGTACTGCGCTGGGGGCCCATACGCTAGACGTCGGTGCCACTTCGGAATTGATTACTGTGGAAGCCTCGGTGCCCCTGGTCGAGAGCACGAGTTCGCAGATCGGCGGCACTTTCGATACGACCGTCGTAGGGGCTTTGCCTAACGCTGGCGCGGGTTTCGACAACCTGGCACTCTTCATTCCCGGCGTGGCCAACAACGGTTCGACGAACTTCAGCAACACCAACGGAGCGGCAATCGCGAACAATGGCCTGCGCGGGCGCTCAAACAACTTCCAGATCGATGGCCAGGCGAACAATGACAACTCTGTGGCTGGTCCTTTGGTCTTTCTTTCCAATCCGGACATATTGGGAGAACTCCAGGTGGTAAGCAACAACTTTAGCGCGGAATATGGGCGCAACTCGGGGACGGTGGTGAACTACATCACCAAGTCAGGCACGAACCTATTTCACGGAAGCGGCTACGAGTTCTACGAGGGCGATTGGGACCGCTCCCTTACGAACGGCCAGAAGAACCCGCTGCTAGGCTTCTGCCCTCCTGGTGTGACCGCCGGGACGGCTACGCCGTTCGCGACCAGCTGCAAGACGCCGGTGGTCCCCCGCTTCGTCGATAACCGCTGGGGCGGTACGCTTGGCGGCCCGGTTCTGAAGAACCGGATATGGTTTTTTGGCAGCTACCAGCAAGAGCAGCAACGGGCCGTGAGCTCGTCCACTTCCTCGAGCCTCACCCCGACGCCTGCCGGCCTCACTGCTTTGGCTGCGGCGTTCCCCAACAACCCTGCTGTGGCCGCGATCCAGAAGTTCGGGCCGTACGGGATTACGGCCGGCAATCCGCAGCCCTCTGGCGTTGTGCAGAACATCACGGTCTCCAACGGCACGACAGCGGCAACGGTGCCGTTCGCATTTGTAAACCGTGTCGTGGGGAACAATTTTGACGACAAGCAGATCACGGGCCGCGGCGACTGGGCTATTAGCAACAAAGACCGCTTCTTCTTCCGTTTCATCTATCAGAACAGCAACGCTGCATTGAACGGCAGCACTGCTGCTATCGCCAGTGGGGCCTTTGTGGCGGTGCCGGCGCAAGACCGGCAGTACGGTTGGGACTATACTCGCGCCTGGACGACCAATTTCATAACGCAAGCTCGGGTGAGCTACGGCCAGGGCTTTTTCAAATTTGCCGGCGGTCAGGGTTTTCCCCAGTGCACCATAGAGAACGTGACTGCGTGTCCGCCGAACATTGCGTTTTCAGACGTCACGAACTCGTACAGCGGCTTCGGTTTGGCGACGAACCTGCCTCAAGATCGCCAAGTCCACAACACGCAGTACCAGAGCAACTCTACCTGGACACGCGGGCGGCACACGTTCAAGTTTGGAGGGGAGCTCGATCATCAAAGCTCGCCTAACCATTTCCTGCCCAGTATCAACGGCGGCTTCTCCTTCTTCAACAGTCCCAGTGCTGCCACGGATTGCGTGAACACGACGGGGGCCGCCGCGCCATGCAACGCCTTTAGCAACTTCCTCAAGGGGGCAGCAGGCTGCCCGGTAGCGAGCGCATCCTTCAACGGCATATGCAGCCAGCTTTCCCTGACGGACGGCACTTTCAATTTCAATTTCAAAGAGAACGACCTGGCTTTTTACGGTCAAGACGACTGGCGGATAAAGAGCAACCTCACGCTCAACCTTGGCCTGCGTTGGGAATGGGACCAGCAGGCGATCAATCTGCTGCACGACATCTCGGTCCAGAACGTGGCCAACGGATTCTGGGCTGCGGGTTTGCCGACCAGTGTCACGGAAATCCCGCACATTCCCGAGGACTTTAACAACTATGGGCCAAACTTCGGCTTTGCCTGGACGCCGCGCATAATGAAAAGGTGGCTTGGAGAGGACAAGACGGTCATCCGCGGCGGTTACCGAGTGGCATATGATCCTGCGTACTACAATATTTTTTTGAATGTGGCCACCTCAGCGCCGGTGGTCAACGCCGGAACGATTAACAACGTCGGCGTGCCTACAAATGCCACTGGCACGGGGGTACAGGCGGCTTACCTGAGCGTCATCCCGCGGGGCGCGAATCCTGGCGCGCGCAGCCAGACGCGCGTAAGTCCTGACTTCCACAACCCCTACGTCGAGCAATGGTCGCTGGGTGTGGAGCGACTGATGTCCTCGCGCGTTTCTTTTGAGACGCGTTATGTGGGCAACCACGGCGTAGGCAACTTCCAGACCATTAATGCCAACCCGCTTATCTCTACGTGCTCGGCTTTCACGGGCGATACGTGCACTGGCACTGCGGGTGGTCTGGCGGTACAGGCACCCCAATATATTCCTTCCGGCGTAACCCCATGCACGCCTAGCGGCGCTGCGGCGGGCTCAGGGTCGACAGCTTCGCGGGGACGTCCAGATTGCAACTTTACGCTGGTTCGCCTTCGCAACAACGGCGCCTGGTCCACGTACCACGGCGTTCAAAATGAACTGAAGATCCGCGCGTTCCACGGCCTGACCGCGGATGTTGCATACACTTTCAGTAAGGCCCTGGACAATACTAGCGAGGTCTTCGCCAGCACGGGTGGCAACTCGACGCCCATCTCGATAAACCCGTTCGATCCGAATGCGAGGGAACGTGGTATATCGGCGGAATCGTATCCGCACGTGGTGACTACGTACGCGGTGTATGACCTACCCTGGGCGAACAAGCAACAGGGCATCTTCGGGCATCTCCTGGGTGGCTGGCAGATCAGCGGAACACATCGTTACCAGTCCGGTGTGGTAATCACTCCCGTGCAGAACACCAACAACGCCGATCCCTACTGCGATTCTTCTTTCAACACCAACTTTATCGGGTCTGGGCTCGACTCATGCCGCCCGATTCTCAGCAATCCTAACGCTCCGTTTAACAGTTCAGGTCGTTATCTGAATGCGACTCAGTTGATCAACGTCAGCACCTGCCAGAGTACTGCGGCGGGGGTCGTGGGATCGTCTTTTTGCCCTTTGATTAATCCCACGGATGTTCATTTTATCGTAAACAACACTTTCGCAGTCAATGCACTGTGTGGTGGCGATCCGTTCGCCTGCTCCGTGGGCCGCAACGTGACTCGCGCCCAGCCTCGCAACCAGGTGGACCTGAGCCTGCAGAAGAACTTCAAGCTTACCGAGCGCATGAACCTGACGCTGCGTGGTGATGCCCTGAACATTCTTAACTACCAGTTTATGGGTCCTGGCGGTGTACCCGGTCTGAATGTTAACAACAGGAATGCAGCGGGTGTTGCGTGTACACCACCCCCTCCCGGCGTACTTCAGACAGCTGCAAATTGTGCCCCCACACTGGTGGCCCCGAACACCTTCGGCGAGACCTGGGGCAACACCGGAGTTTTCCGCAGTATCCTGATCTCCGGCCATATTACATTCTAAAAGTCCGCCGCTGGGACAGCTCGGAGAGTGGCCACGAAGTTCATACTGAAAGAGGCCAGTCAAACGACTGGCCTCTTTTGTTTGGTGCGCATGTTGGCTGACTTATTAAATCTCCAGCAGGGTTGGCGTGCCTACAATTTTTTCCGAAAGGGATCCCAGCCGCTGGGCACGAGTTGCATCGCGCGGCCATTCTCCACCAACAAAAGCAACTTCCGTCCGCGGACGATTCTTCCGATCGCAGTAAGACTCACACCTTGAAATGTCTCGGGCAGGAATTTCGTCTTGCGTGGAGGAACCGTGAATAGCAATTCGTAATCATCGCCACCGTGTAACGCGAGCTGATGAGAATTGTAGTCGCGCCTGGGGGTAGCGGCCAGGATCCGTACTTGAGGTACTTTTGAATGGTTCAAGGATGCACCAACCGCGCTTGCCGCGCAGAGCCCCGACAGGTCGGTCGAGAGGCCGTCGGAGAGGTCCATCATTGCCGTCGGAAATCCCTTTTGGGCCAACCATTGGCCTAGCGCGAGCCTTGGCTCAGGATAAAGATGCTTTCTCCTCAGCGCGGTCTTGGTGCTCGCCATCCCTTTGTTGTGTCTTAGTACGTGCAAGCCCAATTCGGCCTCGCCCAGCCGCCCGCTGACAAAAATGATATCTCCCGGTCGTGCACCGGAACGCAAGATGGCGTGGCCGGTTCGCACTTCGCCGACTACCGTTATGTTTATGAGGATATCGTTGCGGCGAGTTGTGTCTCCGCCGGCAAGAAAGCACCGAAACTTACGGGAAGCACGCCGCAGCCCGCCGAGGAAAAGATCCAGCCATCGTCCGGTGTGCGTTTCCGGCAGAGCCAAACTCAGCAGGAAGCAGCGCGGTATACCTCCCATGGCGGCGACGTCGCTGAGTGCTCTGGCGAGGCACTTCCACCCCACGGAATCCGGCGGGTGCTTGTCTCGCAAGAAGTGCGTTCCTTCGAGGAACCAATCGCAGGTGAGGATTAGCTCGTGGCCCGGCTTTGGCCGGAGGAGCGCCGCATCGTCTCCGATTCCCAGAACGATCGGTTTCCCAAGCCCTTGGCCCGACGACGAGCGGAAGCTGTCCGCAATCTTTCGCAGGATCGAGTCCTCGTCTTGAAGTTTTCGTGGCACTGAGCCCTGAGACAACTCCAATCTGCTGGAGGGCGACAGTATAGCGTCCTAATAGCGTCCTATATGGCCCCTCTGTAACCCAGCCAGGCGAGTGCCCCACTGATAGCTATTCGCCACCCCTGTCCTGTCGGACAGGGGACAGGTTGGCACGGCCTGTCCTTCAAAGTACTAAAAACAGGGTTGACGCGAAACTCTACAGTATTTAGTATGTCGATGGTCGCGAACCATGGCTCACGGTTCAGATTTTGGCTCAAACGCAGGTTCCGGCGGGCACAAGGGTGTTTCGTCCGCAAACACAAGATTAATGGCCTGAGGGGTCTCTTTGTTCATGCGGGGTAAGAGCTATACGTTCTATATCGCGTCGACTCCGGGGAAGCTCCGGAAAGTCATCGTACCCGCTTATGTGCTGCATGGAGTGGCGGTATTGGCGCTCATCGGAAGCATTACGGTGACAGTAGCGGTTGGCTCCTACTCGCGCATGCTATGGAAAGTCGGCAACTACAACGCTCTCCGCCACGATCAGGAAACCCTCAAGAAGCAATACCAGCAACTGCAGAGCACCGTCAACGACACCAACCAGCGCCTCGATTCTCTACAGTCCCTTGCGACAGAAGTGGCCATGACCTACGGGGTGCTGCGGTACCATCCGGCGGCATTCGACCAGACCGATAGTCCCGTGGATTCCCAAGATGCTTTTGACCGCTCCATCGAGCAGTACACCTTCTTGAAACGCAATGCCGCAGTGATTGCCATCTCCAGCAGCGGGCTTCATTTGCTCTCCCCCATGAGTTTTGCGAACTCCGCGTACACGCCATCGATCTGGCCGGTCATGGGCCACATTACGGACAGCTTCGGCGAGCGTTTGGATCCATTCAGCGGTGAAGGCGCGTTCCACACCGGAGTGGATGTGGCTTCTGATTATGGGGCTCCGGTTCACGCGACTGCGGATGGGATTATCACTATCGCAGAGAACCATGCGGGCTACGGTCGGCTGGTGGTTATCGACCATGGTTTTGGAATCACCACCTGGTACGCCCACCTTTCTTCGTTTTCGGCTGTTACCGGTGCACGGGTCAAGCGCGGCGAAGTCGTTGGCTACACGGGAATCAGCGGTCGCTCAACGGGTCCGCACGTGCATTACGAAGTCCGGATGAACAACGCGCCCATTAATCCCTGGCGCTACATGAAGTCCACTCCTGCTGGCGACTAATTCTTGATTGAATCCTGCGGGTCTCGAAGTGGCGGGCTTTGGCCCGCCAGTTTTTTTAGGGCGTTGTTTCGATTCTCTGGGAGTAACCTCGGGAGGCGCGCAGGATACCCCCAACTGTTTTTCTTAGGTGTGGCCTTTTCTTGGTCTTGTAACTTTTTCTGGGAGCCGTTTGTTGACCGTGGAGTCCGGGATCACGGACGGAGCTTTGCCCGCCGCCTCAAGGAATCCGGGCGTGATTTCGAATACGAGTCGGACGGACTTGGTTTCCCCGCGGTCGATTTTGGAAACATCCGCGCTTTTCAGTAGTGCCAGGTAAGCGTCACGCATCGCCGGATCCAACTGCTGCCTCACCTTGGGGTCATTCAGACCTCCCTCCGCCAGAATGA
>Ga0209155_1001237_pt1 | contig 12140 bp, 11 predicted proteins | sample GraSoiAngelo_122_FD_185879 | JGI IMG/M metagenome (GOLD analysis project Ga0209155, IMG submission 185879) | Grasslands soil microbial communities from the Angelo Coastal Reserve, California, USA - 14_0927_02_20cm (SPAdes) (version 2) | ecosystem: Environmental > Terrestrial > Soil > Grasslands ...
TCGCCGAGCTGGGAAACCTGTCGCAGCAAATCGCCTCTGAGGTTGAGCAAATTGGGTAAGGTATCGGACATAGGGAAGGCTCCTTTATGGTACAGGCAGCTATCTGTAAGTATATAATACTTCCAGATACAGACCGCAAAAAAGGAGACCTGCAGTACCCTCATCCTAATGTCGTGCACCGGAGCCTTCCGCGCGGCTTTCCAGCGTAGCGAGTTGAAGGTATAATCCGCGCCTGGTGTTTGGGAAAATGACTTCCACTTACAATCCCGGCGTGCATAGATTTGCCGTGGTCACGGTTTGCTGGACGATTCTCCTGTTTGTTGCCGGCGCACTGGTTACGTCGAAGGATGCAGCGCTTTCCGTGACGGATTGGCCGACTTCCCACGGCGCGTTGGTTCCCCCACTGTCGTCCCTTCAGGGCGGCGACCTATTTGAGTTCTCGCACCGCGTTTTCGCATGCGGCTTGGGACTGTTGACGCTTGCGCTGGCCGCGCTCCTTTGGGTGAAGGAAAAGCGGCCGTGGCTGCGCTGGCTTGGGCTGATTGCGGTGCTTGGAGTGGCCGTACAAGCCATTCTGGGCGGCCAGGTGGTGATACGGTTGCTACATTATTGGCTGCCGGTCATTCACGCTTGCTTCGCGCAAATCGTTTTTGGTGCGGTCGTAGGCATTACGGTGTTCACTAGCAAGTGGTGGGTTTCCGACCAACCGCAACTGGAGGACAGTGGGGCTCCTTCGATCCATTCGCTGGCGATCCTCAATGCGGCCGTTATTTATTTGCAGGTGATTCTCGGGGCCGGCTTCCGTCACAAGGAAATTCCGATTTGGCCGCACATGGCGGGAGCCTTGCTAGTGCTCGGAATGGTGATCTGGACTGCAGTGGCGCTGCGTAAGCGGTTCGCTCAGTCGCGAGAGTTATCGCGGGCGCGAATCCTGTTGCACACCATTTTCGGCACACAGTTTCTGCTGGGACTTGCGGCGTACTGGTCGCGGCTCACGACTGCGGATGCTCCGCAGCCGATGCCGGTCATGGTAACGTTGACCGTGATTCATACGCTTGTAGGTGCGCTACTCTTCGCGTTTTCCGTGCTCATTGTGCTGGCGTGTTACCGGCTGGTGCCGTGCAGAAGGGAAGTTGCCGCGACAGCGTCACGGCAGGTAACCACCGGATGAGCACAGCGCGCACCACGGAACTGACATTGTCCGCGCGCGCGAATGGCTACGTCGCCCTGACGAAGCCGGACGTTTCCTTCCTCGTGTTGATGACAACGGCGGCCGGATACTATATGGGAGCGCGCGGCCCCGTCGCGTGGCTGCATATGTTGCACGCGGTTTTCGGAACGATGCTCATAGCGGCGGGCACGGCGGCGTTGAATCACTACATCGAGCGCGAGTCCGACCGCTACATGCGGCGCACGGCTTTGCGACCATTGCCCAGCGGCGTACTGCAGCCGCGCGAAGCGTTGATCTTTGGCGTTGCGCTGGCAATTGCCGGGGCCCTGGATTTGTATGTGGCGGCAGGCGCGCTGGCGTCGGGACTCGGCGTGGCAACTTGCTTGAGTTACCTGCTGGCGTACACTCCGCTGAAAAAACGCACCGTGTGGGCTACGTTCGTCGGCGCGTTTCCCGGGGCGATTCCACCAATGATCGGATGGGTAGCGGCAACGGGATCGCTTGACCGCGGTGCGTGGATACTGTTCGGAATACTGTTTGTTTGGCAGTTTCCTCACTTCCATGCCATCTCGTGGATATACCGCGAAGATTACGCCCGCGCGGGCATCATGATGCTGCCGGTGGTCGACCGCGAAGGCACGCGCACGTTCCGGCAGATCATTTTGTATGCGGTCGCTCTTGTCGGGATGAGCCTGCTCCCGGCAATTCTAGGATTGGCCGGCGTACTGTATTTCTTTGGAGCGCTCGTTACCAGCACCGCTCTGGTGCAAGTGTGCTTGTGGGCCGCGAGCAACAAGACGAACGCTCGCGCCAAATGGTTGATGCATGCAACGGTTCTGCACATCCCACTGTTGCTGGGCTTGATGGTCTACGACAAGCTCCCGCGCTGAATCAGCCAGTATCCGCAAGGGTTGCTTCGGGAAGGACAAGCTTACAGTAATGTTTTCACAACCTGCGCTCAATGCCTCTCTGAACGGGATCAGCGCGCTGCTGCTCGCCGGAGGCTATGCGGCGATTCGGGCCGGAAAGCGCGACGTGCACAAGGCCTTCATGATCTCGGCGTTCAGCGTTTCAACCATTTTCCTGGCGTCCTATGTGATTTATCACATCCGCGTGAAACAATTGGTCCTCTTTCAAGGGCAGGGCTGGATCAGGCCGGTCTACTTCACGTTGCTGACTTCGCACACGATCCTGGCAATCGTAATCGTCCCGATGATTCTGATTACGCTGCGCCGCGCGTGGCTGGAAAAATTCGACAAACACAGGCTGATCGCACGATGGACACTTCCCCTGTGGTTCTATGTTTGCGTAACGGGCGTAATCGTATATCTGATGGTGTACCAGATTTATGCAGGGAAGAGCAGTTGAAGCTGGGCGAAATTTGCGCCGCAAAAAATCCCGTTAAAATTGAGGAGTGTTTTCCTGCCGGAATCCGGGAGGCACCAGCGCTCCAGTAACCGCGGAGCGAATCGCCTGGCGGGTGCCGGACTTCGGGAATACGACGTGCCAGAAATCGATATTGGGATTGACGAATGCAATTCCCACGAATCGTCTTTCGCGCTTTTCCCGCAAGGAAGTCACGACACAATCCACTGAATTAGCAGTATGTTCGTTGAAGACTTTGACGGTCTGGCCGGGGATCAAAGGCGTGTCCATGAGCACCAAGGCGCCGTGTGCGCTGACGATGTAGGTCGAGGCCTTCAGGTCGATGGTTTCACCTTCGGGCAAGCGGCAACGCACCGTCAGAGGAATCTGAAGAGAAAGGCGCGTGGTACGCCGACGCTCTGGATAGCGAGTTCGCTGCATAAAATGCGCGCCTTGGAGGACACTCAAGGCTACGAGCTGAAATGTTGGCAGGTTCGCGGTCCAAAAACAAGCACTTTAACGATTTGGGACTCCTAGTACTTTTGAAATTCTGTCAAAAATCACTCCCGCTTGAGAGCGGTAATCACGGCGTCAGCGAATTCCTCGGTGCCAGCCTTGCCGCCGACGTCGCGCGTCGTGCGTTTTCCCTCACGGTAGACCCTTTCGAGGGCACTCTGGATGCGCTGCGCCGTCTTTTGTTCGCCGAGGTGATCGAGCATCAGAGCTGCACTCATCAGCAGGGCAGTGGGATTGGCGAGCCCTTTGCCAGCGATGTCCGGAGCGGTACCATGTACGGCCTCAAACATGGCGCATTCGTCTCCGATGTTGGCACTGGGCACGACGCCCAGACCGCCGACAAGCCCCGCGGCCAGATCGCTCATTACGTCGCCGTAAAGGTTCGGCAGCAGGAGCATGTCAAATTGTAGGGGATCCATGACGATCTGCATGCAGGCGTTATCGACGATGAGTTCCTTGTACTCGATGGCAGGGAATTTCGCGGCTACCGCGCGGACCGATTTCAGGAACAAGCCGTCCGAAAGCTTCATGATATTGGCTTTGTGAATGGCGTGAATCTTTTTTCGACCGTGGCGCTTGGCATATTCAAACGCGAATTTCGCAATCCGCGTGGAGGCTTTTTCGGTGATGATTTTCAGGCTTTCGACCACGCCGGGAACGACCTCGTGTTCGAGGCCAGAATACAAGTCCTCGGTATTTTCGCGGACGAGAATCAGGTCCACGTTTTCAAAGTGCGATTTGACGCCCGGCACGTTTTTCACGGGGCGCAAATTGGCGTAGAGGTCGAGCGTTTTGCGCAGCGCCACATTGACGCTGGGCGCGCCGCCGGCGATGGCCGTGGCCATCGGGCCCTTGAGGGCAACACGGTTTCTGCGAACGGATTCCACGGCCGCCTGGTTGACGGTTTTCCCTTGGTCGGAAGAATTATCGGAGCGTCCAGCGATTTCTTCCCATTCGATTTGCACGCCCGTGGCTTCCATAATCCGGCGTGTGACGGCAGCAACTTCCGGTCCGATCCCTTCACCGGGGATGAGGGTAACTTTGTGTTTGGTCATTGCATCTTATTGTATGCGAAGCGAATACCCATGTCGAAACGCGGTGAAGTCAGGGTTTCACGGCAGGAACGCAGGGTTGCGCAGCCATTTGAGAGTTCTGGTATAATGTAAGTGTTGATAGCTTCGCGGGTACGCCCGCGAGCGGAGGCCAAGAGGATTTATGATCAATTTGACGCCCGTTGCAAGCAGCAAGGTGAAGGAAATCATGAATATGCAGAGCCCGGTCCCGGCGGCACTACGCGTGGCCGTTGTGGGTGGCGGCTGTTCGGGTTTCCAATACCACATGGCGTTTGAAAACCAGACCACCGATGCGGACCAGGTTTTTGAGTTCGACGGGCTGAAGGTCGCGGTCGACCAGATGAGCTCCATGTATCTGGACGGGATTGAGATCGATTATATCGAGACGATTGAAGGCGCGGGATTCAAGTTCAATAATCCCAATGTGAAGAGCACCTGCGGCTGCGGCAGCTCCTTCAGCGTTTAATTCCGAGCAGGGAAGCGCCCGGTGCGCTTTCAAACTTCTCTGCAGGCTCCTGAGCGGTAAGTTCAGGAGCCTTTTTTATGCCCTCGAACCAAGCGGAGTGGGATGCCAGGCACAGGCTAGCGGCCGAGGTGACGCCCTCGGAGCCCGCGGGTATCGTCCGCGAACTGTTGCCACTTCTGCCGTGTGGCCCGGCGCTGGACATTGCTTGCGGCACGGGCAGAAATGCGGTGTTTCTTGCAGGGCGCGGACAGCACGTCACGGCGGTGGATTTTTCCGGCGTTGCTTTGGACATTCTTGAAGTTCGCGCACGCGGCATGCACTTCCCAGTGAGACACGTCAAGAGCCTCCATGACGTTCACGGAACTCATCGGCGAGGGCTTGAGTTGCTGCATGCGGATCTAGAGCGCGCACATCTCCCGGCGCACGCGTTTGACTTGATTCTGTGCATTCAGTTTCTGCAACGATCGCTCTTTCCACAAATGGTTCGCGCCCTTCGCCCGAATGGTGTCCTGTTGCTCGATACTTTCACACGCGCGCAACTTGAATTTCCGGGTGGACCGCGGAATCCAGCTTACCTTCTCGAAATCGGCGAGCTGCGGGAAGCATTCCCGAGCTTATGCGTCTTGTTTTACCGCGAATTGCGAGCCGGGCAGGGAATCGCCAGCCTGGTCGCGAGAAAACAGGACAAACATGGTTGAAGAAATTTTGGCAGTGGACGAGTCGCAGCGCGAAGCGTCAGAATTTGCAATCTTCGGATTCCAACCTTATCCTAAAGATATCCGGGCATGAAAATAGCGCTCGCGCAATTCAACCCCACCGTTGGCGACTTCGCAGGGAATGCCGCTCGCATTTTGGACTTGGCGGGACAAGCCAAGCAGCGAGGGGCGGACCTTGCCGTTTTTACCGAGCTTTGCCTCTGCGGTTATCCTCCACAGGATCTTCTGGAACGGCCGGCATTTCTAGACCGCAACATAGATGAACTGAAAGCTCTCGCGGGCAAGGTTCCGTTGCCGGCGCTGGTCGGCTACGCCGGACGTGTGAAGAATAGCGCGGGTAAGTCGGCGGCCAACAAAGCGGCGCTGCTGTGCGGCGGGCGCGTCGTGTTTGAGCAGAGCAAAATGCTGCTGCCGACGTACGATGTGTTCGACGAGTCGCGCTACTTTCAGCCAGCCGATAAGCAAGTGGTCTACAGCTTCAAGGACGAAAAACTCGGTATCACCATTTGCGAGGACGTGTGGAACGACCCGAATTTCTGGCCCACGCGCTTGTACGAGCGTGACCCAGTGGTGGAACTCAGCAAGCAGGGAACCAGCGTCCTGCTGAATATTTCTGCTTCGCCGTACACCATCGACAAACGAAATTTACGATTTGAGATGTTGCGCGCCATTGCCATAAAGCAGCAGCGACCCGTGGTTTACGTCAACCAAGTCGGCGGCGACGACAATCTGATTTTTGATGGCGCGAGCATGGCGATTACCGCCGATGGGCGCGTGGCCGCACAAGCGCTCGCCTTCAAGGAGGACCTCGTACTCTTTGACACGGCGACAGGGCAGGGCGAGATTCAGAAACAGCCGCCGACCGAAATCGCTTATGCCTACGAAGCGCTGCTTACCGGCACGGCAGACTACGTGCGTAAGTGCGGTTTCAAGAAAGTTCTGGTCGGCTTGAGTGGCGGCATTGATTCGGCTGTCGTTGCTTCGATCGCGGTGGATGCCTTGGGAGCCGAAAACGTACTCGGCGTCTCCATGCCAGGACCCTTTTCTTCGGCCGGCAGCAAGAGCGACGCGGCAACTCTGGCGAAGAATCTCGGTATTCAGTTCATCAGCTTGCCGATCACAGATGTTTTTGAAGAATATAAGCGCGCACTGGCGCCCGCGTTTGGCGACCGGCCGGCCGACGTGACGGAAGAAAACATTCAGGCACGAATCCGCGGAAATTATTTGATGGCGCTCTCCAACAAGTTTGGCTCCATGGTGCTCAGCACCGGTAATAAATCAGAACTCGCCGTCGGATATTGCACACTTTACGGAGACATGGCTGGCGGTCTTGCGGTGATTTCCGATGTGCCGAAATTGATGGTTTATGAGCTGGCGGCCTGGATTAATCGCGAAAGGGAATTGATCCCTGCTTCGACCATTGAGAAGCCGCCTTCGGCCGAGCTACGTCCCGACCAGAAGGACGAGGACAGCTTGCCGCCTTACGACGTCCTGGACCGCATCCTCAAAGCCTATATCGAGGACCTGCATAGCCCGCAGGAGATTGCCGATCATTACGGCTTTGATATAAAACTGGTCCGCGACATAGCGCTTTTGGTGGATCGCAACGAGTACAAGCGCAAGCAGTCGGCGCCAGGGCTTAAGATCACTTCGCGGGCTTTTGGATTTGGCAGGCCGTTCCCTATCGCTCAGAAATTCATTCCGTGAAACCAAGAGGTTATTGTGAAAATAGCGCTAACAATTTCCCTGATCCTTGCCTTTAGCATGGCGGTGCCTCAAACGCGGGCGCAACAAGCACAACCCGCGACAGCCGCGACGTCAACCGCCGGGACATCGCCAACACAGAAGACTGTCGAGGCTTACCTACGACATTTGTACGCGTTCGGCCCGAATGTCGCACTGCTGGTCGGAGCTCTGAAACCAACACGGGTCGACGGGCTGCTTGAAACCAATATTGACCTGACCATTGACGGCAACAAACAGACCGTGAGGTTCTACGTCAGCAAGGATGGCAAATTCCTTTTTCAGGGCGAACTCTCGGATATGACGAAAGATCCCCTGGCACAAAACCTGGCGCAGATTCAGATGACGGATGCGCCTTCGATGGGCGACCCCAGCGCTGCAGTCACGCTGGTGGAATATTCGGACTTTGAATGCCCGGTGTGCCGCAAGCTCCATGACGCGCTACGCGAAATCCTCCCGACCTACGCGGGCAAGGTACGGGTGGTCTTCAAGGACTTTCCCATCGAGCAGCTTCATCCGTGGGCAAGAACCGCGGCCATAGCCGGCCGCTGCGCTTACCAGCAGGATCCAAAGGCCTTCTGGAAACTGTATGACCTCATCTACGACAATCAGGAGATCATCTCCGCCGCGAACGCCTGGGCCAAAATGATGGACTACGCTGGCCAATCGGGCTTGGATGCCGACCCATTCAAGGCATGCATGGCCAGTCCCGAGGCCGGCGCAGCCGTCAACGCCAGCCGCGCGAACGGCCAATTGCTGGACGTGAACAGCACGCCAACGGTGTTTGTGAATGGCCGGCGCATGGTCGGCGCCGACGCGCATCTACTCGAGCAGTACATCAACTACGAACTCGCCCAACAAAAATCCGGAACAACCGCTCAGAAGAAATAAGAGAGGGCAGGAGGTTGGAATCGGTCCAGCCGATGCCTGGAAACCCCCATTTTCCATACCCATTTATTAGTTAACATAATATTACTTATAGGACGTGATGCCAAGAGAAATCTGAGGCCTGCTATGAGTCCCTCTGTGGAAATCAGGCTTGCTCCTATTAGGGGCCTTAGTTCTTTCTGGGGCTACGGCGCTCCTTCTGGGGGTGTTCTTGCCGCTGGCGCGGGGGGTGCGCCAGCGGCAAGAACGATTGAGTTACGGTTTCGCGGTATTCAGTTGCGGGTGAAGAACCGGCGCGCCCTTTTTTCCAGATGGAAGGCCAGAGTTTTAGATTTTGGGGTGCGTCTCTCGCGGCCGCGCGGAAAGTGGGGCAGGCCGGACTCCTTTTCAAATTCTTGAAGCGGGGGACGTGGCAGCGCCAAAAAGCAGGGAAGCCACTTCCCTGCTGGCGGCTGGGGTCTAAACTGCATTTGCCGAACCGCTGTGGCTACCAACTTCCACCGCATGCTAATCCGCAAACGGGGCTTTTACCTTCTGGCACATCTCCCAACGCCGAGGGGGTCGCGTGGGCTAGTGGAACCTGACCTTGGCCATGAGCTGGGCGAAACGCGGGTCGGAGCGCAGCGGGTCGGCCATGGGGTCGACGTTCAGGTAGACGAGGCGGTCGATTTTTTCCTGGAAGGCGAGGTTCAGCAGTCGGAAGCCTTCGTCTTTTTCCCCCAGTCCAAGGTGGATGGCCGCCGCGTACAGATTCGGGACGAACCGGGTAGCCGCTTGTTGCTGCAGCTTCTGGAGGGCCGCTCGCGCTTCGGCGGCATTTCCTGCCAGCGCCTGGGCATGACCGTAAGCCATAAGCATGGCGGGATTATCGCCCGAGGCTTGACGCGCGTGCTGGAAAGTCTCGATGGCTTGCGGGTACATTTTTTTCTCGCGATACGCGGACCCCAGCCAGAATTTCGCAGACAAGTCGCCAGGATGCAGCTTGACCACTTGTTGGGCTTCTTCAATCGCCGCGTCATAGGAGCGGCCGAAATAGTACGTCTCCGCCACAACGTCATGAAAGAGCGGACTGACCGGATCAAGGTCCAGCGCGCGATGAGCCTCGGCCAAGGCCTGGGAATTGTGACCCTCGACGATAAGAAGGTGGCAATACCACTCGTGGGGAGTGGGATCATTGGGGGCCAGTTCAATGGCGCGGCGCAATTCTCTCTCGGCCGTGCCCAGATCCCAGTCGTAACTCATGGCTACGTTGCCCAGGACAGCGTGTGGTTCAGCGAGCTTGGGATTGAGCTGCAAGGCACGCTGCGCGGCTTCCTTCGCTTTTGGCTTGGCGTCGCCGGGAGGCAACCCGTCGTTGGGTACCTGGCCGAGAATGGCCGTCGCCGCAGCGAGACCAGCATAAGCTTCCGCGTAATTTGGATCGTCGTGTATGGCCTGTTCGAAAAAAGCGATGCTGCTGCGCAAGTCACCGCGGCTGCCCCAGGCAAATTCACCCTGAAGGAAGGCGTGACGGGAGTTGGCAATCTCCGGTGTAGCGGCGTGCACAGTTCCGGGCTGCAGCGAAGGCGCAGGTTGCGGAGGCAACGGAAGCGTAGCGAGAATTTGCCGGGCAATGGATGCAGACACGTCTGATTCCACTTGCAGGACGTCAGAGAGTTCGCGAGTGAAAGATTCGGACCAGAGATGGGTCTGATCGCTGACCTGGATCAATTGCACATCGATGCGAACTTGATCGCCGGCGCGTTGCACACCGCCTTCCAGCAAATACTTCACATTGAGAACGCGGCCAATTTCAGGGATGGGTTGGCCAGCGACAATCCTTGAAGAGGTGGCAGCAATCACGCCCAGGTGCGGAGGATCGAGCTGGCCGAGCTTGGTGCGGATGAGGTCGGTGAGTCCGGCGGTGATGTAATCCGGCCTGGAATCGCCGCTCACGTAGGTGAAAGGGAGGACGGCGATACGGACTTTTTCTTGCCCTGTGCTCGCAGACAGAAACCAGCGATAAATGCCGAGCGAGATCGCGCAAAGAATCCCAAGAGCGAAAATGGCCATGACGACGCGCTTCCCTGCTCCAGAATCCGACTCGTCTGAATACGGAGCCGGACCAGGAGCTGGGGGGACAGGATTCTCAATGGGAGAATCAGTGCCGCTCAATTCTTGTTCATGGTCCTGTTCGCGAGCGAAAGCGTCGTCGGCTTCGGGGTCATCCTTTGGCTGGCGCTGCTTGATCCAGGCGTCGAGCTCCCCCGCGTACGCGTAGACGGTGGATTTTTTCTTGTGTTCGTGGCGATGGACGGGAAGGCTTTCCGTTCGCTCCCATCGCTGCACGGTGCGCACTTCCCGGCCGAGATACGAGGCGATTTCTCCCCAGGAGTCGAGCTTTTTGCCGGGAGGGGTTGGCCCTCCAGGGCCTGGCGTGGCTCCGCTTGCCGGAATGTCACGGGTCGACATTAATTCAAGTTGGTGGGCGAATTATACCTCAGGAATTGAGTAGAAATTGTGAAAACCGTATCAACGAATAGCTTTGCCGGCAACAGCGCCGGCGGCGGCGCCGATAAAGAACCACTTGGTGGCGCGGCTAATGCGGCGCCACGCGCTGCCACCGCGCGCGATACGCAGAGCGTCGTCGAGTTCGCGGGTGAGTGCGGCGGTTTTGCTACGTTCATCGGTGAGATCAGCCTGGGTGGTGGCGAGTTTCGTCTGGCAGACTTTACAGTCGATCGTGAAGCCGTAGAGAGGTTTTAGATCTTCGGCGGGAATGACGGCATTGGGTTGTGGTGTTGGGGAGTTCGGCAACGCGGGAGCGGATTGCAAAACGATGGGAGATTGCAGCGAGATTTGGCTCGGAAGTGCGCGAACAATCTGTGCAGGGGTGACGATGGTGCGCTTCTCGGCCGCCAGTGCGGCGAGCGTTTGGGCGAGCTGGGCGTCGCGGTGGTGCTGGCGGGTATCGGCGGCGGTGAGGAGCTGTTTTGTGGCGGCAAGTTCAGCGGCGAGTTGCGCGCGATCGCGGCGGTCGGCGCGCCAGGAAAAATAGCTGGCTAGGGCGAGCAGAATCGCAATGGTGAGTTCGGCGATGTGAATCCAGTATTTTTTTGGGGCATCGGTTTGTCCGGAATGACCTTGCTTGTAGAGGCGCAGCGTGCTGCACCCCTACAACGACAGCGGAAACCACGCAGCTACAGGTAACGCGAGCGACGGGCGAGGACTTGCGCCGCGTAAGCCGGGTTTCCACCGCCGTTCCAGGTGAGCAGAGCGCGTGTGGTGTCGCCGGCCATGGCGTCGGATTTCTTGCGCAGCACTTTGCAGCCGACGGCGAGGCCTTGCTCGGGATCGCACAGCGCCGAAAGAAACAGGGCATCAAAGCCGGTTTCGCGCGCGACTTGCCCCATCACCTGCATCAAGCCCCAGGAGAAGCCGCGCGAGTAGGCTTCCGTCGCGGCGATTTTGTTGTTCGTATATAAGGGCGCGACGTATTTGCTGAAAAGCGCAGGCTCGTAGCGCATGGCCCAGGGATTCCAGCCGGACTCCTGCTCGACCACCGCCACGCGTTGCGTCTTGGTTCCACTAGTGAGGTTGCCGTCACCGGTGGCCCAGACATTCTGCACTGCGCCCGCATCGAGGGCGCTTGGCGGGAGACTGTTCGCATACACTGGCATGTTAGCTCCTTTGCTGACACAACTACGTTCGCCTGTGCCTGGACTGTGCGCACACGCTGGCCTTAACGTCATGTTGCGGCGCGAGTTCTTGGCGGCAGACGACCTAACGTGGTCTGGCGAAATGTGAGGAAATAGCTTCGAGAGGTGCGACGGGCAGCCCCAAAAAAGCAAAACGTCCCGGCTTGCACCGGGACGCACTTTTCTACGAGAGTCAGTATATCACAGAATGAATTAATGTCAAGAGAAACTTTTGGCTCGTCGAGGAATCACCGGCATGGCCGCCCCGAGATTCTGCTTCCACTGGCCGTCGGTGAAAAAGAACTCTAATCCCATGACGAAGGGAGTGTCTTTTCGTTGCTGAAGGTGGACCACGCGGGCAAAACCACTAAAACTGCCCTGAAGAGAACGCACGTCGATGCGTTGGTTGGGCACCCACTGTTTCTTCGTCAAGACGCTGGCTCCGTGAAGGCTCACCTCGCGCGTGGTCGTAACCTCGTAAGTGACGAGGTCCATGCTCACCAGCGTTATGCTCACTTCCAAAGG
>Ga0209155_1001242_pt1 | contig 12122 bp, 8 predicted proteins | sample GraSoiAngelo_122_FD_185879 | JGI IMG/M metagenome (GOLD analysis project Ga0209155, IMG submission 185879) | Grasslands soil microbial communities from the Angelo Coastal Reserve, California, USA - 14_0927_02_20cm (SPAdes) (version 2) | ecosystem: Environmental > Terrestrial > Soil > Grasslands ...
CGCAATTGTGGCGGAACAGCGACCTCGTGCAGGATCCCGTCGATCCGATAACGAATCCTTAGATCGTTTTCCAGCGGTTCAACGTGAATATCGGTTGCGCGCTCGACGATTGCTTCGCGAATGATCTGGTTCACAAATTTCACCACCGACGCTTCGGGGTCGTCGTCATTCAACTCGATGGCAGTCTCGCTGTCCTGCAATACCTCGAAGGAACGATTCGTCTTAAGAATTTCGTCGAACGTTTCTGCGCCGACTCCGTAGAGAGTTTTCATCGCACGCAGAACTTGCGCGCGCGGCACCAGCACCCATTCAACTGGCTTTTTCAAAAGCTGCGACGCAAGCTGGCGGCCAATGGAATTGAAAAGATCGTATGTCGCCAGTACCACCGAATTTTCCTTCACCTCGATGGGCAGAATGTGATGTTGAAAAACAAAACGGCTCGGTAAAACCGATAACGTCGCGCGGTCGACCTTTTTCGCATCGATGGAGGTAACCGGCACGCGGAAGAAATTCCCGATCGCACCGAGGAAAAGTTGTTCGTCCACCTTACCGGAATCGAGCACCTGGCTCACCCACGAACCGCCGTTCAGGTTCACGGCCAGTTGTGCCGCTTCTTCAGTCGAAGAGACGCCGCTTTCCAGCAGCAAATTAATCAATGATTGACTGGCAGGTGAACTCATGAGGCCCAGCGTTCAGTAGAATCGACAACGCAGAATTGGAAGCGTTCGAATGAAGCCGATTTAGGACGTTTCGCAAGTGCTTTCACGTATAATGCGTGGGTACGAATATTACGCGGCAACGAGAGTCAGGCGTCGCAAAGCTCCGCCTTCCATATCTTGTCAAGGCATGTGCAACGCTCGTCGCACAGAATCGGTAAGGGTCCCCGTGACGCGCATCGAATAATTTTTTTGAAGCCGCGCGATGGCGTCGCTTACCTCGGGAGTAAATACGCCGTTAATGGGACCGCAATAATAGCCCAACCGGCGCAACCCGGTTTGCATCGAGCCTACGTAAGCCGGTTGCAGAATGAGTTGTTCGTTGGCCTTGAAGTAGTAAACCCATCGCCACTTATAGCGCGGCGCAAAGTCAGTCGCGTTTACATTCTTCCCCTGATGGAGCAGACCGTACTCGTCTCGTTGAGCTAATGGGTCGGGCGAACGCCAAATGTCGTCAATGATTGCGAAATCGTCGGCTTGGGCGATGGTCGCGGCGAGGCCAAGAATTACGGCGAGAGTTAATCGTTTCATAACTGCGAGATTACTTAATATATTTCGCTGGAGGAATATCGGGCGGTGGTAAGGTTAATTGTTTGCCTTCCCTTGGCTTGGGACATTCAGGACAGTCGTCCTGCTCGAGTTCAGGTCCAAAGTGCGTCCTGTCCTCCTGTTTTTGGCGGAGCCGATAAGCGTCTAGTTTAGTCAGCGTGACCTCTGGGCGCATTAGAATGATTAGTTCCGTACGGATCCGACTGTCCTTTGTGCTCCGGAAAGCCGCACCCAGATACGGGATACGAGACAGATAAGGAATGCCGTTGGTGGTTCTTTGCTTATTGTCTTCAATTAACCCGCCAAGAACAATCGTTGACTTATTCGGAGCAGATACATTTGTTCGGATGTACCGCGTGGTGATTTCGGGCACCAGGTTTCCGCTAATTAGTCTGTTGTTGCCCAGGGCGTCGATCTTTTGAAGGATATCGAGCGACACTTCTTTCTCCGAATTAATGAGCGGGACTACCTCAAGCTGAAGCGCAACCTTTTTGTATTCGATGCTCGATTGCACCGAACCTACATTCACGGTCGTGGTAGCATTCGTCAGAGTGCTCACCGGCACGGGAACTTCCGAGCCCGAGGCGATGATAGCTTTCTTATTGTTGCTTGTGAAGACCGTGGGTCGCGAAATGATTTTGAACTTACCGGTGGACTCGAGCAAGTGCACTATGGCTGCGAAGGCGTCGCCTGCTGCCACATAAACATTGGTACCACTGGTCGCAGTCTTAAGGATTTTGCTGAAGTCGATGATCTTGGAGGGATCCATAACAGCGGTGGCGGGAATGCCTGGGTTGTTGTCGCCAAATACCCCGTTGTTAGTTGAGGTGCCCACAAATCTGTTGTGGTACTTCGCGAAGTAATCCGCGCCGAATTCCTCGTCGTTGTTGAGCGTCAATTGACCGACAACTGTGCTCAGCGCCACTTGCGGGGCCTGAACGTCCATTTCGTCCAGAACCTTTTCCACTTTTACCACAACCTCGCGGTTCCCAAGGACGATGATGGAATTGGCGCGCTGATCGGCGATGAGTTTGGAGTTTCCGACTGTGACCGCTTGCGGCGTAGTGTTGACCGGCTGCGTAGAAAGTTCCTCGGAAATGTTCAGCGTGCTGCCACCGCCTGCCGTGCTGGATGTGCCACTTGTGCCGGTCAGGTCCGCACCAGCGCCTCTGCCGCCATAAGAAGGACTCGGACCGCGCTGCGGTTGTGGACTTGCACCAGGTAGCCCGCCACCGGGCAGTCCGCCAGCTCCAGCGCCCTCTGTGCCCGGCTCCGTTAACGCCTGAACCAACACCGGCAGAACGTCACCGGCTGAAATGTATTGCAAATAGCGCGTAACTGGTTTTGCAAACTCAACGTTAGCGTCGAATTCATGAATTAGTTCACGGATGAAAGGCATGTTGATTGGGCGCGTCACAACGTGGATTCGGTTGGTGCGCACGTCAGGGGTGAGCTTGATTTTCCCCACGATGATCGCTTCCTCGGACAGCACATTCAATCCGGCACCTTCGGCCTGCTGCGGTTGCGGGACCCCCCCTGGCATGTTCACCCTGCGGACACCCGGCTGAGTCGGCGATTCGGTGCCCTTTTCAAAAATATCCTTGAGCATGTCGCAGACTTTGCTCGCGTCGGCGCGATCGAGCTTTATAAACTCACTCACCACTTCGGCCGGCGCCACGTCCACCTGATTAATCACACTGGCAAGTTGTCGGATGATGTCGGCGTTTTGCGTCACCAGAAGAGCGGATGCTTTCGGCAAGGCGAGGATATTGATCGTCCCCGAGCTTCCCTGAAAATATGCCATCAAGACTTGTTGGAGTTCCTGAGGATCAGCATACTGCAATCGGAACAGGAAGCTGATCACCGGGTTTCCTGCCGGAATATCCGCCAGATCGGAAACGATTGGCACCGGCGCTTTTCGAGGATTTTGACCCGCCCCCACAACGTCCAACAGGTCGCGGCCAGCCGGAACGAGGGAGATTCCGTTCAGGGACATACTCATTTCGATGATTTTGATGGCTTCTTCGCGCGACACGTCTTTGGCGATGAAAATATTCACCTTGCCCTGCACGAAATTATCCATCACCAACTTCTTGCCGGTGAGCTGCTCATAGAGATGCAGTACATCGACGACATCGCTATTCGGGAATTGAAGCCTAACCATAGCGGGGGCGTTTGGAGGGGGAGGAGCCGGGGCTTCCGCCGCCGGCGCTTTCGCCGTCTGAGAAGCAGGAGATGATTCGGGACGCCCCAGCTTGCTCTGAGCCGAGGCTGCGGTCGCGCTGGCAAGCACCAGCGTCGCGATGCAGAAAAAGCGGTGCACAGCCTTATTTAAATGGATGGCCGACGCTAGTGCATTTGTGAGACCCGTCAAAATATTTCCCTCGGTTCAAACAATCCTTTGATGCTCACGCTGGACGCGGCAGGGCACCTAGTTTACAAGAGATTGCCGTCGCTGCAAATGATCAGTCCTGTAAGTCTGGGTGGGGCGCGCTGGATCGCAATCACTTATTGTTCCTTCTTTGCGATCACTCTCTTCGCCGCGCCCAAACAAACCGCAAATGCGCTCACTCAGATTCGATCTGTCCTTCAGGCACAGCAGGATGCTTGGAACCGGGGCGATATCGACGGATTCATGAATGGATACGCCAGCTCGGCATCGACTGTCTTTATTTCGGAAGACACAATCGCACGCGGCTGGCAAACAGTGCGCGATCGTTACAGGAAAAAATATTCCAGTCGCGCGAAGATGGGGACCCTCACGTTTTCTGACCTTGAAATCACTCTGTTATCATCTCATTCCGCGGTGGCGTCCGGACGTTGGAAACTGAAGCGTGCAAACGACCAGCCGCACGGACGGTTTACCCTTATTCTTAGACGCCAGCTGGAAGGCTGGCGAATTGTGTACGATCATACAAGCGCGGCTTCGCCGCCGAAGTAATTCGTTAAAAAGTTACAACGTTAAAACAGCGTTCCTTTTTAACGTTGTAACCCCTTTAACTTTTTAACCTAGCTAGAAGCTTCTCGTGGATATTATCAAACCCGCCATTGCTGAAAACCGCGACGACGTCGTTTGGCCGCAGCATCGGAACCATTCGATCCACAATCGCATCGGCGTTCCGCTCGTAAAACGCAGGACGGCCCGCCTTGGCAATCGCAGCCACAACTCTTTCGGGATTTAGTCGGTCTTCTTCAGGGATCTGCTCCAGCTTGGCGACCTGCGCAATGAAAACTCCATCGGCTAACTTTAACGCGTCCGGAAGCTGTTGTTGAAAGACTGCGCGACGCGTTGTGTTGGAGCGCGGTTCGAAGACAGCCCACAGCCGACTTCCTCGATAGCGATGGCGCAATGCTTCCAAGGTGTATGCGATCGCGGTAGGATGATGACCGAAATCGTCGATCACCTTCACCCCTCGGGCCTCCCCGCGGAGTTCCTGCCGCCTGGCGATCCCGGCAAAAGTCTTAAACGCGTTGTCGATTTTTGCCTTGGGCACATCGTAAAATCGCGCCGCCATCGCCGCCATCGCAGCGTTGTGTACATTAAATTCGCCTACGAGGGGAATTTCGAACGTCTCATCTCCAAGGTTGAATCTGGAACCTTTAGCCGAGGAAGCGACATCACGGATTCGCTGCGCGCAATTCTTCGAGAAACCCACTTCAATCATCTGTGCAAGACAATCTTTTGCCACCTCCACGCAATTGGCATCGTCGCCATTCACCAGCACCATGCCGTTGCGAGGAACGATGTTGAGCAAACGCCGGAAGCTCAGCTTGATCTCATCGAGGTCCTTGAAAATATCCGCGTGATCAAACTCGATGTTGTTTATGATCAGCAGTTCGGGCAGGTAATGAATAAATTTTGAGCGCTTGTCGAAAAAGGCTGAATCGTATTCGTCGCCTTCGATCACGAAATACTTCGAATCATTCAGGCGCGCGCCCTGGCCAAGGTTTTTCGGGAGTCCGCCGATGACGTAACCGGGTTTGAGCCCGGCTTTTTCCATGATCCAGGTGAGCAGCGCTGTTGTCGTTGTTTTACCGTGCGTCCCGGTGACAACGAGGTTATGGCGGCCGCGCAAAAAATAATTCTTCAGCACTTCCGGCAACGAAAGGTAAAGGAGCTTTCTATTTAAAACGGCTTCCACCTCCGGATTCCCACGCTTCATCGCGTTGCCGATCACCACCACGTCTGAATCGGCAGGGATATTTTCCGCGCAATACCCGTTTCTTAACGAGATGCCCTTTTCACGAAGAAAAGTCGACATCGGCGGATACGCATTTTCGTCCGATCCTGTGACTTTGAATCCGCGCTCCTTGAGCGCTGCCGCCACCGACGCCATGGCCGTGCCGCAAATCCCAAGGAAATGAAATTTCTTCGGCGCTTCCTTCACGCCGGAGAAGAAACCACGGATTACGCGGATTTCACGGATAACAATTTGTAATAAAATATCCGTTTCATCCGCGTAATCCGCGGTTCTTATTTTTTCTCAAATACCTCTACCGCGTCCCACGCTTCATCCGGCGGGGCCTGTTCGTATTCGAGAGCGCGATTGAGATACATCTTGGCCAGTAAATCGTCCGGATAAAATTCCAGGAAACGAGAAAACAGAATCTTGGCCTCAGTAAAATCGCGTGCCCGGAATAGCTCCAGTCCCTCCTCGTACGTTTCGAGCCACTTCAAGAATTCTGGGGCGACCTCTTCGTTTCGTCCACCAATGAAAGTGAAAACATCCACCGGTTTGCTTTTGCCTTTTACCTGCACGCGGGCAACCGAGCGAAGATGAACCTCGTCACGCGCCAATTCAGCCGCTGAAGCCCCGACGAGAATATCCACGCCATAAATTCGCGTGAGCCCCTCGAGCCGCGACGCCAAATTAACCGAGTCACCGATGACAGTGGGATCCATCCGCTCGTGCGAACCAATATTGCCGACGACCACTTCGCCTTGATTGATGCCGATGCCCATGCCGAGCCCCATTCGGCCCTCTTCGCGCCATTTTTGATTGAGTGTCCTCAGTTCACGCCGCATCGCCAGCGCCGCGCGCGCGCAATTTTTCGCGTCCTGCGCCATGCCAAAACTACGCACGTTCCCCCACACCGCCATGATCGCGTCGCCGATAAATTTATCGAGGGTCCCACCATTACTGAAAACCACGGAAGTCATGCGACTGAGGTATTCATTAAGTTGCGAGACTAGCGCCTCGGGATCGGCTTTTTCCGATAACGTGGTGAAACCAATCAAATCCGAGAAGAGTACCGTCGCAGGGACGCGTACTCCGCGAAGCGAGCTGTAATAACTGTCAGGATTTTCGAGGACTTCTTTGACTAAATTTTTCGAGACATAACGCTCAAGCGTGCGCCTGGTGCGTACCCTCTCACGCCATTCGAGTGCGTACTCCAAGCCGAGCGAAAATAATCCGCTTAACACCAGAGCCGAGAGGACTGGAACCGTCAGAAGCAAGAGCCCCGTTTTATCGTAGAAGAATCGTGACGCGCCAAGATACGCGCTTGTAATCAGGACGAGTGTACCAAGACAAAGCAATGGTCGGCGCAAAAAGGCGACCAGCAACCACGCTGCGAGCCCCGCCGCCCCCACGAGCGCGAGGCCGGCTTTGGCCGGTGTGGACCGCAAAAATTCGTGATTCATTGCGGCGGCCATCGCCTGCAAATGAAGCGCGGGACCCAAGGTGGTTGGGCTCATCGGCGTAACAACGGTGTCGTGCTCAACCTGCGCGGATGACCCCACTATTACGATCTTGTCTTTAAAAAACGTGCCGTCGGCATAATTGGCATGCCAAAACTTTGGATCAAAAACTTCGTACAGCGGGCGAGGCGCAAAGGCGTCTGGCGACGTGAAACGAATCTTGTGACCACGAAAATCCTGCGGCACATCATTCGCGTGACCGATTTTGGCCAATCCGCGAGCCGAAAGAGATTGATAAACTTCTTCGCTTGGATCAGGTGGCAAATCGGCGATCTCCCGATCGGTCACGCGATAAGTCACGGCGCGGATTTTTCCGTCGATTGGATCAGCCCAGAAATTCACGAACCCGACGCGATCGTCCTGCAATTGCGGCGGGGGAATCAGCGTATTGTTTGGCGTGACGGCCTGAGCCGCGTTGGCCATGTCGAAATTAGCGCCAAGCACGACCTTATCGTGGTAACGATCGAGCGCGGCATGAAATGTTGGATCGCCATCATTGGGCGGACTAAAGATCATGTCGAACATCACCACTCGCGCGCCCGCCGCGAACAACCGATCAAGCAAAAGCGCCCATACTTCGCGTGACCACGGGAATGGCTTCTCAGTCATCAGTTGAAACGCGCGGTTGCCCGCAATTTCTTCAGCGCTCAACGGCGCTAATTGCAATGTGCTTTGGTCGATCCCGAGGAAAACAAAATCGGCTGGCGCAGGCGTCTTCCGACCTTCGCGCCGAAGCAAATCTTCAAAGCTCTGTTCACCACGCCACGGCGCCGAAATAAATGGGACGCCCGGAAAAAAGTGACCGAGAACGATTACGCCCGTCCAAGAAAAGCAGATGAAGCCAAGGACCAGGAGCCGATGACGCCCGAGCCAGTGCATGCCGGAGTATATGAGAAAAAAGACGAAGCACGAATGTCGAATGTCGAAGGAAGCCCGAATGCTCAAATGACGAAAGCGGGGTTTTGTCATTCGGATTTCGTCATTCCTTCGTCATTAGGCATTCGTCATTTGTCATTGATTTTCGGTTGTCATTCTCGACTCGCTACTTATTGTTCGTCGCTCGGCGCTGCCGCGTCGTGACGATCTGCGCACCTGGTTCCGTGCAACGGGACTGTATCAGCGAGTGAGGTCGCGAAGATCGATAGTGGAACAAACGACTCGCTGAACGAGGAGCTCCGGAGCAATTCGGGGCAAACAACCATGCCAAGAGCTACAAATGCCCCGGCAAGCCGGGCGCGACGCAAAGGAGTCTTAGAAAAAGCCAAGGGTTACCGCGGACGCCGTTCAAAACTCTTTCGCTACGCGAAGGACGCCATTATGAAGGGCAAGTACTGGGCCTATCGCGACCGCAAAACGCGTAAACGCACATTTCGCTATCTTTGGATCCAACGACTAAACGCGGCTGCTCGCGCAAATGGAATGACCTACAGCCGCCTCGCGGAAGGATTAAAAGCCGCGGGCATCGGCCTGGACCGAAAAATTCTCGCCGATCTGGCGGTCTCAGATGAGACCGCGTTCAAATCGATTGTCGATCAGGCGAAAGACGCGCTCGAAAAGAAAAATAAGAAAGCGGCGTAGTACTTGAGCCGCGTCGTTAAAGCCTAAATGCCGAAGGCGGCATTGTCATTCTGAGCGACGCGAAGAATCTCTGGTTAATTCTTCGGGCAAAGCCAAAATAATCAGAGATGTTTCGCTTCGCTCAACATGACATGGGAACGCTTGCCGTTTAGCGCTGGAACAATGCTTCAACCGTTCATGACTCACCCCCTCGAACAACTAAGTGACGATGCACTGCGCGAAATCGAAGCCGCGTCTGACGAACAGGCGCTCGAGGCCGCGCGCGTAAAATACCTCGGCAAGAGCGGCAGCATTTCCGCGTGGGGCGAGCAAATGAAAACGCTCGCGAAGGAAGAGAAGCCAATCATTGGCAAACTACTCAACGAGGTTCGCAACGCCGTCACCGCCGCGATCGAAGCCCGCAACGCACAATTCCGCATACAAAAAGAATCGGGCGCGCTTGCCAAGATCGACATCTCCCTTCCGGGAACGCCGCACGAGATCGGCGCGCTGCACCCGCTCACGCAGATGTGGGAACGTTCGATCGAAATTTTTCGGCGAATGGGCTTCGCGCTCGCGGACGGACCGGACATTGAAGACGAATGGCATTGTTTCGACGCGCTTAACACGCCGCCCGAACATCCGGCGCGAAACGAGCAGGACACATTTTATTTACCGGACGGCCGTTTGCTCCGAACGCACACTTCGACCGTGCAGATTCGGACGATGCAAGCCGCGCCCCCGCCGATTCGTGTGATTGCTCCCGGTGCTGCGTATCGTCGCGACGAACTCGACGCCACCCACAGCCCGCAGTTTCACCAGATCGAAGGACTTTATGTCGATGAAAACGTAAGCGTCGCCGATTTGAAAGGCGCCCTCGAGTTTTTTATGCTCGAACTTTTCGGTTCGGAAACGGAAGTGCAATTTCGTCCGCACTTCTTCCCGTTCACCGAGCCGAGTCTCGAGGTTTATGTGAAATCGAAAGCGCTCAAGGGTGGCGAGCGCTGGATCGAAGTAGCCGGTTGCGGCGTGGTGCATCCTGCGGTTTTCGAGCAGGTCAACAAAGCGCGTGGTGACAAAGCTTACGATCCCGAAAAATGGAGCGGCTACGCGTTCGGTCTCGGAATGGACCGGCTCGCGATGATCCTGTTCGACATCCCCGACATCCGCCTCTTTGCGCAAAACGACCTGCGGTTTCTCCGCCAGTTCGCATGAAATTTTCCGTTAATTGGTTGCGCGAATTTGTTGATCTTCCAGAAAATCCGGAAGAGATCGCGGATTTGCTCACTCGCGCCGGCGTTGAAACGCAAAACATCGAAACCCGCGGCGCAAGGATCGACAAGGTGATCGTTTCGCAAATCACCGCGTCATCGCGCCATCCGAATGCTGATCGGCTCACAGTTTGCGAAGTGGACGACGGCAGCGGCACGAAACGCCAAATCGTTTGCGGCGCGACCAATTACAAAGTGGGCGACAAGGTTCCACTCGCCTTGCCGGGCGCAAAGTTGCCGGACGGAACCGAAATTAAAAAAAACAATCTGCGCGGTGTCGAATCGGAAGGAATGCTTTGCAGCCCAATCGAGCTTGGCATGGGCGAAGACGCCTCCGGCCTTTTGATTTTGTCGCCCGAAGCGAAAATCGGCACGCCGATCGGTGAATTCTTTCCCGCGGACACGATTCTCGACGTCGAGGTCACGCCAAACCGTGGCGATCTGCTTAGCCATTTTGGTCTCGCTCGCGAAATCGCGGCGCTCACCGAAAAAAAACTTAAGTCAACGGCGCGCGAATCGAAAATTCCCGTCAAGAAGACCGGCGTAACCATCACCTCAACGCACGAATGTCCCTTTTTCTCCGCGCGCAAGATCGACAACGTTACGGTCGGACCGAGTCCGCAGTGGCTACGTATCAAGATTGAGAGCGTCGGCACTCGCTCCATCAACAACATCGTCGACATCTCCAATTTCATAATGTTGGAGCTCGGCCAGCCTACGCATGCATTCGACGCCAATAAATTGAACGGCGGCATCAACGTGCGCCTCGCGCGTGAAGGCGAGAAATTTCTCGCGCTCGATGGAAAGACTTATTCGCTGAAGCGAGACAGTTGTGTCGTCGCCGATCAGAAGCGTGCTGTTGGCATTGGCGGTGTCATGGGTGGCGAAGAAACAGCTGTGACCGATTCGACCAAGAATATTTTACTCGAGGCAGCTTATTTCCTGCCGGCGAGTATTCGTCGGACCGCGCGGGAATTAAATTTACCTAGCGACGCCAGCTACCGATTCGAGCGCGGCGTCGATCCTGAAATGGTGCTCCGCGCGTCGCAGCGGGCCAGCGAATTGATTCAAGAGATCGCAGGCGGAACTCCGGCAAGGGAAATCAATGTCGCCGGCAAGCTGCCGGAGAACCCTGCCGATGTTTCGCTGCGCTACGAGAAATGTGATCGCGTCGTTGGGATCGCAATCAAACCGAAAACGATCGACGAAGTTCTAACCAGATTCGGTTTGAAGAAAATCAGCGCGGCCAAAATAACGAGATGGAAAATTCCAAGCTACCGTCGCGATTTGCAGCGCGACGTCGATCTTATCGAAGAAGTCGTGCGAGCTTACGGCGCCGAAAGAATTCCGGGAACGGATCGAAGCCTGTTCACGCCTTCGAGCGCGGCTGATCGCGCGCACGATTTGGAATCACAGATACGCGAACGACTGGTTGCAGCTGGCCTGAATGAAGTGCGGACGTCAAAGTTGCTTCCGAGAGAAAGATTCGGGTTTGGGGAAAATGCAATCGAGTTACGTAATCCGCTGAGTGAAGATCACGTGGCGCTACGCCCCAGCTTGCTGGCGGGGTTGCTAGGAGTACTGGATCACAACATTCGTGCGGGAGCGAAACGCGTCGCGATCTTTGAAACAGGCAGGGTTTTCGAACCACCGAGCGGCGCAGAAAAGAAACGAGTAGCTATTCTCCTTTGGGGTAACCTTGGCAATGAAGTTCATTGGCGGAACGAAAAACGGCCGCTCGATTTTTTCGACCTGAAAAGCGCGATTGAATTAACAAGAAACGACAAATTGTCGTATCAGCGCGGTCTTAAGAATAGGAACATGGCACTTACCGTGGACATCCTTACAAACCATGACTTAATTGGTGTAGCAGGCCAGCTATCCAACGCGCTCTCCTCGAAACTCGACGCTTCGGGTGGTGTTTTTGTTGCAGAAGTATCGCTTGATTTTCCGACAACGAGCCGAGGACTCCACGCGACTTTCCGCGAATTTGGAAAGTTTCCGGCAGTCACGCGCGACATTGCAATGATTGTGCCTGAGACTCTGAGTCACGAAGAAATATCGAACGTAATTCTGCAGAAGGAGCCTTTGCTGGAAACAGTCGCGTTTTTCGATCGGGTCGTTGGCAAAGAGGCCGAGCAACTGTTTGGCCCAGGAAAAAAGTCGGTCGCATATAGATTGACATATCGCGACCGGAGTCGCACACTGACAAGCGAGGAAGTGAATGCGGCGCATGCGAAAATTCGCGAGCGATTGCGAAGCGACCTCGGCGCAGAATTGCGCGAATAGTTCTTTGAAAGTGTGAGAGTCGTTTGTTGAGGGTTGGGA
>Ga0209155_1001244_pt1 | contig 12114 bp, 12 predicted proteins | sample GraSoiAngelo_122_FD_185879 | JGI IMG/M metagenome (GOLD analysis project Ga0209155, IMG submission 185879) | Grasslands soil microbial communities from the Angelo Coastal Reserve, California, USA - 14_0927_02_20cm (SPAdes) (version 2) | ecosystem: Environmental > Terrestrial > Soil > Grasslands ...
CGGCGCGCCGGCCGGGAGGGGCGGGATCTCGATCGTCGTCTCGACCAGCTCGCGGCCGACCATGGCGCGGGCCAGCCGGTCGCGCGGCACCTCCGCCGCCGAGCCGCCGGCGGCGGACCTCCTCGAGACGTTGTTGCGCGTCGCGGAGCCGATTCATCAATTGGCGCCCGAGCGCACGCGCGCAACTATCGATGCGCCGTTGAAGATCGATAATATCGGGGACAATCAATTCCGCGGCGGCGCTGGGGGTGGGCGCGCGCAAATCAGCGACGAAATCGCAGATGGTAAAATCGATTTCGTGACCCACCGCCGAGACAATGGGCACGGTGGAATGGAATATTGCGCGTGCGACAATCTCTTCGTTGAACTCCCATAAGTCTTCGATACTTCCACCACCGCGCGTGACCACGATGAGATCGACAGAAGCAAACGCCTTGTTAGGCAAGACGAGTTCGGGGATGGCGACGGCGATTTCCTGCGCGGCGCCTGTTCCCTGTACGCGCACCGGGTTGATCAAAATTTGCAGCCACGGCGCGCGGCGGCGCAGCACATTCAGCATGTCGCGAATCGCTGCGCCGGTCGGCGACGTCACGATTCCAATTCGACGTGGAAATTTTGGTAATGGTCGTTTGCGTTCCGGCGCAAACAATCCTTCCGCTTCGAGTTTGCGCTTGAGCGCTTCGAATTTTGCCTGGAGCATGCCGACTCCGCGCGGCTGCAAAATTTCGACGCGTAGTTGGTACTTTCCTTGTGATTCGAAGACGGTAACGGTCCCGTAAATCTGCACCTGAGCTCCATCGACAAGAGGTTGTCGCGGCGACGCCATGGTGTCGCGCCAAATCACGCAAGAGATTTGGGCGCGCTGATCTTTGAGCGTGAAATACTGATGACCGCTCGGATGCAGCTTGTAATTTGAAATTTCGCCCTGCACCCAGACGGCGCCGAATTTTGCTTCGAGAGTGCCGCGAATGCTTCGCGTCAGCTCTGAGACGGTAAAAACCTTCGATGCTTGCGGGAACAACTCTGTCATGTCGAGCGGAGTCCGAGACATCTCGTACTATTTTAGAAACATTTAGAGATTCCTCGACTTCGCTCGGAATGACAAGTGGAGCGTGACGGGTAGGTTGTTGGTTTCAGCCGCACGGGTCCTGTTTTGAGAAGCATTCATTTTACGCGTTAGCCGTTGTAGCGGTGCTTGTGTCAAGCTCCGGATAGAATAAGCGTTTGACACAAACGCCTCTACAACTCGAGCGAGACGTATGAGCCATGACTTGATCCAGAGCAGACGCGGGCTTCAGCTTGATCGAGTCGTTTTGCTCGGTCGCACATTCGAAGAGCCATCGCCGCTATTTCCTGCTTGAGCCGGGTGATCTGGTTGGGAAAAAGAATCTTGGATATGGCGGGTGGCGTCAGTTCTTTTTGCGCCGAGGCCAATGAGCTCGGCATAATTGTAACTTCGTTCGATCCAATCTATTCGCTGCCGCCGGAAAAGATCATGGAGCGTTCGGAGCCCGACCTTGAGGCTGTTTACCGGGCTATTCGCTATGTGCCAACCTATCGGTGGGACTTTTACAAAAATCCCGAATACATGCGCGCATTGCGCAAACGCGCGACCACGATCTTTCTCTCGGATTACAAGGCTCATCCAGGGCGTTACGTAGCGGGAGAGCTGCCGAGACTACCGTTCGCGGAGGGTGAGTTTGATCTGACTTTCGTGTCCTATTTTCTTTTCGCGTACCAGGACCGCCTAGACTACGAGTTCCACCGCGAATCGATCCTAGAAATCATGCGTGTGACGAGAGACGAAGCACGGATTTATCCGACGGTGACGTTTGAAGCACAACCAAGCAAATTTGTTCCAATGCTACGATCCGATCCGGAGCTTCAGCGCTTTGAATTCACAGAAATAAAAACCGATTTTGAGTTTCTGGTGAATTCGCACTGCTTCCTGCACGTGACGCGCGGTTGAATGCTCCCGAATTTATAGGGCGTCTGTGTCAGACGCCGATCTTATTGCGCCGGCGTTTCACAGAGCGGAGCCGCGGGGACGCGAGCGACACAGACGCGAAGCCGAAGGGTGAAGCTCGCGGGAGCGAGCGAATCAAACGCCCTACAACAATTCCGCCTGCGCGCCGGTAGGCGGTTTGAGTCCGAGCTTGCGATAAGCGTTTGCAGTGGCGACCCGGCCTTGAGGCGTGCGTTTGATGTAACCTTCCATGATCAAGTAAGGCTCGTTCACTTCTTCGATCGTGCCGGCTTCTTCGCCTACCGCGACTGCGAGCGAATTCAAACCGACGGGTCCGCCATTGAACTTGTGAATTAAGGCTTCGATGATTCTCTTGTCCCATTGATCGAAGCCGTCGCGATCGATCTCCAGCATCGCAAGGGCGCGGTCGGCCAGTTCTGCGGTGATTTTGCCGTCGGCTTTCACCTGCACATAATCGCGCACCCAGCGCAGCAGATTATTCGCTGTGCGCGGCGTGCCTCGCGAGCGCGCCGCGATCTCAGCTGCGCCGGCGGGATCGATCTCCACACCGAGTAAGTGCGCGCTACGGAGGATGATTTTCTGCATCTCCTCGGCATTGTAGTAATCGAGTCGCGCCGTCATCCCGAAACGCGATCGAAGTGGCGCGCTCACCATTCCAGCGCGCGTAGTCGCGCCGATCAAAGTAAACTTCGGCAAATTAAGGCGCAGACTTCGCGCCTGCGGTCCCTGGTCGATGATGATGTCGAGCCGGTAATCTTCCATCGCCGGGTAGAGATATTCCTCGATGGCCGGTTGCAGCCGGTGGATCTCGTCGATGAAAAGCACGTCGCCTTTTTCGAGGCTTGTCAAAAGTCCGGCCAACTCGCCGGCCTTCTCAATCACCGGTCCACTGGTGTTTTTAATGTTCACATCCATCGCGTTTGCGATGATGTAAGCCAATGTTGTTTTGCCCAGGCCGGACGGGCCGCTGAGGAGAATGTGCTCCAGCACGTCGCCCCGCTTTTTGGCCGCTTCCACCATCAACTCCAGGCGCTCGCGCACTTTGACCTGCCCAGTGAATTCACTGAACGCGGGTGGCCGCAGAGAGATTTCAAAAGCGGCGTCTGGTTCTGGCGGTTTCATTTGCGCTTTCGTTGAGTTCATATCACGCGACGGAAAACTCTGCACAGATCATTCATTCTATTTTTTTGGTCAGCACCAGTTCCGTGCCGCGGCGTTTGTGTATGTAATTGACTTCGTCAAAGGCATTACGAATGAGATACAAACCAAGTCCGCCCGGTTTGATCATATCATGAGAGCGGCCTTTCATTTCATGGGGAAGAACTTGTTCGCCGTAATCCCGCAACCGCATGCGCACGCATTTGCGCAGTCCTTCCATGCGCAATGAGATGAGTTGATCATCACGTAAACGGTAAGCATAACGGATCACGTTCGTGCATGCTTCGTCCACGCCGAGCACCATCAGCAGTCGCTCTTTTTCGGAGAACGGGTAGCCGTTGAGAAAATCGCGTACGCAGTTGCGCAGCAAAGCAAGGTTCGCGGTATGACTGCTGAACTCGACTTTTCTTCTCTTCATCGCGATTCGCAAAAAGGTGAGCAAATTCGGGCGCTGATTCAAGCGATAGCGCATGCAGGCTCTGAGTTTGAGTCGAGGCGCGTGATTTTCCTTGACAATTCCCAGTGCGATTTCTCCTAATCAGAGATTGCTTCCAACCAAACGTGCCACATGAAACAAAAATTCGTTTTAGCCCTTTCGAGCTTTGTATTAATCGTCTGTTTATCGGGGTGTTGTCGGCCGGAAATAATCGGCAGCGTTCCCAACACGTTGAGGCCGCAGGAGACGAATAATTGGTGTTGGGCAGCAACGACCCAAATGCTTGCCGAGTATTTAGGCTTGTCGGTTACACAATGTGCGCTGGCCAACCATAGCTTTAACAAGACGAATTGTTGCACCGAACAAACTTCTGGCACTCCATGTCCCAAGACGGACGACTGCAATACGCCGGGGTGGGTTGATCTGGATTTTGCCGGGGCCAAGTCCTCGGAAAGTGGGAGTGCGTTATCTTGGGATTCTGTTAAGTCGCAGATTTATTGTGCAAAGAAACCGATGGGCTATGCGTATGGAACGCCTGGTGTAGTGGGTCATGTTGTTGTGATAAAAGGCTACGTTAGCGTGGGCAACACCAACTACGTCGTGTTGAATGATCCGTGGAGCCCGTGCCAGGGGGCAGAGCGTTTGCTCGAGTATACCTCCTATGCAGATCCGCCAGGAACAGCTACCCACTGGAATACTTGGTACGGTATTGCGAAGAAATGAAGCGTGTCGAAAAGGAATCAAAAATGAAACGCATTTTGATATACTTCAGCCTGACGATGGCGGTACTTTTCAGCATGGGTTGCAAAAAGGAAGGGGGGCAGCGGAGCTACTTTTCCACTCCGCAGGAGGCCGCCAACAATGCAAAGAACGATCTGTTGACCGTGCTGCGCTCTAGAAAAGACATCGCTCTTGGCTTGGAGCAGCGAACAATTGAAAAGTCTCAACCGGCAGCTCCGATGAGACAGTACCAGATCACGTTCGAGGATTTGGCAGCAGCCGATAGTTTCACCACTTTGCACCGCAACGAGATGGCGACAATCGTGCCTTTGGTCGCCGACGGCGCCGTAGCGACCGTTGTGGCAGTGGCAAAAGACGAAGCAGGGTGGAAAATAGTTTCCCTCGCGGACAAGAGCCTCTCAAGCGAGCTTGATGTTGTTCGAAAGGCAGCTGGTCAGCAGGCGTCAATGGTCATATACGATCTGCCTCACTCCGGCGAAAAGGTGTATGGCGCAATGCAGCCCGCTACCGGCGGAGGGGGGACTGCCTTGTATACCAACTACACAGGTTTCAATTTGAGGGAGCCTGTGCCTGCCGAGCGCCTGCTGCCGGTGCTGAAGCAGGACGCGGCAGAATTCCAGCGAAAATACGGGGAAGAACTCAAGCGTCAGAGGGTGGTGCGTTAAACAATCGCTGCCAGCGTGGGGCTCTGTTGCTGGTGCAAGTTAGCTATCACTCTTGTGAGCCATAGCCGTCGCTGGTTTGGGGCAAAAACACGATTGGACATACAATAAAACCGTTGTTCAATTTTGGGGTATGTGGCGCTCGTTTGCTGCCCTCTTGCTTTTGGCTGCTCCTGTTTGCGCGCAGGAGAACGCCACTGCGTACGAAGCGTTGCGCGTCGTGGGTACACAATTCGGCCGCGGCGCGCTGAATCATATGGTGTCGATCACCGGCGTAAAAGGCGATCCGCAGCCAGAGAAATGGAAGATCACTTTGGAGGACCCCGATGGACGTGGCGTGCGGGAACTGGAGATCGCTGATGGAAAAATTGGTTCTGACGAGCGGCCGGATCGCTCGGTCGCTGGTTCTGCCGAGGGAGCAACGATCCAGGTCTCACGCTTGAACCTGGATTCCAGCGGCGCTTTCGCGGTGGCGAGTCGCACAGCGGAAACGTCGCATACGCATTTTGCGACAGCAGATTACACCTTGCGCACCGATGAGCGCGGCGAACCGGTCTGGATCGTTACTCTGCTAAATCGATCGTCGCGTCCAGTCGGTACGATATACATCGGCGCGACTCGCGGCACCGTGAAGAGAACCGAGGGAATGTTTGCCGGCGCGACCATGGAGGACGTAGCGACCGATTACGATGAGGGAGAAGGAAGCGGCGTCATCAGCAACGTCAAAAGACGGATCAAGCATGCTTTTCACAGAACGCAGGAGGAAGCGCAAGCAATGTTTGAGAAAGTGAAACGCTCCTTTTCCGATTTCATTAACCGGGAGTAGCGACGCTAAATGAATGGCGCACGCAATTCATGGCCCTCTCTGCCTTTCGCAGAGTGGAAGGACACTGCCATCACTCTGCACATGTGGACACAGATTGCGGGCAAGATTCGACTGACGCTCAGCCCATGGACCAACCACTCCTGGCACGTCACGCTGTACGTGACAGCTCGCGGCCTAACGACTTCGCCGATTCCGCACGGTCTTGCCACCTTTGAGATACGATTTGATTTCATCGATCACCAATTGCGCATCCTCAAAAGCGACGGCGCCCGGCGCATGATCGAGCTGAAAGCGCAATCCGTCGCGAAGTTTTACGAGGCGGTGATGAAGGCATTGAGAGATCTCGAGCTGCCCGTCACCATCAACACCATGCCCAACGAGATTGAGAATCCGATCCCGTTTAATAAAGATGAAGAGCACCGCTCGTATGACCGCGAGTACGCAAATCGGTTCTGGCGCGTTCTCGTGCAGAGCGATCGTGTGTTTAAGGAATTCCGATCGCGCTTCTGCGGCAAATGCAGTCCGGTGCACTTTTTCTGGGGTAGCTTTGATCTGGCGGTCACGCGTTTCTCCGGCCGACCAGCGCCGCCACATCCTGGCGGCGTCCCACATCTGCCGGATGAGATTACGCGCGAGGCTTACTCGCAAGAAGTGAGCAGCCTCGGTTTCTGGCCTGGCAACGCCGCAATGCCGACACCGATTTTCTACTCGTATGCATATCCGGAACCGCCCGGGTTCTCAGAAGCGAAAGTTCAGCCAGACGCGGCTTTTTATGAGCCCAAGCTGCGCGAGTTCATCTTGCCCTACGACGCGGTGCGCGATGCTGACAAGCCGGATCAAGTCCTCCTGGATTTCGCGCAAAACGTTTACGACGCCGCTTCGCAGCTCGGTAAATGGGACTGCGCCGCGCTGGAGGAGAAGAAACCAGCCTTGCATTCGGCTCAGCACCATTCGTAATTTAGGCGCGATGAACCCAGGTTGCGCAGCCGAACAACATGCCTGGCGTGAACTGAAAGACGGGTGGCGCCCGTTGTACGGTGATGTGGACAAAATCGGAGTCGCGATCGAGTGGCATGACTTTCGCACCGACTATTCCTTTAACTGGGGACGGACTTTCCACCGGCGCAGCTTGGAGTTCTGTTTAAATCTCAGCGGGCACGGCGCTGTAGGTAGGGAGGGCCGATCGCGGAGCGATTACTTCCCGGGCAACTCCGGCTATTACGCCGTCGCGGACGAACCGTTACCGGCATCACGTCACGCTGGCGATCATCATCAATTCGTGACGCTGGAATTTTCGCGGCAACATTTGCAAAAACAACTCGTGCAGAATGAGTCGGACCTGGAGCCGGAGATTCGCCGGATCATCTTCGGCGATAAAAATAAGACGGTCGTCGCGGCGACGCGGCCGATGACGATCCAGCAACGCGGCGTGGTAGCGAGTTTAGCGGAACCTCCGGTCGCGAAAGCAGCGCAAGGTCTTTGGTATCAAAGCAAGGCGCTGGAGCTCATGGCGCATTTTTTCTTCGCGCCAAAAGACCCCGAATTTTTCTGCATGCGTCAAAAACGTCTGGCTCACGAGCGGGTCGAACGGGTCAAGGAAGTGCTGGCGCGGGATCTGGCAAATCCTCCCACGCTGGAAATGATCGGCCAGGAGGTCGGCTGCAGTCCGTTTTATCTAAGCAGGATTTTTTCTCGCGAAGTTGGTCTGACTATTCCGCAATATTTGCGCAACCTACGGATGGAACGCGCGGCGGAGCTATTGCGCACGGGACGTTACAACGTCACCGAAGCGGCCACAGAAGTCGGATATTCGAGCCTGAGTCATTTCAGCAAAGCATTTTGCGAAACCATCGGCTGTTGCCCCGTTCTGTATCCAGCGGCGAAGAATGTCATTCTTGATCGTTAAACCGTTGAAGCTTTGAAGCGGACGCAGGCTCGCCCATATTTTGCCGCTTTAACGCTTTAACCCTTCAACGCTTCAACGAACCGATGAAAATCCGCCGGGCACTCATTTCCGTTTCCGACAAAACCGGCGTGGCTGCGTTTGCGCGCGTCCTCGAGCGCCAAGGCGTTGATATCATTTCGACCGGCGGGACGGCGGACCTGTTGAGGAAGGAAAAAATTCCGGTGCGCGAGATCTCGAGCTTTACCGCATTTCCAGAAGTGCTCGATGGGCGAGTTAAGACTTTGCATCCGCGCGTGCATGGTGGTCTTCTTTACAGACGCGGCGACGCGAAGCACGAAGCCGAAGCACGTCAGTGCGGTTTTGACCCGATCGATCTGGTGGTGGTGAATCTTTATCCTTTCGAGGCCACCGTTGCTAAGCCGAACGTCAAGCCGGCTGAAGCAATTGAAAATATCGATATCGGGGGACCGTCGATGATTCGCAGTGCAGCGAAAAACTACGAATCAGTCACCGTGGTGGTCGATCCCGCAGACTACGACGCGGTGCTCGAAAACATTCGCGACAACAAGGGAGAAACGACGCTGAAATTGCGTGAGCGTCTCGCTATCAAAGCCTTTGTCAGGACTGCCGACTACGATCGGGCGATCAGCAGCTTCCTAAACAAGGAGCAGGCGACCGACGCGTCATTTTCACTTTCGCTTCCATTGGCGATGCGATTGCGGTACGGAGAAAATCCGCATCAAATCGCAGCGCTGTATGGCGATTTCGACAAATATTTCGAAAAACTCCATGGCAAGGAACTTTCCTTCAATAACATTCTCGACATCAGCGCAGCGACGAATCTGATCGCTGAGTTCGAAGAGCCGACTGTTGCGATCCTAAAACATACCAATCCATGCGGAGTTGGTTCGGACGCTGATCTTCGCAAGGCTTGGAACAAGGCGTTTGCAACCGACAAACAAGCGCCCTTTGGCGGAATCATCGTGTGCAACCGGCCCTTGACCGAGCCGCTCGCGAAAGTGGTCAGCGAAATTTTCAGTGAAGTAATCATTGCGCCGGATTTTGAGATCGAAGCGCGCGCGATCCTGCAGAAGAAAAAAAACCTCCGGCTGATTCGATTGTTGACGCCAGCGAAAGAAGCAAGACCCACGACTGATCTGCGCTCGGTCTGCGGCGGTGTGTTGGTTCAGGACGCAGATGTCGATGGGGAGATGAAACCGAAGGCCGTGACCAAGAAGAAGCCGACGAAGATGGAACTGAACGCGATGTTGTTCGGTTGGCGCGTCGTTAAACATGTGAAATCAAACGCGATCGTTTACGCCAAGTCCGACCGGACACTTGGAATTGGCGCAGGCCAGATGTCGCGTATCGATGCGTCGCGCATTGCGATTTGGAAAGCGAACGAGGCTGGACTTTCGCTCAAAGGCAGCGCAATCGCCAGCGACGCTTTTTTCCCATTCCCGGATGGTTTGATCGCAGCGGCTGAAGCTGGCGCAACGTGTGCCATTCAGCCAGGTGGCTCAATTCGTGACAAAGAAGTGATCGCGGCGGCTAACGAGCGCAAGATGGCGATGATATTCACGGGCGCCCGTCACTTTCGCCACTAGCGTCTATTCCGCTTGTCATTCTGAGCGGAGCGAAGAATCTCAGATCATTTCTTTCGACGCGTTACTAACCAATAATCAGAGATGTTTCGCTTCGCTCAACATGACAGGATTCGATCACTTGAACCGCCGCGTGTTCTGAACATCGAAGATTTGCGGCGCGCGGCGCAGCGCCGGCTTCCTCGTGTGGTATTTGATTACATCGACGGCGGCGCAGAGGACGAATGGACGTTGCGTGAGAATTCTCTCGCATTTGAGGCTGTCACATTCCGTCCGCGTTGTGCGGTAGCAACACCAGCGTGTGATCTGCGCACGACAGTGCTCGGCACTTCACTCCCCATGCCGCTTATCCTCGCGCCAGTTGGAAGCTGTCGGCTCATGTATCCACGCGGCGAAGAAGCGGCCGCGCGCGCTGCTGGCGCGGCGGGTATCATCTATACGCTATCGACACTTTCGGGTTGCCGTCTGGAGGACGTGGCAGCCGCATCGAAAGCGCCAGTTTGGTATCAACTCTACTTGGTCGGAGGATGTGATTGCGCCCTGGCAGCTATCGAGCGCGCGCGTAAAGCAGGGTTTTCGGCTCTCGTTGTCACAATCGACACCGCTGTGGCAGGTATGCGGGAACGCGACATTCGCAACGGCGCCAAGGAACTCCTTAGCGGTAAACTCGGAGCGATGCTGCCGTTTGTGAATCAACTTCTGACAAAGCCTCGCTGGCTGGCAGCGTTTCTCGCGGACGGCGGATTGATGAAGTTCGAGAATGTGGTCATCCCGGGGAAGGGACCGATGCTGTACGCGGATGTCACTGCGGCGCTCGAGCAATCGGTGGTGACTTGGGATGATCTCACTTGGATTCGCCAAGCGTGGAATGGACCCGTCGTGATAAAAGGCATCCATACCGGAGACGACGCGCGCCGTGCAGTGGATGCGGGAGCGAACGCGTTGGTCGTTTCCAATCACGGCGGCCGGCAACTCGACGACGTCGCACCGACCTTGCGCGTTTTACCTGAAGTTGTAGCAAGCGTAGGCGATCGCATCGAGGTCTTGCTGGATGGCGGGATTCGTCGTGGCAGCGATATTGTCAAAGCGCTGTGCCTGGGGGCTCGAGCCGTAATGGCCGGACGCGCGTACGCCTACGGGGTGGGAGCGGCGGGCACTGCGGGTGTTGCGCGCGCAATCGATATTTTGCGTACCGATCTCATTCGCACTCTCAAGCTGCTCGGCTGCGCATCAGTTGAAAAACTGGGTCAGTCTTTTGTAGATATCCCGCAGGAGTGGCTCAGAAAGTGACTACGCGATGCCCCTCAGCCTGGACAGTCGCCAAAACCAAATACAAAGAATGGCGGCAACGATCAGCGCGATCCAGCTTAAGCCCATTGGAATGGTATGAGTTCCGACTGTGACTTGCGCATGACTGATCAATCGCGCCAGATGGCCAACGGCAAAAATACCGAAAAAGATGCTGGCAACGCGTAATCCAGTTGTTGGTGAATTCATGCAGCGATTGTTGTGACTCGGTCCCGATTTGCCAGCAAAAAAGTCGAGATCACTCGACGTCATGCTCTCCGTAACGACACTGCTTGAACGACGATGCCAACGACTGCGAGGCCGAGAAACACAATGGTCGATCCCGTTGCAGGAAGAACAACTGCGCTTTGAATCAAGTGCGCGCCGATGAGGGACGAAACAACAATGAGAGCCCAATCGAATAAAACGAGCAGGAGGATCGCGCCCACAATTCCGCCCACCAGAAAAACAATCGTAGAGTGCTGTCCGTATTGAATCAAAAAGGCCGAGGCAATCGCGCCGGCAAGTTTGCCGCCCGCGAGAAAACCGAGCACTGCGATCGCAACTTTCTGAAGAAAAAGCGCGAGCAACGCTCCGATTATGCCAAGAACGACGGCAACGATTAACGCCAACAGAGGAGAGGGCTCATGAACCAGATGTGGCGCAATCTCTACGCCTGCCGCGAATCCGACCGCGGCGACGCATAGCCAGAACAGTTTTCGTCCGAAAAACAAAATCACTATGCCGATCAGTGCCCCGACAATCGCGACGGAGAAATGCATTGGCGGAAAAGGATCTTGAATGGCCATGGTTGTAGAGGCGTTTGTGCCAAACACCTGTTTATTTGATTTCGGTGCTTGACACAAGCACCGCTACATCGGCTCCGAGTCTGCGTTGAGAATCATTATCGGGCTGGTGGGATTTGAACCCACGGCCTCCTGGTCCCGAACCAGGCGCTCTACCAAGCTGAGCCACAGCCCGAAATGGATTGGCTAACCGGATGCCCAGGCCGGCGCGCCCCTTATTTCGCGTATTTTAGCACAGATAGCAAGGAACTCGGTTCGATGGGCTACTGGCAACGCAAATAATTTGTCCCGGAAGCGCCGCTGAAGAGTCCGCCGATCGCACTTTGCTCGAAAGTAATTTGTGCTATTACGGACGAAATTCGTTGACAAAGAGGGACTTCGCTTGGAAGATCAGCACTCCTTTTTACCATGCTCGCCCCGCGATTTGTCCCGTCCGCCCTTACAAACGGCGCGCCGGTCATTCTTCAATTCCCAATCCCGCAGGTGCGGGACCCCATTCGTTCCTTGCGCCATATGATGACTCAACTTCTTAGTGAAGCAGCCCAGGTGATCCCGAATCAGCAACTTTTGATTAATGTTGTTTCCAAGCGAGTGCGTCAACTTGGCTTGGGACATCGGCCGTTGGTGGAGACGACGCCGCGGATGTCGTTGACCGACATTGCGCTCAAGGAAATTATTGCCGGCAAGCTCACTTTCGAGTC
>Ga0209155_1001248_pt1 | contig 12109 bp, 8 predicted proteins | sample GraSoiAngelo_122_FD_185879 | JGI IMG/M metagenome (GOLD analysis project Ga0209155, IMG submission 185879) | Grasslands soil microbial communities from the Angelo Coastal Reserve, California, USA - 14_0927_02_20cm (SPAdes) (version 2) | ecosystem: Environmental > Terrestrial > Soil > Grasslands ...
TCATGAGCCGGGGGCGACTGTCCCCGGCGCGCCCCGTCGAGGACTGGACGCCGGAGGCCGTGTTGGCGACGGCGATCGGCGGGGCTCCGAATGAATCGGCGTGAATTCGTCTCGGCCGCGGCCTCGGGTGCGCTGGCGATGGGGACGATCCCCCGGCCGCTGGTGGCCTACGACGGGACGCTCGAGCGCATCGCCACCCAGAAGTGGATCCACCTCGGGATCGTGCAGCCGTACGAAGCGTGGGCGGAGCTGCGACGCACGGACTACCCCGAGCTCCCGCCGGACCAGCTCGGGGGGCGGTTGCTGGAGCGCACGGTACGGATCGTGTACCCCTCTACGGAGGTCACGAACAACAGCCAGAGCTACGAAGCGGTACGCGCCAAGGATACCCCGACCACGCGGGTGTGGTGGGACGTGAAGTGAGCTACCGAAGCGAAGGCGGGTACAACAGGCGCGCCCGATGAGACAGCACCACGTCTCCCGAGATCTTGCGCAGCAGCTCATCGTAGCGTGCGCTTGGGTACGCGACCCGCGCACGCTCGAGTAGCAACACCGCCCAGTCCGGCTCGGTCGGCGTGATCTGCTGGCCGTGCCACTCGAGCGCTGTGTCGGCGTAGGGCGCGAGGTAGTCGAGCGCTTTGCGGATACTGCCGCCCCCGCCCGGCGCCTCGTAGGACCAGAGGTTCACGCCCACCGCTCGCCCCAGCTCCGCCAACCGGCACAGTCCTTCGAGATTCATCGCGCTGTACGAGAGCGAGCGGGTACGGACGAGCTCGTAGGGCTGCCGGCCGTCGCGCGTGACCTGCGCGCCGATCCTCCTGGCCTTGCTCGCCTCGAGCGTGGCGCGCGCGAGCCCGGTGTCACCGGTGAACAGCGCCAGCGCCGCGACCTGCGCGTCGTACCATGTGCCGTGATTGTTCCGCGCGCCCTGCTCGGCCTTCCCGATGTCACTGGTTTGCAGCCATTGGAGGTAGGCAGACATCCATGTACGCATCGCCTGCGCGTCCGCGTCCCGCCACGAGGGGGAGCGGTCGAGCAAGCCGATCGCGTCGACGAGAGCGACGAAGGACCGCGTTTCGATGACTCCAGCGGCGCGGCCTTGGGTCATACCTGGTATCGCCTGTCCGTACCGCAGATGGGGGTTCATGTGTGTGGCGGGATCGAGGAACCACACGCGCAACAGCCGCGCGGCATGGTCCGCGTACCGCTCGTCGGCCGTGAAATAGTAGCCGAGGGCGAGCGTGCTGACGGCGCCGGTCAAAGCCGCCAGTCGTGGGGCGTCGTAGTCATTCCGGATCTCGGGGTTTCGCTCGCCGTCGCGCCGGAGGTAGGGGAGGCCGTTGGGTTTGGTCGAGTCCGGCCACCAGTACGGCGCCATGCTCACATAGTCGTGCTTGTCGCCGCTCGGCGGCGTGCGCCGCTTGTCCGTCACCGAGAACGGTCCGGCCTTGAGGGCGACGTCGGCCTCTCTCACGAGCCGCTCGTAGGCCGGACGGAGCGCCGTGTCGCCGGTCGCGAGCAGCTGCCTGGCCTGCTCGAGCGCCTCCGCGCGCAGCGAGTACACGCGGAGCCGCGCGACGGTGGGCGTCGCCGCGACCGGGGATTGCGCCGCAACGGCGCCGAGCTGGAAGCCGAGGCACCACAGGGCGAGCGTGGCGATGCACGGCGACACGCGGGTAAACCCGCGGCTCGGCACTGCCCGTAAACGGGCGGGCCCGGGTCGGGCATCACGAGAGATCGATTCCACTAACGGGCCCCCGCTCCCGCGCCGCGCAGGTATTCCGCCGCCACCGTCGCGAACTGCGCGATCGCGACCTCGGGCTCCGCGATCTCCGGATGCCAGCGCTTCTCCCACTCGAAGCTGTAGACGCCGCGGTACCCGATCCTGACCAGCGCTTCGATCTGACGGCGGACCGGCACCTCGCCGGTGCCGGTGAGCACGTAGCGGCGATCCTTCCCACCGGGCCCAGCGGGCACGGAGTCCTTCAGGTGCGTATGGCGGATGTAGCGCCCCAGCTGAAAGACCGTGTCCTCCGGCGCCTCCTTCCCCGAGACGAACGTGTGGTGCGCGTCCCAGAGCAGGGCCACCGCCGGGGAGTCCGCCTGTCGGAGAATGTCGAGCAGCGTGGGCGAGTCGGTGAAATCACCGTGGGATTCGATCAGGACCGTGACGCCTTTGGGCCGCGCGTAATCGCCCAATTCGCGCAGCCCCTGAGCGATGTGCGCGATGGTGACCTCCCGCGGCACGCCGCTCATATAATTGTTTCCGAACACGCGCACGTAGGGGGCGCCCAGCACTTCCGCCAGGTCGATGAACCGGCGCGCCTCGTCGAGCTGGGCGGCGTGCTTCGTGGGGTCCTGCTCGTGCAGCTGGGCCGAGGCGCCGAGGCAGGAGAGCCGCAGCCCGCGCTCGCGAAGCTGCTGCTTCGTCAGGTCGACCCGGCCTCCCTCTCGCGAGAACTCGGGAGCCCGGCTCAAGTCCATCGTTGCCTGGAGGCCCCGCAGCTCGACGGCGACGTAGCCGTGGATGGCGGCGAAGTCCACGATCTGAAGCCACGTCCACGCCGGGCACCCGAGCGTCGAGAAGCCGAGCGGGAGCTGGTCCGCGGGCCTCACGTTCCCCCTCTCCCGAAGGGAGAGGGGGCCAGGGGGTGAGGACAGGAGCGCGGCGGAGGCCTCGAGGAACTCGCGGCGGGTCGTCATGGTCCGGCTCCTTCCCAGAGCCACAAGAGTGGTTGGCGAATCGGGTAGTTGCGGATCACCTCGGCCACGGTGGGATCGGGGTCGAGCGTCTTCCACAAGTCCACGTAACGCGCCTCGCGCAGGGCGAGACCGCCGAACAGGAGGGCGGGATTCCGCACCGGCCACTGGTCGTCATACATCACGTCCGGCGGCTTCGGCCAGGTGCGCTTGTCCTTAATGAAGGGGTACATGTACGCGAGCGCCCTCCGCATCCCGCGTCCGTCGCGAGTCGTGTACGCCCACGAGTCGAGTATCCATGCGAGCGTACCCATGACGTCCAGCTGAAACAGCGAATACCCATATGGCTTGGTGCGCGCGAGCTCCCGGGGAAAGCCGCCGTCGGGGGCCATCTGGCCGGAGACGAGCGTGTCTTCGAAGAAGCGCCGCATGCGGGACAGCCGCTGCTCGTCGCCGACGAGATGCGCGAACTCGGCTACCTGCAGGGCCCAGGCTGCCGCGTGATTGTTGCCGCTGTTGCGCTCGTCGAGCCCGTAGGGATGGGTGGTGATCCAGTCGAGATATTCCCGGAACCAGCGCTTGGTCCCGACAAGCGTCTCCCCCTTGAGATATCCGAGCCGCTCCAGCACCCAGACGGCCCGCGCCACTTCCACCAGATGAATGGTATCGATGAGGCCGGTGCCCCGCCCCGTCGCCCGACCCCTGATCGCCTGCGCGTACAGGAGACTCGGGTTCATTCGCGTGCGCGCGTCCACGAACCAGGCCTCGAGATGCGTCCCGGCGGCCCGCGCGTAGCGCACGTCGTTGGTGATCAGATAGGCCGCCACCAAGGCCGGCACGATCTGGCTGAGCCGACGCATCGCGTCCCGGTGGGCGACAAAGTTGTCCGGGTTCGTCTCCCCGTCACGCCGCACGTACGGGCTGTCGGGGCTGCGCGGATCGGGCCACCAGTAGTCGCCTTCCGAATAGAAATCGTGCGGCCCGCCGGCGCTCCGCTCGGCGCGTACGGCGGTGATCGTCACGGGCGCCTCTCCCAGGTAGCGGTCCGCGGCCGCGAGGACACGCGCGCGCTCGAGCTGCACCAGATCGCGGCGCGTCAGCTGCGCCTGGACCGGGACGGCCACCATCGTGAGCAGCAGAACGAAGCGGCTCAAGGCTGGACCGAAAACGCGTAGATAGTCCGGGAGCGGTACTCCGCCCCGGGACGCAGAATGGTCGACGGGAACGCGGGCTTGTTGGGAGAGTCGGGAAAATGCTGTGTCTCCATCGCGAAGCCGCCGCGGTGCCCGTACACGACCCCCTGCTTCCCGCGCAGCGTGCCGTCCAGGTAGTTGCCAGAGTAGAACTGCAGTCCCGGCTCCGTCGTGGAGATCTCCATCACCCGTCCGCTGGTAGGTTCATAGACCCGCGCGGCGAGCGTCAGACCCGTGCCGCCCTTGCCGCCCTTGTTCAGCACGAAGTTGTGATCATAGCCCCGTCCGTGGCGGAGCTGGAGGTCCTCCGCGTCGATGCGGGCGCCGATAGAGGTGGGCGAGCGGAAATCGAACGGCGTGCCCGCGACGCTCCTGACCTCTCCCGTCGGGATCAGCGTGGAATCGACCGGGGTGAAATGGTCCGCATTCAGCGTGACGACGTGACCCAGAATGTCCCCCCCCCGGCCGTGACCTGCCAGGTTGAAGTAGCTGTGCTGCGTGAGGTTGACGGGGGTCGCGCGGTCGGTCGTGGCGTGGTAGTCGAAGATCAGCTCGTCGCGGTTCGTCAGGGTGTAGGTGACGGTGGCGTGCAGCATGCCCGGGTAGCCCTCCTCGCCGTCCCGGCTCGTATACCGCAGGATAAGGCCGACCGAGTCGGGGCCGTCGAACGGCGTCACGTCCCAGACTACTTTGTCGAAGCCCCTCGCGCCGCCGTGGAGGTGATTGGGCCCGTTGTTGGTGGCCAAAGTGTAGGTCCGGCCGTCGAGGGTGAACCGGCCGCGGGCGATGCGGTTGCCGTACCGCCCGATAAGGGCGCCGAAGTAAGGGGATGCCCGCTCGTAGCCCGCCAGGGAGTCATAGCCAAGGACGACATCGTCGAACTTGCCGGCCCGGTCCGGCAGCTTGAGCGAGACGATGATGCCGCCGTAGTCGAGCACCCTGAGCTCGATGCCGTGGGCATTCTTGAGCGTGTACACGCTGACGGACTCTCCGCGAGCGGTGGTGCCGAACGGCTGGGGACGCGGTGCACCACGTGCACACGCGCCGCTAGATGCCAGGATCAAGACCCAGCCGCGGGCGGTCAGGATATCTTGAATCATGGCGAGACACCGGCTCTTCACGATCGCACTTGTCGTCGCGTCTCTCCACACCCCTCGGTCCGCTCTCAAGTCCTCACCCCCTGCGCGGATTCCCCTCGCCGAACATCCGCGGCCCGACTTCGAGCGGGATGAGTGGCAGAATCTCAACGGGACGTGGCAATTCCAATTCGATCCCGCGGACCCGGGCGAGAGCCAGGGGTGGCCGCGAAGCGGGCTTCCCGCCCCCCGCCCGATCGTCGTGCCGTTCCCGTGGGGCAGTCCGCTCTCCGGCGTTCCGGACAGCGGTTCCATCGGCTGGTACGCCCGCACCATCGAGATCCCCACCCGCTGGTCGCAAGGCGGTCGCCGCGTCTTCTTCGTCGTCGGCGCTGCCGACTGGCGCACCACGGTCTGGCTCGACGGCCACGCGCTCGGCACGCACGACGGCGGCTACATCCCCTTCGAGTTCGAGTTGACACGGTACGTGAAGTCGGGGCCGAAGCACCTGCTCGTCCTCCGGGTCGATGACGCACCGCGAGCCTTCAAGCTCGAGGGCAAGCAGGGCTACGGCAACGCGCGCGGCATCTGGCAGACGCCGTACGTCGAAGCCCGCGGCGGCACTCCCTTGCGGGTGCTCCACTTCTCGCCGGACATCGATCGAAAACGGGTCGTGGTGTCGGCCCAGCTGCTCGAGAGGGCGCCTCGAGATCTGGCGCTGACGCTCCGCTTCACAAACGTCGAGCTGCCGGTGGTCACCCGGCGCGTGCCGCGCGGGGCCGACCAGCTGACCTTCGAGGTGCCGATCCCGCACGCCCATCTCTGGTCGCTCGACGATCCGTTTCTGTACGAGGTCGAGGCGAGCGTCGGCGACGACCGAATCGAGAGCTATTTCGGCATGCGGAAGATCTCGGTCACCACGCTGCCCGGAACCGATGACCGCTATGTCGCCCTCAACGACGAGCCGATTTACCTCCAGCTTACGCTCGACCAGGCGTTCCACCCTGAGGGGTTCTATACATATCCGAGCGACTCCTTCGTGCATGCCGAGATCCTGCGCGCCAAGCAGATCGGGTTGAACGGATTGCGTGAGCATGTCAAGGTGGAGGCGCCGCGCAAGCTGTACTGGGCCGACCGGCTGGGGCTCTTGATCATGGCGGATGTGCCCAACTCGTGGGGTGAGCCCGATTCCGCCATGCGACACGAGGCGGAGTCTACGCTGCGCGGGATGATCCGACGCGACTACAATCACCCCGCCGTCTTCGCCTGGGTGCTGTTCAACGAGACGTGGGGCTTGCTCACGAAGGCGGGACAACGTGAGGTGTACCGCCCCGAGACCCAGGCGTGGGTCGCATCCATATACCGGGAGGCCAAGAGACTCGACTCCACCCGGCTGGTGGAGGACAACTCGCCCTGCTGCGGCCGCGGCCACACCGAGACCGACATCAACTCGTGGCACTCCTACCTGCCGGGGTGGGCGTGGGAGCGCCACGACGAGATGGTGAGCGACAGTACGCGTACCGGCTCCTCGTGGAACTTCGAGGCGGGGTACCGGCAGGACCGACAGCCCAACATCAACAGCGAGTTCGGCAACGTCTGGGGCTACGAGGGGAGCACGGGCGACGTCGACTGGAGCTGGGACTACCACCGCGCGGTGAACGCGTTCCGCCGCCATCCCCGCATCGCCGGCTGGCTCTATACCGAGCTGCACGACGTGATCAACGAGTGGAACGGCTACTGGCGCTTCGACCGCTCGGAGAAAGAGACCGGCCTGGGCGAGCTGGTCGACGGCATGTCGCTTCGGGACCTCCACGCGCCGTTGTACCTCGCGGTGGGCGAGGAGCTGAGCCAGAGCGTCCCGGCCGGAGCGCGGGTGAGCGTGCCGTTGTACGCGTCGTTCCTGTCCCCCAGCAACGGGCTGGGGGACAGCTTGACGCTGCGCGCCGAGTTGTACGGCTGGAACTCGCTGGGCCAGAAGCGCGCGTATTTCGAGACCGCTCGCCGTGTGCCGTACCGCCCCTGGATGACCGGGCCGCTCGAGCCGCTCCTCGTCCCCATGCCCAACGAGCCTGTCGTCGTGATCCTGGCCGTCCGACTCGAAGATGCCAGCGGGACCGTGCTGCATCGGAACTTCTGTACGTTCGTCGTCGAGGGCGACCTGCCGCAGGAGACGCGACTCGACGACGGGCGTCGCGCCCGGCTGTTGCGCATCGATCCGGCCCGGTTCTCGGACGCGTCCTGGTCCCTCAAACAGTGGAACGTACTGGACGGGCTGAAAGTGAACGGGGCGGGCGCGGGATTCTTCGAGTATCGGCTTTCCTGGCCCGCGGGGTTGCGCCCGGCCGATCTCGATAGTGCCTTCTTCCTTGCGGAGGTGTCTGCGAAGCAGCTGCTCGGCAAGGATCGCGACAGCGCCGGACGGATCGAGGGCGATTTCATGCGAGGTCGCGGCACGTACGACCCGAGCCTGAATCCTAACGCGTACCCCATGACGGACGCCCGGCGCTTCCCGAGCGCCGTGACGGTCCGAGTCAACGACGCCGTCGCCGGACATGTGAGGCTCGAGAACGATCCAGCAGATCATCGCGGCATCCTCTCCTGGCATTCCCAGTTGCGCGACCGGCACCTGCGGGAAGCCGGCTCTTACGGGACGCTGCTGCACGTAACGATCCCGCGGGACGCGCTCGAGCGGGCCGCAGCGCGCGGCGAGCTGGTCATCCGGCTCGAGGTCGATCCCACCCTCCCCGGCGGGCTTGCCATCTACGGCCGCCGCTTCGGCCGCTATCCGGTCGATCCGACGGTGGTGCTCGTGTCGCAGCCGTGACCTCTCGGTCACGCGAACCGCGCGACGAAGCCACCACCCGCGCGGAGGTCCACCTTGAGCGAATCGTCCCGGCGCACGGTCGAGTGGTCGACCCGCACCGCCGCGGGGTCGTCCAGCTGATCGGCGACGAGCAGCGCCTCGCACGCCCCGCCCCCGAGAAAGGAGAGTGGAACCGCGACCGATCGCGCCGTCGGACCGTTCGCGACCACCAGGAACCACACTGCGCGGTGCCGCCGGGCGAACGCGACGACCTCGCCGATCTCGCTGAACGCCAGCACGCGCGTTTCATCCCAGACGGATGGAATGCTCTTGATCAGGTCGGCCGCCGGGTGCTCGAGAATCGCCTTCGGGTGCGCGCCGTACACGAGGAGGGGAGCCGTGAACAGCGCTGCCGTGGCGATCTGGTGCGCCCAGGACGTCTCGCGGCGACGCTCGCCGAAGAGCATCGGCGTGAAGTCAAGATGCCCGGCGAGCATACGGGTAAAGGGAATGGTCGTGTCGTGCTGCGACCATGCCGGCATGCTCCTCCGCTCCATCCCGGACACAGCCTCGCGGTTCAGCTCGTTCGGCCAGGTGCGTGACTCGCCGGTGGGCTTGTTCGCGCCGTGGAAGTCGACCATCAGTCGGTGACGAGCCGCACCCTCGAGCGCGGCCCGGTAGAGGTCCATGACCTCCTTGGCTTCATGATCGAAGAAATCCAGCTTTACGCCGACGGCCCCCACTTCCTGCACGTGCCGGAAGAACGCCTCGCGTGCGTCCGGGTCGCGAATCTCCTTGCTGTGTTGCCACAGCCAGATCCCGACGTTGCGCTGCCGCGAGTAGTCGATGAGCTCCCGCAGCCGGCTCTCGTCCCACTGCCGCCAGAAGCCCTCCACCAGGTTGTATTCGAACCCCAGCTCCCCAGCGAGCCGCGAGAACTCCTTCATGGTCTCGAGCGTGTTCTCGCCGCCGCCGTCCAGGTACTTCCAGACGGCGCGCCCAGGCCTGATCCAATCGGTGTCGAAGCCTTTCGGGAACAGCCGCGGGTCGGGCGGCGGCGCGAGGTCGTGTACGATGTCGCAGTTCACGAGCGTGTTTAGATCGGAGCCGATCATCACCACCCGCCACGGCGTCGTGATCGTTCCGACGATCGCCGCCGGCTGCGCCAGACGGGCGGCCTCGGCATCACCGTAGCGCAGCGTGAACGGATGGCTCGCGGGGTGAGCGTGACCGAGTCGTACCTGGAGCCCACGCTGTCCGTCCGCCTGCAGGGCCATACCGCTGTAGTTGATCACGGCCGCTTCGGTGATCGAGGCGTACCCTGCTCCGTCGGGGAGCTTGAACGTCACCGGCGGGGCGGCCCATTCCCCCGCCTGGACGTCCGCGATCTGCTTCCGGACGTGGGTGCCTTCGTAATGGCCCTGGAGGTCGTGATACCAGACGGTGGTCTGGGCGGGGAGCACGAACGTCGTCGCCTCATCCGGCACTCTGCTGCCCTCTCCGGGAACGATCCAGCGGAAGCCGATCCCGCCGTCGAAGACGCGCACCTCCAACGTGTAGGCGGTGCGGCTCGCCGTGTGCCGGAGGGCGATGCTCGCGCCCTTGAAGCGGTTGACCGCCTGTCCATGCACGCCGCGCCAGGCAAAGCGCTCGTTCCTCTCGTACGATTCCACCTTGCCCACCGTGGCACCCTGCGCGAGGTCGACGCCGTCCACGAGAAGGCTGAGGGGCGAAGGCTCGATCACGGCCGCCCTCCGGAAGGTGACAGCGAAGCGCAGCTGGGACTCGTCGCCCTGGAGCAGAAGCTCAACGGCGCCGTCCGGACTCGAGATCCGAACCCCGTCGTCACCGTCCGCCGCGCACCATGCCCGCTCGACATCGGTCGCGAGCGCGGGAGCGATGGGGGCGATGGGGGCGGCGAGCGCCGCGGCGAGAAACTCCCGGCGCTGCATCAGTAGAGCTCCACGGAGCGCGTCAGTACCCGGAGTTCTGCCCGAGTGCCGGATCCAGATCGATCTCCCGCTGGGGAATCGGCATGAACACCATGAAGTCCTTGATGCCGATCTTCGCCACGGGGTCGTCCTTGAGCGTGCTGTAGAACTGCCCCCAGCGCTTCAGGTCGAACACACGTTTGGACTCGAACGCCAGCTCCCAGCTGCGCTCCTGGTGCACGGAGTCGCGGAACTGGTCCTGACTGAGGCCCGCGGTGAGCGCCGGCAACTTGGCCCGCCCGCGCACGTCATTGATCGCGCCGTAGGCGAATGCGTCTGGCCCCACGGCCTCGTTCTCCGCCTCCGCGTACATCAGCTCCACCTCGGCGTAGCGGTAGATCGGCCAGTTCAGGTCCGTCCGTGAGTTGTTGAGCGCGATCGCTCCGGGGCCGCCAGCGTCGTAGAACTTGCCGTAGTATGGCATCGGCTGCTCGAAGCCCGCGCCGCGCTTCTGGAAGTCGCCGAAGCCGGTGGAGTCGGCCTTGTGATAGGGGTACGTCTTGGTGCCGGCGATCACCTGGGTGAGGAAGGTGACCGGCTTCCGGGCGTCCAGGGCGTTGAAGCTGTTCATGAAGGCCGCGGTCGAGAACCAGTAGTTGCTGCAGGACTCGATGCCGACCCCTGACGGCCGCGACTGGCAGGTGTACAGGTTGCGTTTCGTCCCCTGGAACTGGATTGAATAAATGTGCTCGGGACCGTTCTTGTTCTTGATGAGCCACAGGTCCGCAAAGTTCTGCACCAGGCTGTACGCTTTGCTGTCCATCACCGCCTGGGCCGCGCGGGCCGCATCGGCCCAATGGTTCTCCTGAACGAGCGCCCCCGACATGTTCATGTACACATCGGCGAGCATCGCGTTGGCGGCGCCGCGCGTGGGCCGGCCATCATCCGGGGTGGCCGAGTCGGGCCAGCGAAGCGGGAGCAGCGTGGCCGCGTCCTCGAGGTCTTGCGCGATCGAGTCGTAGATCTCCGCGATCGGCGCGCGCGTGATCACGCTGGCCGTGGCGAACTCGCTCGTCGGCCGCATCATGAGGGGAACACTGCCCCATACCCGCACGGCGTTGAAGTGATTGAACGCGCGGTGAAACTTGAAGGCGCCGAGGTAGCGGTCCTTCACGTCCTGCGGCAGGGTCGTCAACTGCGGGATCCGCTCGATGACGACGTTCGCCTGGTTGATCGCGCCGTAGATCTGCTGCCATACGCGCCACAGCCACTCGTTCGACGGGCCGAGCGTGTAGCTGTCCTGCTCGTAGCGTGAGCCGCTGGTCTGTGTGGTGATGGTTTGGTCGGACGGCACTTCGGTGAGGATCGGCCAGCCGCGGATGAAGTACGGCTGGTTCGAGCCGCCGGTGTACCAGTCGTCGATCCCAGCGAGCGCGATCTTCAGATCCGGCTCGGTCGCGGGGAAGTCGGTGGGCGTGAAGAAGTCCTCGGGCGCCTCGGTGAGCCAGGCGTTGCAGCCCGCGAGCGTGAGCGCGGCCACCAGGGGCAGGAGGGGGTTGCGCCTCATCGTATGCCTCCTAAAAGCCGACGTTCATGCCGAAGGTGACGGTGCGCGTGCCCGGATAGCTCGAGTCGTCCCAGCCGAGGTCGCGATCGCCGGTCCCGCGGGAGCTGACCTCGGGGTCGTACCAGGAGTATCGGGTGGCGGTGAAGAGGTTCTGGCCGCTCACGTAGAGCCGGACTTGGCGCGCCCCGACGCGCCGGGTGAGCTCGGGCGGCACGGCCCAATCGACCGTCACGTTCTGCAGCCGCACGAACGAGCCGTCCTCGATCCAGCGCGACGACATCCGGGCGTTGTCCGGCCCGATGCCAAGGCCGGTCATGGCGTTCGTGTGGTTGGTGGGAGTCCAGTAGTCGAGCACCGAACGGAGCATGTTGGTCGAGCCGCCGGGTGTCTCCATGCCGAGGCGATTCAGATTCACCACCTGGAAATCGAGGGCACCACGCACGATGTAACTGAGGGAGAGACTCTTGTAGCCGATCACGCCGGTCAGGCCGAACAGGTACTTCGGCTGCGCGTTCCCGAGAATAGTTCGGTCGTCGGAGTTGACGACCCCGTCGCCATTCAGGTCCCGGAACTTCTCGCCGCCCGGCCTGGCGCCGGGTTGGCCACTGTGGGCGGCCTCGACCGAGTCCTGGAAGATCCCATCCCAAACGTAGCCGTAGAAGTTTCCCAACGGCTCTCCGACGCGCACGATCGCCCCGTCCCGGATATTCGGCAACGAGCTGTTCGCGCCCGCCAGGAAGAACTCCCGGTCCGCGCCGAGATCGAGCACCTTGCTGCGGTTGAGGGACAGGTTGCCGCCCAGACGCAGCTGGAGCGGGCCGACGGTGTGACGCGTGTCG
>Ga0209155_1001253_pt1 | contig 12068 bp, 10 predicted proteins | sample GraSoiAngelo_122_FD_185879 | JGI IMG/M metagenome (GOLD analysis project Ga0209155, IMG submission 185879) | Grasslands soil microbial communities from the Angelo Coastal Reserve, California, USA - 14_0927_02_20cm (SPAdes) (version 2) | ecosystem: Environmental > Terrestrial > Soil > Grasslands ...
TAGATTGAAATTTCTGAAAATGATCATGATCGTGGCCGTTCTAGTCACTGCTTTGGAACTTGGAGCTTGTGCGCAACACAAGGAGGTTGTCGCTCCAGCTCCAGCACCGACGGGGAAATAGATCGAGTACCCCGTACTTTCAATTGGGCTATTTCGCCCAAAAAAGGCCAGGTCGTGTTCCGGTCTGGCTTTTTTTTCATGACGCATAAGGGCCTGGCTGACTTCTTCCCATCTCAACGTTTTCCGATTAAGCTGCGCGAATGGAACTGAAAGGGGAGCAGATTTCTCTTGTCCCACTCGCGGCGGTCGCTCTCGAAGGCGAGTTCGTTGAGATTTCTTCTCTCGTCCGGCGACGAAACGCTTTCCGTCGCCGCAATGTGCGTCTGCAATCCAAATCTTTCCCCGTTGGAATCAATCGCTGAGACACAGCCCCAACTCCAACCGGCTTTGCTGAGATTGTCAGCGATAATTTCCCAGTACTTCACGGGCCGCTGATTCTGCCTGTTTTTCCCTTCACACAGCAGTGACAAAATGGTATTGCAACGAACCCGTGAAGGAAACTTTCTCATGCGTGAGCATGAGCGGAATGAGTTTTGACGCATTTCTAGAGTGGAAATGCCGATTTCAGAGGGGTGGGTCGGCCGGGACTCGAACCCGGAACCAACGCCTTAAAAGGGCGCTGCTCTACCGATTGAGCTACCGACCCCGTTCGGAAAAACCTGTGTACTCCAGTTGAAAGGTCGCTGCAAGGTCGTAGCCGCGTCTCTGCGAGACGCGCACACGGCCGCGTCTAAACGATCCTCAGCAAATCGCGCAGCGAGTTTTTTTCTCGATCCAACTCAAAGACCGACAGGCCGGTCGCCGCGGCCGCTTTCCAATCGCGGTCGGGATCGTCACCAACGTACAAGACTTGATCCGGCTTGAGATTCATGAACTTCAGCGCGCGCCGATAAATTTCCGGATCGGGTTTGTCCGCGCCGATCTCGCTGGAAATGAAAATGTGAGCAAAAAATTTCGAGATACCGAGCTGCTCGAGAATAAAACGCAAGCGCCCGTCGAAATTTGAAATCACCGCGAGTTCATACCGCGGTTGTAATTTTTCAAGAACATCGGAGACCTCCGGATACAGTTCCCACACACCAGCTTCGGCAAAATGTTCGTAGGCGACTTCGAAGAAATTGTCGCGATCAAGTTCGCCTAGTGAAGGCGCAACCTCATCCAGCACAAGATCGACGAGTTCGCGCCACCAGCCTTTGTCATCGTTCTCACGCGGCCCATCAATCGCGGCTCGGGGCGGCATTCGTCTCCAAGCCGTGAAAAACGCGCGATCGAGCTGCTGCGCATCAAGCGTTAAGCCGACCTCACGGCCGACCAGCGCATAATGATCGCCGACCGTCTTCGTCAGATAAAAGAGCGTGCCAACCGCGTCGAAAAAGATCGCTTCGGTCATGTCGACGAAAAACGTCGAACGCCTAACCCACCTTCGCAAGGCTACGGCGCGGCAGGCGCCCAACGTCCAACACCGGATGACTATAGGTGAAACTCGAAATGTTGAGCTAAGCAAAATCGAACGGAACGGAAGCCGGCAATCTCCACAAAAAATGCGTTTTGCTTTGCCAATTGGCTCGGAGGTTTTCATAATGCGGCGTCATGAAGATGAGCGAAGAATTACGCGTTTCACCGAGACGGACGCAATCCGGTGGCGAAGAACTGGCGAACAGCATCAGTCATGGAATCGGATTGTGCGCAGCGCTGGTCGGCGCGCCAATTCTGCTGCTGGAAGCTCAGCGCAGCAGTCCCGGTTTCTTTTTCGGTGCGGTGATTTTTGCGGTCACGATGTCGATTCTGTATCTCGGATCGACGCTCTACCATGCGTGGCCGCAAACGCGCGGGAAAACTATTTTACGGACGCTGGATCATTCGGCGATTTTTTTGCTAATCGCAGGGACATACACACCCCTTACGCTCGGCCCGCTTCGGGGGTTGTGGGGTTCCACCATACTCGCGCTTGTCTGGGGGCTGGCTATTTTCGGCGTAATCTTAAAAGCGACGCGCGGACCGTCGCGTCATCCGAAACTGGGAATGACGCTTTATCTTGGCACTGGGTGGTTGGCGCTGATCGCGATTCGGCCGATCACGCTGGCAATTCCCGTCCCGGCGCTATTCTGGCTGGTGGCCGGCGGCGTCGCCTATACCACCGGTGTGCTCTTTTTCGTGAATGAACGTCTGCGCTACAGCCACTTCATCTGGCATTTGTTTGTACTGCTCGGATCGAGCTGTCATTTTCTCGCGATTCTCTCCTGCTGCGCGACTTAAGAGCCGAGAACCCCTTTTAATTCGAGCAGATTTCCCGGGCAGCGGCAGCCGATGATTGGACAAGAGGAATCGGCGAGCGGATTAATTCCCATGTTGCCAGTCGAGCACGACGATCCCATCAACGCCAAGATTCTCGCAATTTCTGAGGACAAGATCGAGGGCTTCGTACACGAGCCGTTCGAGGAAATCGCGCAGCGTTGCGGCGTAGATGTCGATCTTGTCATGGCGCGCATCGCGGCAATGCTGCGCGCGGGAACAATTCGCCGCGTCCGGCAAACTTTGCTGGCGACCAATCTCGCCGACGGCGCGCTCGTGGCGTGGAAAGTTACGCCGGAGAAGATCGACAACGCGTTCGACTGGATGTTTCAGCGCGATCCGTTCTCTGGTCACGTCGTCTTGCGTTCGACCGACACAGTCAGCGCCGGATCGGATTACAAATTATGGACAACAGTGAAAGTGCCGCACGGTTTTTCGTTGCAGCAGCATTGCGAGTTGCTGTCGAAAAAAGTCGACGCGAAACATTTTCGTCTCATGCCGGCGAAAGGAATTTTCACGCTCGGCGTTGGTCATGTTCGCCGAAAAACCATTGCGCCTGGAAGCAAAGCAGATCAGCCCGCAAAAATGATTCCAGTGCAAGTTGTCGAGCTTGGCGACTTGGAATGGAAAGTTTTGCTCGCGCTCAAGCGTGAATTTGCTCCGGAAGAAATTCGATTAACGCCCTGGGCTTCCCGCGCAGCGGAAGCTCGTGTCTCGCTGGATGAATTTTATCGCGTGGCCGAAGAGTTGGACGCGCGGAAAATCATTGGACGCTTCTCAACTTTCCTGGAACACGTCAAACCGTCGGCTGGTGGGGTTCGTGTCACCCGATTCAATGCTCTTTTTCACTGGGCGGTGCCGCCGGGTCGTGAGATCGAGGTGGGCGGCGAGGTCGGACGGCATCACATTCTGACGCATTGTTATTGGCGGGAAGCGGGCCCCGAATTTAAGAACGTCAACATCATGGCTGTCGCGCACGGCACGGATAAACAGCTACTTCTCGATCACAAAGCGGCCATAGACGAACATATTCGCTTGAATGGCATCCCGGTTTCTTACACGAACGTTTTCTGGGGTGGGCGCAGCGAGATCAAGCCCTCGGAGATTTCGCCGCACGTCTACCGGGAATGGCTGCGCGAGATCACGTCGTGATGCGCTCCACGAACTACGACGCGAAGCTTTCGCGATAAGTCCGGTCTAAATTTCTCAAGAGCGCGACGGCGAACCTCTGACGATCAACCTGTTGGCCCAACGCCATGGCCAGGGAGATTGCGCGGCCTTGCAGCGCAGCGGGAAAATCCTCGAGCGACTGATTCACGTTAATTCCGATCCCCGCTATGGCCAGATGCGGCGCTTTTTCCTGCGCGCGCATCTCGACGAGCACACCGGCGACCTTGCGCCCATCGATCTGGATGTCGTTGGGCAATTTGATCGTGGTTTCGAGAGAAAATTCGTGCCGGATCGCCTCGGAAACAGCTTCGGCTGCCCAAACGGTGAGTCGGGGGGAGTTGGTGATGTCGATCTTGGGTCGCAGCAGGATTGACAACCAGAGCCCTTTGCCGGCCGCAGATTCCCAACGATTGCCACGCTGGCCGCGCCCGGCGGTTTGATGTTCGGCGAAGAGAACAAGGCCCTCCTTTGGAGTTGGCGTCGCGCTTTGCAAAATCGCATCGTTCGTCGACCCGGTTTGTTCGAGCACGATAATCTTCCGCCCAATGATGGCTCCGCTGAGATTGGCTTGCAGCTCAGCAGCGATCAATCGATCCAACCCTTCAACCGGGGACATGGGTCATTTCCAACCCAACATCGATCGCGCGTGCGGCGTGCGTCAGGCTGCCGATAGAGATGTAATCGACTCCAGTGGCCGCAATGCGGTTCACATTTTTCAGAGTGACCCCGCCGCTCGCTTCGAATTTGATGCTGTCTCTTCTCAGCGCGATGGCCTCCCGTATTTGAGCGGGCGTCATGTTGTCGAGCAGAATTACGTCTATTCCGTCGAGTTCGATGAAAGCACGAACTTGTTCCAGGTCATCGGCCTCCAATTCGATGCGGATGTTTGGTCGTTCCTGGCGGAGCTGGCGAATTCGACCGGCAAGACTGGTGAGTCCTTCGAAGGTAGCCAGATGGTTATCTTTCACGAGCACCATGTCGTACAAACCAAAACGGTGATTGCCGCCGCCCCCGGCAACCACCGCAGCTTTTTCCAATGCACGCAGCCCGGGTGTGGTTTTTCGCGTATCCAAGATCTTAACGGAGCTGTTTCCAACGGCATCGACAAATTGGCGCGTCAGCGTCGCGATGCCGCACAGCCGTTGCAGAAAATTCAAAGCGACACGTTCCGCCTTTAGAATTGAGCGTGCCAGGCCACGGACCTCGATAATCACATCGCCAGCGGCAACTTCAGTGCCATCCGCCCGAATGATCCGGACCTCGATTGATGGATCGACTTGGCGGAAAACGTCCGCTGCGGCTGCGGCCCCAGCGACGATAGCTTTTTCACGCGCGATGATGCGCCCAGTTGCATGCAGCGTCTCCGGCACAAAGAAGTCAGTTGTAATATCGCCCTGGCCGATGTCTTCTTTCAGCGCGGCGGCGATTGGGTCATAACGGTCAGGCTTCATGAGATTTGAACTGGCCATTGGGCTTCATAAACACATCGCTCTGCAAATAGCTTTTCAAGTTGGCGAGTAGCTTCGCTACGATAAATGCAAATTGCCACTATGTCTTCGGTGGGAAAATTCGCCAGGCGATTGTCGTCGATCGGAAAGCAAAAAAAAGATTCGGGCAGCACACGCTAAGGAGAAACAACGAATCTAGGAACACGTGCCACCGCCCGAATCGCCTTAACCTGTTGAATTGGACAGCAACGTCGGGTCCACGTTCGAATTTTTTACGAAAAAAGTGGGTGAAAACTGGCGGTAAGACGCATCTTCTCATGTGCGGAGCCAGGATTTGCGGCTGAGGACAGCCGCCACTACACCTGAAGACCGAATTCCGACTGCTCCGATGCCACCATTTGTTCCGCCTCGGCGCGTACTTCCTGGAGAAGCGACTTAAACTCGCACTTTTCCAGTGCTGCAATAAGCCCGGGATAATCGGGCTCAACTCGAAGATCATCGATCGCCACGGGCAGTTCAAGATGACAATCGAGATCAACCATTGTTCGGTTTTGCAAAATTTGGTCGCGCGCGCTGGTGAGTTTCTCGCGGGTACGCACGCTTTTCACCTTGTCGATACTGGCAAGCAACGGTCCCAACCCGCCGAATTCGCGAATCAAGGCGGCAGCTGTTTTGCGACCCAGGCCGATTCCGGGGATGTTATCCACCGAATCACCAGTCAACGCGAGGACGTCGCCGATAAGCTTTGGAGAAACATCCCACTTCGCAGTGACCTGGTCTTCGCCGAGCAAGGCGAATGCGTCCTTTGGAGAAGCCAGATCCGCCTTCGCCGTCGTGTAAATTTTCACGCAAGGACCGACGAGCTGGTACAAGTCCTTGTCATTGGTGGCGAGCACGACTTCCATGCCGCGGCGCTTGCATGCGGCAATCGCATAACAACCCAGCAGATCATCGGCTTCAGTATTCGGCAGCGAAATATTCCGAAAACCAAGCAGCGGGACAAGTTTTTGGATGAATTCGAGTTGTGGAATCATCGGCTTCGGCATCTCTTTGCGCGTCTCCTTGTAGGCAGGTTGCAATTCCACCCGCCTTTGCGGTACGCCTTCGTCCCACACCACCGCGCCCAGTTCCGGCTGCAAATGTTTGACCATGCGGCGAAGCGTTTTGGTAAATCCGAAAATGGCATTGGTCGGTTCGCCGCGAGAATTCGATAAATTCGGGATCGCGAAAAACGATCGATAGACGTAGTAATGACCATCAACGAGCAGAAGTTTCATTGGAAAAATCCCGATACTGGATTCTGGATGCAGGATGTTGGATGATCAAGCGATGGCCGAAAAATGGATCGTGCGCGTGCATGGCAAGGAATACGGCCCGGTGGACATCGAGACCCTCCGTGAATGGAAAACCGAAGGCCGACTGCTTCCTGGAAACGAAGCCCGGCCAGTAGATGTCGATCCGGCCGCCGCAGCCGCTTCGGCGGAGAAGGCTCTTTGGACGACAGCGGCGGAAATTCCCGGCCTGTTCGATGTAGGGGCACTTGTGCCAACCGCCCGGCGACCGCCGCTACAGGGCCGTCGCAGTTTTGCGCAGATCCTGGCCGAGACGTTTCGGATTTATCGCCGCGGTTTTTTACAATTTCTTTGCCTTACTCTGCTTGTGGTTGTGCCGTCGGTGTGCGGACAGCTCATTACCGCATGGATGGAAACCGTGCCAAATGTGAGTGTCGATCCTCGCGCTCTCGTCGCGGGCGCTTTCACGCTATGCATGACAGTCTTCACGATGGTGCTATGGCCGGTTTATATCGCCGGCGTCCAGATTCTCACCGTCGAAATAGCCGCCGGACGCCAGATTGGTTTTCTCACTGCGCTTAATGACGCCGTGAGATTTTGGCCGCGCGTCGCGGTCCTTTGCGTCTTCGTCTATGGCATTTTCTTCCTGCTGGCAATATTTGCACTCGCAATCGCACTCATGGTGGTCGCGGGCGCGTCCTCGTTATGGTTGATTTTTTTCGCGCTGGTTCTGCTCGTAATTCAAGTTTGGATGTTCGGGCGTTTCTTCATCAATGTTCTCTTCTGGCAGCAATTCACTGTTCTCGAAAACACCGGCGTCTCCGATTCATTGCGCGGAAGCAGAAATCTCGCGCGAAGCAGGCGCGATCTGCCGTGGTTTCAACGTCCGTTGTGGCGCGGCGCGTTTATCGTTTCAATTTGGACCGTCTTTGTGCTGGCGATCACGCTTGGCTCGGAATGGGCCATGTTGAAGCATTACTTTAATGAATTGATCACGACCCAGGATCCGCAGGCGCTTCTGCAAAAGCTTACGGCTGCCGAGCAAGCTCGCGGCTTCAATATTTTCGGATTCGCCCTGGGTCTCTTGCAAAGGTTTCTCCAGCCACTGCTCGGAATCGCCTTCGTTTTGCTTTATTTCGACAGCAGGTCCGGAGACGCTGGCAACACTGACTCGTCCCGTGCAAGATCGACATCGGATAACGGCGCTGAAGGCGAATGAAACCGAATCAAGATGTTCGGATTTTCGCTCTTCGTTATGGGCTCGGCGAAATTGATGGAGCTGCCGTTCGTTCGCCAAAAATGTCCGGTAGCTTCGCTTCCTTATAATCGCCAGGGACGCTAAATTCAGAATCGCTGATCGGATTCTGGTTCACGGAACTGATGGTGCTCGTGATTTCGGTGGCGTGACCAGCAGCCGGGCTCGCACCGCGCTTCTTTTCCTGAACATCTTTGGCCATGATCAATCGTGTCCGGATGGGCAGCCCTGGAAAATCGCGGAAATCCGGCATTTTCGTATTCGCAGCGTCCCAGAATTCGGATTTGATGGATTGAAGTTGTGCCAGGATGGCTGTGCCGTCGGGATAACTGGGCGCCACCCAGTAGATGGCCTTAAAATCGGGTCCGTCGTAGGTGTACTGCTCAGTTTCGTAGCCATTCACCATTTCCTTGCTGCCGGTCGGTGTCAGCTTGCGTTTTTCCGGTGCCGGTTTCTTGCTGCTAAATTTGTTTAGCATATCGGTGACAGCCTTCATTTTCTCCGGCGAAATGCGAACGACAGTCTTCTGGTCATTCATCAGATTGATCACCTCGCCCGTTGTCCCGTCGAAAATCGTCGTGAGTTGTGGCGAAGCTTCAATGCGCGCTTTGTCTCCTTTGATTTTGATCGTCATATTTGTGGCGGCGCCAGTCCCTTCCGCCTTTTGGCTCTGCGATGCCGGTTGCACGGTCGTTGAATAGACGATCGTAAGATCGGCATGGACAGGAAGCAGAAAAAAGACGCTCAGCGCGAGCGACCAAACTGTTGTCTTCATCGCGCAAGATATCTGATGTCCGATACCGGAATGCAAGCGGGAGATTCCGCCGGCTTACTACCGCGGAGTTGGCCGTGTATGGGACGGAGGATCAAGAGGAGAGCGATGACTTGAGTCCCACATCCAGGCTCCCGATGGGGTCGGCGTAATCCTTGAAAGCGGCCTCAATCGCGGGACGGGTGAAGGCGTTGCCGCATCGGATATCGGCGTGGCAGCGACCGGCACTGACGTGGCGTCGACCGGCTGTCTTCCATTCAGCTGATCAACCCGTTGTTTGAAAGGAGTCTCCCAGCCAAGATAGATCAGCGCGCCGATGATGAGAATTTCGAGCAATAGACGCACGTCCTACAGGCTGGCAGAACGCGGCGAGAAGGGTCAATCGAATTTATCGATTTTGCGATATTCTCTAAATAGATGGGGCCACCCGCCTTCGCGCAGCTCCGGTGCGGCTGGCCAAGCCCATGGCTGCCGACAAGCGACCTGACTAAGTTGGCTTTTGCGTCTTCAGCACCTTGATGGCGTCGCGCAATTCCGCCGCGCGTTCATAAAGCTCTTTCGCAATCGCGGCTTCCATCTCACGCTGCATGATTTCCAATTTCGAGCGCGGACGTTTCGCTTTCACTTCCTCGAGCCATTCCTCGAGAAATGCGATCTCCGAGCTCTTCGATACGAGTTCGGGAAAATTTGAATGTTGAAAAAAATCCGCGATCGCATCCCGCCCATTCTCGATTTCGGACGCGGCCTCACCAAATTTCCCCTGGCCAAGAAGAACGGAGGCCTTGGCGCGCGTGTTCATCATGAGCACGTAGGGCCGGAACTGTTGCAAACTCCACGAGAGCTCTTCGCGATCCGTGTGTTCGGTGACAAAAGTGAAAAGATCGAGATTACGCTGGGTGTCGCGGACCACGCCCGCGAAATCGTTGATCTGAAACAGACTCAAATATCGATGATAATATTGGATGCCTTCCTGTTGGAGCTCGCCGCATTGTTCCGGCGTAAGTTCGTACGCTTCGCCCTTCGCCTCCGCGTGAGCCGCCCGTTTTTGATAATATTCCAGAAGCGACTCGCAATTGTGCGGGCGCTGACCATCGGGACGGCCCGTTATTTCCATTTGTAGCACGCCAAGGTCAACCCGGAGTTGCAACTTCTCGCGGCCATCGAGGCCGACGATCTTGCGCACCTTGATGTTGCCGTTCTCATGCGGCCAATCTTTCAGGATGGTATTTAAATCCAAACTCATCGCAGAGGGACCATCGGACATTTAACCTTTGCTTGTCAATAATGTCGCGGCCTTTAGTTTCTCTCGTGGAGCAGGCGATCGACTCCTTCATCCGCTTCCTCGCGGTCGAGCGCGGTCTTTCTGAGAATTACCAGCTCTCCACTCAAAGATCGCTGAGCGAATTCGCTCAATGGTGCGCGGCGAAGAAAGAAATCGAGAGTCCACGCGCTGTGACCCTACCGGTCATCAGTGAATATCTCGCCGACCGTAAACGCGCCGGGCTTGCCGCCTCTTCGATCAAACTGATCGTCGTGGCAATAAAGATTTTTTTTCGGTTTTTAGCCGGCAGGGGCGTGGTTGAGCGCGATCCGTCTGAGGCGCTCGCACTGCCGCGGATCGAACGGTATCTGCCCGAAACACTGAACGAATTGCAAGTGGAGCAGTTACTGGAAAAGATCGACACGAAGACTCCTCACGGCTTGCGCGATCGGGCGATGATAGAGTTGCTTTACGCGAGCGGGCTGCGCGTTTCGGAGCTGGCAAATGCGCGATTGGAGAATTTCAATTTCGAGGAACGTGTCGTGCGTGTGACTGGAAAAGGAAACAAGACGCGGATCGTGCCGGTGGGACGCAAAGCATGCGAAGCGCTCGCCTCCTATCTCTCCAGCGAACGCCCCAAATTTGTGAAGCGCCGCACCAGCAGCGAGATTTTTCTTTCGGAGCGCGGCACGAAATTAACAACCGCGCGCATCTGGCAGATTGTAAAAAAGCATGCGCGCCACGCCGGATTCGAAAAAAATATCTATCCCCATCTTTTGCGACACAGTTTTGCGACGCATCTCCTTGGCAACGGCGCCGACCTGCGCATTATCCAGGAAATGCTCGGCCACGCGGATATTTCGACGACGCAAGTATACACGCATGTCGATCAACAGCGGCTCAAAGCCGTGCACCGACAATTTCATCCACGCGCGTGATTCTAATTTCTGTAGAAGCAGCCGTATCGGCTCCTACCATTTAGACTTCGCAGACGACACGCCTGCCGCTACAGTTTGCGTTCCATGAAACGCGTGAGCTTCCTCGTGATCGCAATCGCAGCGGCTGTGTTCGCCGGCTGGTACGTCTGGAAGCTTTCGCAACAAATCTCAGGCGCGTCGGTGAGCGCGCTTCTGCCGCGGGAAACAATCTTTCTCGTCCACGCGCCGGACTTGAATCGGACGCGTGAAGAATGGCATCACTCCGATATTTACCTGCTTTATCGCGAATCTGCTGTGCAGGATTTTCTTCGCAAACCACTGGCGAAAATCCCCAAAGGAGATACGGCTTCCGAAACATTGCGCGAGATCGAGCAGCTCGATGCAAAAAATACTTTTGTCGCGCTGACATCGATCGGCAATAACAGCCCGAAGCTCGTGGGCGGCTTTCGTTTTCGCGGAAGCCCGAAGGATGCAGAGCAAGTAATTGGCAAATGGCGCTCACACTTTTTGGAGAAAAACCCGGGCGCCAAGCTGCAGAAGCTTCAATACCAGCGTCATGAAATCGAACTGATTGCCGCGACTCCGTTTGCACTCGCGACGGCATACGATCGCCCCTGGTTTTTTGCGGCCACTGACCTGACAGAATTGAAGATGCTGCTCGACCGCGCTGATCATCGCGTTAAAAATCCAAAGGAGACACTCGGTGAAGACGAGTCATATCGCGCGGCGATCTCTCACAGGCCGGCGAATTATGCGGCTTTTTTTTACGTTCAACCGAAGACGCTCGTCGAGCGAATTGCCGCACTGCGGGCTGCAATCCAGTCGCCGACTGCCAGGCGCCAAAAGCTTTCGGGGCTGGAAGAGGTACGAAGTATTTGTGGTACGATGCGGTTCGAGAGCGGAAAAATACACGATGTGCTTTTTGTCGGAATGCCGAAAATGGAATCCCGCGTTGACGAGACGCTCACCCAGTCTTCGCTGACGCTCGGCACTAAAGAGACATTTTTCTATCTCTCGAGCCTTGTTAAGCTCGGCGAAAAATTGGAAACATTAAACCCGGCCGCCATTGGCGGCACCGTGGGGAGACTGTTTCAAGCTTTCTCCGATAGCGACATCACAGCCGATGATTGGAAAGCTGCATTTAGTCCCGAGATCGGATCGTTGGCAGACTGGCCACCGAGTGCGCACTGGCCATCTTTGCTTCTGGCATTGCCAGTGATTGATATGGATAAAGTCGGCAAAATCGTGGAGGCTGCCACACGCTCCGATAATGATGCCATTTGGACCCGAACAGAAAAGGACGGCGTGCATTATTTTTCGATGCAGTCGCCTGCGAGTTTCATCGCGATCACTCCAACAATCGCCCTTTCGAACCGTATTATGGTTGTCGGCTTCAACCCCGTCTCGGTCGAAGAGGCGGTAAAGCGCAGCACAGGAACGTCACCGGAGCTTGCGGATTCAAAGACCTTTAAAGGCGCAGCCCGGTTGGTGCCGAGCCCGACAAATTTCTTCGCCTACGTCGATACGGCGCTCCTGTATTCCCGCCTCGATGCGTCACTGCGACCGGTGTTGTTAATGGC
>Ga0209155_1001258_pt1 | contig 12044 bp, 12 predicted proteins | sample GraSoiAngelo_122_FD_185879 | JGI IMG/M metagenome (GOLD analysis project Ga0209155, IMG submission 185879) | Grasslands soil microbial communities from the Angelo Coastal Reserve, California, USA - 14_0927_02_20cm (SPAdes) (version 2) | ecosystem: Environmental > Terrestrial > Soil > Grasslands ...
CGTACAGTTTACACGTTAACCCCACCTCGTATTCGACTTCAGGCATACAGCAAACCGATTTTCTCGCTTATTTGGGCTTCAGAGAAAGCGGTCAATGCCCATTTACGAGTTCAGGACGATGTTATGTCAGGTGGGCCGACGAAAACTTCGATGTTGGCGGATTTGCAGAGGCATTTTCAAGCGGCTTCAAACACATTGAACGTGCCGAAGGGGAGCTAGAGCAATGTGGCTTTGGGCTCTCACGACCTGAAGGGTTGGCATATTTCGGTCATGGCAGGCCATCCCGATCAAGCGGAATGGCGGCCACGCTGGAGGGCGACGGCCACACGGCCCGCCAAGTGCAGACGATGAAACAATCCGAGGATGGCACCTTCGAATTTCGGTTCACTTTTGTGGAGGGTGACCGCGAACAAAAGGGCTTTGTCACGCATTATCGACCCAAACACCCACCGCTCTCTTCCGAGTTGAACAGTGTCTTTAAGTACCTCGGTTTGAATGCGTTTGGGCAATGCCCTGAATTCGACTTTGAGGCATGTCATTACAGGACACTGCCTTACCAGAAACGCGGAGAAGGGTTCTTCGAGAACAATACAGAATTCGCGCACCGGTGCTTCGATGCTCATGCAGCGCATTTTTCAAACGGGATCGAGAATCTGTTGGAATCCAATGCCGCCGCAGAGCGAGTCGGAATGGGCTTTTTGCCTGTCCCGAAGCCGACCGCCCGATTGAACACTGATTTGGCAGCAAATTTGCGCCGCCCTAGTCGGGCCGCGCCGGGCAGGGCGCGGGCGACGACCGCAACTTCAACCGGGTCGGAAATGCCGGAGTCATTTGACGTTGCGATATCGTTCGCTGGCTCCGAACGCGAGCAGGCTGATCGCCTCGCGGAATTGATGCGCGAGGCAGGCTTTGTTGTTTTTTATGACAACTACTACCCCGAACAGCTATGGGGTAAGGATCTCGTCAGGTTCTTCGATGAGATTTATCGCAAGCGTGCCCGCTTCTGCGTGGTGTTCGTCTCTAGAGAGTACCGGGACCGAATTTGGACGAATCACGAGCTACGAAGCGCGCAGGCGCGGGCGCTGGAAGAAAAAGGAAATGAGTACATTCTTCCGATAAAGGTAGACGATGCCGAGCTCGACGGCCTGCCGCCGTCGATTGGATATCTGCCCATAAGTTTGGGCGTAGAAAAAATTGCTGAGCTACTCATTAGAAAATTGACGTCGTAATCCCGGACCTTAACTCCGCGTGAACTTGAAAGGCTCGCATGCGCACTGTCAATATCAGCGCGGCGAAGATGCATCTGTCGCGGCTGGTGAAAGAGGCTGCCGCCGGCGAGGAGATCGTCATCACGAAAGGGGGCAAGCCGCTCGCACGCTTGTGTCCGCTCGCCCCGGCGCCGCGGAAACGCGTCCTCGGCCGGCTTGAGGGCAAGCTCGTGGTCCCCGATAATTTCGACCGGCTGTACGACGACGAAATCCGGGAGCTGTTCGAAGAAGGCTGCTGACGCGCATCCTCATTACGCAGGAGCCACGCTTTTTCGGTATGGCTGATGTTCCTGATTTGTTCTACAAGCCGAGGGGTGCCGTGCCCATTTCAATCAGGGCTGAGGGGCGAACTCTGATTGGACGAGCACACGTTCGAGCGCTGCCCGATCGTTGCAAAAGGTCGCTGAGCCTGCGGCTGTATGTTGCGGTGGTGCCGCTGTTAGCGCCGCTGCTTTTCGCTGTTATGCCGCTGTTATTGCCGCTGAGTTTCGTGCCAGTGACGGAGCAGAATATGAATGTTTTCAGCGGGTTGGCGCGAGCCCCGGTCGGATGGACACGCGATTCCACAGAAAACAGCGTGACGGGACGGCCTATTCTCGGGAGCGCGCGGGATGAGGGCGTACGCATGACCGACTTGCCGCCGCTACGCTCCGCGGTGTTCGCTCAGCCCGTCTAATTTCGCTGTTCTGAGGGAATTTTGCGCAACGCCTTCATCGCGGCTGGACCGCGGTAAGGAGTTTCCTTACATCCGGGTCAAGGCAGGTAACGATGATTACCAGCAAGCTGACCAGCAAGGCGCAGACGATGATCCCGTTGCCCGTGCGCAATGCCCTGCGGGTTGGCGAAGGTGACGAGATCGCCTACCGGATCGACGGCGACCATGTGATTTTGACCAAGGCGGATCGCGGCCCGGCCGATGATCCGTTCGCGAGCTTTGACGAGTGGTCGTCCGAGGCCGATCGCCTCGGCTATACCGATCTTTAATGCCTGGGACATCGTCAAAGTCCCGTTCCCCTATACCGATTTTGCGCGATACGCTGAGCGCTGTGCTGAGTGGTTGAGGCCGGGCATGAGCGAAGCGCCGCTCGCCTGTAAAGAGCCTGTAATTGCAGGCGAGAAAGCATTCGGGAGGCGCTGACATGACGGAATTGCCGCCGCTGGAATCCGCCGTGTTGCCCGCCGGGGTGCGGGCGCGCTTTGCCGACGGGATCAACGGGCTGCGCCTGCACATCCTCGAAGCCGGGCATGAGACACCGGGCCGGCCGCTCGTGCTGTTGCTGCACGGCTTCCCGGAACTGGCCTATTCCTGGCGCAAAATCATCGTGCCGCTGGCCGATGCCGGGTTTCACGTCGTCGCGCCGGACCAGCGCGGCTATGGCCGCACGACCGGCTGGGACCCCGATTACGACGGCGACCTCGCCTCGTTCCGCATGCTCAACCTGGCGCGCGACATGCTGGGGCTGGTGGCGGCGCTCGGCCACGCCTCGGCTGCGGCGGTCGTCGGGCATGATTTCGGCGCCTCGGTCGCGGCGTGGTGCGCGCTGGCGCGCCCGGATGTGTTCCGCTCGCTTGTCTTGATGGCGCCGTTCGCCGGCCCGCCGCCTTTGCCGGAAAGCGCGGCCTCCCCTGCGCCGCTGCGCAGCGGCGCCCCGACGTGTACCGGCGACATCCATGCCGCGCTCGCCGCATTGCCGCGGCCGCGCAAGCACTACCAATGGTACTACTCGACCCGGCCCGCCAATGACGACATGCGGCATTGCAAACAGGGCGTGCGCGCCTTTCTGCGCGCCTATGTCCACATGAAAAGCGCCGATTGGCCCGGCAACCAGCCGTTCCGACTCGCCGCCTGGAACGCCGACGAGCTCGCCAAGATGCCGGGCTACTACATCATGGACCGCGACAAGACGATGCCTGAGCAGGTCGCGGAGGAAATGCCGTCCGCGGCCGAGATCGCCGCCTGCCGCTGGCTCACCGAGGCGGAGCTCGCGGTTTATGGCGGCGATTACCAGCGCACCGGGTTTCAGGGCGGGCTGCAATGGTATCGCTGCCGCACCGGCGGCGTCCTGCTCGGCGAATTGGAGCTGTTCGCCGGCCGCACGATCGACGTGCCGTCATTGTTCATCGGCGGCAAGAGCGATTGGGGCACCTTCCAGACGCCCGGCGCCTTCGAGCGCATGCAGAGCCCTGAGGTGTGCAGCGATTTTCGCGGCGCGCATCGCGTCGGCGGCGCCGGCCATTGGGTGCAGCAGGAGCAGCCCGAAGCGGTGACCGAACTGCTGCTCTCCTTCTTGCGGGAAGCGGCGCACTGAGAATTCGACGGCAAATCCGTGGTGCGTCCTTCGAGACGCCCGCTGACGCGGGCTCCTCAGGCTGACGGACTTTGCGGGATGGCATCACCAATGCTCGTCATCCTGAGGAGCGCCCAAAAGGGCGCGTCTCGAAGGACGCACGGCGCCGATCCAGCGCCTTTTGAGGCGGACAGCGTGTGCTATCGTCGCGGCATCGGGGAGGAGAGGCGATGGCGAGAAACGGCTTCCGGCTGATCGATGCCGAGATGCATGTCATGGAGCCCACGGATCTGTGGCAGCGCTATATCGACCCCGAGTTCAAGGACCGCGCGCCGCGCCGGCTCAGCGAGCGCAAATGGGACATCCGCACGCTCGTCGAGGGCGAGATCATGGCGCAGATCCCGGGCGGCGACTGGCCGGCATTGAGCGCCGCGGAAGAGACCGCGATGGCCGAGCGCTACGCCGAAGAGATCGCCCGCGATTTCGACCCGGAATCGCAGGTCAAGGCAATGGACAAAGAAGGGCTCGACCTCGCGATCCTCTACCCGACCGCCGGCATGTACGCGACCGCCTTTACCCATATGGATCCGCGCTTCGCCGCCGCGGTATGCCGGGCCTACAACAACTGGCTCTACGACTACATCCGGGCGGCCGATCCGAAGCGCCTGTTCGGCGCCGCCTGCGTGTCGCCGCACGATATCGCGGGCGCGGTCGCCGAAACCCGCCGCGCCGTCCTGGAGCTCGGCATGAAGGCGATCTTCCTGCGCCCCAACATCTACAACGACAAGCCGTGGCACGACCGGTATTACGACCCGCTCTGGGCGGCGTGCCAGGAGCTCAACGTGCCGGTCGGGTTTCACGAGACGACGGGCTCGCGCATGAAGGCGGCTGGCACGGACCGCTTCCAGGCGCTCGGCATCGCCCACATCTCGACCCATCCGATGGAGCAGATGCTCGCCTGCATGGACATCATCATGGGCGGCGTCCTGGAGCGCTTCCCGAAATTGCGCGTCGCCTTTCTCGAGGCGCAGTGCGGGTGGCTGCCCTTCTGGCTCGACCGCATGGACGAGCATTACGAATGGCGCGAGCCCTATGGCGAGATGACGCATCTCGCGGCGAAGCCGTCGGAATATTTCCGCCGGCAAGGGTTTTGCGCCTGCGAATGCGACGAGGAGTTCGTCGCGCATGTCGTGGCGGCGGTGGGCGACGACAACATCGTCACGACGACCGACTACCCGCACGGCGATTCGAAATACCCAAAGGCGATGGACCGCTTTTTCGCGCTGCCGCTCAGCGACAAGAGCAAGCAGAAGATCCTGTGGGACAACGCCGTCCGCCTCTACGCGCTGTAGAGGGACGCCGCCTCAAAAAGGACCGCGGCCGTCCCGGCCGCATCCCACCGCATGTTGCGGGCGAGACGCCCGCGGTCCAGCCCCGATCACTTTCAGCTGGGTATAGCGCATGAACATCGGGTTTATCGGGACCGGCAATATCGGGGCGCCCATCGCCGGGCAGTTGCTGAAAGCCGGCCATCAGCTCGTCGTGCATGACGTGCGGCGCGCCAATGCCGAGAAGCTGCTCGCTGCGGGCGCCGAATGGGTCGACACGCCGACGGCGGTTGCCGCCGAATGCGATGCCGTCGCGACCTGCCTGCCCGGCCCGAAAGAAATGGAAGCGGTCTGCCTCGGTCCCGCCGGCCTTGTCGCAAACCTGAAACCCGGCGCGCTCTATATCGACCACACGACAAACGCGCCGTCACTGGTGCGGCATGTGCACGCGCTGCTCGCCGAAAAGCATGTCGCGATGCTGGACGCGCCGGTCAGCGGCGGCATGGAGGGCGCCCAGACACGCGATCTCCTGGTCATGGCCGGCGGCGATGATGCCGCGTTCGCCCGCGCCCGCCCGCTGCTCGACGCCATCGCGAAGCGGGTGATCCATACCGGCGCGATCGGCACCGGCTCGATCGCCAAGATCATGCACAATTGCGCGAGCTTCACGCTCGACATGCTGATCGCGGAATGCTGGACGACCGGGGTCAAGGCCGGCATCGACGCGGCGACGATCGTCCGTGTCTTCAACGAAGCCGCGCTCGGCCAGATGATGAGCCTCAAGGTGCGGCTGCCGGCGACCTATCTACGCGGCGATTTCGCGCCGCGTTTCTCGCTGGCCCTGGCGAAGAAGGATCTCGGCCTCGCGATGGATCTCGCGCGCGAAACGAAGACGCCGATGCGCCTCGCCGCGCTGTGCGATCAGGAATTGACGGAGGCGATGGCCCGCGGCTGGGCCGGGCGGGACGCCTCGATCGCCCTGACCCTGCAGGAGGAGCGCGCCCAGGCCGAGGTTCGTCTGCCGCGTGACGCCGTCTAATCGCTCGAGAGGCGCACCCAACTGATCTCCCGATATTCCTCGCCCGCATCGGTCGGCCGCGGCGGCGGCCGGAGGATCATCGTGTCGCCTTCGAACGAGACCTCGCGCACCTGGTCGCTGCCGATCCGCGCCGGGTCGGAGCTCGCATCCACCCGCGTGACGAGCCTTTTCCCGTCGAATGTGTAATTGCCGCAATAGGAGCTGTAGGCCCGGCTTGTGCCGGGCGGCAGTTCCGGCCGGGCGTCGCAAGTGACGGCCATCATCCGCCCCTCCGCGGTAAACGCGACCCGCCCCATGCCCTTCCCGCCATAGGGAGCCGGCAGCGGTTTGCCGTCGCGGTCGCGTGCGGTGGCGCCCACCATCTTCCAGGTTCCAACAATCGACGGCATCCCGCCCCTCCTCTCATCGCATCTCGGCAAGCATCTGACATTGCCCGGGAGCGCCGCACAACCTAGCATCGGTTCTTAGATAGCGGAGGACATCCCAATGGAATTCGGCGCGTCGATTTTTTTCACCGATTATTCGATCACCCCGGCCGAGCTCGGCCAGGCGCTCGAGGAGCGCGGGTTCGACTCGGTCTGGGCCGCCGAGCATTCGCACATCCCGGTGCCGCGCAAGACGCGCGCCGACCAGGACCTCGGCAAGCGCTATTACGATGTCATGGATCCGTTCGTGACGCTGACGGCGGTCGCCTGCGCGACAAAGCGCCTCAAGCTCGCGACCGGCATCTGCCTCGTCATCCAGCGCGACACGATCCAGACCGCCAAGCTCGTCGCCTCGATCGACCAGGTGTCGGGCGGCCGCTTTCTGTTCGGGATCGGCGGCGGCTGGAACCAGGAAGAGATCGAGAACCACGGCACCGCCTTTTCGTCGCGCATGCAGAAGATGCGCGAGCAGATCGAGGCGATGAAGGCGATCTGGACGCAGGAGACACCCGAATATCACGGCGAGATCGTCAAATTCGACACGATCCAGACCTGGCCAAAGCCGGTGCAGAAGTCGCACCCGCCGGTCATCCTCGGCGGCGCTTTTCCCTGGGCGGCGCGGCGCGCGGTGCGGTACGGCGACGGCTGGTACCCGAACGCGGCGAGCGGGAAGCCGGAGGAATACATGCCGGCGTTCCGCAAGATGGCGCAGGAGGCCGGGCGCGATCCCGCCTCATTGCCGGTCACGATCGGCGGCGCGCCCGACGATCCCGACGCGCTGAAGCGGTTCCGCGATCTGGGCGCGGCACGAGCCGTTGTTACGCTGATGTCGGAGACCCGCGACCAGCTCCTGCCGGTCCTCGACCGCTGGGCCGGCCATATCCGGCAATTGCGCGGCTGAGCGGACCAGGCTCATCCGTCTTGGCTGGATCGATCTGGTGCGTCCTTCGACTGCTCGCTGCGCTCGCGCTCAGGATGAGGCAATCCTCCTCATGCGATCACGCACAGCCCTCATCCTGAGCAGCGTGACGGCGCAGCCCCTTCGAGACGCCGCCTGCGGCGGCTCCTCAGGACAAGCTAGCGTGTCGAAGGACGCAGGTTGCCAACGCAGCCGGTTGTTCAAAATCCTTTCGGTGCGGGAATGCTGACGCTCTATTTTTCGCCCGGCGCCAGCTCGATGGCGACGCATATCGCGCTCAACGAGATCGGCGCCCCTTTCGAGCTGAACTACATCCCGCTGCATCAGCACGCCAACCGCGAAGCCGGCTATCTCGGGGTCAATCCCGAAGGCAAGGTGCCAACCCTGATGATCGACGGCCGGGCGCTGACCGAGGTCGCGGCGACCCTCTGGTATCTGGCGCGGCGTTACCCGGAGGCCGGGCTGTTGCCGCAATACGGCGATATCGAAGGCGAAGCGCGGGTCATCTCGTGGATGTCGTTTATCGCCTCGACGATCCACCCGGCTCGCCGCACCGGCAACGAGCGCTGGCGCGAGGTCTTCGTTCTCGCCGAACAGCGCCTTGGCCGCAGCGAGTGGACCGTCGATCGCTATTCGATCGCCGATATCCACCTGTTCCGGCTGTTCTGGCGGTTTGTCGATGCGCTGCACCCCGCGCGCGAGACCTACCCCGGCCTTTACGCGCATTACGACCGCATGATGGCGCGGCCGGCGGTGCAGAAGACGCTGAAGGCGGAGGCGGCGATCGGCTATAATTTGCCGGGGTGAGGGCTCCCAGCCACCTCCGCTGCACTTCACTTCGGCCAGGGATAGCGGAACTCGCGCGTACGCCGCGCTAGCGCACGACTCCCGCTTTAGCGACGACCCTTTCTGCTCGAAAATCTGATCGGCTTCCATTTATGCTTCCACGGCAGCTAGATCCAAATTTAATTCAAAAAGTTTTGATGCTGCTTTTTCCTCGCCTGCCAAGGAACGAGCGATTCAGTATGCTGTCTCAGTAGGTTGCGCCAGATTTCTCTTGGACAGAACAGAGAAAATATTACGGCGTAACAGGGAAAATATTTGGGCATAGCAGGGCAAAATCTTTGCGCATTGCGAAAAAATTCGGCCCACGAAAACTTGGATACCCATAACATCGTCGCAGCTGAACCAAAGCCCAGCGAAGGAGCCCGCCAGATTAGATTCGTTTAAAAATAAGATGGGATGCTGCGCGGAGGGAGCGCCATTCGTGAAGTATAGACGAGGAATACGGGGTGCGGCTTAACGGTTTGTACAGAGAACCGACGGTATAACGCCCAATAGGTGAGACCGGCGGTATACGCACTCACTCTGCCCCGTAACACGCGGGCCAGGGCAGCCACCGCGCTGGAGTTTCTCAGAACATGAGTGCGAACTTGCTCGCGGGAGACCGCGAGGAGACGCGCGACTGTTTACCTGCTGTTGTTTACCAACCGGTTAATCGATTGAAACTCGATCCGGGCAATCCGCGAAAGCACAGCAAAAAGCAGATCGGGCAAATCGCTCGTTCGATCAAAGAGTTCGGCTTCAATGTCCCGATCATCGTTGATGCCGATCTCCAGGTCATCGCCGGGCATGGCCGGTTGCTGGCGGGGCGGCAACTCGGGTTATTGGAGGTGCCAACGATCTGTCTTGAGCACCTGACAACCGAGGAGGCGAAAGCATTCGCGATTGCAGACAACCGGCTCGGCGAACTGTCGCGTTGGAACACCCTTCTTCTGGGCGAGCGACTGCGCGAGCTCTCCCCGCTCAATCTGAAACTGGACGTCACCGGGTTTACGATACCCAAGATCAATCTGTTGATTGAGGGAGCGCCTCCTCAGCCCGATCCCGCCGACAGAATGCCCCGAGTGCAACCGGGACCAGCGGTGTGTCGGCCCGGCGATCGTTGGCGACTGGGACCGCATTTAATTTGTTGCGGCAGTGCCCTCGATGAGAGTTCGTATGAAGTACTGTTGGGCAATGACCGCGCTGCGATGGTCTTCACCGAACCGCTCCGCGATGCGCGTCGTGCCGGCAATATTTATAAGCTTCCGCCCACCCGGAACACGCGCTTCAGGTTCCTGATACAAGTCTGTGGGCTACTGGGGCTTTATAGCCGCCCGGGTTCGCTGCATTACCTGTGCGCCGGTTGGCGCGATATCGATTATCTGCTCACTGCTGCGCAGCAGACTCGCTTCGAGCGGGTCGGTATTTGCGTCCAGGTAAAGGATAAGCCCGGCACGGGGTCATTGTACCAGAGCCAGCACGAGCTCATCGCCGTCTTCGAGCAGTGTCGGCTTGATGAACCCGACCCGAATCTGCGCAACAAAAGAGGGCGCCCCCGCAGCAATGTGTGGCGATACCCGGAGGCCCGCTCATCCCGAGATACTCGCGACCCGGTCAAACCGGTGCGACTGGTCGCTGACGCGATAATGGACAGCACCGCCGCGGGCGAGATTGTACTCGACCCGTTTCTCGGAGAGGGCACGACACTGATCGCCGCGGAGCAAACAAAACGCGTGTGCCGCAGCGTGGAGGTCGATCCCAGCGCGGTCGACATCGCAATCCGACGATGGCAGGCCTTCACCGGCAAGCCTGCCTATCACTCTGCAACCCGCCGGACTTTTGATGAACTCCGTAGCACCTTTGGAGATCAGCCATGACCGGTACAAAGAAAGACGATCCCGAAACCGAGAAACAGCCCGCGAATGACCGCGAGATCTACAAGGTCGGCTATGGCAAGCCACCATTACACTCCCGATGGAGGAAGGGTGAGTGTCCCCATCGGAAAGGGCCAGGGCCCCGCAAGCGCGGACAGATGCAAGACTACCGTGACTTGTTCGACAGGATCTCAAACGAGAAGATTACGATTTACGAGAACGGCAGAGCGATCTGCGTACGCAAGCCCCAGCTCCTGGCGAAGACAATCGTGGACCGCGGCATCACCGGGGATGCCGAGTGCGAGAAGATCTTGATAAGGATCGAACAGCCGGATCTGAGGCCACCCGCGGGCGCGTGGCATGTTGAAAGCGTGGACAGCGAAGAGGAGATCCCAGCGCGGCAACTAGCATTGTTAAGACGTAAGAAGTACCGCAACCCAAGTGCGCCCTCCCCGGCCCGGTTTGGCAGGGGGCGGCCGCGGAACGACGCGCCATTCGCCGAGTTGGTAAAACGGGAACTGAATAAGCGCATCGAACTCCAGGAAAATGGCAGGGTCGTCACAATGACAAAACGGGAGGCCTGGTTGCGCCGCCTCTACAACGACGCGATTAATGGTAGCCCCAGAGCCCTGCGAATCTACATGAAACTCGTAAAGCCGACCGACCCTCCGCCCGAGGACAGCTTTTTTTGGATCATCGGCGGGCGGTAAGAGAAGGCAAGGCTGGGAATTTTGGTGTTGTGCAGCCGCTCCCGGTAACGGGAGCGGCTTTCCGCTCACGACCAGGGACATTCTCCTCCCTCACTTACGTCTCGACTCGGGTTCATATGTCGCGCCGGTTAACCCGAAGATCGAAGCGACGGCATTGCGCGCCTTCAGAAGCTGCGGCGGCCCAAAGCTGCCGTCGCTCAGCATCGGTCGCAATTGTGGATCGACGCGCAGGAAGTGGTGCTTGCACGAGCGGTTGGGTTCGGGCGTGCGGTTCGAACCTCGAGCATCATCAGCGGCTCGTCGCCCCTCGAGTCTCGGCACCACAATGTGCCAAAGGCCGGGTCATCATCGAGGCAGTCGGCGCCGGAATCGTGCAGATACGCGGCCCGGCCCTGCGTCTCATCCGCGGCGCGGTAGCGCCCGATCATGATCTGGCATGTTTCAGGGCTCCGCAAGCGATTGATCGCGTCCAAGGTGATGCGGTGCGCGGTCTTCGATGATCTTGCGGTCGACCGCTGTGCCGTGCCAATGCCACCACGGCCAGCCCGAACGGTAGGCGAGCGTGGGCCCGACCTCGCAATGGAGGCGGCCAGCCTCGTCCCATTGATATGGCCCGGCCGCTTCGTCAAAGAGCAGAGGCTAGGCGGGTGATAACGCCCACGAGATTCGCTTACTTTGATAGACACAGACAGCGCGTTAGCCCCGGACCTCTCGGCTCTACAGGCCGTGCTTGGCGCGGTAGGCCCTGATCTCCCGCAGCACTTCAATGTCCCCGAGTAGCCGAAACTTTTGTTCCACGTAAGCAAGAAACGGTCCGGGCTGCAGATCGGGATTCTGCCGGAAGACTAATTCCAGGGTTGCTCCCGACTCGCGCTTGGCCGGCCCCGTGCTCACGGAATCGCCGCCCATATCGTTGTGGCCGCTGGCCCGATCGCGCATAACTCGGGACCCACCCCGACGGCCGTTGCTCGGCACCGTGCTGCGACGGTCGGGAATCCGGCCGATGCTACGGACCGGACTGTCACCCTGACGGTATTGCCGTGTCATGCGAATGCTCCTGTTTGCTTCGGGTAAGAGGAAGCGTCGAGCGTGGCGGCGTCGACCAGTTTTAATGAGGCGCGCATCTGCCAGTCCGGGCTCCGTCGCGCGAACTCGGCCGCGAGCGCCCAGAGATCGATCTGGTATTTGTCGCCAAACGCGTCGGCGCCGATCCGGTGCTGCTCGTCGTGATGCGTCCGGCACAAACTGACCCCGAAGATGTCGTGCGGCCGCTGCCCGGTCCCGGCATTCGCCGCTGAGCGCAAATGCGCGAAGTCGACGCTTGGTGATCGGCAATTCGGGACGCAGCAGCCATGCGATTTGACCCAG
>Ga0209155_1001259_pt1 | contig 12033 bp, 15 predicted proteins | sample GraSoiAngelo_122_FD_185879 | JGI IMG/M metagenome (GOLD analysis project Ga0209155, IMG submission 185879) | Grasslands soil microbial communities from the Angelo Coastal Reserve, California, USA - 14_0927_02_20cm (SPAdes) (version 2) | ecosystem: Environmental > Terrestrial > Soil > Grasslands ...
CCTGCCGACCGAGTTGCCCACGGACGCCACCGTGCGCATCCCCACGGAGGCGCTCCTGATGGAAGGCGCGCGGCGCATCGACGAGTGGTCCCGGATCGAAGGACGCATCCCCCATCTCGGCGTCGTGCCCATGCTCGCACCGCCCCAGGAGGCGAGCGAGGGCGAGCTCGACCTCCTGCCGCCCGAGTGGGAGATGCTGGCCATGATCAACGGCGTGCGCGACGTGCGCGCCATCGCGGCCGAGCTGGGGCGCTCGGATTTCGAGGTGGCGAAAACCCTGTTCGGGCTCGAGAGCGCCGGCGTGATCGTGTTGGCGGATCCGGGCACGACGAAGCACGAGCGGACCACGCTCGCCGCCGACCTGGCCGAGCTCGTCGCGCGCGCGGAGGACGCGCTCGCGCGCCGCGACCTCGAAGAGGCGCGCGGCGCGGCCGAGCAGGCGGCGGGCGTGCATCCCCACGACCCGGCCGTCCATCTGCTGCTCGGTCGCATTGCGCTCGTCTCCGGACGCGGCGCCGATGCCGTCGAGGAGCTGCGCCGCGCGCTCCGGCTCGATCCGCTGGCCGTCCCCGCGCACCGCGTGCTCGGCTACGCGCTCGCCGCGACCGGCCGGTTCGGCGAAGCGGTCGAGCAATGGGACCAGTGGGAACGGCTCGCCGCGCGCTCGGAGACGGAGCTGGCGCAGCTCGACGACGTGCGCCGCGCCAAGGCGGCGGCCCAGACCCTCGCGGGGACGGGGACCCATGCCTGACGAGATCAAGACCCTGTCCTCCCAGCTCGCGCAGGACCCGGACAGTCTCCTCTTCCTGCGGCTCGGCGAGCTGCTGCGTCAAAAGGGGCAGCTCGACGCCGCCCACCGCGTCGCCCTGACGGGGCTCGAGCGCCATCCCCATCTCCCGGACGCGCACGATCTGTACGCGCGCATCCTCGCCGACAAGCGCGACTATGAGCGCGCGTTCGACGAGTGGGACATGGCGCTCCGCATCGCCCCCGACCACGTCGGAGCCCTGAAGGGCCTGGCGTTTCTCTATTTCAAGGTCGGTGACGTTCAGCAAGCGGCGGCCCATCTCGAGGCGGCGCAGCGCGTCGCCCCGGACGATCCCGGCGTCGCCCAGGCGTTGGCCATGGCCCGGGGCGGGGGCCCCGGGGGGGGGAGTGCCGAGGCGGGCGCCGGAGGGAGCGCGGCTGCGGAGCCGGAGCCGATCGCCCCGGCAGCCCAGCCGCTCGAAGAGGCGCGCGTGTTCGCGGGGCTCGAAGGGGCGCAGGAAGGACTCCTGCTGCTCGATGCGTCGGGGCGGGTGCTCGGCGGCGCGCTCAAGGATCCCTCGGGCCGGGACGTCACCGACGCGGTGGCCGCCTACCTCGCCGGTGTCTCTCAGGAGGCGGCGCGTACGGTCAAGCTGCTCGGCCTGGGCCGCTGGACCGGGCTGGCCGCGGAAGGGAGCCTCGGCCACGTGCATCTCGCTCCACCCACGGGCGAGGCCCTGCTCCTCGTGGTGCGCGACCGCGCGGTACCGATGGGACGGCTGGCGATCATCGCGCAGCGCGCCGCGCTCGCGGCGCGCCGCTGGCTGGAGGGGGGGGCGCACGCATGACGGCCCCCGCGGCGGCGTACGACAAAGCGCTCGACCTCATCACTCGCGTCCGCGGTGTGCGGGGGGCGATGCTCGTGTCGGCGGAGGACGGGATCGTCGTGGCGGAGCAGCTGATGGAAGGGATCAAGGGCCCCGCCGTCTCGGCGCTGGCGGCGAGCCTCGCCACGCGGCTGCGGCGCGCCATGGAAGCGGCGGGCGTGGGCGCGAGCCTGTTCTGGCACCTCCAGGCCGAGCACGGTGCGCTGCTCGTGGTGCCGACTCCTGGGGGGACGCTCGTGGTCGCGGTGGCGGAGCCGGACGTCAACGTGGGACTGGTGCGGCTCGAGCTCCTGCGGGCGGCGGAGGTGGTGGGATGACGACGCGTGCGGTCGAAACCTGGACGCTCGAGCCGCTCGTCAAGTTCGTGAAGGAAGCCGGCGCCCGGCTCGTGCTCGTCATGACGTCGGCCGGCCAGGTCCTCGCGCAGCACGGCTTTTCCCGCGCCGTGGACGTGATGTCGGCCGCGGCGCTCGGCGCCGCGATCATGGCGTCGACCGACGAGATGGCCCGCCAGCTCCGCCAGCCCCCGTTCGCGGCGCTGAACCATCAGGGCGAGCGCCACGGGATCTTTCTGGCCGGGCTGGCGACCGGACGCGGCCGACTGGTGGCGCTCGTCGTCTACGACCTCGATGTTTCGTCGCTCGGTCTCGTGCAGTTATTCTTTGAGCAGCTCGCCGCCGAGCTGCAGGCGGCCAGCCCCAAAGACAGCGTGCCGAAACAGGTGCTGGCGGCGGACTTCGAACGTCAGCTCAGCGACAGTCTGAACACGCTCTTCGGGAGATAGCTCCGTGTCTCTGGTCAACTTCACGACGCGCGAGATCACCTGCAAAATCGTCTACTACGGGCCGGGGCGCTCGGGGAAGACGACCAACCTGCATTACATCTACGGTCGCGTGCCGGAATCTCGCCGCGGGCGCATGGTCTCCCTCGCCACCCAGACCGACCGCACGCTGTTCTTCGACTTCCTGCCGATCGACCTCGGCCAGATCTCGGGGTTCTCCACCCGGTTCCAGCTGTATACGGTCCCCGGCCAGGTCTACTACAATGCGACGCGCCGCCTCGTGCTCCAGGGCGCCGACGGCGTCGTGTTCGTGGGCGACAGTCAGGCCCGCCAGCTCGACGAGAACCTCGAGAGCCTGCAGAACCTGCAGAGCAACCTGCTCGAGCACGGCGTGGACATCCGCACCATCCCCCTGGTGCTGCAATACAACAAGCAGGACCTGCCGCTCGAGCTGATCCTCTCGCCGGCGGATCTGGACGACGCGCTGAACTTCCGCGGCGTGCCGAGCTTCAGCGCGGACGCACTGCACGGCAAGGGCGTGTTCGAGACCCTCAAGAGCATCTCCGAGCTGGTGCTCAAGAAGCTGGCGGCGGGGACCGCGGCATGACCAGCGCGCTCAACCCCAAGTATTCGTTCGACAGCTTTGTGGTAGGCGCGGCGAACCGGCTCGCCGTCACGGCGGGCCACACGGTGGCCGAGAGCCCGGGCGCGGCGTACAACCCGCTGTTCATTTACAGCGGCTCCGGCCTCGGCAAGACGCATCTGCTGATGGCGGTCGGCCATGCGGCGAAGAAGGCCGCGCCCAAGCTGAACATCGAGTACCTGACGCTGGACGAGTACGTCGAGGCGTTCCACGCCAGTGTCGCCGCGGGCAGGGCGACGCGTTCCGCCGCCGCTTCCAGAACGTGGATGTGCTGCTGGTGGACGATGTCCAGTTCCTCACGAACCGCAAGGAGATGCAGTCGGAGCTGCTGCGACTCACCGAGGCCCTGCAGGCGGCGGGGCGGCAGATCGTGCTGACGAGCGACCGCCCGCCGCCCGATATCGCCGACTTGGACGAGCGGTTGATCTCGCGGCTGTCGGGCGGGCTGGTGGTGGACATGGGCACGCCCGATTACGAGACGCGGGTCGCGATCTTGCGGCGCAAATCGGAGGAGCGTGGCGCGCGGTTCGAGCCGGGCGTCCTGGAGGCGGTCGCGCAGGCGGAGGTCGGCAACGTGCGTGAGCTGATGGGCGCGCTGAACCGCCTCGTGGCGTTCCAGGCGGTGAACGACACGTCCATCAACGCGGAGACGGTGAAGCGGATTCTCGGTCTGGCGAGCGAAGGAGCGGTGTCCGCCTCGCCGGGCGATGGGTGTACTCCCGCCGCGAAGGGCGGGGGGGGCGGGGGGGGCGGGGGCGACGAGTTCGGAGAATTCCTCGCCGACGTGACCGTCACCGTCGGGAAGGCGGTGGAGGCGTGGCGTGCGCGTGTGGGCGAGGCCGTCCTGCGCTGGGAGGGCGAGGGGTACCGCACGCAGCGGCTCGAGGCGCTGCTCCAGCGCGACGCCCCCGCGGCGGTGGACAAAGCGATCGCTGCGTTCGCCGAGGACGTGGAGCGCCTCAAGGCGCTCGAGGCGGAGGTGGCGGAGCTGGATCCACAGGCCGCGGGCCAGAGCGTATTTCGCGACCCCGAGCGGTTGAGCGAGGCGGAGGACGCTGCGGCGAAGGTGCGAGCGGGCGCCGCGCCGCCGCCGGGGCCGTCCGCGGCGTTCCCGCTCGCGGCCTTCGCCGTCGGCCCGTCGAACCAGGTGGCGGTGAGCGCGGCGCGCGCGGCCCTCGAGCGGCCGGGGAAGAAGTACAATCCGCTCGTGCTGGTGGGCAAGAGCGGGCTGGGGAAGACGCATTTGCTGAACGCGATCGGGCTCGAGCTGACCCGCGGGAAGCGCGCCGTGGTGGCGTGCCTCTCCACGCAGGCGTTCATCGACGAGCTGATTGCGGCGATCGACGGCGACCGCGTGGATTGGTGGCGGGCGCGCTATCGTCGCGCCACCGCGCTGCTGCTCGACGACATCCACCTGCTCGCCGGCAAGGAGCGCACCCAGGAGGAGCTGTTCAACCTCTTCAACCTGCTCCAGGACAAGGATCGCCAGCTCGTGTTCACCGCGCCGGCGCACCCCAACACGCTGTCCGGCCTCGAAGAGCGCGTCGTGTCGCGCCTCGAGGGTGGGCTCGTGGCGGAGCTCAAGGAGCCGGATCGCGAGGTGAAGCGGGCGGTGCTCGAGCGGATGCTGACCCAACAGGCGGTCCATCCCGAGCCGGCGCTGATCGACTATCTCGCCGACCGCCCGACCGACTCGGTGCGCAGCCTCGTGGGCCTGCTGCAGCGCGTCGCGAGCGCGGCGGCCGCGCAGGACGGGCCGCTCACGGCAGGGCTGGCGCGCGAGGTGCTGGAAGGGCAGTCGTCGCGCGACAGTCGCCGCGCCGGCGGCTTCCGCACCAGCGGCCTCGTCGTGTCGAGCCTCGGCGGCATCAAGAGTCGCGAGAAGGTGGTGTGGGACTGGATCGATGTGGGGGACCGCGTGATCGAGGAGTTCCGCTAATGGCCATCAAGGGCTCGCTCAAAGAAGCCTCGCTCCCCGACGTGCTCCAGCTGCTCGCCCTGGGGCAGAAGACCGGATGCCTCTCCATCGCCGATCGCTCGAACTTCGGCTACATCTATTTCGAGAAGGGGCGGATTTGCTACGCGTCGATCGTCAACCGGCGCGACCGGCTGGGCGACATCCTCGTGAAGCACGACAAAATCACCCAGAGCCAGCTGGAAGCGGCGGTTCAGCGGCAGACCAAGGAGCTCGGCAGGAAGCTCGGGGAGATCCTCGTCGGGATGACCGTGATCACCCAGACGGACCTCGAGCGCTACATGCGCGTGCAGATCGAGGAGTCGGTCTACTACCTGTTCACCTGGACGCAGGGCACGTTCAACTTCGAGGCCGACGTCCGACCCGAGCGCCAGGATTTTCTTGTGTCGATCAATCCGGAGTCGTTGCTCCTCGAGGGGGCGCGCCGGGTGGACGAGTGGAGCCTGATCGAAAAGAAGATTCCGTCCTTCGATCTGATTTTCGTGGTGGACAAGGACCGGCTCGCGATCAGCGAGGCCCAGCTGACGGACACGCAGCAGCGCATCCTGTCGCTGCTCGACGCCTCGCGCGACGTGAACCAGGTGATCGAGGATTCGGGGCTGGGCGAGTTCGAAATCGGGAAGGCGTTGTACGGCCTGATCACCGCGGGGTTTGTGCACCGCGCCGGGCGCACCGCGTCGCCGGCGGACGCCCAGATCACCGACGCGCGGGTGGAAGAGCACCGCAACTTGGGCATCGCGTTCTACAAGACGGGGATGCTGGATGAGGCGGCGCGCGAGTTCCGCCGCGTGGCCGAGCTGCGCTCGGGGGAGGCGAACGCGCACTTCTACCTCGGGCTCGTGGCGCTCAAGCAGGCGCGGTGGCCCGAGGCCATGGAGGCGCTGCGCCTGGCCGCAGAGAAGGGTGGCGGCCGGCCAGCGGTGTTCCACAACCTCGGCTTCGCGTACGAGCAGCTGGGGCGGCTGGACGAGGCGGAAGCCGCCTATGGGGAGGCGGCCGCGCGCGCGCGGACCGACGCCAAGGTGTATCTGGGGTGGGGTGTCGTGGCGCTGAAGCGCGGCGACTACGGCGGCGCCGCCGGTCGGCTCGACCGTGCGCGGGAGCTGTTCGGGAAGGCGCCGCCGCCCGCCTGGTTCTGGGCCCGCTCGCTCGCCGCGGCCGGTGCCGGAGAATTCGAGCTGGCGCAGGATCTAGCCGACGAAGGGGCGGAAGCCTACCCCTCCCACGCGGCGCTGCAGAACAACCTGGCGGTGCTGAAGGAGTTGTCGGGCGACCTGGTCGGCGCCGAGGAGGTGGTACGCGTCGCGCGCAAGAACGAGCCGTCCCTGCCGCAGCTGTCCAAGAATCTGGGCGATCTGGCTTACCGGGGCTCGCGCTACGACGAAGCCTGGGAGGCGTACAGCCGGGCCATCGAGCTCGCCCCCGACCTGGGGGACGATGTCTATTTCAAGCTCGGCAACATCGCGTACAAGCGGAACAGCCGCGAGCTCGCGGCTCAGCTGTGGCGGAAGGCGCTCGAGATCAACCCGAAGCACGAGCTCGTCAAAGCCAATCTGGACACGTTGAGCGCCCTGTCGTGACGCCGGAGCAGGACGAGCGGGCGTTCCGAGCGCTCACGCGCCAGATCACGCGGGCGCGCGGCCTCGCCTGCGATTCCTACAAGGAGCGCTGCCTGCGCCGCCGCATCGGCGTGCGGATGCGCGCGCGCGGCGTCCACACCTTCCAAGAGTACGCCCGGTTGCTCGAGGAAGACAGCCACGAGTACGACCGGCTGCTCGACGCGCTCACCATCAACGTCACCAAGTTCTTCCGCAACGCCGAGACGTGGCGTGCGCTCGAGCCATGGCTGGACGGGCTCTGGAAAGCCCGCCGCGGCGACGTGCGCGCCTGGTCGGCCGGCTGCGCGTCGGGCGAGGAGCCCTACACCGTGGCGGTCGCGTTCGCGGAAGCGGCGCGCCGGCTCGGCCAGGCGTCGCTCTTCCCCCGGGCCCGGGTGGACGCGACCGATATCGACCGGACGAGCCTCGAGCGTACCGAGACGGCCGAATATGCCGAGGCGGCGTTCTCGGAGATGCCGCCCGAGCTGGCGCGCCGCTACTTCACCGCCGAGTCACCACGGCGACCGCTGCCAGAGCTGCGGCGCATCGTGCGCGTGCTCAAGCACGACCTGACGAGCGAGCCGGCGCCCGCACCGCCCTACGACCTGATCGTGTGCCGCAACGTCGTGATCTACTTCGACCGGGCCATGCAGGAGCGCCTCTTCTCGCTCTTCGCCGAGGCGCTCGCGCCCGGCGGCATGCTGCTGCTGGGCAAGGTCGAGACGCTGTTCGGACCGGCGCGCGAGCGACTCGTGCTGGAGGAGCCGCGCGAGCGGATCTACCGTCGGACCGGCGCGTGACGAGGAAAGCGAAGGAACCGCCGGCACCGAGGGAGCGGGTCGTCAAGGTCGCCGACTGGGCCGCCGAGCGGGGGGACGTGGTCATTGTCACGCTCGGGCTCGGGTCGTGCGTCGCGATCATGCTCCACGACTCGAACGCCGGCGCGGGCGCCATGGCCCATATCCTCCTCCCATCGAAGAGCCTCGCCCGCGACGCCACCAACCTCGCCAAGTTTCCCGAGACCGCCGTGCCCCTCCTGGTGGAGCAGCTCACGACCCTCGGGGCGGAGCCCCGCCGCCTCGTCGCCAAGCTGGTCGGGGGCGCGAGCATGTTCGCCCAGCTCATGACGCCGGGCTCCGTGCAGATGGGCGAGCGCAACGTCGCCGCCGCGCGCGACGTGTTGCGTCGTACGGGGATCCCGGTCATGCGCGAAGCCGTGGGCGGTGGCGCGGGACGCTCCGTGCGGTTCTTCGTGGCGGACGGCCGCGTGGAAGTCCGGTCGGTGGGCACCGATGCCATCGTTCTCTGATCGCCGCCCCAGCATTCTCGTCGTGGACGACAGCGCGCTGATGCGTCGCGTGCTCTCGGACGTCCTGGGCGGGGGAGAGGGCATCGCCGGGGCCGGGGAGTTCCGCGTGGTGGCGACGGCGCGTGACGGCTTCGACGCGGTCCGCAAGGTCCATCAGTTCGACCCCGACGTCGTCACGATGGACCTCGAGATGCCGGAGCTCGACGGCCTGGGCGCGATCGGCTACATCATGTCGGAGGCCGCGCGGCCGATCGTGGTCGTGAGCGCGCACGCCGGGCCGGGCACGGGCGCGGCGATCCGCGCCCTCGAGCTGGGCGCGATGGAAATCGTCGCGAAGCCGGACGAAGCCAACCGGGCGGCGCTGGTGCGCATGGGGCCGGAGCTGCGCGCCGCGGTGCGCCGCGCGCTCGCGGCCGACCTGTCCCACGTGTCCGTCATGGCACGACCGCCGGCGCCGCCTCCGCGACGCGCCCCCGAAGCGGCGCTCCGCGCGCGCGCGCGCTTCGCGGTGGCGGTCGCCGCATCCACGGGGGGACCCCGCGCCCTCGCCGAAGTGATCCCGCGCCTCCCCACCGGACGCGGCGCCGCGGTGCTCGTCGTCCAGCACATGCCTCCCAAGTTCACCCGCTCCCTCGCCGAGCGGCTCGATTCGCTGTCCGCGCTGCGGGTGGTCGAGGCCGACGACGGCACGCCCGTGGTGGCCGACACGGCGTACGTGGCGCCGGGCGATTATCATATGCGGGTGCTCCGCGCGCCCGACGGCCCGGTGATCGCGCTCGACCAGGAGCCACCGGTGTGGGGCGTCCGCCCCGCGGCCGACCCGCTGTTTCGCTCCGTGGCCCAAGTGTTCGGTGCGCAGAGCCTCGGCGTGGTCCTCACCGGGATGGGACGCGACGGTGCGGAGGGCGTGCGTGCGATCCGCGCCGCGGGCGGCGGCGGGATCGCGCAGGATCGGGGCTCGGCGGTGATCGCCGGTATGCCGACGGCCGCGGTGCAGCTCGGCGGCGTGGACGCGGTGTACCCCCTCGGCGAGATCGCCGAGCGGATCGATCACGAGCTGGTGGCGCGGGGGGCGGGCATGAGGGAAAAGGGGCCCGCGTGACAGCTTGCGTGAGGGTAGGGGCGCAGCATGCTGCGCCCCTACATCGAGCATGAGCCGCGGCTACCTGCTGGTCCGCGTCGACGGCAAGGCCTACGGACTGCCGCTCGCGCGCGTGCTCGAGGTCGGCGACCTGGCCGAAGTGCTCGACGTACCGCGCGCTTTGCCGGCGATGCGCGGGCTGACCCCATTGCGCGGGCGGCTCGTGCCGGTCGTGCATCTCGGCGCCCTGTTGGGCGAGCGGGCGCCGCCCCCCGAGCGGGGCCGTGCCGCGGTGCTCGTGACCCTCGGCGCGGGCGAAGGCACGCGCTACGTGGCGTTCGAGGTGGATGACGCGGACGACGTCGTGCGCGAGGCGGCCCTGCCGGTGCCGCGGGGTGAGTCGCTGCCGTGGGCGTCGGGGGTGGCGCGCCGCCGCGGCGCCCTCGTGCCGATCCTGGACTTGGATGCGCTGGGAGATCAGATCGGATGACCACAGGCGACGACGTCCAACTCGTCACCTTCAAGGTGGCCGGCCAGGACCTGGCCTTCAACATCTTCCAGGTAGAGCGGATCCTCCGGTACGAAGCCCCCGTGCCGCTCCCCAAGGCACCCGATTTTCTCGAGGGTGTGCTGCGCTATCAGGGCGCGGCCGTGCCGCTCGTGGATCTTCGCAAGCGGCTCAGCGTGCCCGCGCCGCTCCGCGAGGAGACGCGCACGGTGATCCTCGAGTGGGAGGGCGGCAAGCTCGGCGTCATCGTCGACGCGGTCACCGAGGTGCTCCATGTCGCGGCCCCCGAGATCACGTCGCCTCCGACGATCGTGAAGGGCCTCGCCGCGGAATACATCACCGGCCTGGTGGTGAAGGACGGGCGGACGATCATCGTGCTGAACACGGCGCGCCTGCTCACGTCGCAGGAGAAGCTCGCGCTCGAGACGGCGGTCCGGGAACCGGCGAAGGCCTGATGGTCGATAGTCCGCTTCCGGCCCTGCGAGCCCAGTACGAGGAGATCGCGCGTCGCCTCGAAACGGTGACGGGCGGCGCCGAGCGCGAGGGTGTGAAGCGCGAGATCATCGCCTACTTCAAGCAGGTCGATTCGCTGATCGGCGAGCTGTCGGCGCTCAAGGAGGAGGTGCGCAAGCTGGTGGACCGGTTCAAGCAGGTCGCCGCATCAACGACGGAGGCGGCGGCGCCGGAGTTCACCGGCACGCGCCCGGTAGTGCACGCCGACCACATCGGCGCCTCGACCTTCATCGAAAAGGGGTGGAGCCTGATCTCGCTCGGGGACTATGCCGGCGCGATCCAGGCGCTGCAGAAAGCGCTGCAGCTCTCCCCCGGAGAGACGCAGGCCGAATCCCTCCTCGGGTGGGCGCAGATGCTGCACGAGGACTACGACGACGCGCTCGGGACCTTTCAGAAGGTCCTGATGAAGGAGCCGGCGAATTCGCTCGCCCGGATCAACGTCGGGTACATCTGTCTGAAGAAGCGCATCTTCGGCGAGGCGATCGAGCATCTCTCCAAGGCGATTCGGCTCGACAACGACAAGAAGGCGACGCTCTACGCGCACTTCTATCTGGGGCTGGTCTACCTCCAGCGCGAGATGTACGAGGATGCCCAGACCTTCTTCCAGAAGACGCTCAAGCTCGGGCCGAACCTGATCGAGGCGTATTACGAGCTGGGGCGCGCCTACTGGTTCGGCGGCGACCAGGACCAGGCGAAGCGAGCCTGGGAACACGGCTTCAAGGCGAACAAGTTCAATCCCTGGGGGAAGAAGTGTCAGGACACGCTGGCCCTCGCCCTGCAGGGACAGGAGCCGCCGCGCACCTAGGCCTCGTCTGGTTGCTGCTGCAGAGCGGACCGCCGGTGGGCGTCACGGTGGGTCGCGTGACGGCGGTGGCGTGGCCGTCGCAACAGGCCCTCGCCACCGGGCTCGCCCAGGCCGCCGACGGAGCCGCGCCGTTTCCCGGCGTCGGGCCGTTGCCCGATCGTCCCATCCGCCTGATTCTCGCTCCTACCCGTGCGACATTCGACTCGCTCACGCGGGGACGTTTACCCGGCTGGAGCGAGGGCGCCGCCTTTCCCGATGCGGGTACGATCGTGTTGTTGGCCGACCGACCGTCCGTCCGCCTGCCCGTGGCCCTCCGCCACGAGCTCGCCCACCTGGCGCTGCGCGCGCGCGTGCGCCGGCCGCTGCCGCTCTGGTTCGAAGAGGGGTACGCCGCTGTGGCCGCCGGAGAGTGGGATCGCCTGGATGCCCTGAGATTGAATTGGCAAGTGGCACGCGGGGTCGAGCTCGATCTGGACCAGGTGGACCGGTCGCTCCGCAGCGACCAGCCGGACGCGGCCACCGCCTACGCGCTCGCCACCACCGCGGTCCTGCTGCTCGAGCGTTGGGGCGGCGGGCACGGCCTCGAGCCCCTCATCGATCACCTGACGCACGACCCGACGCTCGACGCGGCATTGCGTCACACCTACCATGTGACGGAGGGCGACTTCGAGGTCCGTTGGCAGCGCGACGTGTCGGCGCGTTACGGCTGGCTCGGCTGGGCCGGCGCCGTCGGGCTGTTCTGGGCGGCGTTGGGACTCGTGCTCATCTGGCTGGTCCAGTTGCGCCGGCGGCGCGACCGGGCGCGCAAGGCGCTGCTCGACGAGGGTTGGACACTGCCTCAGAACGACGAGCCAACTGCTTGACGACATTGAAATTGCGGCGTAAACTCCTGCCCTTATGTCCGACCAGGGTCTGGCACGCTCGCGCCTGCATTTCGGACCGAGAAACTGGCTGTTCCTGGCCGCAGCCCTCGCGGCGCTCGCGACCGGGTACTGGCTGTTGCACCAGGGCTCGACGACGGCCGCGCCGATTCTGCTCGTGCTGGGGTACTGCGTCTTCTTTCCGGTAGGCCTCGCCCTGTAGACCCGCCGTACGACGGGCGAATAGCTCAGCGGTTCAGAGCGCCTGCCTTACACGCAGGAAGTCGGGGGTTCGAATCCCTCTTCGCCCATTGGGGTATCAGACC
>Ga0209155_1001260_pt1 | contig 12022 bp, 10 predicted proteins | sample GraSoiAngelo_122_FD_185879 | JGI IMG/M metagenome (GOLD analysis project Ga0209155, IMG submission 185879) | Grasslands soil microbial communities from the Angelo Coastal Reserve, California, USA - 14_0927_02_20cm (SPAdes) (version 2) | ecosystem: Environmental > Terrestrial > Soil > Grasslands ...
TGGCGCTCCACATGCTCACTCCGGTTTCGAGCGACAGCCGCTCGAGTGTTTCGAGCGTCGTTTTACCGATTCCCCGCGCGGGCGTGTTGATCACGCGCAGCAGAGCGATCGAGTCGTCAGGGTTCTGCAGCAGCTTCAGATACGAGATCATGTCCTTGATCTCGGCGCGCTCGTAGAACGAGAAGCCGCCCACAACGTTGTATTTCAATCCATAGCGACGCAGCGCTTCTTCGAACAATCGCGATTGTGAGTTCGTGCGATACAAAATCGCCGCACGGCGAGGCTCATCCATCTCACTCGGCTCTTTCAAGAAGCGTGAGATGTAATCGGCAGCGAAGAGCGCTTCATTCTCCCCGTCAGGCGCTTCGTAGTAATAAATCGGAGTGCCGCCCTGCCGGTCCGTCCACAGCGTTTTTCCTTTGCGCTGCTTGTTCTTGCTCACCACTGCCGAAGCGCCTTCGAGGATGTTCTCCGTCGAGCGATAGTTCTGCTCCAGACGGATAATTTTCACTTCGGGAAAGTCGCGCTCGAACTCCAGGATGTTGCGAATGTCGGCGCCTCGCCACGAGTAGATTGATTGATCCTCATCACCGACGACGCAGACGTTGTGGTGCTCGCCCCCAAGCAGCTTCATCAGCTCGTATTGCGGACGATTCGTGTCCTGATATTCGTCGATCAGAATGTACTCGTAGCGCTGGTTGTATCGACGACGTACCTCACCGGAACTCTTGAGCAGCCGCACAGCCTCGAGCAGCAGATCGTCGAAGTCCATGGCATTCGCTTTCCGGAGCTCCTGCCGATAGACCTCGTAAACGTGCGCCACACGCTCGGTGTTCGGATCGGCAGATTTGAGATAGACCTCCTGCGGATCGAGCATGTGATTCTTCGCCCACGAAATCCGCCCGAGGACGCTGCGCGGAGTGAGTTGCTTGTCATCAATGCCGAGCCGTCGAATCGCCGCCTTCACCAGCGACAGCTGGTCGGCTTCATCGTAGATGGCAAAGCTTTTCGTCAGTCCCTGATCGCTGATGCGCAGCGCTTCGATGTCGCGCCGCAGCAGGCGCACACAAAACGAGTGAAATGTTGAGATTCGCGGCTGGGCGACAGAGAAGTGCCCGACCAGCCGGCTGACGCGCTCGCCCATCTCGGCTGCGGCTTTGTTGGTGAAAGTTACTGCCAGTATCGAGTCTGGCGCGACGCCGTGGTCCTGGATCAAATGAGCGATGCGATGCGTGATGACGCGAGTCTTGCCCGATCCTGCTCCAGCCAGGATCAGCACAGGCCCGTTCACAGTCTCAACGGCTACACGCTGCTGCGGATTGAGGGTACTGAGGTCCAACCTCTCAGTTTAAAAGAAGAGACGGGTAATCGGGGCCATCGGTTTGGTTGTCATTCCGAGCGACGCGAGGAATCCCTCTTGCCATGAGAATGCCTGGGTATCGGTAGGGTAGGGATTCCTCGCCGCAAAATCCGCGGCTCGGAATGACAATGGCTGAGAGCACCCGATCCTCAATGGCTCCCCTTCAGCTCCGTGTAGATGGTATCGATCCAGCGCTCGGTGCTAACGAAATCTCCTGAGTACTTGCTGTACGCGGCGAGGACGTTGGCCTTCTTGATTTCATCGGCGGACTTGCCCTGGCTTACCTGTGCTGCGACCAGGTTGAACGTGTCTTCCACCATCTTGGTGAATGCGCGCATGTCGTCAACTGTGGAAAGGTCACCATGTCCGGGGATTACCTTGACATCCTGGGGTACGAGGGTCACGACTTTCTTCAACGCCTCGATCATGCCTCGAACGCTGCCACCGCTGTTGAGATCGACAAAGGGAAAGCCATAGGTGACGAAATCATCGCCCATGTGCAGCACGTTTGATTGCGGGAAGAAGATCACGCTGTCTCCGTCGGTGTGTCCTTTTGGGAAATGGATCGCCTGGATATCCTCTCCGTTCAGGTGCACCGATACCTTGTCTTCAAACGTAATTACCGGCAACACCTTGGCTGGCTGCGGCGGGATCTCCGGTCCGGGTCCCTTTCGCCCGGCAGCGAGGCGCTTGCGCACATTATCCTGGGCAATAATTGGCGCTTGCTGCGAAAAGACCGGATTGCCGCCAGTGTGATCGCCATGCCAATGCGTGTTCAGCACGAACCGCAGCGGCTTGTCGGCGATGCCCTTAAGAGCTGCCTGGATTTTAGGAGCCAGTGGCGCATACTGGTCGTCGACGATCATGATGCCGTCGTCGCCTACCGAGACGCCAATATTTCCTCCAGCTCCCTGCAACATATAAACGCTGCCGGCAACTTTCTGGACCTTGATCTCAACTTTGCTGAAATCCTGCTGAGCAACTAAGACGCTCGAACTAAACAGCACAGCTACAGCGACGATGAATTTGCGCATGCTGCCTTCTCCTGAAATTGATCTAGGGAGTTGTATACGCCTGGGACGTGAACGGCAAGGGCACAATTTCACACCGATACTGAGAAGCCCCCAAACAGCCGGGTGCCGTTGTTGCGTTCATCCCGCCTTATCGCGCATATCCAAACTTTGAATCATTGCGGATGAATCATTCCCGGCAGGCTGACATCTAAAGCTCAGTTTCAACAGCTGCAAGCGATTGGACTGGAATTGCGATCAACGTTGGCCAGCGAGCTTTGACAGCAGTAAAAGAGGAGACTTATGGCCCAGGTGATTCCGTTTCATGTGCCCGATAACTTCAAGCCCAAATCAAAACGCCTCTGGCCGAGTGATGCGGGACGCGTGCTCCAGTTTCCGCGTCCCGAACCGAAAGACTTCGTCCAGCCCACATGGATTTTTCCCGAAGTCGACGCCGATCTTTCTCTGCGCGAAGGCTGACACGCATGGTCAGTCTGCTCTTCCTCTTTCAATGCCCTTGCTCTTAACCGGGGCATCACCTATCTGTTTTGCTAGAAGACACGCCTGGCTGGATCACCATCACTCCGCAATATTATGAACGGGTTAACCGCCATCGCCGCCCGTACAGCTTCCAAAGTATTCACTTCTCAATGATTTAGTCGCTTCCGCCGCGAACCAACAGAAGTACATGTCCCTTTGCTGGTCCCCGAAACAAAACATCATGCAGCAACTCGCAAGCCTTGTTGGACAATCTGAAATGAGACGGTGCTCTGATGGGCTTAGTCCGGCACAAAAGGATGGCTGCCGCGATCGCTTTGATGGCGATCGCGCATGCAGGCTACGCTCGTTCTGATGCGCCCAAAGAGAACGACCGCTCAAAATTACTCGGTGCGCGCGAGGGTACGGAACTGGCTAGGATGGCCCTCCAGTACCGTCCCGATGATGGCGTAAAGCCCGACTGCTCACATCTGGTCAACCAGATCTACCGCGAAGCCGGCCTCAACTTCCGCTTCGCCAGCTCCAGCGAGATTTATGCCGGAATCGATCCGTTCCAACGCGTTCGCCATCCCCAGCCCGGAGACCTGATCGTCTGGCGCGGTCATGTCGGAGTCGTGGTGAATCCGCGAGAGCACTCCTTTTATAGTTCCCTCCGCTCCGGTTTAAACACCGACTACTACGACGCGGACTACTGGACGCGCCGCGGCACGCCCCGCTTCTACCGTTATCGCGTGAGTGCGCAAGCGCCTGCCTCGCCCAGATTGCTGCGAACAGCGCATCGCCCTGACAGCGCCGATGATGAACAGAAGCTGGAGAGAACAGCCGCAGCCCCGCGAGAAATTATTGTCCCGGATCGGGACTCGTCCGCCACGGGCTCTCGATTTTTGATTGCTGAAGCGGATTTGCCGGGAAAACCCACAGCCGAAGACCTCCGTAGCGCACTGCTTCAGCACATCGACGACGCCGGTTCCGCGCTCGAATCGAGTCAAGCCTTGGACGCAAACAGCTCGGTTCTCGTAGTCGATGATGTACAAGTCGAGAAATTGAAGCTCAGGAAAGACCAGGGATCACTGGAGATCCGCCTGGATTGCTCCGTGGCTGTCGTTGATGGCCAGGTCACCGCAAATCCACTCTCCCAAAAAAGGAAATTGAATCTGCAGCACGCGGAAGCCGGGTGGATGGTCGAGGATAAAGATGCCCCACTCTACGTGCCGCGTCAGATTGCTCTGCGGGTCTTCGCCACGCAGTTGGCAATGGCCACTCGCCAGGACCGCGACCAGGACATCGCCAGGCTCCTCAGAATTTTGAATGCCCTCGCGCCGGAAAAATAAGACGCCAAAACTGATCAATTGAGCTCGAGGACCACAATGAAACTTTCATCCTTCGCTCCGCAGCCAAACTGCGTTCCGAAACGGCCATTCAGCCGCGGTAGCCGGGATCTGCTGTTCTAATGATCATCGCGCTGGCCATTTCCAGGTCGGAACAGTGCGTTGGCTGTTGCTCGCGATTACCGTTTCGCCAAAGTTCTTATCCAGCTTGATCGAGTGACAACCGGGTTGTTCCTCGAGCGACGAGATCAGCCGCGGTGAGTGGGTTACAACCACCACCTGCGTCCGCGCTGCGGCTTTTGCAATCAGGCGTGCCAGAGCGCCGAGTAAGTCTGGATGCAGGCTGGTCTCGGGTTCGTTCAGCACCATGAGCGTCGGTGGACGCGGCGTGAGTAGGGCGGCGATCCATAGCAGATAGCGAAGCGTGCCGTCGGAGAGTTCGGCTGCGGAAAGCGGGCGCAAAAGCCCATGCTGCGACATTTGCAGCGCGAACCTGCCGCTTTCTTCCGGCATGACAGAAATCTTGCTGCCGGAAAATGCGTCAGCGATGGCCGTGTCCAGCAGTTCGCCATCGCCCAGCTCGACGATGGTCTGCATTGCAGCGGCGACATCGGATCCATCGTCTCCCAAAATGGGAGTCCACGTGCCGATCTGCGGCGAACGCACTGGGCTCTGGGCATCTGTGCGGAAATGATCGTAAAAGCGCCAGGCGCGAATCGATTCTCGCAGCGCAAGCATCTCGGGCGCGCTGCGCGGATCCGAGAGGTAGGTCATCATGCTGTCAAATGTAGAAAGGTTTTGCGTAACGATGTGCCAGCCGCCATCTTCAGTACGAACCTTAAGGATGGGCCCATCGCGATCAATGAGCAGCGCGCTGGGACGAAGTTGGACCCCGTGCCAGATGCACTCGCGCTTGATGTGCGGATCGCGCTTAAATGCGGAGGGATCGTCCTTGGTTTGTTTAGGCAAGCCCATGTCGATGGCATAGTTGTAGTCGTCCCCGGCGAACCCAAGGCGCAGATAGATCGGCTGCTTGCGCCGCGTTCCCTCAACGGGAAACTCACCCAGACGCACGGAGCGGGCAATCGTCTCCGGACCTGCCCAGAGCGTCGACTGCAGTCCGCCTTCGCGGGCGATAGAGGAAACAACGCGTCCCTGTGCCACATCCGCCAGCAGCCGCAGGGCGCGATAGAGATTTGATTTCCCTGTGCCATTCGCTCCGGTGATCACATTCAGACGTTCGAATGGAAGGACGACCTGCCGCAGAGAACGGTAGTTGGAGATCGCCAGCGTGTTCAGCATGAGCCTCTGAAAGGTACCAGCAAAAACCTGACAGCGGCTAGAGAGCTCGCTCGCTTGATCGACATCTTGCCGACTCGTTCTAAGTCATCCTCAATTATGAAGGCGCCGGGCGGCCGACCCTTTTCTCTCTTTGGGTCCTGAGCATTTTCCAAACTGTGCGTGCCGCACTCTGCGCGGGTTTTCGCAGGGTGCGCTTCCACCAGCGGCTATAATGCTGCGCCGTGCTGATTCGAAATGAGAAAGTGTGCGCCTCCGGTCCAGTAGGCAAGTGGGCTTGAAACGTTTCTTTGTCTTCGCTGCCGCTTTGCTGGTTGGCTGCTGCGTTGCCGGACTTGTGCTACACCTCCCGAAATTCCGCAAAGCGCCTCCGCAGCACGAGTCCGCGACGCCTGCTTTTCCAAGCTGATCATTGGCAGCACGCCCACAGCAGACCGCCAGCCAATGGTTTTCACCCAGCTTTCAAATACAATTCCCATATGGCTTTCCCTGTGACACGTCTGCGTCGGCTCCGTCGGAACGAGGCTCTGCGTTCGATGGTGCGGGAAACGCGGCTTACTCCCGAGTCGCTGGTTTATCCACTTTTTGTTTGCCCGGGCGAGGGTGTCCGAAAAGCGATTCGTTCGATGCCCCGCATCTTCAATCTTTCCATCGACCAGGCGATAAAGGAAGCTCAGGAAACTCACGCGTTGGGAATTCCAGCCATCATCCTCTTCGGACTCCCAGAAACGAAAGACGAGCAAGCAACTGGAGCCTGGGCAGATGATGGCATTGTGCAGCGGGCAACCCGCGCCATAAAGCGCGCGGTTCCCGATTTGATAGTGCTTGGGGACGTATGTCTCTGTGAATACATGTCCCACGGACACTGCGGGATTGTGAGAAAAACAGCGGCAACCAGGGCTGGCGATCTCGGCGCGGCGGCGGCCGCTACGGCGCCTTCGGTTGAGTTCGAGATTGAGAATGATTGCACACTGGAAATTCTGGCGCGAACAGCGGTTTCATTGGCAAGAGCAGGCGTGGACATCGTTGCCCCTTCGGACATGATGGACGGCAGAGTTGCCGCCATCCGGACAGCTCTGGACGGAGCAGGTCTCCAGAACACTCCAATCCTTTCTTACGCAGCCAAATTCGCTTCCGGCTTCTACGGTCCATTCCGGGAGGCGGCAGATTCTGCTCCGCAGTTTGGCGACAGACGCTCTTATCAGATGGATGGTGCGAATCTCCGCGAAGCGATGCGCGAGATCCAAACCGATGTGGACGAAGGCGCGGATATGCTGATGGTGAAACCGGCGATGCCATACTTGGACGTGCTTGCCGCAGCGCGAGAGCGCTTCGACGTTCCCATTTGGGCATACCAGGTGTCCGGTGAATACGCCATGATCCAGGCGGCTGCCCAGAATGGCTGGCTCGATCTGCAGCGCGTGATGCTGGAATCTTTACTCTCGATCCGCCGAGCGGGGGCAGGAACCATCCTTACGTACTTCGCAAAAGATGCAGCAAAATTGATTGCTTGATTTCGCCGATCAGCGTTGCCGAGCGAAGCATCCGCATTGGGAGTTGCTGGCCTGCTGACGGTCCGTGCACTGTGTGAAGTAGAGGAAAGTATTTACTTATCTAGCAACACCATTCAGAGTGGCCCCATCTTATCGAGCGAGGACTTTAAAGAGGGAGGGCCGAAATATGCTTTGGACAATCTTTGCCATCTTGCTGATTCTCTGGCTTCTAGGATTCAGCTTCCATGTGGCCGGCAGTTTGATCCACTTGCTGTTGGTGGCGGCCGTGATCGTGTTGATCGTCAACCTGATCACTGGACGGCGAACGGTGGTCTAGCTGGGATCGCAAGATCAGGATGGCCGCTCACATCGTGGGCGGCCCTTCCTTTGTAACCTCAACGACTCAACAAGTTCCTTCGTTCCAACTATCCAATCTGCCGCTCGTTTCGAGCCCCAGCGGTCACGCTTGCGACCAAATCCTGCTTGTTACAATCTAATGTTTGTCTTCTAACCGAATTCCCAAGAAGTAAACGGAGTCCCAATTGCCAGAGACTATCTACGACGCAGCCATCATTGGCTCCGGTCCGGGCGGCTATACGGCCGCGATTCGCGGCGGAGAGTATGGACTGAAAGTCGCACTGATCGAAAAAGATCCGAAGCTCGGCGGCACATGCCTGCACGTAGGCTGTATCCCGACCAAGAGCCTGCTGTTCGACGCCGAGATCTACGACCACTTCAAGGCGGCGAAGGAGCACGGTATCGAGAATGTCGACGGCATGAAAGTGAATTGGGGTACCGTTCAGGATCGCAAGAATAAGATCGTCACCAAGCACGCGAAAGGACTCGAGTTCCTGATGCGCAAGAACAAGGTCACGGTCGTTCCCGGTTACGGCAGGTTGACTGGTCCAGTAAAGAATGGCGTGCTCGAAGTAGAAGTGACCGGAGACGATGGCAAAAAGAGCATGCTGCACACGAGGAACGTGATCCTCGCCAGTGGATCGCAGGCTAGAATGCTTCCCGGTTTGAAACCTGATCCCACGATTCTTACGAACATCGAGATTCTCTCGCTCGGCACAATTCCGAAATCGCTCATCGTAATCGGATCGGGCGCCGTAGGCGTCGAGTTCGCTTCAATCTACAAGTCCTACGGAGCGGAGGTGACAATCCTCGAGGCGCTTCCACGGCTTGTGCCTGTCGAGGATGAGGACATAAGCAAGGAATTGTTGCGCGTCTACAAGAAACGCGGCATCAATTGCCATCTTGGAGCGAAGGTCGAGAAGGTTGAAAAGACTAAAGACGGAGCTGTGGTGACCTTCACCGGCAGTGATGGCAAACAGCAGAAGCTCGAGGCCGAGAAGGTGCTGATCGCCATTGGGCGCGCCCCGCAGACTGATGATGTTGGCCTGGAAAAGAGCAAAATCAAAGCCGACCGAGGCTTCATTCCCACAAACGAATGGATGCAGACAACGGAGCCGTGCATTTATGCGATCGGCGACATCGTTTTGGGAATGCCTCAGCTGGCCCACGTGGCTGCGATGCAAGGCATGGTTGCCGTGGCGAAGATCGCAGGTAAATACGCTCGTCCAGTGAAGCGCAATCTAATACCCGGAGCAACTTACTGCGAACCGCAGATCGGCAGCGTAGGCCTAACCGAAGCCCAGGCGCGAGAGAAGGGCTACAAGGTAAAAATCGGGAAGTTTCCATTTACTGCGAACTCGAAGGCGAGCATCATCAGCAGCCACGACGGTTTCATCAAAGTTGTCTCAGAAGAACAGTACGGCGAAATCTTGGGTGTACACATCATTGGTCCACAGGCCACGGAACTGATCTCTGAGGCTGTGACTGCTATGCAGCTCGAGGCCACGGTAGAAGAGATGATGTTCACTGTTCATGCGCATCCAACTCTATACGAGGCGCTGCTTGATGGGTTTAGCAGCGTCGAAGGCAAGGCGATCAATATTTAAAGATGAAGCTCCACGGGGTTCTGCAGAGTAGGACGAATAGTATTTGGAGCGCAGTAAGAAAGTCATAAGGAGTTCAAGCATCGAAGCAAATGGGGTCTTATACTTTGCGCGAAAGCCAAATGATGACCCCGCTCTAGGTACGGTGAACAGCATTCTGAAACAGGCGGGACTGAAGCAATGAAACATTTGGTAGTAGTCGAGCCGAAGGAAGACGGGCTCTTCAGCGTATTCTCCGGACCTGCAGGGCTGCTGCGTCTCCACCAGCCGCACGCGTGAGGAGGTTTAGCGCAATATGGAAGAAGCAATCGAATTTAATGTCGAAGGATTGCACTGGAGAGGCCTCGGGATTCCCAGCCAAAAAAAGCTACTCAACTTACCTGGAAGCGCAGGAAGCTTAACGCGGAATAGGAACATTTGAGTGGCTTCAACTCTTCGCAAATGATCTCCATACTCTACCTCGGCAGAATCGACTATGGCACCGCGCTGAGCCTGCAGCAAACGCTAGTCGAGCTCCGCAAGGAGCAAAGCATTCCTGACGTGCTGCTTCTTCTGGAACATTTTCCGGTCATCACTCTCGGTCGCAATGCCAGCCACAAAAACCTGCTGGTTTCTCGAGATATTCTGCAAAACAAGTCTGTTGAGGTTTTTGAAAGCAATCGCGGCGGTGACATTACTTTTCACGGCCCGGGGCAGCTTGTGGGTTACCCAATAGTTGATTTGCGAGGTTTCTCTCCTCGGCTGGGAGCGGTTGAGTTTGTCAGACGCCTCGAAGAAGCTTTGATTCGAACCTGCGGTGATCTTGGAATCCCTGCTGAGCGCATCTGTGGGCTGACTGGGGTTTGGACGCAAGCCTCAAATTCTCAGAGTTGCTTTGCCAATAATTGGCCCATCAAGCCTACAGCAATCGAATCGCTAGCTTGCGAAAAGGCGATTGAACAAAAGAAGATCGCAGCTATTGGCGTTCACATCTCGCGCGGTGTTACCAGCCACGGTTTTGCTCTTAACATCACAACAGATCTGGACTATTTCAAGCTGATAGTTCCTTGCGGAATCAGTGATCGACCGGTGACGTCCATGGCGCAAGAGCTTGCAGGTAAGGGTACGGTGCCGAGCATAGAGGCCGTTGCAAATGCCGTCTCACTAAACTTTGGGAGAGTTTTCGCACGGCAAATGCGCTCGCTTGAATCGCTTGAGGCATTATTGAGCACTGAAGCGATGGAGGATCGTCCCGCTGACGATGCTCAATCCACTACAATAGGTGTTCCCCTGCAGGTTCCCAAGAACCTTCGGGAAGTGCGTCGCGAGCAGAAGGCCCCTCAACTCGGCAGCAAAGACGAAGTCTCTCTCGCCTGATTCGTCTGCGATTGGCTTTGGGGGAATCTCTCGCCGTCGCAAACCGCCCTGCGATGAAGAAGAGCGAGAGCAAGCCTCAAACCAAGACGCCGATTAAGAGCCCTCGCAACACCTCTCGCTCTGAACTTCAAAGTGCCAATGGTTCACGCCGCAATAGCGCATCCAGCAACCAATACACAATTTCTCGTAATCCGAATGGCATTCCTGACTACCGCCTCGAGGTGCTCGAGTGTCGCACGGTAGAAGAATGTGTAGACGGCCAATTTCGCTATGCCATCGAAGGCGATCTGACGGCAGAGCCTCCCCCACTGCGCGAATCCAAGTACCTAAACAAGCAGCAAAGCATCGAGATTTATCGCTACATGCTGCTCAACCGCAAGATGGAGCAGACGCTCGAAAATCTCTTCAAACAACAAAAAGTTGTCGGCGGCGTGTATCTCGGGCTCGGACAGGAAGGCTGCTCCTGCGCCTCTGCTTACGCGCTGCGCGAGGGTGATTGGATCGGACCACTGATCCGCAATCAGGGGGCGCTGCTGGTTCGAGGATTCAAACCGCGCGACTTGATGATGCAATACATGGCCAAGTCTGGCGCCCCTACCGGAGGGCGGGATGCCGGCTCGCATTTTGGGGACAAGCACCAGCGCCATATAGCTGCGCCAATTTCAATGTTAGGGGATCTCATTCCCGTTTTGGCAGGCGTTGCGTTGGGTGCGCGACTTCAAGGCAAGAACATCGCGTGTCTCACATGGGTCGGCGATGGTGGGCAATCCACTGGTCCAACTTACGAAGGCTTCAATTTCGCCGCCGTGCAAAAGCTCGGAGTGATACTGATCATAGAGAACAATCTGTGGGCCTATTCCACTCCTGTCGACCGCCAGGTAGCGTGCACGGACCTTGCAGATCGCGCGATTGGGTACGGCGTGCCGGGGTTCATCGTCGACGGCACCGACCCTAATCAGGTGTATGACGTGACTTACGAGGCGGCGCAAAGAGCTTATGGCGGCGAAGGCGCCACCCTCATCGAGGCCAAGATGATGCGCATGCGTGGACACGCCATGCACGATGCCGCAGCGTATGTCCCTCCTGCCTATTTCGAGTACTGGAAAAAGCGCGATCCAATTGCACGCATGGAGAAGTATCTGCTAGAGAAGCACTGGCTCACTCCGAAGGAGAATGGCGATCTAGTCGCTTTCGCACAAAAGCAGATTGAGGAAGATCGGGACTTCGCCGATGCCTCGCCCTATCCCGACGGATCAACAGCAGGCGAGCGCGTTTTTTGTGATAACTCGGTTGAGATCCCGCTGCTGTATGGCACGCCCAAAGTGAAACAAGTAAAAAAGAAGAAACTAGGAGCGGCCAGCGACGTGGCGCATTTCCGATAATGGCACCTGTCACTTACCTCGAAGCAATCCGCGAAGGCATTTGGGAAGAGATGGAACGCGATCCGGCTGTCTTCTGCATCGGAGAAGATATCGGTGTGTATGGCGGCGCCTTCAAGGTTACCGAAGGATTTATTCATCACTTCGGTAGCGAGCGCGTGATTGACACGCCCATCGCCGAAGCTGCCATTGTAGGCGCCGCCTTCGGAGCTTCGCTCACTGGCATGCGTCCAGTTGCCGAGTTCCAGTTCATGGACTTCATTAGCTGCGCACACAACCAGATCATCAACATGGTTGCGAAGGCTAATTATCGCTGGGATGCGCCTGCACCTGTGGTG
>Ga0209155_1001261_pt1 | contig 12021 bp, 14 predicted proteins | sample GraSoiAngelo_122_FD_185879 | JGI IMG/M metagenome (GOLD analysis project Ga0209155, IMG submission 185879) | Grasslands soil microbial communities from the Angelo Coastal Reserve, California, USA - 14_0927_02_20cm (SPAdes) (version 2) | ecosystem: Environmental > Terrestrial > Soil > Grasslands ...
ATCGAACCCACCGAGGACGCCTCTCAGCGCCCGCCACCGGTTTTGAAGACCGGGCCAGTCACCAGATCCGGAAGCGCTACCGCGGCGGAATCTAGCAGGATTCCTCTGGATGCCGAGCGGAAACTGGGCGCGCGTAGCGGCAGCGTAACGGCGGCGCTGGAGCTCAGGCCCGGCGACCCCTGAGCGGCAGCATTTGCCCGGGCTTGAGCTGCACGTCCGCCAGCCCGCGCTTCGGGTCGCTGAATTGTCCCTTTACCAGTGGCCGTAGCGCAGCGTCACCCCGGTCGTGGAGTGCCCGAGGATTACGCGGAGCTTCTCGAGCGAGCCGCCATTCGACTCAGCCGCGCGAGCTTGGCCACGCCTTTGAGGACGAGGAGGTCGCGCGCAAGTACCGGTACCGTCAGCCGTACTCATCCGAGGTGTTCGAGATCCTGAGAGGACTGCTCGTCGAGCCCGGCACCGTGCTCGACGCGGGCAGCGGGACCGGGGCGCTCACGATCGGACTCGCGCAGTTCGCCAAGCGCGTCGACGCGATCGATCCGTCGGCAGCCATGCTGCGCGAAGCGCGCCGGATGCCCGGTAGCGACAACGAGCGGATCCGCTGGATCCAGGGGACGGCCGAAAACGCTCCGCTGCACCCGCCCTATGGTCTCGTCACGACGGGCGCGAGCCTCCACTGGATGGACCCTGACATCGTCATGCCGCGGTTCGGCGAGGCGCTCGCGCCAGGGGCCCGCGTAGCCATCGTCGACACGGACAGCATCTACGGCGAGCAGAAGTGGCGAGGCGAATTCCTGACGCTGATACGCGCGTTCTCGGCGATCGCGCATCACATCACGACCCCCGACTTCGTCAAGGTGCTCGAGGCCTCGGGGCGCTTTGCGCTGGAGGGACAGCGCAGCACAGCGCCCGTCGCCGTCGAGCAGTCGGTGGACGACTACATGGCCATGCTCGCGAGCACGAGCTCGCTCTCGCGGACGACGCTCGGTCCCCGTGCCGACGAGTTCGACCGCCAGGCGCGGGCGATATTTGCGCGCCATGGAATGACCGGCGTCCGCGCCGAGGTTGTATCGGGCGTGACGTGGGGCCGACCCCGGTGAGCTCTCGAGGGCTCGGCGTTGGTCTCCTCGGTCTCGGCACCGTCGGATCGGCGGTTGCGCGCGCGTTCGCAGATCGCTCGCGCCGGATCGATGCAGCCGCGGGACGTCCCGTGCGCCTCGTCGCGGCGGCGGTGCGCGATCCGCAGAAAGAGCGGGATGCCGGCGACGTTCCGGTCACGGCCGATCCGCACGCGATCCTCGACGATCCGGAGATCGCCATCGTTATCGAGGTCATCGGCGGGACCGACCCGGCGCGCGAGCTCGAGCTCGGCGCGTTCGAGAGCCGAAAGCACGTGGTGACCGCGAACAAGGAGCTCGTGGCGAAAGAGTGGAAAGCCCTTCACGAGGGCGCACGACTCGCGAAGCGCGAGCTTCGCTTCGAGGCCGCGGTCGCCGCCGCCGTCCCGGTGATCGCGGGCATGCGCGGACTCGGCGCGGTGCGCCCGCGCGTCCTGCGCGGCCTGCTCAACGGGACGACCACGTACATCTGCTCGCGGATGGAGACGGGGAAGTCCTTCGACGAGGCGCTCGCCGAGGCGATGGCCGCGGGGTACGCCGAGGCCGACCCGACGAACGACGTCGACGGGCACGATGCCGCCTATAAGCTGTCGATACTTGTCTCGCTCCTCGAAGGCCGCCACTTCCACCCCGACAACGTCCGGCGCACGAGCCTGCGCGGCATCGCGGCCTCTGACGTGAGCGGCGCGGCCGCGCGCGGCGCGCGGGTCCGTTACCTCGCGGTGGCCGACTTCGGCGACAAGGCGACAAAAGCCCGCGTCGGGCCCGAGGAGCTGCCTGCGGATTCACTCGAGGGACAGGCCACCGGGCCCACCAACGTGATCACGCTCGAGAGCGACCTCGTTCCACGTTTGGTGTGGAGCGGCCCCGGCGCGGGCGGCGACGCCACCGCGTCCGCGATACTCGGGGACGTGATCCAGATCGCGCAACGAAGCGCATGACGAGGACTGTCCTGAAGTTCGGCGGCACGTCGGTGGCGTCGCCTGCGGCGTTGCAGCGGGTCGCCGAGATCGTGAAGAACACGAGGGGGCACCGCATCGTCGTGGTCTCGGCGACCGCGGGCACGACCGACGCGCTCATCGGCGCCGCTCGTGCCGCGGAGGGCGGGGATGCGCAAACCGCCCAGGACACGATCCTCCGACTCTCGGACGAGCATCGGAACCTCATCGCCGATGCGCTCGGCTTCGAATCGGCGGACGTCCTCAAGGAGATCGCGGACCTCACCGAACGCACCACAGCGCTCCTGCAGAGCGTCGCGATCCTGCGCGAGTGCACCGCGCGTACGCTCGACGCGATCGTGTCCTACGGGGAACGGATCTCCGCCCCGATCGTCGCCGCGGTCCTGAACCACACCGGCACTAAGGCCGAGGCACTCTCCGCCGAGGGTCTCCTCATCACCGACGATGCCTTCGGACATGCGAATCCCATCGTCGACGAGACGAGGGCGCGTGCGTCGAAGGAGCTCGACTCCCGACTCGGCTACGGGGTCGTACCCGTGGTCACCGGCTTCATCGGTTCCACGACCGACGGCGTGACGACGACGCTCGGGCGCGGCGGATCGGACTATTCGGCGGCCGTGCTCGCCGCAGCCACGAAGGCCGACGACCTTCGCATCTACACCGACGTGAGCGGAGTGATGAGCGCCGACCCGCGTGTCGTGAAAGGCGCAAAGCCACTCGAGTCCATGTCCTACGCCGAAGCCGCGGAGCTGAGTTACTTCGGCGCCAAGGTCATCCACCCGCGCACCGTCCTCCCGGCGGTCGAGGCCGGGATCCCCGTCCGTATCCTCAACACGTTCGCGCCGTCCGACCGCGGGACGACGATCACCAGCAACACCGACAAGGACGGGAGCGTGGTGAAGGCGACCACGTCGCTCGGCGGCCTCGGCATGATCACGGTGCAGGGCGCGGGCATGAGCGGCGTCCCAGGATTCGCGGCGCGCGTGTTCGACACCGCGGCGGCGGAGCGCGTGTCGGTGATGATGATCAGCCAGTCATCGAGCGAGAACTCGATCTGCCTCGTCGTACCGGACGATGCGACCGACCGTTTGAAAAGCGCGCTCGAGCGAATGTTCAACGCCGAGCTGCAGCGCCACGACGTCGAGAAGATCGCGGTCGAGCGTCCGGTGGCGATCGTCGCCGCAGTGGGGGAGGGGATGCGCGGCACGCCTGGCGTGGCGGCGCGCGTCTTCACCGCGCTCGGAAAGGCGAGCATCAACGTCGTCGCGATCGCTCAGGGATCGAGCGAGCTGAACATCTCCCTCGTGGTGATGGAAAAGGACCGCGAAAAGGCTGTCCGCCTCATCCACGAAGAGTTCCACCGCTGAGGACGCTCAACCACTTCAGCTTCCTGCTCCTCGTTCTCGCGGTCACGATCCCGACGGTGGCGAGTGTCGCGATCGTCCTGGCCCCAACCGGCGATCTCGCGGTGCCGGCGCTCGGAGCGACCATCGCGATCGATCTCGTCGTGTTCGGCGCGATCTGGCTCTCGATGCGCCCGGGCGCCGCCGACATCACCTCTCCGGAGCAGCTCGCGCGCTTGGTCCAGGGCGGCAAGCCCGTGGTCGTCGAGATGTACTCGAACTTCTGCCTCATCTGCATGGCCAACCGGCAGACCATCAAGATCGCCGCGACAACCCTCAGCGGGCAGTGCCGATTCGTCCGGGTAGAGCTTCCGACCGCGACAGGCGCCGTGATCGGCGACGTGTACAAGTGCCGTTACACCCCGAGCTATCTGGTCTTCGACGAGCACGGCGACCTCGTTCGCACGATCATCCCCGACAACGTCACGCCGATCGCCAACGGGTATCGCGTGCTCGACGAGACCGGCGCCGTCGTGAGCCGCGTCCCGCGCGTGACCCCCGAGCTACTGATCGACCTCGTTCGCTTCACAGGTTGACGCTCGGCGTCCTGCCCTCTGCCACACTCGACCGTATGCGCGATCCAGGCGCGCCCGTCGAGCTGTACCGGTTGCTCGAGGCCGCCGGCGAGCCGGAGCTGATCGACCGTGAGATCCCCGGCAACGCCGAGATTCTCGAGCTCGGCTGCGGCTCCGGCCGCATCACTCATCCGCTCGTTGCTCTCGGCCGCCGAGTCGTCGCCGTCGACTTCAATCAGGAGATGCTCGACCTCATTGAGGGCGCCGAAACGGTCCTGTCGCGCATCGAGGATCTGGATCTCGGGCGCACATTCGGTGGCGTGCTGCTCATGAGCACGCTCATCAACGCGCCCGAGGATGCCCGGCTGGCTTTGCTCCGCTCCGTTCGACGCCACCTCGCGCCGAACGGCGTCGCCTTGATCGAGCGGTATGACCCGGAGATCGGGAACGATCCGACACCGACCGAACGGCATCTCGGCGCGGTCACGATCCGTGTGTCGGAGATCTCCCGGGATGCTGATCGCATCTACCAAACGATCGACTACGACGGCGGGACACACGGTCACTGGCAAATTCGGATCGATGGCCGGCACGTCGTGAACGACGACGAGATGCTTGCGTCGCTTGCAGAGGCGGGGCTCCGCCTCATGCGCTGGATTGACCCGCAGCGCCGCTGGCTTGCCGCGGCGCTCCTCTGATACGTCAAACTTGACGGCAATGCGCAAACGCAAGGTCGCCGTCCTCGGCGCCACCGGAACGGTGGGGCAGCGTTTCATCGGGCTCCTGCAGGGCCATCCCTGGTTCGAAATCAGCGCGCTCACGACGAGCGAGGCGAAGGCCGGCAAGCGCTACGGCGACGTCACGCCGTGGCATTGGTCCGGCGAGATGCCGGCAAGCGTGGCCGAAATGACGCTCCAGGCGACCGCCGCCGACGTCGACGCCGAAATCTGCTTCTCCGCGCTGCCCGCCGACGCGGCCGAGCAGTGGGAAACTGCGCTCGCGAAGACGGGGCACCACGTTTTCTCGAACGTGAAGACCCATCGCATGGACGAGGACGTTCCGCTCCTGATCGCGGAGGTCAACGCCGAGCACATGCACGCCCTCGACGTACAGCGCCGCAAGCGCGGATGGTCCGGCTCGATCGTGACGAATGGAAACTGCTCGGCGATCGGCTTCGCATTGGCAGCCGCGCCGCTCCACAAGATCTTCGGGATCGAGCGCGCGGTGGTCACAACGATGCAGGCCCTCTCCGGCGCAGGCTATCCGGGCGTGGCCTCACTCGATGCGCTGGACAACGTAGTCCCGTTCATCGCCGAGGAAGAAGAGAAGATGCAGCAGGAGACGAAGAAGTTCCTTGGCACCTGGAATGGGAAACGCTTCGTCGACGCCGACTTCGCATTCTCCGCGCACTGCAACCGCGTTTCGGTCCGCGACGGCCATACCGAAACGGTGAGCGTGACGCTGCGCGGTTCGCCTTCGCCGAACGCCGTGAAGAACGCGATGCGCGATTTCCGCGGGCGACCGCAGGAGCTAAAGCTTCCGACGGCTCCGGAGCGGCCGATCCACGTGCGCGATGACCGCGACCGGCCACAGCCGATCCTTGACCGCGACACCGAGCGAGGCATGGCCGCCGTGGTCGGCCGCGTGCGCGAGGACCCGGCGATGGGCATCAAGTACGTCGTGTTGACACACAACACGATCCGCGGCGCGGCCGGCGCCTCGGTCCTCAACGCGGAGCTCCTCGCCGCAGAGGGATGTCTCGGGAGTTGAGCGCCGCCGCGGAGACCTTCGTGGCGCGGCTCGATCGCGTGCCGCTCAACCGCTTCCACTGGCGTTTGCTCGCTGTTTCGGGGTTGGGCTGGATGTTCGACGCGATGGACGTCCTAATGTTGAGCTTCCTCCTGGCACCGATCGCGTCTGAGTTCAAGCTCGATCCCGGCCAGCGCGGGCTCGTCGGAAGCGCGACGTTCGTTGGCATGTTCATTGGCGCCGCCGTCGCGGGCCGTCTTGCCGACCGCTACGGCCGACGCGGCGTGTTCACAACGACGTTGGTCGTTTTCTCGGCTGGCGCTGCGCTGTCGGCGCTGGCGCCGACGTACGAGACTTTGCTCGCCGCGCGGGTGATCGCCGGGCTCGGGCTCGGCGGCGAGCTTCCCGTCGCCGCGACGCTGGTCTCCGAGCTTTCGCCGCGTTCCCAGCGTGGCCGGATGATCGTGCTGCTCGAATCGTTCTGGGCCTGGGGCACGATCCTCGCCGGGCTTGTCGCGATCACGGTCCTCCCCGTATACGGATGGCGCGGGGCGTTCGCGATCGGTGCGCTACCGGCCCTGTATGTCGCGTATCTCCGCCGCGCGCTTCCGGAGTCTCCCCGCTTTCTGGCGGAGCGCGGCCGCGCACCCGAGGCCGATGCGGTAGTGCGCCGCATCGAGCGCGCCGGTGGGGGAGCACTACTGACCCTCGCGCCCGTCATCGCGCCGATCCGCGCCGGGAAGACACGCGTCCGCGAACTTCTAAGCGCGCGCTACATCCGCCGGACGGCGATGCTCTGGATCTTGTGGTTCGGCGTCGTTCTCACCTACTACGGAATGTTTCTGTGGATTCCCTCGCTACTTGTAGCGCGCGGGTTTGACGATGTCAGGCCGGGTCAGGCGAACATGCTGTTCTTCCTGTCCACGCTCGCGCAGGTTCCGGGGTACTTCAGCGCAGCATGGCTCGTGGAGCGCTGGGGCCGCAAGCCCACGCTCGTCGTCTACCTTGTCGCCACCGCGATCAGTGCGTACATGTTCGGCAGCCTTGGAGCCGGCAGCGACGCGACCAACGCAGGGCTCGTCCTGCTCTGGCTTTCGCTGCTGTCGTTCTTCAATCTCGGTGCATGGGGGGTCGTTTACTCGTACACCCCCGAGCTCTACGCGACGTCGGTGCGCGCGACCGGCTCAGGTGTCGCCGCGGCGGTGGGCCGCGTCGGCGGGATCATCGGGCCGTACCTCACGCCGGTCCTCATTCCCGCGATCGCGGTCAACGGGACATTCGCGCTGTTCATGGCCCTCCTTCTGATCACCGCCGGCGCGGTCGCCGCGCTGGGTGAGGAGACCCGCGGACGTTCGCTCGAGGAGATCGCGCCGGAGGCCGAGGCCGCCTGATCCAGGACTAGCCGGTGGCCGTCTCCGCGGATGTCCGCTCCGAGCTCATATGCGCATTGGCGCAGTTGGCGCAGCAGAAGATCTTGTTGTCGCGCTTGGCGACCGTGGACCATTCAGTGATGAGCACGCCGCAGTGAGCACATTCTTCGTTCGCCATTTGCTCGCACCTCCACCAGCAAAAGGCTGCAGCACGGATGCCACGACGGCCGCTCGAGCCGCCGAGCGCTGAGTAGCCGCAGGAGCGACTCCGCTAAGTCTTATGTCCGGCCACAACTCGGACGATTCCGACATGGCGGGCAACGATCATCTCGGCCGTGCGCCGTCTTATCCCGCTCATCGCTTCGCTCGTGCTCCTGGCTCCCTCGTGCCCGCGCGATTACGGTCCGCCCGACTACGACCCCGACGCGACGCGGTCCTTTGTGCCCGGCTCGAGCGGCGACGACCTCGTCTACGTCGCCGCCGGATCGGCGAAGGGCGACAGCGACTACGTCATGGCGATGCCAAGCGGAGAAACGCTGGCCCGGATCGATGGACCGGATCGCCGGGGATGGGCGTTCGCGTCTTCGAGGGTCGCGTACTACCCGATGTTGAGCGCCTCGGCCAACTCGAGCAATACGATCCATCGAATCGACCTGCGCACAGGCGCGCGAGCCCGTCTTGTCGCGGACCAGCGTCTCGGCCTACCTCTCTTCGACGAAGCCGGCCGCTTCGATCAAGGCAGTCCCGGATTCACCGCGCTCGCGCTCACCGCGGCCGATACCCGACTGGTCGTCGCGCGGGTCCTGAGTGCGGGCCCGCGCGTATGGATCGGCCGATACGACACATCCAGCGGCACGCTTGAGACCGAGCGTTCGTGGCCGATCAGCGCGATCGCGGCGAATGTGCGGCTCGCCGCTCGGGGAGATCTCTTGGTCGTCGTCACTTCGACCCGGACCGACGGCGGCAAGATCGAGGATGAGATGCGGCTCCTCGACCCGTCCCTGCGCGAGCTGGTCGCGCTCTCCGCGAGCGACCTTCCGCCGGACGAGCGCTGCTCGGCGGGACTGCAGTCGCTCGACGGCCCGCGCTGGGTAACCGTCTGTGCCAACCCGGTCGGGCGTCACGCCTCAGTCCTTGTCCTTGACGACACGTACCGCATCGGGTCACGCATACCGCTGAAACTCGAGGTTCGAGAGCGCGTCATCGCGTGGACCGCGCAGCATGGATCTGTCGCGATACTCACGGATCGCGCGCGTCACATTCGCGTGGGCAACGATGGCAATCCGACAACGTCGTGGTTGGCCGAACCCGATGGCCGGACGGCTGTCCGTGTCGCGCGGGAGATCGCGCCGGGAATCGTCGTTGCCCAGCTCATCACGAATCCGGAAGGCACCGTAGTCGGGGAGACCGCACTCCTCGAGCTCGCAACAGGGCGGGTGCTCGCACGCGCCACCGCGCCGGCGATCGCACTCGACTTCGTGGGTGCAGGCGATCGGCTTTATGCGCTCCTGCCCAGCACGGACGGCCTGGGACCGCGGCTGCAACGCCTGGACCGCGAGTCTCTCGCGCCGGTCGGGCTCGCGGCACGGCTCCCGCAACGCGACGATGTGAGAGTTGGCGGGCTTATCGCGGTGATCCCGGCGCGCTGAGTGAAAGCGACACACGTTCTAGACCTCGCGTCCACTTCAGCGGAACACAATGCCACCCGGTGTATCGCCGTCTTCCGATGCTCGCCGCCGCGGGCCTTCTCGCGACCGCGTGCTTCGGCAAGTTCGCGCTCGGCGTCACCCAGACGATCGAGCCGAACCCGATCCTGCCCGGCGCGTCCGTCAAGCAGGAGGTCAACGTCGAGGCCGATGGGCTCCTCGGTACCGCGGTGAAGCAGGCGATGACCGACGCGGCGACGAAAGGCCAGGCTCAGGGCCAATCGGGGACGAAGTGGCAGATCAGCGATACGTCGCAGGGCGCGACGGTCCACCTGCGCATGAGTCGATCGGTGAGCCTGACCGAAGCCCAGGCCGCGGTGTCAAAGACATCGACCGGCGGATTCGATGTCGGCACGATCAGCGTCCGCGCCGATGATTGGCTTATCGCACGTCACTACACGGTCCGAGTGGTCGTTTCGCCGAGCGCCCCCACGACCCCGACGGGAACGACAACCGGCACCGACGCGACCTCGCAGCAGCTCGCGCAGGCCATCCTCGCCGGTATCACCTACGACTACTTCGTCAGCTTGCCTGGCATCGTGACCGCAACCAATGGCGTCCCGAGCGACCAATCACGCCTCGTGTGGCACCTCGACCTGACGGGTGCGTCCGAGCGGGTGCTCACCGCCGAGAGCATTTACCCCGACTGGCCGCGTCTCATCGTGCTGCTCGTCGTCATCGTCCTGGTGGGGGGCGGGGTCATCCTCCGCTCCCGCAGATCGCGGCCGACCGTCGCCGAGCCGCCGACGGTCATCACTCCGCCGCAGGTCTAGCGGGGGAGCTGCGCCAGGAATCGCTCCGCGTTCTTGTAGGCGATCGCCGCACGCGCGTCATCCGGCAGCTGCATCAGCCATCCGCGGATCCGATTCACGATGTCGGCGTACGCGTCCCAGCGCTCGTTGCCGGTGAACGACCCGCCCACCGTCCAGGTGTCCGTGCCCACCATGAAGCGGTCGCTGTACTTGAGAAGCAGATCGCGCCACTTCGGGTCGAGCTGCCCCTGCGGCGCGACGTCGTCACGGAGCGATAGCTCCACCGAGAGCTTCGGCCACTTGGCCATGAGCGCATCGATCTGCTCAGGTGTCGCCGTGACGCCGGCGTGGGCCCAGAGCACGATCTGATCGGCGCCGACATAGTTCAGCAGCTCCGCGACCGCGCGCGCATCCGCATGGGCCTGCAGAAAAAGATTCTTCGATTGGGCGAATGCGATGACGTTCTTCACTACGGGAAGCGTTATCTGTCCGACGTTCAGATGGAACTCGCCGAAACCGCGATGCTGACCGGCGCGATACGCGGACTCGACGTACGGCACGATCGTGCCGTCCCTCGCCCACGAGAAGACGTCGGAGCCGTTGCGGTACGGGCCGAGCATCGGAATGACCCGGTCGCCGAGGACCGCCTTTAAGCGGAACGTGCCTTCATCGGGAGCGCTGGAGACGAGCGCCGACGTGACGCTGAGCGAGTCGAGAAGCGCCTGGATCTTCTCGGGCGGATACGCGACCCATGACTCGCGGCTGTAGTGCATGTGTGCGTCGAATATGGGTAAGACGCTCGGAGTGGGGGAAGCCGTCGGCGAGGGAGTGGGACTCGGCGACGGCGACGCGACAGCCGCGACCGTGGCGGTCGGACTCGGGGATGTCGAAACCGCCGCGGGCTGTCCGCACGCGGCGAGTAACACCAGCGCAACGAGCAAAACACGGGCCATCACGCTCTAGGGTCTCACGACGTTTGGTCTATGAGATGGCGATCCAGTGGCGAGGTCCGGTGCCGGCAAGCAACTACACGGTCGGGCGCGGCGGGGACTCGGTTGAGCTCATCGTCGACCACTGGACGGTGGTGATGTTCGAAGGCGCGATCCGCAGGTTTCTGAATCCGGCCAGCATCCTGTCAGCGCATTACGTCATCGGTTCGGACGGACGCATCGCGCAGCTCGTGAGCGAGGACGACACCGCGTATCACGCCGGCGTGTTCTCCGTGAACCAGCGCTCGATCGGGATCGAGCACGAGGCCGGTCCGGCGATGCCGCCGACCGACGCGCTCTACACGGCGTCCGCGGGACTACATGCCGACATCGCGCGGCGGTACGGACTCGATCTCGCGGTCGGCACGACCGTGCTTCCGCATCACGCGATCGTGCCGACGGAATGTCCTGGGACGCTCGACCTTGACCGGATCGTTCGCGAAGCTTTGCAGGAGGACGACATGTTCACCGACGCAGATCGCGCGATGCTTAAGCGCGTGTACGACCACCTCGAGGCGTACGAGCCTTTGACCTGGACGAAGCGGCTGCAGCTCTGGCTCGCGAAGGCCTTGTCGACCGGGGTGCCGCAGGCCGACCTCTCGGGTCCGGACGTCGAGACGGGGCAGGCGTTCGACGCGAGGACGGCTTCGCGGCGGTGACAGTCGCCCGTGAGCGTGGCGTGCTGAGGTAGTGGTGCCAGAGCATCCGCGCGGCGACCGCCCGCCACGGACGCCAGGCACTCGTGATGCGGCCGATGCGCTCCGGACTCGGTAGGGAGCGCATTCGCTTCACCTCGCGGATCGCTGCCACGAGCGCAAGGTCGCCCGCAGGCCAGATGTCGGCTCGGCCGAGCGCCATGAGGAGGTAGATGTCCGCGGTCCACGCTCCGACTCCTCGGAGCTTGATCAGCGTCGCGCGTGCGCTCTCGTCATCCAGGTCGGCGAGGCCGTCTGGATCGAACTGGCCCGCGACGATCGCCTGGGCGAGCCCACGGATGTACGAGGCCTTCTGTCGCGTGAGCCCAGCGCTTTGCAAGTCGGCGTTCTCGAGTGCGGCGATGCGTCCGGGACTCACGGCACCCGCGACCTTCTCGAGCCGCGCGTAGGCCGCGCGCCCGGAGGCGAGCGAGACCTGCTGCTCGAGGATGATCTGGACCAGCGTCTCGAAGCCGGGAGCGCGGTCCCAGAGGGGAGGCGCGCCGTGGCGCGCGACGACGGCGGCGAGGTGCGGATCCCGGCGGGCGAGCTCGGCGACGCCCTGCGCGAGCGTCCCGGTCGTCAACTGGAGCGTCACGTCAATCTAACGAGCTCGGGTGGGCTGGTGTGAGATGAGGGTGGCTCAGGGCGCTTTCAGCACCGGGTCGAGAGTCATATCTCTGTTGACCGGATATTCGATGGAGACGAGAGCTGGCTGGTTCGGCTGGCCCCATGTCTGGAATCGGATCGTGGCGCTGGGCAAGG
>Ga0209155_1001265_pt1 | contig 12009 bp, 13 predicted proteins | sample GraSoiAngelo_122_FD_185879 | JGI IMG/M metagenome (GOLD analysis project Ga0209155, IMG submission 185879) | Grasslands soil microbial communities from the Angelo Coastal Reserve, California, USA - 14_0927_02_20cm (SPAdes) (version 2) | ecosystem: Environmental > Terrestrial > Soil > Grasslands ...
GATGCCGGCCTCCTGGTCGTGGTTGTCGCCCTTGAGCTTGCCTTCCAGCACCTGCTTGGTGCGAATGAACGCCACACCGCCGCCCGGGACGATTCCCTCCTCGACGGCCGCGCGGGTCGCATGCAGCGCGTCCTCGACGCGGGCCTTCTTCTCCTTCATCTCGACCTCGGTCGCGGCGCCCACCTTGATCAGCGCTACGCCGCCTGCAAGCTTCGCCAAGCGCTCTTGCAGCTTTTCCTTGTCGTAATCGCTGGTCGCCTCTTCGATCTGCATGCGGATCTGCTTGACCCGCGACTCGATGGCCTTCTTGTCGCCCGCACCGTCAATGAGGGTCGTGTCTTCCTTGGTGCTCTCGACCTTCTTGACGCGGCCGAGATCCTTCAGGGTCACTTTCTCGAGCGTTAGACCCAGCTCCTCGGAGATCACCGTGCCTCCGGTGAGCACGGCAATATCCTCCAGCATCGCCTTGCGACGGTCACCGAAGCCTGGCGCCTTGACTGCCAGGGTCTTGAGAATGCCTCGCAAATTGTTGACCACGAGCGTGGCGAGCGCCTCGCCCTCGACTTCCTCGGCGACGATCAGCAGCGGCTTGCCTGCTTTTGCGACCTGCTCGAGCAGCGGCAGCAGATCACGGATCGAGCTGATTTTCTTGTCGCACAGGAGAACATAGGCATCTTCGAGCAGGGCGCTCTGCTTTTCGGCGTTGTTGATGAAGTACGGCGAGAGGTAGCCGCGGTCGAACTGCATGCCCTCGACAAGCTCGAGCTCGTTCTGCAGCGACTTGCCGTCCTCGACGGTGATCACTCCCTCTTTGCCGACCTTTTCCATGGCGTCCGCGATGATCTTCCCGACCTCGCTGTCCAGGTTGGCCGAGATCGATCCGATCTGCGCGACTTCCTTGGACGAGTTACAGGGCCGGGAGATTTTCTTCAGCTCCTCGACCACGGCGGTTACCGCCTTGTCGATGCCGCGCTTGAGGTCCATCGGGTTCATTCCCGAGGCAACGTATTTCATCCCCTCGCGCACGATCGCCTGCGCAAGCACGGTCGCGGTGGTGGTGCCGTCACCGGCCACGTCCGATGTCTTGGAGGCGACTTCCTTCACCATCTGGGCCCCCATGTTCTCGAACCTTTCCTTAAGCTCGATCTCCTTGGCTACGGACACGCCGTCCTTCGTGATTGTCGGCGCGCCCCAGGAGCGCTCCAGCACCACGTTTCGGCCCCTCGGGCCGAGCGTGATCTTCACTGCGTCGGCCAGGATGTTCAGGCCATGGACCATTCTGGTCCGTGCGTCTTCGTGGAAACGTACGTCTTTGGCGGTCATTGCTGTCCTTCCACTACGCCGAGGATGTCTTCCTCGCGCATGACGAGAAGCTCATCGCCCTTCACCCTGACGGTCTGCCCCGTATATTTTCCGAACAGCACCCGGTCTCCGACCTTGACGTCGAGCGGCACGAGCTGGCCTTCGTCGGTCCTCTTTCCCTTGCCGACCGCCGTGACCTCGCCCTGGTCGGGCTTCTCGGCCGCGGTGTCCGGGATGACGATGCCGGACGCGGTCTTCTTCTCCTCGTCAAGACGCTTGACGATTACGCGATCGTGCAACGGACGGATTTTCATGATGCAGCGCCGATCTTGTGGAAAGTGGAGTTGGAAACCTGATAGGTATCAACCCGAGGGGTTCCGACAACCAGCTTCGCCAGGATCTTGCTTACTTCTGCGTAGGGCCCGCGGTTATAGGCGTCGGCGCTTTCCTTGTTGTCCCACAAACTCACGCCGAAAGCTTCGCTTCCGGCCGGGGCAACGAACGTGATTTCATCCCGAAACCCTTTTTGTTTTCGAAGCATGGGGATGATTTCCGTTTCCAACCGCTGGGTGAACTCCGCGGCGCTGTTGGGCTTCAGTTGCAGGGATACGCGGCGTGCATACATGTCGTCGTCCTTGGTTGTGATGGCCAAGGGGGCATTTCAGATAACCGTGCCTGAGTTCAAGTGACCAGAAGACTCCCCCGGTCCGTTGCAAGCATGAGTCACTTAACTAATTTTGTCAATCGTTTGTTTATAATACCTGCATGATTAATCCATATTGGTTAACTAAAGGGGGCTTGCCATGGATGTCTGCCTAGTCATCCGCGAACGCCTGGCACGACTGGGGCTCGAGCAGAAGGACCTGGCGGCCGCTGCCGAAGTCACCGAGTCCTACATTTCTCAGCTGCTGACTCGGAAGAAATTGCCCCCCGCGCCCGATCGAACAGACATCTACGAGAAGATGGGCGAGTTTCTCAAGCTGTCGAGCGGCAGGCTCGCGAAGCTGGCCGACGTCCAGCGCAGGGCGGAGTTGAAGAAGGATTTCGAGGACCCGCCGACACCTTTGTTCCAAGAGGTTCGAGAGTTGGTTCTGCGCAAGTGCATACCGGAAAAACAGCAAGAAATACGGGCGATTTTTGAAAAGCAACCCTTTGGCGAACTCGAACGCCTCGTCACACAAAAGCTTCTGGACGTGATCAAGCGAGTCGCCCGGGAGGAATTGAAGAACAAAAAGTGGCTCCGCTCGGTGGCTCGAACCGGCGGCCGAAGCTACAAGCAGATGCGAGTCAGGATCCTCGAATTTCTGGATACAGACGTCTTCCACGTGTCACTGGAGAACTGCGTTGCCTTCCTGGATCCGCTGATCGACTCCTGGGATATCGACCTTTCGACCTTCGGCATGAATATTGTGCTTAACCGAAGACTCGCCCCGGGGCACTCGAAGCGATTTGAGTTTGCTGAAGCGGAGCCCAATGGATCTTTCGGGGACGAGCCGGGGCTTATCGCGTTCCTCAAGGATGCTTCACTTAGAGGCAATGTGACTCAGGAGGAAATCGAGTTCTTGAAGCGGTTGCGGTTCAAGGGAAAGCGGCCCACGCCGCTCTACTATTACCGGGAATTTCAGAATCTCAGAGATCCACTGCATTTTTCTGCGTTGACCCCTGCCCGCAGGGCGATAAGCCGCTCCTAGGTCGATTTGGCGCGCTTGATCCGTCCGGCTGCGACGAGGCTGAGAGCGGCCATGTAGACCTTGACCGACGGAGCCTCGTGCCCGGTGAGCCAGCGGGACAGGCTTTCGACCGACACGTCGAGCGCCTTGGCTAATTCGGCCTCGCCACCACAATTTTTCAGGGCGCGGTACAGCGTGAGAGTTTGGCGCGTTTCGCTGGACATTGCAGCTGCGCTCATGGGCATCGTCTCAAAGCCATCTGCGGATAGTGCGCGTTTCGGCGCTCGGCGTATGTTCGCCATCGCACAGACGAACCGGTGCGCGCGCTGGACCGCTTTGCTCAGCGCGCGGCATGCGCGGCGAGGACGTCGGCGACACAGGCCGTGAGGCGCTTGGCGTAGTCGAGGTGCAGGAACTCGTTCGGGCCGTGCGCATTCGAGTGCGGGCCGAGCACGCCGGTGATGAGGAACTGCGCCTGCGGGTACTTCGCGCCGAGCATCGCCATGAACGGGATCGTGCCGCCCTCGCCCATCCACATCGCCGGCTTGCCGAAGTGCTTCCCGGAAGCTTCGTCGATGGCGGCTTCCAGCCATTTTTCGGTCGGCGGCGCATGCCAGCCGGTCGCCGCCTGCGCGTAGTCGAAGCGCACTTTCGCGCCGTACGGCGGATTGGCTTCCAGCAGCGCCTTCAGCTGCTGCGCGGCGGCTTCGGCCTGCACGGTCGGCGGCAGCCGCAGCGACAGGACGAGCGAAGTCTTCGGCCGCAGCACGTTGCCGGCGCTCGCCGGCGGCGGCAGGCTGTCGGCGCCGGTCACCGCGAGCGCCGGGCGCCACGTGCGCGCGAGCACCAGGTCGGCCAGGTCGGAGTACATCGGCCTCATGCCAGGCATGAGCGGAAATTTGCGCCAGATCTCCTCGCCAAGCACTTTGGCCGCCCCTTTGGCCTGCTCGCTGCGCTGCGGCGGGATCGGCGCATGAAACGGGGCCGGCTTGATGACGCCGGAGTCTGCCGCCTCGATGCGCTCGAGCAGCAGGCGCGCAATGCGGAAGCTCGAGGGCACCACGCCGCTCGCGTCGCCGGAGTGCACGCCCTCGGTCAGCACCTCGACGGTGAGCACGCCGTTCACCAGGCCGCGCAGCGAGGCCGTGGCCCAGAGCTGCTCGTAGTTGCCGCAGCCGGAGTCGAGGCCGATGACCAGCGCCGGCGTGCCGATGCGCGGCGCGAGCGCATCGAGGTACGCCGGCAGGTCGTAGCTGCCGCTTTCCTCGCAGCTCTCGATCAGCACGACGATGCGTCCGTGCGGCCGCTTTTCCTCGTGCAGGGCGCGCAGGGCGGAAAGCGCGCAGAACACCGCGTAGCCGTCGTCCGCGCTGCCGCGGCCGTAGAGCTTGCCGTCCTCGATCACCGGCGTCCACGGCCCCAGGTCCGCGCGCCAGCCGATCATCTCCGGCTGCTTGTCGAGGTGGCCGTAGACAATGACGGTTTCGAGATCCGGCCGCGTGGCGGGAACCTCCAGGAGCAATAGCGGGGTGCGGCCCGGCAGCCTCATCACCTCGAGCTTCGTGCCGGGGACCATGTAGCGCCGGCACCAGCGCTCCGCCAGCCCGACCGCGGCCTCGATGTGGCCGTGCGCGCGCCACTCCTCGTCGAAGTGCGGCGACTTCGCGGGGATGCGGATGTACTCGACGAGCGTCGGGACGATGGCCTGGTCCCAGAACTCGGCGATGCGGGAAGAGGCGGCAGCGGCGGTCATCGCGTCAATTTACCGCGCCAGCGGGTCCGGCCGCAGCTGGATCTTCACCGCCTTGTGGCGCATCTCCTTGCCGCCTTCGTTGTGGAACAGCGTGCGAGTACCAGAGGTGGTCCAGAGGGCGCGGCCCTTCCAGCCGGCCTTCGGGTCGTCGATGCGGCCGTCGACGTTCTTCGGGAACAGGCCCGAGGGATACGGCAGCCTGAAGGTGAGGAGCTCGCCGTCGACCAGCGCGTAGATCGAGTCGCCGAGGTTGCCCATCGCGATCGGCACGTTCCTGCCGAGGCCCAGGACACCGTACCAATCCACCCAGACGTAGTAGCTCGCCTCGGCGCTGCCCGGCGTGCGCACGTCGCGCAGCTGCGGCCCGGGGAACGCGTAGAGCGTCCAGCCCTCGGGGCAATGCTTGCCCGTCGCCTGCGGCCCGTTCAGCACCTGGCACTTGCGGCGGTCGAACGAGCCGAGATGGCCGCTCGCAAGCGACACCCAGTAGACGCCGTTGGCGTCGACGTCGCCGCCGCGCGGCCCGAAGGCGATCGGCGCCGGCGGCTCGTACACCTCGGTGAGCGCAGTACTAGCCGGGTCGGCTCCCGGCACGACGCGCAGCACCGCGCCCGGATAGCCGGTCGCGGTGCCCCAGATAGTGCCGTCGGCCGGGCTGACCGCGACCGCGTAGAGCGCATAGCCGACGCGCTTGTCCTTCGCCGGATCGACCGGTTGATCCGGCTCGACGTATTCGTCGCGCTTGCCGTTGCCGTTGGTGTCCAGCACCAGCGCCGTCCAGCCCTGCGCCTTCGCCTCGTCGCCGGTCTTCTCGTACAGCCTGCGATTGAGCCAGCCGACCACGCCCGGGCCGGCGACGCCCGAGCTGGTCCACAGCGTCTGGTCGGCGTCGCGCGCGAAGTTGAGGTGGTGGGTCGGGAAGCAGGTGCTGATCAGCGTCCACTTGCCAGTCTTCGGGTCGTACATCGAGAGATGACGGTTCGCCTCGCCCGCGAGCGGAAAGGCCTTCGCCGACGGATGCTCCGCGCCCTTGCACCAGTCGGGGTTCTTGTTCGGACGCACGCGCGAGGTGAACCACACCCGTCCCTTCTCGTCCATCATCGGGTTGTGGTTGAGCGTGCGGCTGTTCCAGATCGGCTTGGGTCCCCACACCGCCGACGGCCCGAACGGGTTGTCCTTCGACGAGGGCGTGTCCGGATCGCGCACCGGGTGGAACACCTCGTCGGCGCTGTTCCTCCCCGGGTCTAGTACAGGCACGTAGTCCGTGCTGTCCTCGGGCGAGCCGTAGACCTTGCCGCCGGCGTTGACGCGCGGATTGCGCCGGTCGGTCGACACCGCGTCGTGCAGGTACGCGGTAGGCTGGCTCCAGTCCCACAGCGTGAGCACCACGTTGCGCTCGACGCCCTTCGGCCGCTCGGGCTGCGCGAACGGCAGCTCGCCCGCGGCGATACGGTCGGTCCACTCGGCGAACAGCCTGATCGCGCGCTCGCCGTCGAGCCGGCCGATGTCGCGCGCCATGAGCGCCATCGCGCCGCCGGACCTCAAGCGTTCGCGCCACGCTTCTACGGAATCTCCTTTTTCCATGAAAATTTTCGGTACCGTCCGCATTCCCGGCGTGCCGAGCGCGTGGCAGGACTGGCAGGCGCCGGTCTTGATCGTGTTGAGCCACTGGCCCTGGCTCGCCACCGGCCCGAGAGGAAACTCGCTCGACTCGGGCACGCGGAGGAGCGAGAACCAGTACTGCGCCGGGTAGTACTGCGCCGCCTCTTTCGGCGAAGGCGCGGCCACCGCCGTGAGATAGACGATCTTGCCGGGCGTGGCCGGGACTTTCGCCGAGTCGACCAGGCCGTAGCCGCGCACCCACAGGCTGTACTTCGCCTTCGGCAGGCCCGGGATCATGTAGCGGCCCTTGTCGTCGGTGACGACGACCTTCGCGTACTGGGTGGGCAGGTCGGCCGTCTCGGCGATCACCCAGACGCCGGCCTCCGGCCCCTTCTCGCCGCTGACCACGCCACCGATGTCCGCGCGGCCGACCTTCACCGGCGGGCTCAGCTTCATCGCGTCCCTCGGCTTCGCTTTCCGCTGCGCGTCGGCGTTGCCGGCCAGGCCGGCGAGGAGCAGCGCAATGGCGAGAAACGGCGTGACGGCTTTCATGTCTCCCCCGGGAAGTGCGCGCCCATCCTAGCAAAAACCGGAAGAACGTCACCGCACTAAATCGCCGCGCGGCCGATCATCCGGGAAGGCGCACCCAGGAGGTCATCGATGGAATTCACATTCTTCATGTTCTGGCTGGTGTTTTCGGTGGTCGTGGCGGTAGGCGCGGCAGGCCGCGGGCGCCACGGCCCCGGATGGTTCCTGCTTTCGATGGTGATCAGCCCGCTGCTCGCGTTCCTGCTCCTCATGATGCTGCCGTCGCGCTCGAAGTCGGCGGGCGCCCCGGAAACCCAGGAGCTGCGCAAATGCCCCGAGTGCGCCGAGCTGATCCTGCGCGAGGCGAAGAAGTGCAAGCACTGCGGCTCGGCCGTGGAGCCGGTTGCGCCCGTGAAGGAAGCGAGCGTGACCTACGATGTCGGCAAGGCCTTCGGCCGCGCCCTCGGCGGCGAGAGCACAGGCAAGGAGCCCTGACTCGGGCGGGCTACGCCCACAAGAACTCGAACTTCTCTCCATCGCGCTGCCACGCGCTCGCCCCGGGCGTGACGGTCAGAAACCAGGTCTGGTACGCGAGCGGCTTTGGCGCGGCGAAGACCCCGGGCTCCAGGATCGCCGCGCAGCCTCCCTTCTCGGGATCGCGCACCGATTCATAGCGGATCAGGCTCACCGCCGCCTTGCGCGCGACGGCGCCAAGCGCCTGCGTCGCGTCGTAATTGTCCGGGTCGGTCCATTTTTTCGAGTCGCGGGAGAAGGGCTTGCGCCGCAGATCGATCGCGGAGCCTCTGAGCCTGACCTGGAAAAGCGTGTGGGCGGCCGGACCCAGGCCGGTCAACCCGCTGCTGTCCGTCACGAATCGCCATCGCCAGTAGCCGAGCTCGGCGCAGGCAGTGCGCCGTTCATCCGCCGCGTAAAACACCCCCGGGTCCGCTGCCGAGCGAAAGCGCGAGCCGCGGCCCCACGGCGGATAGCGAAACGGCGTGGCGAGGAGGTAGTCGAGGCCCGCGGTCGATGCCGGGGCCTTCGGCTTCGACGCCTCGAGGATGTCCTCGAGCGCCGCCTGCTCGGCGTTGCTGTCCACCAGCCTGCGGGTCGAGGCGATGTGCTGGGACTCCACGGCCCTCCAGGGCTCGATGCGGCAATTCGCCGCCTCAGATGCGACCGCGCGCGGCGTCCAGGTAGAGGAGGACACGGATCAGGCCCTCGGCGCGCGGCAGCAGATCGATGGGCCGGGCGCCGAGCGCGCGGTTTTCGCTGTTGAGCCACGCGCGCGCCTTTTCGTCCGACGCCACGATCGAGTCGAGCGAGCGGAACAGCCGCACGAAGAGCGCCCCCAGCTCCCATTCCTTCCGCGCCGGATCGAGCAGGTATTTCTCGGCGAACATCCTCGAGACCGTCGGATCGCTGACGCCGAGGGTGGCCGCGACCCTGGACTGGTTGAGGGAAAGAGCCCGCGCAGCGCGGATCACTGCCTTGGTGAGGACCTTGCGCCGGTCGGGGGCGGGACGCGGAGAGGGGCTTCGTAGCGCCATGATTTCTTTGGAAAGGATACTCCTTATTTATTTCTGAGGAAAGAGGCCGGCGTCACGATGCGGAACGGCAGCGCACGCGAGCGGCGCCGGGCGAAGTACAAGAGCGCCCGGTCCTTGGTGACGAGGAAGTCCGCGTGCGCGGCGAGCGCGGCCTCCAGGAATTTCTGGTCGTCGGGGTCGCGGCAGCGCGGCAATCCCGCGCGCTGCGGCTCGGGCAGCGTCGCGTCGATGCGGTGAGAGAGGCGCCGGCATTGAGCGATGCAGGCCGCCTGCGCGGCGGCGTCGAGCCTGCGCTTGTGCAGGTCGTACGCCAGCACGCGCGCGAGCTCCGCCTCGCAGGCGGCGTCGATGAAGATCTCGGCGCGCTTCAGGCCCACCGCGTTGCGGATGCGCGTGATGCCGGGATCGTCGAACACCAGCCAGTCGAGCCACACGTGCGTGTCGAGGACCAGCCGGAGCCGGGTCAGCAAATCACCAGCTCCGGCGCGCTTCCCTTCTCCACGAAAACGATCGCGTTCTGCCCGAAGATGCGCCCCAGGGCCTCGGCGTTGGCGCGGTAGATGCCGATCACCAGCACGCTCGGCTCGGCGGCGCGCCGGTTCTCCGGATCGCGCCCCTCGCCCGCGTAGCGCGGGTACCCCGCGCTCGCCAGCAGCTCGTCGAGCGCGGCGCCGGCGCTCTCGTTCTCCGCCCCGGTCTTTTGCTCGCCGCGCGGGTTGGCGGCGGTGATATAGGCGGCCGCGGTGGCGCCCTCGGCCTCGAGGAGCGCATCGAGCCGCGGGCTCGGCTCGCCGATGCGCAGGACCAGCTCCGGATCGGTGAACACGACGTAGTCCGCGTTCTCGTACGCGTCGATCAGCTCGGGAGCCAGCGCCATCTCAGCGCTTGTGGTGCACCGGATCTACGTAGTACACCGGCGTCGGGATGTCTTCCATCCGCGCCTTGAGCTGCAGCGCGAGGTAGAGCGAGTAGAGGCGCGATTGCATGAGGTTGCCGCCGTGGAACCACAGCCCGGGCTGCTGCGTCGGCTTCCACATGTTGCGCAGCTCTCCCACCCAGGGCCCGGGGTCGTAGCGCGTGCCCGAGCCGAGGCCCCAGCACTTGCCCACCGTGTCCGCGACCTCCGGCGAGATGAGCTTGGCCGCCCACTCGTTCATCGAGCCGTAGCCGGTAGCGCACACGATCAGGTCCGCGGGCAGCATGGTGCCGTCGTCGAGCGTCACCGAGCGCGGGTTGATGTCCTTGATCGTGGTGTTGCTCTTCAGCTTGATGAAGCCGTCGATGATCAGCTGGGAGGCGCCGACGTCGATGTAGTACCCGGCCCCGCGCCGCAGGTAGGTCGAGTGGATGCCCGAGCCGTCCTCGCCGAAGTCGAACAGGAACCCCGCCTTCTCCAATCCTTCGTAGAGCTGCGCGTCGCGCTTGCGGATGGTCTCGTAGACCGGCTTCATCTGCGCTGGGAGCAGCTTGAAGGGCGTCGAGGCGACGGTCAGGTCGGCGATCTCGGTGGTGATCCCCGCCTCGAGCGCCGCCTGCGAGTAGAGCTTGCCCCAGGCGTGCTCCATCAGCGCGTCGGAAGTGCACACGACGCTGCTCGAGCGCTGGATCATGGTCACGCTCTGGGCGCCCTGCTCCCACAGGTCGGCGGCGATGTCGTGCGCCGAGTTGTTGGAGCCCAGGACCACGCAATTCTTCCCGGCGTAGTTCGAGCCGGCGTCGAACTGGCTCGAGTGGCACAGCCGGCCCTCGAACGAGTCGGCGCCGCGCAGGGCCGGCATGTACGGAAAGCCCGACATCCCGGTGGCGAGCACCAGCTGCTTCGGGTAGAGCTTGATCCGGTCGCCGCCGTAGTTGAGGCTCACCTCCCATTCGCCCGCTTCCTCGTCGTAGCGCGCGCCAGTACAAAGCGTCGAGCTCCAGTAGTTGAGCTCCATCACTTTCGCGTACATCTCCAGCCAGTCGCCCATCTGGTCTTTCGGCGAGAACACCGGCCAGTGATCGGGGAAAGGCAGGTACGGCAGGTGGTCGTACCACACCGGGTCGTGCAGCACGAGCGAGCGGTAGCGCTTGCGCCAGGAGTCGCCGGCGCGCTCGTTCTTCTCGATCACGAGCGTGGGCACGCCGAGGCGCTTCAGGCGCGCGGCGAGCGCGATCCCGCCCTGGCCGCCGCCGATGATCACGCAGTAGGGCTGGCGCGTCACGCCGAGCTCGGCTTCCTCCTGCTCCCGGCGATCGAGCCAGCTCTTGCGGTCCTTGATCCCTCCCTGCTCGACGCCTGCCGGGCGGGTACGTCCCTCCAGCTCCTCGAAGCCCTTCAGCTCCTGCAGCGTGGTGAGCAGCGTCCAGCAGCGGCTGCCGTTCAGGCGCAGGTGCCCGATGCCCCTGCCCACGTTGGTCTCGAAAGTCAGCCAGGCCTCGGTGGCGCCGTCGTTGAGGGTCGGCTTGCCCGCCAGCGCCCAGCCCGAGGGCTGGGTCGAGTTCAGCGTCGCGGCGAGCATCGCCGTGATCTCGTCGGGGCCTTCGAAGGTCTTGATCGTCCAGGTGAAAGCCAGCAGGTCGCGCCAGTAGCAGTCGTAGCCGAAGAAGTTCGCCGCCGCGCGGATGTCGTTGCGCGCGAGCGCGGCGCCGAACGCCTGCAGCCAGCTGGAGACCTGACCCGATTCCGCTTCCATTACCCGCGAGATTACGAGAAAAGGCCGGCCCTTTCACCGGTACCATGCAACGAAATGAACGAGTTTCGCCGCAGCATCTCCCGGGGGGACGTCAACGAGCTGCCGATCCGGCGCTACGAGGGCGCAGTACGGCTCGTCGAGTCGCCCGAGGACCTGAAGGGGGCGATGGCCGATATTCGGAAGGAAATCGGGCAGGAAAGCGTGGTCGGCCTCGACACCGAGACGCGGCCCTCCTTCCGCAGGGGCGAGAACTATCTGCCCTGCCTCGCTCAGGTCGCCACCGCGCGCGCCGTGTACCTCTTCCCGCTGCAGCGCCTCGATTGCTCCCGGGAGCTCGCCGAGCTGCTCGGCGACCCGCTCATCGTCAAGGCGGGCGTGTCCCTGGCGCACGATCTTCGCCAGCTCAAGCTGGTGTTTCCTTTCGAGCAGGCCTCGGTGGTCGATCTCGGCGACGTTGCCCGCCACGGCGGCGTCGGCCAGAGTGGTGTTCGCAACCTCGCCGCCAACTTCCTCGGCTTCCGCATCCCGAAGGGCAACCGCACTTCCAACTGGGCCGCGCGGCACCTGTCGCCGGCGCAGATCACCTACGCCGCGACCGACGCCTGGGCGTGCCGCGAGCTCTACCTGCGCTTCAAGGAGCTGCAGCTCCTTTAATCTTTCTGTCCGAAGCCGCACAAGTGGCCACTAGAACGTCTAGCATGGGCGTTCGAGTCGAGCTTTCGGAAGCCTCCAGGGGGAGGGTCTGTTGGGGAAAAAAGCTTCGGTTACCTTGCTTTTCGTCACGCTCGGATTGTTTGCGCCGGTTTCGCCTGCCTGGGCGAAGAAGGACAAAGTCGAAGTGACGCTCACGGCGCCCGCTGCCGGCGCCTTGTACAACGCCCCTGCGGCAGTCGTTCTCTCTGCAATTGCGCAAACGACGCAGAAGAACCACT
>Ga0209155_1001268_pt1 | contig 12005 bp, 16 predicted proteins | sample GraSoiAngelo_122_FD_185879 | JGI IMG/M metagenome (GOLD analysis project Ga0209155, IMG submission 185879) | Grasslands soil microbial communities from the Angelo Coastal Reserve, California, USA - 14_0927_02_20cm (SPAdes) (version 2) | ecosystem: Environmental > Terrestrial > Soil > Grasslands ...
TGTTTTGCGCGGCGAAGATTTGCGAGCAGCCGAACTGTAGCTCGCGCAAGCTGGCGCCCAAAAAGAACGCCAGCCCACAGCGCTGCAAACCGAATACATCATTGCCAGCCGCAAAGCCGCTGCGCGACGCCAGCGGATCACGCTTGGGGCCGTAACCTTCGCACTCGTGGTCGCTATCGCTCTCGCGGTCGTGGCGTTCTTCGCCGAGGCCAAGGCTAAAGATCAAACGAAGAAGACCAGCGAAGCCGCCAGCCGGGGAAATGTTTCGCTCGCTCGGTACTCAGAAGAAAGCGGGAAGAACGCGCAAGCCTTAGCCTACTTTGCACAGGCATTGCGGCTGAATCCGGAAAATCGGGAAGCCTCCGGCTTGACGACCGCTGTGCTGACACAATTAAGCTGGCAGGTTCCATTAACCGGTTCAATGTGGCATGATGGCGAGGTTAATTCAGCGCAGTTCAGTCCCGATGGTCAGCGGGTAGTGACCGCCTCAAGGGATAAGACAGCGCGGCTGTGGGATGCCACCAGCGGCAAACCAATTGGCGAACCCATGAAGCATGAAGGTGGCGTTTTTTCAGCGCAGTTTAGTCCCGACGGTCAACGGGTGGTGACCGCCTCATGGGATAAGACGGCGCGGCTGTGGGATGCCATGACTGTGACGCATAAGGATACAAGAGAGGATATTCTCTTATTTGCTGAGCTGGCTGAAGCCACCGGCGGTGTGGCTTTGGAAACGGTCGGGCAGGCAGAGAATCTCAAATCGCTGACTCCAGAACAGGTCAAAACATCGCGGGAGAAGATTGCTGCTAAATTCTTGAAGCCTTCTTCAAAGTTAACTTCCTTACAGCGATTCTTAGCATGGAGCGTCGCGGACCGGAGAAGCAGGACGATTTCTCCGTTGTCGCAAGTCACAGTTTCCGAGTGGCTGGAGAACAGGATCAAGGAGGGAACAGTCGAAGGACTACGAGCCGCGATACAAGTCGATCCATCGAATGCTCGCGTTACCGCACATCTTGGCCGGCGTCTTGCCGATTATGCGCTAAAACAAGACAGTGATCCAGACGAAGCCCGGCGCGCTCGGGGAGAAGCTGACTGCCTAACACGCCGTGCGCTGAAGCTCGCGCCCGACAACGACGAAGTTAGGAAGCTGCGCGACGAAGTAATCAAACTACTGGAGCTAAAGACGAATTAACGTAATTAAAACCCATGAACTACCACGCGCTCTGTTTTGTGGACATGCCGTTCGGTCAGAAGTCGGATCTCAAGAGCGGGGTGCTTGTTGATTTTGATCAAATCTACAACGAAGCGATCAAGCCGGCGATTGAACAGTGTGGATTGGAACCGCTCCGCGGGGATGAAGAGAGCACCGGTGGGATCATTCATAGCGCGATGTTCGCACGGCTGCTGCTATCGGAGTTTGTTGTGGCCGATCTTACGCTCGCCAATGCAAACGTGTTTTATGAACTCGGAATACGGCACGCGGCGAAGCCATTTACGACCGTGCCGATTTTGGCCAATGTTAGCACGCTGCCCTTTGATGTCGCACTGGTCCGTGCCGTCGGCTACACGCTTGAAAACGGGAAACTGACTGACACGTCAGCGCAACAACTCCAGACTGAACTCGCAAAACGTCTGCGTGCAGCAATCGATGCAGTCGCGACAAATGACAGCCCGCTCTTTCAACTCATCCCAAAATTTCCGGGGATCGATTTGCCCGATGAAGTGACCGAGACATTCAAAGAACGCCTTCGGTACCTTGAGGAATTTCGCGAGATGCTTTCGACTGCGTGCTCGCAACCAACACCGCAGGGAAAGCGCGACGCGCTTTTGAAAATTCAGAGCGACCTCGGCGATCTGAAGGTCGTCCCGCGATCGGTCCTGCTCGAATTGATGTCATCGCTTCGCGATGCCGAAGGGTTTGAAGACTTGATCGCCCTTTACAACGCATTCCCGGATAATTTGAAGGACTACGTCGTCGCCAAGCAGCAATTCGCATTGGCGCTTAACCGCCGGAATCAACCGGGTGATCGCGAGAAAGCGCTCAAGATTCTCGACGAGCTGCTAAAAAACCGCGGCGCCGATTCTGAGACACTCGGGATCAAAGGCCGTGTTCATAAGGATATCTACAAGGAGGCTGCGCAAGCTAAAAAAATTACCGCGATCGCCGCGCTTGATGACGCGATCAACGCCTACACGAAGGGTTTCGAAGCCGACCCGCGGGACTATTACCCAGGCGTAAATGCGATCAACTTGCTCATCCAGAAAGGCGACGCCGAGGCGCTAAAAGAAGTTGACCGCCTACTACCCTTGGTGAATTTCGCAGTTGCGCGTCGCGGCGGCGCCAGCTCGAGCGATTATTGGGATCTCGCCACGCTCCTCGAGCTTGCTTGTATTGGTGAAGATTGGGCGACGGCGAGTCGAGTGCTACCCAAAGCAATCCTTGCTGCGACGCACTCGTTCAAAACGGCAACAACAATTGGGAATTTGCGTTTACTGAAGCAAGGACGCGAGCGAGCGGGCCGCGAAGTTACGGAACTTGGTGGCATCCTTAATGAACTTTCAGCGCGCGACAGTGAGTTGCGGGGTGAGGAAAAACCCAATGCGGCATGAAAGAACCGTGAGAAAAGACGCGATTACTTTCGAAAACGGAAATCGTGCAGTCGTTGTCATGGCACCGCGCGATGCAAGCGTGAAGGAGATTTTAGACGCTCTTGAAATCGCATCGCCTAGTGCTGTGATTCTCCTTTTTGGTGGCGCGGCTGGCCTCGATCAATCACGTAAAGCTCATCTAGCGACTTTGTTTGGCGATGGAGTCACCCCGGTGGCGGCTGAATTGGGCGCGCTGATTATCGATGGAGGCACACAATCCGGCGTCATGGCGATAATGGGCGAGGCGGTCGCGAGACATCCCGGGACATGTCAGCTGCTCGGAATCGCACCGATAGGGAAAATCGCCCATCCGGAAATTGCAGGCGTGTCCGCCGTCTCAGACGGCGCTGCGCTCGAATCACATCACTCGCATTTCGTTTTGGTAGAAAGCGCCGAATGGGGCGGCGAGACTGAGACGATGCTGGAACTCACGCGCGCATTCAATGCGCCGATCGTTGCAATTCTCGTCAACGGCGGCGCGATTGCGGCGGACGAGGCTCTGCAAAGCGTCCGCAACAGATGGCAACTTCTTGTCGTTGAAGGCAGCGGAAGATTTGCGGACGAACTAAGCGCAGCCGTACACGGTAGTCAGCGTGCAAAATCCGCTAAAGTAAACGAGATCGCCCGCTCTGGCCGTGTCGCGTTATTTCATATGGATGATGCCGCTTCGATCTTGAAAATCAAGTTGCACCGAATGTTCAGGCAGGAGTAAAAAGAATCTCGTGGCTTTGTTTAAGCGATTGCCATCGCTGCGATGGTCTCCCCCGCGAGACCAACCTATCGTTCCGGCGGATGCGCAGACACAAAGCCCGGCTTTCAGCGACGACTTCAAAACGCTCGAAGACGAGCTGATGCCGCACTTCCGCGAGCTCGACTCCGAAGCACTCCGTGTTCAGAACCAGTTCCGGCTCGACCAGGTGACGCTTATTTTCGGCGGAGCGTTGGCGACTATCCTGGGCGCTCTCCACGCAAGCCTCGGAGCGGGCGCGGCGCTTTGGGCTGGCATCGTTGAATCGGTGCTGGCTGCAGCTCTGTCGGCAGTCGCGCTGCGCCTGCAAGGAACGCGCGCGCAGGAGCGCTATTTAAGTGATCGCCTAAAAGCAGAGAGGCTGCGCACCGAGTATTTCCTGTTTCTTGGCCGTGTCGGCACTTATGCCGACGAGCAGGAGCGCTTGCGGTGTCTTATCCTGCGCGTCGCTGACATTAAAAGTGGAGAAGTGAAATGACAGAGGGCGACCAGCAGTTCCTCGCACTTTACCGGAAGCATCGGTTCGAGGATCAGCGCGCTTTTTACGACGGCCGCCGAAGGGAATTCGAGAGCGCGCGCGACCAAGTGCTGTGGCTGACCGCGGTGTTCATGGTATTGACCGCGGCGGTCGCCGCGTTAGCGTCCGCAAACGTGGGCTGGCTCAAATCGCTTTTTTCCGTGCTGGCAGTCGCCTTTCCAGCGCTTTCGACCGCACTTGCCGCTTACAACGCGCTCTACGCATTCGAGCGCCAGGCGAAAATCTACGGCGATGCGGCCAATGCTCTCCTTCGCGCTCGCGCCGATTCGCCTGATTTGAAGCCGCCGACGGATGATGCGGCCTTCCGGGAAGCACTACGCGCTCATGTCCAGCAAATCGAGCAAATCCTGCGCACCGAACAGGCGCAATGGGGGCAGTTGATCGGCGAGATCAAACCGGTTGCATCCCCGCAATCGAACTCGAACCAGGAAAGATAGCCGGTTTCGCAAGATCGCACTCGGAATCGGCGACAATGACTTACCGCGACAAATTGGATAAGACCGGCTCGCGGAAACTGCTCGCATGCGACGGTGGCGGCATTCGCGGAGTTATCAATATCGAAGTCCTCCCAGGGATAGAATCGGAGCTGCGCAAACGTAGCGGGAATCCAAAGCTCGTTCTCGCGGATTATTTCGATTATGTCGCCGGCACCAGCACGGGAGCGATCATCGCGACGCTGATCGCACTCGGACATAGCGCTGATGAGATCCGGGATTTTTATCTGCGGAGTGGCGCGGAGATGTTTCACAAGGCGCGTCTATGGGAACGCTTTCGTACGAAATTCGAGAGCGACAACCTTTCCGACATGCTACGCGATGTGATCGGTGAGGATACGACTTTGGGTTCGACTCCATACATTTCTCATGATGGTGCTTCGCAACGCAACCACCGATTCCCCGTGGCCACTGACTAATAATCCGAGAGCAAAATACAACGATCCCACTCGTCCCGGCTGCAATTTAAACTTACCCCTCTGGCAGCTTGTGCGCGCTAGTACTGCGGCGCCGACTTATTTCCACCGGAGGTTATCCACGTCGATCACGACTTCATCGTCGTGGATGGCGGCGTAACAATGTATAACAATCCCGCTTTTCAACTTTTTTTGATGGCGACAAGTGAGCCGTACCGCCTGCTTTGGCCGACAGGCGAGGAAAAAATGTTTCTTATTTCAGTCGGCACCGGCGCAAGCGTAATGCCAATAGCAATTTGAGCCCAGAAGAGATGAACCTGCTCTACAATGCAGGCACGATTCCCTCTGCGCTCATGGCCGCGGCGCTGCACGAGCAGGATTTTCTCTGCCGTATTTTCGGGAAATGCCTCGCTGGAGAGTTGTTGGACCGCGAAATTGGCACGGTCATTGGGCAAGGTATTCCGAATGTGCCGAAGCTGTTCACCTATGCCCGCTACAATGCTGAGCTCTCCCGCGAGGGGCTGGATGCGCTGGGCCTTAAGCACATTGATCCAGTGCACGTCCAGCAAATGGATTCTGTCGACTATATCGGCGAAATGCAAGAGGTTGGCCGAGCCGTGGCTGAACAGAAGGTAAACGCCGAACCCGTCGGCGGATTCCTGGAGGCGAGCTAGCCTGCCTGCTTCGAAAGCAGCAAGCGTGTCAACGGCGGCTGCATTCGGAGCTGGCTATATCGAATCCCCTGAACGGGCTTAAATTTTTCGTTCAGATTTTGCCTCCGTGTGAAAAGCGCTTGTGCGCGCGGCGGTTCTCCGGCAGTTTCGTGCCATCATGGGAGCGGATCGCAGGCTCGGTTGTCTAAGCATCTTTTTGTTCATCGCGCTTTGCGCCAGTCTCTTCGTCAACTTTGTGTTGATGATCGTCGCATTTCAGCGCCTCGGCGGGATCCGCGAAGCAGAACCGATCCCGCGTTTCCGCGAGATCCTGCTTCAAAGAGGCGCGCACGCAACGACGGACAAGATTGCGGTCATTACGATGCGCGGCCTGATCAGCACCTCGATTCCGGGAAACGTCACCGACTCGATGGTGGACGACTTGCGCGCAGCGCTTCAACAGGCGCGCGAAGACCATCGCGTAAAGGCCATTGTGCTGGAGATCGATTCGCCCGGCGGAGAAGTCACCGCTTCCGATGAGATCTACAGCGCGGTTGTCAAGACGCGCGCGAGGAAACCGGTTGTCGTTTACATGGATTCCTTGGCGGCTTCGGGCGGATATTATGTTTCCTGCGGCGGCAAATTTTTGATGGCTAATGAAACGACGATCACCGGGAGCATCGGCGTAATCATTCAAACCCTGAATTACGAGCAGCTGTTTAACAAAATCGGCCTCGCATCCGTAGTTTTTAAGAGCGGCAAATTCAAAGACATGCTGAACGGAGCGCGACCGATTACGCCGGAGGAACGGGAGCTCGTGCAGAACTTCATCATGAGCACGTACGACAAATTTCTCGGCATCGTCGCAAAGGAGCGAAACCTGCCGGCCGATCTTCTCCGCAACACGATCGCCGACGGCCGAATTCTCTCGGGCAAAGAAGCCTTGCAGAACAAACTCATAGACGGTCTCGGTGAATTAGACGACGCCTTCACCAAAGCAAAACAACTGGGGAACGCGCCGGACGCGAAAGTTGTGAAGTACGGACCGCCATTCAGTCTTTCCCGATTGCTGCGCGTATTTGGAGAATCAGAATCGAAAATCGAACTGCAACTTCCAAAACAACTCGTGCCGCAACTGGAATCGGGGCGCGCGTATTTCCTGCCGAGTTACTACGCTCCGTAGCCGCTGAGGGTAGCGCACACTTTAGCACACCCTCATGCTATTCGGGAACGTTTTTGCGACATTCGGAGCGGGCCCGAGCCTTGCTCTGTTTTTGCTTTCCGCTCTTTACTTCATTGGCAGTCTTTGTGTGTATGTGTCGCTGATTTATCAAATCAGTGCACGGATTCGGAGCGCTTCTGGGGCCGACGCGCCGGAGCGCGCGTTTGGACTGCCCGAAGCCGTTCTCGCGAGCGTGCTAATCTTTTTCTTTCTACTGACGATCAGCTCAACAGCTCCGGACCCGGCGCTTCAATTTCACCCGCACAATCTTCTGGCCAATTTCCTCCTCAGCGCTTTCGTGCTGCTCGTCATAGTGACTCTTGTGCAATTTCGCGGTTTCGATGTCGGCGCATTGGCCGGATTTTTCAGAATCAGTTTTTTCCGAACTTTAGGCACTGGAGCCATCCTGCTCTTTTTTGCGTATCCATTGATTGGTTTTTCTGAGGCCATTAATCAGCGGTTTTTCGGTGGCGGCTCAAGCAAGCAGAGTATCGTCGAGTTCTTCAGTGGATCGCGCACAATCGAGGAGCGGATTTTGATCATTGTTTTCGCCGTCGCGATCGCCCCGATCGTCGAGGAGTTTGTTTTTCGATTTTTCATCTACGGCGTGCTCAAACGTTACGTTGGCTGTTTTTTTGGGGTAATACTTAGCTCGCTGCTATTCGCCGCTGCCCACGCACACTTTCCCTCGTTCGTGCCGTTGTTTGTCTTGGGGAGCTGTTTCGCGATTGCGTACGAATGGAGCGGCTCGATTCTTGTTTCGATGACTATGCATTCCCTCTTTAACTCGCTGACTCTCACTGCCCTTGCGTTTCCAGAAATCATTTCTCAATGAAACTCGGCGCTTTGGGTGAAGACCGACTGCTCAACCGAATCTTGCTTCATCTTCCGCGCGTGAGAGGCGGGAAAGTCTTTGCGAGTTCAGCTGACGACTGCGCGATCGTCGAAATACCACGAAGCAAAAAATATCTCGTGCTAAAAACGGACTGCGTTGTCGAAGGCGTGCATTTTACGCACGGAACGAATGCTTCAGACGTCGGATGGAAAGCAATGATGCGTCCGTTGAGCGATTTCGCCGCGGCGTCCGCTCTCCCTCAGTTCGCGCTAATTACGCTTATTGTTCCCCAGCAAACCAAAGTCGCGTGGGTGCGAGGGCTTTATCGGGGACTGCGCGGAGCGACGAATCGCTTCAAAGTGAGCATTGTCGGTGGCGAAACGAGCAATACTCCGGGGCCAATCGCGATTTCGGTGAGTGTGATCGGATTTGTTGAGAAACCCCGCGCGGCATCGCGTCGTGGCGGAAGATCGGGTGATGATCTTTTCGTGACCGGCCACCTTGGCGGGGCTCTGAAAAGAAAGCATTTGAAGTTCGTTGCACGCATTGCGGAGTCGCGCTGGCTTACAAAAAATTTCTCGATTCACGCTATGATGGATTTAAGCGACGGACTCGGATCCGATCTTCCTCGATTTGCGCGCGCGAGCAAAGTGGGATTCGACATCGAGCTGGAAAATTTGCCGGTAGCCCGTGGTGCAACTGTCGACAACGCGATTTCAGAAGGGGAGGACTATGAACTGCTCTTTGCCGTATCGCCGAGCAACAGAAAACGTTTGGAGCGCGAGTGGCGATGTAATTTTCCGGGATTACCGCTGACGCGAATTGGCTCGCTCAATCGCAAATCGCAAGTCGCAAATCGCAAATTGCCTCGTGGCTACGTTCATTTCCAACAGCCCCGCTGAAACGGAAGCAATCGCGCGGCAAATTGCGGAGGATCTTGCGGCCGGTTCCGTATTGGCGCTCAAAGGCGAACTGGGCAGCGGCAAGACCTTGTTCACGCAGGGTCTCGTTGCGGGTCTGAAAAACGACGCCGCAGTAACGAGCCCCACCTTTACTATCGTGCACGAATATCAAGGCGGGCGATTGCCCGTTTACCATTTCGATCTCTTTCGTCTGGAGAATCGAGAAGCGGCGGTGCGGCTTGGACTGGAAGATTATTTTTTTAGCGATGGCGTTTCAGTGATCGAATGGGCCGATCGATTCCCGGACTTGATTCCAGAGCAGGCGCGCTGGATTTCCTTTGAAATAAAATCGGAGCGTCAGCGGATCATAACGCTCTGTCATCACGATCATGAAAACTCTGGCGCTTGAGCTTTCCACCTCGCGCGGCAGCCTGGCTTGGCTGGACGGCGAAATCGAGTTCACGCGCGAATGGGCTAACGATCGAAAAAATTCCGGAGCGTTTTTCCAGAACCTCCAGGCGATGCGAGCAAAATTTGGTGCTCCGGAGGCGATCGTTGTCGGACTTGGCCCCGGCTCGTATGCGGGGACGCGCATCGCGATATCGGCCGCGATCGGATTACACCTTTCTTGTGATGCGCGCTTAATCGGATATCCCTCGATTTGCGCAATGGAATGCGATCCGCAGGAATACTGTGCGATTGGCGATGCGCGCAGGAAATCTTTCTTCTTCGCGCGCATCCTCACAAATGAAGTGATTGAAGGCCCATCGCTCTTTTCCGAGCTCGAGCTGAAAGCGAGACTCGAATCGCTCGACACGGCAACGCCGGTTTTCACTTCAGAGATGCTTCCGCAATTTCACCGCGCCGTGATTTCGTTTCCTTCTGCTCTCATTCTGGCCAGACTTGCGCAGGACTCCCGGCGAAGCTTTTGTCTGCCACCGCTGGAACCAATTTATTTGCGCGAACCGCACATCACGATTCCAAAATGAAACAAACTTACCGTTGCTGGGCTGAGATTGATCGCGCCGCTTTGCGGCACAACGCGAAAGTCGTACGGGATCGAATCGGGTCCGCTGAGATGCTCGCTGTCGTGAAAGCGAATGCTTACGGCCACGGATTGCTCGGCGTGGCAAAAGCGCTGGCAGACGACGCGCAATTATTTGGCGTCGCCAACGTGGAAGAAGCTCTGATCCTGCGTGAATCGCTGCCGCATCCCATCGTAATTCTCGGCCCGGCAACTCCTGAGGAACGCCCGATCATCGCCGAGCGGGGATTTATCCCGACCATCTCCAGTTTGGAAGAAGCTCAGGAATTCGATCGCTTGCAGCCGGTATCAGTCAATTTCAAGATCGATACCGGCATGGGACGAATGGGCGTCGTGCAGAATGAGGCACGCGAGGTTTTTCAACGCGTGGCCGGAATGGCGAATATTGAGATCCACAGCATTTCGACGCACATGCCGGTATCGAACGAAGACGCAGAATACACGCGCGACCAGCTGGTTCGATTCCAGAAAATCGTTGACCAAATACGCGCAGAAGTTCCGGGAAGGTACAAGGCGCACGTGTTGCAAAGTGCCGGCACACTCGCGTTCAATGAGCCGACGTTCGAAATCGTCCGTGCCGGTATCATGCTCTACGGCATTTCGCCGCTCCCGGAATTTCGTGAGTTGCTCAAGCCGGTAATGACCTGGAAAACACGAATTTGTCTCGTGCGCGACTTGCCGAGAGGCAGCTCAATCAGCTATGGCCGCACATTTATCGCGCCGCAAAATATGCGCGTTGCAACGTTGTCCGCCGGATATGCCGACGGTTACCCGTGGCATCTGTCCAGCCGTGGTGCGGCCGTTTTGGTGCGCGGAAAGCGCTGCTCTCTTCTGGGTCGAGTGACAATGGACTTAATGGTGATCGATGTGAGCGAACTCGATGAGGTGCAAGTGGGCGACAATGGTGTTCTGATGGGTCGCGACGGAAGCGAAGAAATTTCCTGCTCCGAATTGGGCGAAAAAGCGGGGACGATTACGTGGGAAATTGTGACGCGAATTGGCGCGCGGGTGCGCCGGGTTTATGTTTGACGATCCTTGGACCGTTGAAGCGTTGAAATGTTAAAGCGGATCAGAGTCGCGAGCTCAGTTCAAAGCGCTTCAATGCTTCACCTGTTTAACCGAAATAATGTTCCAAATCATCTTCAATGAGCTGAGCGCGGCCGAGATTTCGGCATTACCAAAAAGGTTGCAGCTCGATTTGCTGGCCGAGTTTCAAATCCTACCCGAAGACTTGGATCGGCCCGACACCGAGCGCTTTGGCGTGATCGAACGAGAGGGGAAGAAGCTCTATCGCTATCGCGCGAAGAATTACCGTATTTACTTCGCCAAGACCGAGGAAGGCGTCAAAGTGCATCGCGTTTTGCACAAAAACACGCTTCGCGATTTTCTGTTCCGCAGCAAGCTGCCTGTTTCCGAGGACGCGCAACTGGGCGAAACGCGCGAGTTCTGGAAGTTGATTGAGGAAGGCGAACGTACGCCGAAAGCGTAGCGGCCAAATTCCGTCGGACGACTTCTACAGCGCGAACTACTTCATCAACAGCACCGAACGGCTGCGCTTGACTTCGCGAGTGATTTTCCGGTGCATGTACGCCGGCATGCCCGTAACTCGACGAGGCAGAATTTTGCCGCTCTCTGTGACAAATTTTTTCAGAAGATCAGGGTTCTTGTAATCGATTGCCTCCATGGCGATATCGATCCGGCGCCTCGGCATGGGCCGATTCGCGCGGCGAAATGCGGAACGGCGTTTTGGAGTTTTTGGCTGCATGGCTGGTTACTTGGTCTCGCGGTGCAAGGTGCGCCGCCGCAAAAACGGATTGTATTTTTTCTTCTCTAGGCGATTTGGCGTCCGTGGACTTTTCTTATTGCGAGTCGTCATGTAACGCGAAGGCGGCTTCCCAAGCGCTTTAGCTTCGGTGCATTCAAGAGTAACAATCTCCTGCGCCATGAACGTCGATCACTCCTTCACTTCCGGCGCAGTGGCTTCCTCCTCCTCGGATTCACCGCCTTCCTCTTCGGTCAAGCCAAACAACGAGGTAACTGATGGTCGCATCCGGGTGGCTTTACTCTGTTTCTCCAACTGCGATTGACACTCCACAGTGAAACGCGCGAAGGGGATCGCTTCGAGACGTGCCCGTGGGATTGGTTTACCGGACATCTCGCACTTCCCGTATGTTCCGAGTTCGATGCGCTTCAGCGCCTCATCGATCTCATAGAGCGCGTCCTGTTCTTGTGAGAGCAAACTCAGTGCGAAATCGCGATCGTATGCGTCGGATCCAGCATCGGCCTGGTGCATTCCAAACGCGGAGGCTTCGCTGCCTTCAGCGCGTGAGCGAAGAGTGCCCTGGGCCACGCCAGCCATCGAATCCACCACCGCATCGCGAAGCTGAAGCAGATTTTGTTTTTGTTTGCGAACGAACGGATCCAATTTCTTTTCGCGATGATTTAATCCCAGCAGCACCGCAGCAGGCGACTGGGTACCTTCCAAATTCGTTTTTGGCGAACGGCG
>Ga0209155_1001271_pt1 | contig 11990 bp, 4 predicted proteins | sample GraSoiAngelo_122_FD_185879 | JGI IMG/M metagenome (GOLD analysis project Ga0209155, IMG submission 185879) | Grasslands soil microbial communities from the Angelo Coastal Reserve, California, USA - 14_0927_02_20cm (SPAdes) (version 2) | ecosystem: Environmental > Terrestrial > Soil > Grasslands ...
TCATTCGCATCGCAATAAGAACGAAATGAGCCAAATTCTGGAACTGGGGCGAGCTTTACGGGGATATGGTTCCGCAGATGGAAACGGTATTGAAGACGGGACAACGGGTCACGGTTACAAACAAGCCCAGCTGGATTTCTGTTCTCGCTCCAGTCTATAACAGTCTAGGTGATGTCGTAGGTCTGATCGAAACCGTCAGCCAGGTAAAAATGGATGCGCACGAAAATGTAAAATAGCATTCACCATGCTCTAGGTGCTCTCTGAGTCGAATCTCTCCTGAAGTAGGGGTCCCGCTGTGTGCGAGCAGCAAGATCTCGGAGGACATATGCACCACAGTCGTTTGCGTTCACGACGGTCGTTTTTGCAAGCGGCCCTGGCAGCGCCCATCGCGGGCATGGTGACGACGTATTCGCCGCTTGGCGGTAAAGATGGGGCCAGCGAGGCTAGTTCTATTGTCGCGCGTGTCACCCTCGACCACGAACTCTACGACTGCGATGCCGTCTTGAATGGGCGGTTGTACTTTCGTCTTCCGGCGGCGGGACCGGTGATCGTACGCTGGGTGGACAGCTTCGGCCGGACCGTCGACGAATTTCATCCCCCGAATCTTGGTGCCAAAGTAGCGCCACTAAACTTCTCATTTGACCTAGGCCGCGGCTTCACTTACCGGAACTGGATTCGAATCTGGGTTAACGATGTTGAGCAGGCCGAGGGAGGGCAGTTTCTGCTTTCGCCATCCCCCAAGCCTTGGGACGATTTTCACGCCATCAGTTGGGCACACTACCCAGACGGATTTTACGACGTGCTCCGTCAAGCCGGTGTAGACGCGACAATTGCTTATCGGGAAGCTGGCGAACCCGCGATCGACAACAACTTTGATTTCTATGTCGAGCAGATGGCCTGGGAAGTCTTTGCGATCTACCACAAGAACCAGCCTCTTTGGCGGGGGTTACTGAATCAGATCGAGCTCGATCGCAACAATCTGGACCTCTGGATCCGTCACCCCTGTGTGAATGATCCAAAGACCGATGAGTACGTGAAAGAACATCTGACCCGGTTTGTCCGCTTGCATCGCGATTTCCGGCCGCTCTTCTACAACATTGCCGACGAGCTCGGCCAGGGCGATCAGATTCGACCCAATGACTTTTGCCACTCCACGCACTGCACGAACAAGTTCGCGGAGCATCTTCGCAAAATGTACGGCACGACCGGAAATGTTGCTAGGGAGTGGTCAGTCACTGAAGAAACGCGCTGGGACGACGAGAGCCTGAGCAACGGGTCCCAATGGGCAACCAGCAACCTGATGGTGAATCGGACTACGACCGACCAGGCGTTCGATGCCGTTGCGGTGGCCAACCTGGGGGCTAAGTACGGAGGTATAGCGGGCTTGAACAAAGCTTGGGGCCTGAACTTCCCTGCACCGCGCAACGAGGCGGGCGGCCGAGAACAGTGGGAGCCACTGCGCGCATTGCTGAGCGAGACCCGCTCGGTCCAGGAGTTTACCGAAAAAGCCCTAAGCGAGCGCTTAGGATCAATTGAAAAAGCCAACGCACGCTGGGGGACTCACACAACCTGGGTGGCTGAGCAGCGACCCACCGGTTTCAAGTCCTGGCCCGAGGTTGTTGCGTTCTTAAATCGGTTCTATCAGGAGTTGTCGCAAGTCCGGTCAACGGAAGGTTGGAACGTTTCGCCGTGGTGTGACTTCCGCAATTTTATGGACGAAACCTTCGCCGAGGCTGTTGGTCGGGCCCGGGCTGTCTGCAAATCCGAAGATCCGCACGCCCGTTGCGCTACGGAGGGAGGCCAGGCCCCTTTTGCGTTCGGTTGGTATAACTACGAAAACGTCGTTAAGCAAGTAGATGTGATTGAGCCATACAACATCGGCAACAACGTGGAAGTGATCCGCTCGCTCAACCGTGACACCATTATGATTTCCACGCACGGCTTCCAGCACAAGGCCGGGGCGCCGCTGACGGAGAAAGAGCGCCTTTACCAGAAACGCGCGCCGCAGCCTATCTGGTGGGGATTATTCCACGGCCATCGTGGATCAATCATCTGGGACGCCAACTTACCTGATTACCATTTCGTTGACGAAGAGACCCGGCAGCTTACTCCTGCGGCCCTGACCTTCGCCGATACGTTTCAGGAACTCCATAAAGGGATAGCGAAGCTCATTATTAACAGTCGCCGGCTCCACGATGGAATTGCCATCCATTATTCCCAGCCCTCGATGCAGGTCCACTGGGTGTTGGACAACGTCCAGTATGCGCGGAAATGGATGCTGCACAGCGGCGGGGATCGTGGCAGCCATTTCACAGGCGTTCGCAACGGCTGGACCAAGCTGATTGAGGATCTTGGCCTGCAGTACGAGTTTGTCGGTGCGCGTCAGATCGAGGAAGGCAAGTTGACGCGAAACGAATATCGCGTGCTTATCCTGCCGCAATCGTTGGCCGTGAGCGCGCGCGAAGTCGAGCAGCTCCGGCAATTTGTTCAAACCGGTGGGGTCTTGATCGCGGACTACCGTGCTGCAACCATGAACGAGCACGGACGTGACCTCGGGCGCGGTCAGCTCGACAGCATTTTCGGCATCAAGCATGCGAAAGGCCAAGTCAAAGAACAGGTAGTCATTGGCATTGAGAATTACGGAGCACTGCGTCTACAAGGCAGAAAGCTTGATCTCATTGTCGGAGATGAAAGCATAAGTACTACGACCGGGAAACCGCTTGCACGTGGCGGCCAAGTCCCACTTATTGTCATCAATGAATTTGGCCAGGGGAAAGCTGTCTTCTTGAATGTTGAGCTGGCCAGTTATCCTTATCACCGGCTGACGCCGAGCTCACGGACGAGCCTGCCGGAGATCATGGAGCAGATCTTTGGGCTGGCGGGAATTGAGCCGCAGGTTCGCGTGCTGGATGCAACTGGCAATCGCCTCCCTGGGATGGAAGTTGTCCGGTTTGCGAACCGCGCCTATGAACACGTGGCCGTCTTCCGCAATCCCCAGTTCGATGACGGTGGCTGGGAGAATTTGCCGACCCAACCGGAGCGCGAATGGGCCGGGGCGATCGATAATTCCCTGCTCGAGAAAGAGGTCCAAGTCACGGTCGCCTGGTCTGGTCCAATGGCGACCTACGACATCCGAGGCAAACGCGACCTTGGCACCGTAGCCAAAATCCAAATGACTCTTGATCCCTGGAGTCCCCTGGTGCTGACGCGCGCTCCCGAACCCATTCCGAAACTCCGCGTCGAGTCTCCCGCCGAGGCCCAACCAGGCAGATCACTGATTGTCACGCTCCGGAACGAGTCACCGTTGCCGGAAGGAGCTTTTCGAATCGTTCGACTGGAATTCGTGACGCCCGAGGGCAAACCCTACGAGCTTTACGCGCGAAATGTGCGGGTCGAATCCACACCTCATCTGGAGCGTTTCCACCTTGCTTACAGTGACCCCAAAGGGCGCTGGAAAATAAACTCTCACGACCTTATGACTGGGCAAGTCGCGCAAACGGAGTTTACGCTCCGCGCTTAATTCGAATGTCTTGATGCGTTGAAAAACTCCCCCATTTCGGCGGCCCCGGTATGCAGCGAAGCAGCGATAGCAGCGAATAGCAGCGACAGATCGCTTGACACGCCCCTTGAATGGTGGTATCGAGCGAGCCAGCCGGGGATTGCCTCGATGCCGCAATTTGCCGGACGCTCGCGTGTCAGCCGTGGAGGTAGACATGGAATCTCGTGAGCTTGGCCTGCGCAGGATTCATCGCGTAGTTCATTTTAGCTTAATCATTTTAGTTGTCCTCGGACTAACGGCCTCACCAGCCTTCCCACAGACTGGCGCCGGAACCGTGTCAGGAACGGTGCGGGACAGTGCGGAGGCTTTTGTATCTGGAGCGAAAGTCACGATCACGAACACCGAGACCGGGATTTCAAAGCAGGTCGTGACCTCCCAGGAGGGCCTGTACTCCTTCCCCGCCCTGCCGATTGGTCCCTACCGACTGGCTGTGGAGAAGGATGGCTTTCAAACTTGGGCGGGGACATTGACACTGTACGTCGGTCAGAACCTAACGGTAGACGCGACGCTGCGCGTAGGAAGTCTGAAAGACGTTGTCGAGGTTAAGGACGTTGCTACACCCATTGAGACCGCGAGCGGCGTGATCGGCGATGTGCGAGAGTCTAGCCAAATCCGAGACCTCCCCCTGAACGGTCGCGATGTCGGATTGCTTTTTGGCCTGACCGCAGGCGTAGAGAGCGGCTCGGGCGGCGCCCGAGTCAATGGGATGAAGGTTGGGTCCCTGGATATCAATCTGGACGGCGTCACGCAGCTCGACCGTTTCGGCGGAGGGATCGTCCGCGTGCGCCCGGGAATTGAAACTGTCCAGGAGTTTCGAGTTGAAACCGTGGGGTCTGACGCGAGCTTCGCTGAGCCGGCCACCGTCATCCTGGCTACGCGCAGCGGTACAAACCAACTGCACTTTGCCGCTTATGAATATAACCGCGACAATTCTGTGATCGCCCCCACGCGCTTGCGCTCTGACCCTGTGAATGTTCAAGTGCCCCATGTCATTCGCAATGAGTTCGGAGGATACGTCGGCGGCCCCGTTGTGATCCCCCACGTGTACCGCGGGCGGGACAAGACATTTTGGTTCTTCGACTATGAAGGCTTGCGGGAGCATAAGCGCGGTGAGCCTATTTACCCTTTTGTGCCGACCCCAGCCATGTGGAACGGTGATTTAAGCAACGTCGTTGACCCTAGTGTCTCATGCGATCCGGCGGGCCCGAATTGCACTCCGTTTGGATACGCGCCAATCACCATTTACGACCCCACGACTACGGACCCCAACACTTTCCAGCGGCAACCTTTCCCCAACAATCAAATCCCGGGCCCATTGAACCACACCGCGAGCGTATTGAAATCCCTTACTGCTCTTCCCACGAATAACAATAATCCTTTTATTGCCCCGAATTTCTTGTCCACATATCCAGACATTACACGCACCAACACGTACACCATCAAAGTAGACCAGAACTTCACCGACAAAAACCGGCTTTCGGTGCGCTACACGAACAGCTGGCTGAACGCCGCCCTGGAGGGCGGGTACTACGCCAATCCCATTGACACGTCTTCGGGCATGGGAACCAGCGCCAGGGACTACTACATTCACAACGTTGCCGTGAACTACACTCGGACCATCTCGACGACTTGGCTCAACGAATTACTAGTCGGCGTGAACCGATCCGCCGTTCATTACGGGACTAGCGCAGACTCCACCAACTGGCCTTCCAAGCTGGGGATGCCCAACCCCTTCAACGCAACCGGGTGGCCTACGATGTACACGTGTGAAGTGTCGGCGGCGGATTGCCCGGCGTTCTTTGGCTGGGACTCGGACAATGTGCACAATCAAAATCTGACCAGCGAAACGATCGATGACAACGCAACCTGGACCCACGGCAAACATACCCTCCAGTTTGGTTTCAGGGGGCGACGAGAACAAAACAACGTGCGTGAGAACCAGCAAGCCCAAGGCAGTCACGAATGGGACCCAGCGTATACCACCAATTGGGACGCCAGTTCCTTCGGACCACTACCGGATACTGGCAGTGGATTTGCTGAACTCCTGCTCGGCTTGCCGGATTTCCTCTCCAATCAGTACAACCGTGGATACTTCTACTTCCGCCAGACGCAGTTAGGGCTGTATGTCAACGACCGGTTCAAGGTTACGCCGAAGCTGACGCTCAGCCTCGGACTGCGCTGGGACTATTGGACACCTTACAGCGAGGCTAAAAACCGGCTGGTCGTCCCTTACAACCCCGAAAGCACGTTCCCCGAAAGCATCTTCGAGGTGATTTCGCCAGGTAATGTGAGCATCAACCAAATCCCTGGAATCCCACCCGCCGTGCTAACGTCCTGGGCGAATTTGGGGTTGACTTGGGAAACGGCGAAATCCGTTGGATATCCTTCCAACCTGTTTAGGTCTATCCGGCATGATTTTGGTCCCCGCTTGGGCGTCGCCTACCAGATTAACCGCAACACGGTGATCCGCGGCGCGTACGGCGTCTACTACGTAGGAATGCCACTGTCTCTGCTATTACAATCAACCCGCAATACTCCGCCCCTGAATCTTCGTTTCGTAAACAATCCTTTCAACAATCCAAACGTTCCCGGTGGTGCGGGAGGACCGTATGACGGTACGTATCCCTATATTTCGGCCCCAGCGCCCAGCGACTACCTCCCAACCGCCACGGTGGATATTAATACTCCGCAAGGTCTCAATCCATTTGGTAATGCTGCGACGTACTGGGATCCCGGCGCGTGGAACGACGAGCATCAGCAAACTTGGAACGTAACCGTCGAGCGGGAGCTACCCGCGCAAATAGGATTGCGGCTGAGCTACATCGGAACATATGGTGGAAACCTGGAGCAGCAGTTCTCGATAGATCCTCGAGAGCCGGTATACAACTATTCGACGCGCACTGGGCTCAAGCCTCCGGGCCAAACCAATCTATTGCGGGCAGTGCCAGGGTGGGGATTGATTGGCATAAATCATACCGGTTTTTCCCACGACCATTCGGCACAAGTGGAACTCCGCCGGAAGTATGCCAATGGGATGAGTTTTCAGTGGTTTTATACCTATGTGCGAGCCCTCACTACGACGGATCCAGGCGGCTTTACCGCAGGGAACACCTCGATCAATGGTGGCGGCGGAAGCGGGCTTTTGGTGAACGGAAATGGCGGGGGGACCGTACCAGAGAGTATCGAACTGCTTGGTGAACCAAATCTCAGCTACGACCAGCGGCGGCGGCTTGTCTACTTCAACAACACCACCATCCCTCCTCACCGGATCACTTTCAATGGCATCTATGAACTTCCCTTTGGGCGAGGCAAACGCCTTGGCAGGAACGTTTCGACGCCGCTCAACTTTTTGATAGGGGGCTGGCAACTGGCGGCTATTGGTACTTGGAATAGTGGCCTCTGGATGGGCGTGAATCCTGCTTTTGTCCAGACAGGTAATGTCCGCATTTCTGGCGATAAGCGCGCGACGCTGAACATCGTCGGCGCTAGCGGACTATTCCGTCAATGGTTCGCTGGGAATTTCAATCCCGCGACGGTTTCACCTGTTAGCGGTACTCTCGTTGCCCCTGCCGTTCGGCCAGCCGGTCCGAATTGCTCCGGACAGTTCGTTGGCCAGCTTGCTGTCACTCTGAGCGATGGATCGTGTTTCAACGCCCCCTTCAGCGGACTTTACAACCCAGATCCTCGCGTAAACTTCATCGGGCCGGGCTCGTGGAATGACGACCTATCGGTCTACAAGCACTTCAGGTTCAAAGAGCGTTTTGACGTTCGCTTTGCCGCCGATTTCTTCAATGCTTTCAACCATCCGAACGATATGCCTCCGAGCACAATCAGCGGCCTGCAAAACTTGGGTCAACAATCAAACGACCCGCGCATCATACAGCTCTCTCTTCGCGCGGAATTTTAGCGTGGCCTTTTTTCTTGACGTAGGTCGTGCAATGTGCACGAATACCGTTCGAATCTTGCCGTTGCTGGCTCATTTCAGGCGCCCTCGGCTCGTGCTCTTCTCCATGTTCTGGTTGTTGCTCGAATTAACATTCGCGACGGCAGCAAGGTCAAAGCAACTTCCAGCTCAATACTTCCGACTGCTGGAAGCGGGAATCGCGCAGGTTGGCAAACAAATGGACACTCAGCCTGCTCCGAATCTCGAAGCCCTGTCGGCTCGTCCCGGATGGAAGCGGTTTCCCCAATCCATCTTGGCGGTGGCCGTTTTGTATGCAAAGAAACACTCCGCGAACGACCACTATCGGGATCCGAAGATGTTGAGCCTGGCGATTCGCATCGGCGACCTGCTGGCGACCGAATGCGAGAAGAATCACTCCGAAACATGTTTTGAGGAGGAATGGGACGTGCACATGTGGCTCGAAGCGTATCGGCTTCTCGCCACACAGCTCGGAGAGGAGCGCCGTGTGCGCTGGAGGCGTTCCATTGAAGCGGAGGTTGCGCCTCTTGCATCCGATGCAATGAAGCGGCAAAACTTTCCCTGGTACAACACACCGTATATTGGAACCTCGCCGAACCACTTTGCTTCATGGGCCGCTCTTATGTTGCTCTTCGGTCGTGTGTTCGGAAACAAGGATTGGGACAATCTTGGGGCGCGAATTCTACATCGTTTCGCCGCCGAAGAGCAGGCACCGGACGGATATTGGGGTGAACACAGCCGCAATGGTCCAACTACTGGATACAATCACATCACCTTTACGCAGGTAGCGTTCTACTGGGAATACTCGAAGGACCCTGCGGCTCTCAAAGCCCTGCGGCGTGCGACAGATTTCCACGAGCACTTTACCTATCCCGACGGCGCACCGGTGGAAACCATCAACGACCGCAACCGCTACTGGAGAGTGGACTCCTGGGGTCATTTCGGGTTTTCACATTTCCCTGACGGCCGGCGATATGCAGAGTTCCTGACCGATTTTTTTCGCGGGGATAATCTGACAATGGATGATCTGGGACGACTAGCTCAGGACGCACTGTACTACCACGAAGGGCCCACAGAGCCCATCCCTCAGGACCAGCCGCGCTATTCGTATCAGATGAGCGTTCCTGCAGGAATCCGCAAGACGGGGCCCTGGGTGGTCTGCTTGTCCGGCCTTATCAGCACCCAGGCAGTCAACAGTCGGTTTTATCTTGATCGCCAAGGAAACCTATCTGTTTTTCATAACAAGCTCGGGTTAATTGTCACCGGGGCAGGGTCAAAACGGCAGCCGGACCTGGCAACCTTTTTCGAGAAACTGCAGGGGCAGACCTTTCACATGCCGATCAGCAGCCGTCTGCAGATGAGTGACAACAGCGGTGACCGACTTTCACTCGCTTACAATACGTTTTTCACCGACCTCTACGTTCCGCGTCCTTCTGAAGATCATCTGCAATTGCGCTTCGTCATGACGGGGAGAGGAGAACCTCCTCCGGAAGCGCAACTGAACCTGCAACTCTGCCTGAAAGCGGGAGAAACGCTGGAAACCGCCGCAGGGCGAAGGATCGTGCTAGGAACCGAGCTGGTTAAACTGGGACCAGATGAGTTGGGAGGCTGGATCCACCATCATGGGTGGCGGTTGAAGACAGACCCAATGGCACAGCTGACCTGGCCAGCCTATCCTCATAACCCTTACGCGGATGCTCCTGAGACCGCGCTGGAGCACGCGGTTGGTGTTGTTTCGGTGCCTCTGAAACTTGGCGCAAAGGGCGGCAACTACATTCGCCCGAATGCGCAGGAGATTTCCTTTACTCTGACGCCCGACTAAATCGGCACGCCGATTGCCTCTGTCTTTGTTGAGAGGAACTATCTTTACTTGGTTGGCGCTGAGCGGATTTTGCCAGGGCATCTCATTCCGACAAGAAGTCCACATACCGGTGCTTTCTCAGGAAGCGGAAATAGCCAACAAAATCGAAATCCGTGGGGCCAAGTTCCATGCGCGTCAAGTGGATAACCTCGGCAAGGTCTCGATGTCCGTCGCACCAGTAAAGAGCCGTTATGGGAATACTGTCCCAAGCCCCCGAAGGATACCCTTCGCGCTGGTCGGTCGGCATGTCGTCCAAAGGCAGGGTTCCGAAGCGTTTTCGCTTCACAACGATTCTTGCTGCCTTGTCTAGCTGAGTATCGAGGACCGCAATTGGTTGCACAGGCGCCTGGAGTCCAAGCTCCCGGGCGCGACGATCAATGGCACGGCGCACTCTGCTCGTCTGCTCTTCCCCGAAGCGACGCAAACCCTCAATCATCGGAGCGAGACTCGCTGCCGCATCCTTCTGATTCGATTCCGGGACCAGGCGAAGGACCGAGAGAACGGCCTGCGACTCCCGTCCAACAGAGTAAGCGACGTGATCGAGTGCATCCTGGAGCAGTCGTCCCAGATCTTGAGCGTTAACTGCGGCGGCGGCGCGTTCCAGGAACGGCGCAGAGGACTGCAGAATCTTCTCGTAGCCTCGTGTTTGGCTCAGCTCCGCGAGCCGCATCGCCTCGGATTCACTCGCGTTGGCCAGATAATAGAGATAAGCAGCATTTACCGTGGCGACGTCCCGCAGCGAGCGAGGGTCTACACGGTCAGGGGTGTCCTCGCTGTTATGGTGAGTCTCCACTCCGCTGCCGCTGTATGCCCACACCGTGGGGACATTAATCATAGGTTCGCTCAAGTAAGTGTCCGTGCCGCTCATGGATTGGTGCTCATGCCAGGGCCGATGCACCTGGGAAAAGTACTCCTGGGCAACGCGCAAGATAAACGCATCGGTGTAGGACCTTGCTGCGTGGGGATTCATGTAAAACGTGTACTCTGTTCCCGCCAAGTCGTACGAGGCGGCCGGTGTGTCCATGCACATCGCGGCAACCGTGCGACGAATGCGGTCTGGATGCGTCTCGATGTAATACATCGATCCGTAGAGCTCACCCATGGTCAGCAGACGGATGCTCCTCTTGGGCCGGGGTAGCTTACCGGAGAGGATGAGGCGATTGAGAGTCGCGAGGGATTCCAACATTGCAGCCACGCCCGTAGCATTGTCCTGGGCTCCCTGCTCGAAGGAATGCCCGAGAGTCAATACTTCCTCAGGCCCCGATCCTCGGATCAGACCGGTCACGTAAGGATATGTACCGGAATAATACCGGCTATCGACAGTAGCCCTGACGCGGACGACGCCTCGCTCGGCCAGGAGTTTGCGCACCAGCGAACCCTCCCGTGGGCTTATCGAAAACGAGAGCAGCGGTGTGCTGCCTTTGGTGAAACCCCACCCTTGATCGCCCCATGCATTGATCCATTGACGGCCATTTTCAAGGCTCGGATTCTCGGTGAAGGTATTGATCGCTCCGAGGGCTCCAGACTTTACAAGCGCCCACTTGAAGCCAGCAGGGTTTTGATTTAAGAGCACGAGTTTTCCAGTGAGATGCATCTCGCCAAGCCTCGGCAGATCCGCATCGGAAAGGCTCACTACCTCCGCCATGACCCCTTCAGGAGGCGTTGCCCCACTCCACATTCCAAGCGATGCGGGAATTTTCTGATAGTCCGTCAGTGTGGCGATGTCACTGTGGACCGGCGGATCAACAATCTCTAGACGCGCAGACTTCACGTCCCAGGCCAGGGGCATCGTCCAGAAACCGAACTGGCTTGAACCGTCCGCCGGCGCTCCCGACACCTCGACGTCTTCCAGGCCAATTCCTCTCATGGATTGTTTCAGATATTCCGCGGTCTCTTGAAATTTTGGAAATGTGAACCAGCGGTCAGTCGAATACACTTGCTGCATGAAGTTCATTGCCTGTTCGGGCTGTATTTCGAGATGGATCGCTTGAATCAGTTGGGCGAGACGGGTTGGTGCCGGTGTCACATCTGGCGTGAATAAAACCAGGACGGAAAAAACAATGCATGCCGTTGACGCGTGGCTCATAGGATTGTGCACCGGTCTGATCATTTCGCCCCCTTCACACCCACTTGTGCTGATTCAAGTCACAGCTGCAACTACAAGTGTCACAAGGTCTATGTCAAATTCGAGCCGGGATCAAGTCTCCGCGCCGGATATGCTTTCCAAAGCCGGCTCTCGCCTGGCATGATAGGATACCAACCTTGTCATCAAATCAATGGGGCTTGAGTCCACGCCGGTCGTCAGCAAGAAATCTCTTTGCCGCGGTTTTGTCCTCCTCCTAGGCGCCTTGCCGTTCACCGGGGCGCCAGTCCTCACTCAGAGCTCATCCCCACTCGTATCTAAGGGTTATGCCGTTCTGCCTGTTCCGCAACAGGTGACATTGACCGGTAAGGACTTTGCGTTGGACGGCCACTGGAAGCTGGAGCTCGAAGGGGACGTGAAAGAGAATGACGTAGCCGTCGAAAGCCTGAAGGCCAGTTTGGCATCGAGGTTGCATCTGAGCCTCGCTGAGACCGGTTCCAACCGGTTGGCGTCCGGAGTAATCCAGTTGGATTTAAGGCCGAAATCGGTTTTAATCGGTCAGGCC
>Ga0209155_1001275_pt1 | contig 11977 bp, 9 predicted proteins | sample GraSoiAngelo_122_FD_185879 | JGI IMG/M metagenome (GOLD analysis project Ga0209155, IMG submission 185879) | Grasslands soil microbial communities from the Angelo Coastal Reserve, California, USA - 14_0927_02_20cm (SPAdes) (version 2) | ecosystem: Environmental > Terrestrial > Soil > Grasslands ...
TTCCTGTCCTCTTGTCAGAGGACAATCCATGCAGCGCCACGCCCAAGTTTATCCTAGCAAGAAAACTAGCGGGTACGATGTCGGGCGCGCAAGAGCTGATTTTCCAATACTCAAGCGAGAAATCAACGGGAGATCCCTAGTCTATCTCGACAACGCTGCAACTTCACAAAAACCAGTTCAAGTCATCGAAGCCCTAGACAGATTCTACAACCAGTACAACGCCAACGTCTACAGAGGAGTCTACCGGATAAGCGAAGAAGCGACTGTAGCATATGAAGACGCACGGCGAAAAATCGCCCATCTGATCAACGCCAAGGACCCGTCTGAGATTATTTTCGTACGGGGAACAACGGAGGCCATCAACCTCGCAGCCCATTCTTGGGGACGATCAAACATCGGCCTCGGCGACAGTATCATGCTCACAGAGATGGAGCATCACAGCAACATTGTTCCATGGCAACAGCTGGCGCGTGAAAAAGGAGCCAATCTCAAGTATGTCGGAATCTCAGAAGAGGGACAACTCCTCCGACAAGATGTTCATCAGCATCTAGAAGAAGGAACAGTCAAGCTCTTCGCCGTGACCCAAGTTTCCAACGTGCTGGGAACAATCAACCCCATTCGAGAATTAGCGCGCGAGGCCCACAAATATGGATGCAAGGTTCTGGTAGATGGAGCCCAGTCCGTCCCGCATATGCCGATTGATGTTCAGGACCTAGACTGCGATTTCCTCGCATTTTCCGGCCACAAAATGTGCGGACCCACCGGAATAGGAGTGCTCTACGGAAAGCGAGAGCTTCTACAAACCATGGAGCCCTATCAGAGTGGGGGAGAAATGATCAAAGAGGTCCACCTATACGAAGCCACATTCAAAGACCCGCCCTTCAAGTTCGAAGCCGGAACCACCGACATAGCCGGGGCCATCGGGCTTGGAGCAGCAGCAGACTACCTGACAAAACTTGGTCTGCGGAACGTTAGAGATCACGACAGGGGAATAACGAAGTACGCACTCGAAGCATTGGGAAGAGTGAAGGACTTGAAGATCTATGGGCCTACAGACGCCGAGACTCGGGGAGGGGTCGTCAGTTTCAACCTTGCAGACGTTCATGCGCACGACATGGCATCCATGCTGGACGAGGATGGAATCGCGGTCCGGTCAGGACACCACTGCGCCCAACCTCTCATGGAGAGGCTTGGGGTCGCCGCAACTACTAGAGCAAGTTTCTATCTTTACAATACTGAAGAGGAGATAGATCGTCTCGTAGGCTCCGTCGAGCGAGCAGGTAGAGTCTTCAAGATTTGAGCTCAGTCTATTCCGAGATCATACTCGACTACTATCGCCATCCCAGAAACAAGGGAACCTTGGAACACGCACAGATCAGCGCCAAGGACTCCAACCCACTATGCGGCGACATCATAGAAATGCAATTGGAGCTGGACAAGAACAACAGCGTAAGAGATGTGCGATTCAACGGTCAGGGATGCGCAATCAGTCAAGCCTCGGCGTCCATGCTCACGGAGCTTGTGAAGGGAAAGACGATTGATGACGTGCGAAAGATTTCCAAGGAAGAGATACTCTCACTCATTGGAGGACAGCTCAGCGCCGTCAGGCTGAAGTGTGCGCTATTGTCCCTGAAGGTTTTGAAAACGGGAGTATACAACTATCTCGGCTCTGCTATCAGCTCGAAAGAAGAACTATCCGATCTTTAAGAATCATCTAGAATTTCGGTTTTGTTTTGTCGCCGCAAGATTAGCGAAATGACTCTTTCTATTTGACATCTTTGCTGTCATGATGACCTCTCTGTTCTTTTAGTTGTTCCTGGACATTCTTGAAGAACTCGTTGTTCTCAACTTTCTTCGCTTCTGCATGAATCGCTTCAAGGTCAACCTTCAACACTCTCCGCACGATTCTTCCTCGCCTATAGAGGATGAACGAAGCAAGGATAGCTATAGCTGCCACCAGCCCTATGACTATGAGCCAGAGATAGTTGAACGCCGAACTCGTAGGGGAGGGCGGTGGCTGCTGCGTAGGCGGAAGTGTAACTAGTGTTGAAGTCGAACCATATCCTGAGTTGCCGTAAGCGTCGGTTGCGTTAACTTGTATGAACCAAAGTCCAGTTGGCGAAGTGGAGTTCACGGTGTAGCTGCCAACCCACTTCCCATGGGTCTGATCATAGGACAGCCGGAGTGGGCTACCAATCTGAACGGAGGACTGATGGGTAGTAGCTATCACCGTTCCGCTGGTGAAGTTGCCTCCTCCAGGGGTTACTACGATCGCATTGATCACGATAATACTGCCTGTTGTGTAATTGCCGTTGGGTATGCTAGAGGCGACGGTAAGAACGGCGGTTGACACAGCGAAACCTCTGTTCACACTCGATGAAGGCCCTATGTTCCCATATCCGTCGTTGTAACCTCCCACATCTATGCTTGCCACCCAGACCCCCGTGTCGCTGCTGAGAGGGATCTGGAAGGTTCCCTGGAATTGTCCAACCGAGGTCTTGTATGTCGCAGTTATGTCGTGCTCTGTGAAGCCGTCTGCTTCAATTATTCTTATGATAGCCGAGCCGGTCTTAACTTGGACTGTGTTAGGATAAGTTGCTATGAAGCGAAAAGTCTGAGTCTGCGACCTTTGTAACGAGCTCTGAGTTATCGATAGTTGGGTGATGCCTACGTTAGCTGGATCGACGACGAAGGTCTGAGCGTCAGGAAAACCGGTTTTAGGTGTTTTCGAGCCGGTCAGTGTCACTGTGTAGTTTCCAATCGGGACAGAGGGCGGAATGCTGGTCCAGGTGTATGCGAGTGCGCCAAGCGAGTTGGCCAGTCTAGTTGTAGGAAAACCGGGAGCGTTACCCGTCGGAGATCTTACTGATATGGTGATGTTTTCGGCGCTCTGGTAACCTTGAGCGATCATTGAGACCGGCTGCGTACGCTGATATTCCTCCGCGTCCGTGAGTCCTACTCGAAAGAGGCTTGTCGCAGCTTGCGTGGTAGGAGGTGGGCTAGATTGGCTGACTGTGATGTTGTAGACTCCAACATAGGTGATGTCGATCCCGAAATCTGTGGGATAGGTTGCACTGGCTGTGAAAGTCGATGGAACCGAGTTCACAGTTGTTGTAGCGGTCTGTATCGCACCTGTTGGGTCTGTCACCACCCATGAGAATTGATAGTTGAACCCGGAAAGGGGAGTCGTCACGTTCAGGGCGAATGTGATGCCAGGGCTGTTTGTTTCCTGGATTCGAGACGCAGACTGCGAAAACGAGTATGTTTCACCAAAAGGACCCGACGCGTGAATTGGGAAGCTCGTTATGGAGATGAATAACATTGTGACGGTTGCTAAGAAAGCGACCTTTTGCTTGGTTTGGAAAAACGAGGCCTCCTAAGACGTTGTCCGCTTCTTGTATGATCCGAAAGCAGGCATCGCTTTCTGCTTCGAGATTGGAATGGGCTGCCGAGTTGACTAAAGGGTCGTGTTACTCGAAACGAAGTCGAACAGTAAGGAAATAGAATACGGCCATTTTCGGGATGTCCTCCGACTAAATTCTACTTCGAAGGGGCAACTGTTGTGGGCGCCATGGATGGCGGGGAAGCTCTACCATGGCTCTTCCGAACTAATGCAAACGCTCCAACGGCCAAGGCAGCGATGGAGAGTATGAGTGTGTAGAAGGTCATTGTTGTTTCAAACGGCGGTGGTTGAGGTGTTGTTTGAACGCTCAAAGTGTTTGAGGTGGAGCTCGCGGTTGTTGTTGTGCCGGTCCAGGAGGCTGAGATGGTCCAAGTGCCAGCGCTATTGACAGCGTACTGGTCTGTGAAACTGCCCGTGTTAGTCGAGTTCACCGTGTGACTAATCGTCGTTCCGCTGGGTCCCGTGTAGATTATCGTGAGTTTGGCGGCGTTAGCCGGGTATACGTAACCACTGATCGTGATTGTATCGCCTATTTGGGCGTTGAAGCTGGAGCTGGAAAGGACGATTACACTCGGCTCTTTGGTAACGGTAAGACTCGCGGTAGCAGTGGAACCGCTGTGGGTATTGTCGCCCGACCAAGTGGCTCTAACATCGTAAGAGCCAGGCCCAAGGGGTGTGAAACCGGCCGCGAAGCGCCCTTGAGAATCAGTTGTAGCAGTAGCTATGATGCTGTAACTTCCACCGGTCGCATTGTACTCCAGCAAGACCTGCATTGAGACTAACGGGCTCGAGTCAGTCGTGTTGGTTAGCATGCCTGAGACAGTGACTGATTGTCCTGCTAGTGCGGGGGATGGATATGTCGCGAGACTGATCGTGCTATTAACGAAAGTTGCGTCTCTAACTTCTAGGAATCCCTTGCCCATCTGTTGCCCGCCGACTATGATGTCATGTTTTCCGACTTTGTCAATATCGCCGACAGTGACAGCGGATATGATCGTCGGGACTGTAGAGTACTGGTATGATTGCTGGAGGGAAATTGTTGACCCACTCCAAGTCCAGGTTCTAATAATTCCATAGTCGACGTCGGTCGTGCCTATCGGCATGTCTGTGAATCCCGCGGTTACTATCTCCGTTGTGCCGCTTTTGTCAACATCGCCTGCAGAAACGCGAATCAGTTCGAGACTGCTCTGGCTAGATGTTATCCAGTATGTATCTGCCAGCTGACTGAGACTAAGTCCTCCCCATAATGACCAGACGCTGAGTTCTGCTTTCCAAAATGGATAGGAGAGTATCTGGCCGCCCACAATTATCTCCTTCTTCCCATCACCGGCCAAGTCTTGGATCGCAACAGACGTTGCCACAGATGCCTGCCCCGTGGTGACCCACGTCCTGGATTGTTTGAGCCCAGGAGTTCCACTGCCACTCCAGCCCCAGACGCGTATCTCGCTCTGAGTTAACGTTCCATTGTTGCTTGAGCCTACTGTCACAATGTCTGGAGTGCCATTGCCTTCAATATCTCCCGTGGCTACTGCGTAGCCTTGGCTCCCCGTCGCCCCAGCACCCGGGGCTGTCCAGTTCCAGAGAGTGTTCTTTGACAAGGTGGCTCCGTCCCAGGACCATATTCCGAGTTGGCCATAGGTGACTCCAGTTCTGTTGTAATATCCGAGTGTTACGATTTGACGGATTCCATTGCTGGTCCATATGGCGATACTGCGGGTCTCGAGGGGGCCTCCAGCTGTGTAGTTGAAGAGTTTCTCTCTGCTGAGACTCGAACCCAGCCACCTGTAGATTCCGATCTGAGTCTGAAGAGGAGGACCACCCGACGCTTGGACGTTTCCAATTGTTATGGTTTCGTTGAAGCCGCGGCCTGCGAGGTCAGCTACTTCAACGCCAGAAAAATAATAATTACTGCCTCCTCCGAACCGCCATTGCTGGTTAGAGTCTAAGACTAGGCTGTTGCCATTCTTATGGTACACTCGGAGTTGTGTCTGGCTGGTGCCATTGTTGAAACTCCCAGCTGCGATGATCTGATTAGCATTGTTACCTTCGATCATCGCCATTTTGATGCCGGTAACTACCGCGTATCCTTGGCTAATGGTCGCAGGCCATGTGTCCGAAGTGGACGTGGAGATCCTATAATTCGCATGAGCCGGAGCCAAGCCATAGGTCAACGCGGGAATGAAGAATAGGAGGATTACGGGAACGAGGCGATACTTCAACTCGGTTCAGGCGGATTACGAAGAAGAACCAACCAAAACCGTTCTGATACTCCCATAACTCTAACCGAGTAACTAGCCTCTGTCCCTAGAATTACCGTCTAAATGGATTCTGTCTCTAGGTACGATGATTTGACTTGCATGATTCCCTTCTCTCGCTTCAATTCGCTTTCCAGACTCACAATATCATGCACTTTTCCTTGGACCAGCAGGGCGCAGAGGCAGTGTGCCTCGTCGATATGAGCGTGGAGCGAAGAGAGTATTGATTGTCTGTGATGATGCGATGTTTCCGTTATCGCCTCGTCAGTACCTTTCGTCTCATGATCGTAGACCATGACGATGGATCCGACGATGTTTCCTTTCTTGACTCCGGCTTCGAAATTCGAGATGAAGGCTCGCATAGCTGCCTGCAAAGCCTTCGATCGGTCGCCGTAACCACTCTGGCGAGAAACCCTGTCAAAGGCCTCTAGGAGCCCGGGTGGGAGGGACATGCTGATTCTCGTCGTTAGTTCAGTCATTCAAATCATCCTCAACACAGTATTACTGTGAGCATCTTACTCCAAGAAAAGTATTACCAGGATGAAATTTTATATTATTCGAATCCGATTCGTCAGCCGAATCGTTCTGCGAAGCTCAACGGAGCCATCCAACTCTTCGATGGAGAGGATCTGACATTGACTGAACAGGCTCTAGAAAATTCTGGGATCGGTCTCTCGAGGGGTGAGAAATTCTCGGTTCTCCTAATCTATTCAGCAATAGGCATCGCCACACTGATCGGGTTTGCAGCATCTCTGGTCGTGGGCGCACTCTCTGCTCGTTTGGCCGCGCTGGGAATCCTCGCGTACACCTTCGGACTCCGTCACGGTGTCGATGCTGATCACATTGTCGCCATAGACAATACGACCCGGAAGCTTCTACAGGACGGAGAACGTCCACTTACCGTGGGCACTTGGTTTTCTCTCGGTCATTCGACGATAGTAGTCGGAGTTATAGTTGCTCTGGTTTTGGCGACCCAGTCCGTTGTGAATCAGATACCCGTACTTCACAGCTCTGGCGCAATAATTGGGACTACCGTGTCAGGGGTCTTCCTCTTCCTGATAGGATTGATCAACGCGATAATCGTGCTAGGCATCTACAGGACCTTCAAGACAATGAAGCAAGGGAATCTAAACGAATCTGAGCTGGAGGGTCTCCTACAAAATCGGGGATTGTTGAACCGATACTTCGGAGGCCTCTTCAAGATAGTCAGGAAGCCCTGGCAGATCTACCCAATCGGAGTGCTATTCGGGCTCGGCTTCGACACCGCAAGCGAGATCGCCCTGTTCGCAATAACCATCGCGCTCGCAGTCTCGTCACCCATCCCACTCTGGATGGTGCTGCTCCTTCCTTTCCTGTTCACATGCGGGATGGTCCTCGCCGATACAACAGATGGCATAGCAATGCGTGCCGCCTATGGCTGGGCTTTCCTCAGGCCGATCCGGAAAATCTACTATAACCTCACAGTGACGGTGATTTCAGTTGCTGTAGCTTTTGCGATAGGGGGAGTTGAACTCCTACAAGTCATCGCTAGCGAACTGAACTTGAACGGTCCATACTGGGACTGGCTGGCGAGGCTCGACTTCGAAACCATGGGATTTGGAATAATAGGAATCTTTCTAATAGCATGGCTTGTTTCCACGGCCTACTGGAAATTCAGACGATACGACGAGTTGTACAACTAGAATCCTCCTCCTGATCAGTACTCCAATCGAAACTCGGGTTTCTCTGGAGGACCTCTATCGGACTACTTTGAACACATGATCCCACGTGTTCAGTGACATGCCGACTCTTGCCCAGAGCGGGACGAAGGCCTCCAGCCACCCCGCGTTTTCGATGCCGCCAATATCTATGGCTCCTTTCCAGCCGAACTCTTTCAGTATCTTCATCACCTGTTGTTTTGCGGCCGGATCGTTTCCACAGATCATCATTTCGACATCTTTGAACTTTGGATCGACCATCTGTGAGTTCGGGACAGTGTTGAAACACTTTACGATCTTTGCGGATGGAAGCTTGCGCTGGACGCGTTGGCCGAGAGAGTCGGTCGGCGAGTACAGCATTCCTGGAGGTGGGCCTTTTGAGAAATCGAGTTGATTGGTCACGTCGATTACGAGCTTTCCGTTGAAGTTCTGTGGCTTAGCGAGGTCTATCGCCGCTTCAACGGCCGAGCCATTAGTTGCTAAGACGATGATGTCCCCGAAGGCTGCGGAGTCTGCAAACGTTCCGGTTGATGCGTGTCTTCCCACTTGATTGACCCATGTCTTCAGCTTGTGGCTATTCGGAGTGCGCGAGGCGATCTTTACTTCGTGTTGACGGTTAACGAATCCTTTGCCTAACGCTCTCCCCACATCGCCACTACCGAGAATGCCAACTTTCATACTAGACATCTGTCCGTGGGGATCGTGTACTAGTACTATTAACGGCTAAGCATTGGACGAGATGTCACTAACCATCATATCCCGTAAGAGTCTTGTGGGCAGGGGCATGAAAGATCGAAGAAAGACGATTCCACCGAAACTGAAACTCGTCTCTGAGGCTATCAGCAACGCGATCGGAAAGGCGAGGAGGATCAAGGGACTTTCAATTCAGGAAGAAGTGATCGTCCATCTGGACAAGGTCAACGCGGTCCTAGAACAGGCTTAGGAACAGATCACGAAGATCATGGGATAGCAGTGCTGGACTAGCGTTCTGATGCCCTGTATCCACGCGTAAATCGTTGGACGGGCTTTACCCAGATTCCGCGGCCGCAAGCGGCTTAGTACTGGCCTGCCCAAGAGTTAGCATTCACTATTAATGAGTTGAGAGCCCAGCTGAACAGCTTTGGAAGAGAAACTCCCGCGCGCTCGCCACCGATTCGATTTCTCCGGAGAGACCAGAAAGAGAGGAGCCCAGACAGCCACTGACCAGATTCTAAGAAGCCTGAACCGTCAAGCGCAATCCACGCGGGACATAGGCGAAGATCAAGAGAATCTTGTAGGAGAATCTTCTCAGCTCGACGAGCTGGATCAGCTAGCCGAATATTCTGGGAGTCTAAGGCTTGGCCGCTGGCTATTCGTTGGAACGCTACTAGCTATCCCGGTTTTTCTCTGGGCATTTGGCCTGTTTCCCCGAATCCTCTACGTTGACACTGTCGGCAGCTTGAACAATTTGGTCTCGATGATTCCGAGTGTTGACCTCGTAATTATCGTGACAATTTGGATGGCCGCTCTGGTCATTGGTCTGTTGGGAAGACGAGCCCGCCACGTATCGAAAACGCGCCTCGGCTAGAGTATCATTCACACTAGAACTTTCTCGAGAGGGGTCTAACCTCGACCTTCCTCGGGAACTTTCTGCGGACGTAGCTGGATAGCATAGGACCTTGAAGAATTATGGAAATGAACGCTACTCCCAGCACCATCGAGGTGATCACGTCCCTTGACGGGATCGTCGCGGGTAACGAGGCTACGAGTGCAATAGATAGTGCTCCTCTTATTCCTCCCAGCATTGCAACGTTCTTCCAGGATCGAGGAATCGGTTCTCCACTGATCTTGGAGGTTCCGAGTAGCGGGTAGACGGATGAGAAGCGTGCGATCGTCACCGCTGTAAACGCGAGTCCGATTGGTAAAAGATCAGCCCGAATTCTGGCTAGGTCGGTGCTGAGTCCAATGTAGAGGAAGGCTAGTGAGTTGGCGATGAACGCGGTGATTCTCCAGAAGTTTCTGACGGTTCGAGTAGTCTGAGGAAGAACCCAGGTCCTAACCGTTGAGTTTCCGTAGTAGAGCCCGGCGATCGCGACGGCCACTATTCCTGAAAAGCCTAGAGCGCTTGCGAGGGTATAGGAGCCGTACACGGTCGTGATTGTTATCATTGTTTCGGACATAGGATCAGTCACAATTCTAGAGAGAAGGTGAGCGCTCAGCGCGACTAGGAGTCCTACTATTACTCCTCCTCCGAAGATCGATGCGAAGCTGACCGCCGCGTCGATGAGGGAGAGGCGGGAGACGTCTAGGGATGTGAGGAGTATGGTGAAGATGGTTATTCCGGTGGCGTCGTTGAACACGGCTTCCGTTTCCATCAGTGTCGAGAGTTTTCGGGGAAGCTTTGCTCGTCTGAAGATTTCAAGGACTGTAGCTGTGTCTGTCGGGGCGATGATGCTGGCGAAAAGGAAGGATGGGAGGAGTGGGAGTTGGATTATCTGCCAGAGAAATATTCCTCCGACAACCGTTGCTATGACAACTCCCACCGTGGCGAGCCGGAGAGCGGGTCTCGCGACAGCTCGAAACTCTTCAAATCGAATGTTCATAGTTGTTTCGAAGAGTAATGGAGGGAGGACGAGTCCGACGAAGAGGCCTCCGCCTACCAAGCTGTCGTAGAGCAGGCTAACTCCGAGGATGGAGGAGAGTGAGGAGCCGGCTATCGCGACTCCGAAGAGCACGAGAATGATTGTGTAGGGAGCTCTGGCCTTGCTTGAGATGATTGTCGCAGTTAGCGAGATTGCCAGGAAGGCAGAGAGTATGATCTCAAGGGAGGGCAAAGCTCAGGCTATCGTTCAATCAAATTGGTACATGTAGTTGCCTCTAATGCTCGACAAGTTTCTGCCAGAGAATCATTTGGTCAAAAGACGGTCCGAAGCCCAACTCGGTAAGACGGGCCTTTATGCCGGTGGCGGAGCAGGCGGTCGATTGAAATCGAAACAGTCTGACATGTCATCGGCCTGAGCGTCCCTTTGGTTAAGGGTGGGCAGTCCGAAAACTGATTCACAGAAACCGACGAGACTGACGTGCGAGTGTAACTTCTTCGAAACGTAGCCTGATCTCGCGAACGGGCTTAGTACTAAGCAGCCGACTCGAGAGCCGTATCGGAACTGTGTTCCCTTGTAAGATGGCTGTGGCGTCGCAAGCTTCCAAGCTTCGACGTTCGGCGGGTTGACGTGGTCGTACCATCCTCCCCAATCATCCCAGGTAATGAAGATCGCAACCCTCGACCAGAGCCCGCCCTTCACGATAGCGTTTACCTGGTTTACGGTCCATTGCATACCTATAGTTACATTGCCCATGGGACCCTTTCCGGGGTCGGGAGGATGTTCATCAAACTGGCTCGAAGCGTAGAGCCAGGACACGTTCGGGAGCTTTCCAGTTGACGCATCCTTTGCGAACTGGCCAGAGGTGAACTTGTTCCTTCCCCCAACACCGCTAAGATATTGAAACGCGTATCCGCCGTAGTTGCCCCAAGTCAGATTGCGAGCTTCAAGGCTCAGTGGAAGCGAAGAGGAGATTCTAGAAGGGTCTCCGGGCTTCGGGTTGTCTATGAAGGGAGAGTCAGCGGCTAGGAGCATCAGGTGGTTCGGCGTCGAAGGTCCAGCGACATCGGTGAAATATTGGTCGCAGAGTGTGAATTTTCTTGCATAGACAAAGTAGGCTGGTATGTCAGCCTCGACGAACTGTTGACGGACAGAAGTCGTCTGGCGGGTCAGCCAGGCACTGTGACGATGGTCTGGGTCCCGAGGTGGCGGATTGGGCGACCTCGGCATAGTCATTCCATTGGCTCCAGGCAAGGTCCCGAAGTAATTATCGAAGGAGTGATTCTCCTTGACGATAATTACCACGTGATCGATTTTGCCGGACCCCAGCCCACTCGCCGGCTGCTTCACCGTAACCATGTGAGATTTGAAAGGAATCCGAGAGAATCTATTTTACGCTTGTCGTATTGCCATGAGCAAATCTCGTAGACTCAGTTGCATATGTGACATGAACTTCACATACTAGGCCCGTCTTCCGTCTCACTGGATTTCGGGAGTCTCAAATTGAAAAGTTTCCTTTCAGTGACCGATGCTTCCAAACTGGAGATGGATAGAGTTCTCGCCAGAGCCAAAGCGATTAAGACTGTCATCAAACGAGGACGATCTCTCCCCACACTTAGGGCTAAGATTGCCGGACTGCTTTTCGAGAAGCCGTCGACCAGGACCCGGGCCAGTTTCGAGGTTGCTGCTCGCAGACTTGGTGGGGACTCGATCTACCTGGCCGCCAACGAGCTTCAGCTTCAGCGCGCCAAGCTCGACGGCCAAATTCAGCTCAAGCACGATTCGCTGGTTGGCACGCGCGAGGAGCTGAAGCGCAAGATCAAGGACGCGATCGACCAGCTGCGCGACGAGCCGCGCTGGCAGGCCGACCTGGCGCAGTTCAACCAGGAGCGCGCCCGGCTGGACGAGCTGACGGCGCGCGGAACCGAGTACGTCGCGGCGCTGATCGCCAATCACACCGACGTGGAGCTGCCCGCCGCCGACGACGTGCAGCCGTTCGACGTCCGTATGACGGACCGGGACGTGATCCTGGCCCGCAAGGGG
>Ga0209155_1001278_pt1 | contig 11962 bp, 11 predicted proteins | sample GraSoiAngelo_122_FD_185879 | JGI IMG/M metagenome (GOLD analysis project Ga0209155, IMG submission 185879) | Grasslands soil microbial communities from the Angelo Coastal Reserve, California, USA - 14_0927_02_20cm (SPAdes) (version 2) | ecosystem: Environmental > Terrestrial > Soil > Grasslands ...
AGGAGTTTATGCAACATGTTTGCTAAAATCGGACCGATTCGATGAATTTCACGAAATTCGGTTTCTCTTTTCCCACGGCGGTGTTCGGTCCGGTTGCTTTGAAGAACCAAACGCGTCCATCCCGACGGGTCCAAGCCGCAATGGTCCGCGTCTTATCGCTGGCAATGTCGGTGGTTGAGAATGTTGTGTCCTCCGTTTTCAGCGGAGCGATTTGTGATGTGACGGTGTTTGCATCAATCGGCGCGAGCCCGATTTGCCCGCGCCAACGATTGACGTTGTCAGCATCACTTCCTCCATCGCCTGGGAAAGTCACAATTGAGATGTCGATTTTGCCACCCTCTTCTGAGGGCGCACTGAAGCTGGCGTAGCGCATAGTGGACGGCGGCACTTCTGTCCAGCCTTCCGGCTTTTTCCACTTAATCTGCGGCGCGTTCACGGCCTGCGGCGGTGCAGCTGCCATTTGCGGCGGTCCGGTTTGAGTCTGAGCATTGCAAACTGCCGCGACCCATTTCATGAAGTCGCTTTTTTGCGCCTCGGTGAGATCGGCATTGCCCCGCATTTTGAAAAAGAGCGTCGCATTAGCAGTCGTCACCATTGCGGCAACGATTCTGCCGTCTCTAGCCGCATCGGTGTTGTCCGGGAGTCCTGCGAGATCGACAATCCTCACGTCGCCTAACGAAGTGTGCAGTCGCTGCGCCATCTCGCCGAGTTTCTGTTCGGTGATTGGTGGTTGGCCGAGTTGACCCAGCCAGCGGTTCACATTCTCAAGGACGTTCCCCGCAGCGGAGCCCAGACTCACAAATGAAATATCTGCGACTGCGCCGTTATCGCCTTTGACCAGCAAACTTGCCTGCCGCATTTGCGAGAGCGGCTGCGCTTCCCAATTCGGCGGTGTCGTCACCGCAGTTTCCGCCGTCGGCGCGAGACCGGCTGGCATCCGGGGCGCGGCCGTATTGGTGGACATCGCGTCTTGCTGCTGAGGTGCGGATTGTTCGAGGGGCGCCTTGGAAACGCGATAAACCTTGATCTCGGAGTTCTTCTCGCAGCTAACGAGCAACGCAGAACACAAACCCAGATAAATGATGAAATGCTTGCTAATTCGCATGACCCAACAACCGCGCCCGATGCCTACCATCTTAATTCACTTCGATGAGAGAGGAAGTTATAACCCAAGAAGCATTGCGGGAAACGGATTTCATTTTGAATCGAACAGTCGGGATCGACATTGCGCGTTGCGCCTCCTCAAGGAAGTTGCGGTCCGCCGGTATGGCACGTCTTGTAGGAGAACTCAGAGAACTCTGAATCGATGTGGAAAAAAGTGTAGCCGTCGGCGTTTAACTTCTTGAGCTGTTCGCCGCTGCCCTGCGCGAGGATGAGGTGGCACGAGTTGCAATCACTCGCTGCGATCCTCTTTTTGCCATTTGCGGCTAGCCGTCGCTTGCAATTGGGTCGGAGACAGGATCGGTGCAACCGGAAACGTCGTAGGGTTAGGTCCGGCGACAGGCCCGTTCACGTTCCGACGAGGAGCGTAAAATTCGCGCACGTCTAGCGGCTACGCATTTTTACGGAAAATAATCAAGCGCAGATTGCAAAGCGCGTTCATTTTTGATAGCCGATGTTTGTCCAATGAGTGAAGCCGGAGACGCGCCTACGATTTCTCGCGAGGAGGACTCAGTAAGCCGGCGTTCGTTTCTGGGCGTGCTGCTCGGGTTTGGTACTGTCGTAATGGGCGCGGCGCTGGCGGTGCCGCTGATTCGATTCGCTTTGCATCCACTGCTAACCAAGACGACTGAAATCGGCTGGTCAGACGTTGGGAAGATTGACGAATTCGCGTCATTGACTGCGCCGACCAAACGCTTGATTAAGGTCGAGCAGCGTGATGCCTGGAGAAAAATCATTTCTGAAAAGGCAATTTACGTGCTGCCGCCGAAGAGTGGCACCCTGCGGATTCTGTCGCCCATTTGCCCGCATCTCGGATGTTCGATTCCGTGGAACGAAACCAAGCAGGAGTTCATTTGTCCGTGTCATGTAGCAGTTTTTGCCAAAGATGGCGCACTCATTTCAGGACCGGCGCGACGCTCGATGGACGAACTTAACAGCAAGGTTGAAGACGGAATGTTGAAGGTGCGCTACCAGTATTTTCGCCAACTGATTCCTCAGAAGGAAGCTCTCTCGTAACAAAAAATGCAACATGGCTGAGCCGCATCAGTCTGAGGAAGAGGCGAGTCATCCGTACAGCAACCGCTGGCAGCGTTTGTATCATTGGTTCGATCGTCGCACGGGGATCGGTTCGCTGTTGCATGAGGCATTGGATGAACCGATCCCAGGCGGGGCGCGCTGGGCATATGTCTTTGGCTCGGTTTTACTCTTCCTGTTCATTTCACAGACGATCACCGGGATATTTCTTGCGCTTTATTACGTTCCTTCGGCTGATCGCGCGCACACGACTGTTGCTTACATCGTCAAGGAAGTAACAGGCGGATCATTTTTGCGCAGCCTGCACGCTTACGGCTCGAGCGCCATGGTCATCGTGCTGCTTCTTCATCTCACGCAGACCTATCTCTACGGGGCTTACAAAGGCCGCCGCGAACTGCTCTGGATTTCGGGCTGCGTGCTGCTCGGCTTGATGCTCGCAATGGCTTTCACGGGATACCTTCTTCCGTGGGACCAAAAGGCGTATTTCGCCACCACTGTCGGCACTAACATGGCCTCAGATGTGCCACTGATCGGCGGTTGGCTGAAACGTTTCATGCGCGGCGGAAACGAAATGGGGACCTTGACCGTGTCGCGGTTTTTTGTCGCGCACGTGTTTCTCATTCCCGCAGTGCTCATCGCGTTTATCGCGACGCATGTGTACCTGTTCCGAAAGGCAGGCGCAGCCGGTCCGCCGAGCGAGGACCCGGTGAAGCCGCGCTTGCCCACGCAGCGATTTTATCCGCGACAAGTGGTGATCGACACGATCGTGGCCTTGTTGCTGATCCTGATACTTGGAGCCCTCGCACATTTTTCGCCAACTGAGCTTGGGCCAAAAGCGGACCCGGCGGACACACAATTTGTTCCGCGTCCCGAGTGGTATTACCTTCCCATCTTCCAGTGGCTCAAGTACTGGCGCGGGCCTTTTGCCATAATCGGGATCATCGTCATTCCGACAATCACTGCAGGATTGTTAGTTCTTGTACCGTTCATCGATCGGCGTTTGGAACGGCGTCCCTGGCGCAGGCCAATTGCTGTCGGCATCTTCCTTTTGATTCTGGCGGGTTTCATTGGAATGGGGCTGATGAGTGTGCGTGATGATCAACGCGATCCAAGTATCGCGAAGCAAGTTGCGAAACAGCGTGAAGAAACGGAGCAGTTCATGCGCGAGCCTTTTGAACCAGAGCCGGCACTTAGCACGCTGGCTGCTGCAAATGTTGCCCTGGCTGATCCGCTCGCTGCGGCTGGCAAGAAAGTTTACGAAAGCGAATCATGCGACGCGTGCCATGGCGAGAACGGAATCGGAACAAACGCCGGGCCGAAACTCGCCGGTGCGACTGCTCAGAAACCAGCGGATGAACTGTCGAAGCTGTTGAGGCATCCGACACCCAAAATGCTCGCAGGCGAGATGAAGCCAGTCGATGTCTCAGACGAGGACTTAAAAGCCCTTGTCGCTTATATTAAAAACCTCAAGTAACTTCCCGCACTCTACCTCGAGCTGTCCCTTTCGAATCCGCAGTCTTATTTTTTCAGTGACCGCACATAAGCGACAAGCGCTTTGATTTCGTCGTCGGTCAACTTGCCGCCGAAGGCTTTCATCGTGGTTTTGCCGTTCTGCTTAATGCCGTCTTTGATTGCCGCGGCAGCTTGCGCATCAGTGAAGGACGACTGCTTTTTCGGATCTGTTAAATCCGCCGCATTTAACATTTTCCCCATTTTCGTATCCCCCTTGCCGGCAGCGCCGTGACACTGGACGCAGTTGTTGGCCCAATTTGCTTTTGCATCAGCGGCGCGCGCTGCGAACGTCGGCGCGACCACGAGGCTAATAATCAGTACAGCGATTTTTTTCATATTGGATACTCCGTAGTGTTTCATTAATTAGAACCGAAATTGAAGACTCGAAAACAGCGAATGTGCGCGATAGTTATTATGACCGCCAGAGGTCACATCTCGATAATCGAAAAATCCATATTTCAAGGTCAGGCGCGTTCTCCTGCTCAGTTGGCGCGCGATGGTCGCCGAGACAGCGTTTTCGGTGGCGCCCATCCCGTATGGCACAGCGACGGCTGCGTTTTTATAGTAGTCATTGGCGCAGTAGAAGTAGTAATCGGCATAAAAATCCGTTTTGTCGTCGATGATGTAGCCGATGCCGCTGGTGACCGTCCAGTAGTCGTTTCTAAAGTTGACGACCGTTGGACCTCCATTGGGGACCAATTCGATGTTGTTCGCTGGTGTGTCGGTTTGATTGAGCACGTACGAGAAGCTCGCCTGCAGAAAGAAACGAGGCAGGGGATTCCAGTTCAGTGACTCACTAATAACGTGCTTTTTGATTTCGCCAGTCTGCAATTCGGAAAAAGTTTCGCCCTCAAAGTACCACTGGCCGTCAATCGAGGTATGTACGAAATCGTACCGTGTCACAAGCGCTAACGAGCCCATGCAAGCTGGAAGCTTCGGCCGAAAAGTCATTCGAATGTTAAAGTCATCGACATTCCAATCCTGGTTGACCAATCTTGGAAAGTCTGCGCTGAAAATATCTTCGTTATAAGAGGCGATTCTGTGAAAGTACTGGCCGGCCAGACTTAATCTCATCGTGGGATTCCATGTGGCGCCGATCGTGTAAGTTTGACCAAGCGCATTGGTGTTCTTATCCAGAGGCACCTCTTCGTCTATCGATTGAAACTCATTCACGCTCCCGTAGTCCTCTTCCCACTCTCCTTGGACCCAGAACAGCCAGTCCTTGATGCCCGTGTAACGTAGCTCCAGCCTCTGAGCGAAGAGGTTGTAATCGGAATTGCGTGCGCCGTCTGCCGGGAATCCCACTCCGTAGTGGAATCCGCCCTCCGGATTCGTAGGAGTAAATGGCGGGGTGTTAGGCATCGGTTCCTCCGCGATGAAGGTCGATTCGCTGTCATTATTTTGATGGGTGTATCGGAAACCGGTCAAAATAGCGAGGTTATCGAACGGCATCCAAAACAGATTGGCATTAAAGACATTTTCTCTGATCCGGGCAGTTCCGGCTAGATCAATGAAAGCGTGGTCGCGACTACCAAGCGTTGGCACGGGTTCTCCGAATGCCTCGTCCCAATGCGTCCCGTAGATGCGTGAACCGGAGAGATCGTTTGTTATCGTTGTATAGGAGTATCCCGTAGTGAACCAGAGGTTATCAGTAATTCGAGTCTCAGTTATCCCATGGCCGCTGAACAGGTCCACGTCGTCATTCTGTTGCTGAGTGATCTTGCGCTGCTGGCCCGGAGGAGGTACGACCGGCGGCAACTGACCGGCGCCGCGCTCCGTGTTCAGCGAGTAATCGTTAGTGTTATGCTCGTAACGCATTCCGAGCAAAACGTCGGTATTACCGAATGTCTTTGAAGCTTCGAAAGAAAATATGTCGCGCTTTTCGTCGATGTTGCGGAAAGAGGGAATGATTTTTCGCGTTGAGGTGAATGGAGGTAGCAGGCCGGTCTGGTTTGTATCGCCCCACACAGTTGAATCTTTCTGGCCAAAGCGGAATTCATGGTCGTAACGGATGGTAATTTCCGGCCAATTCGGTGCCCGCAAGCCTAGCTCGATCCACGCGTCCCCACGGTCGATATGCATTTCCGGATACGGCGGGTCGAAAAACACATCCTTGTGCGGAAAGAACCCGCCGTTGCCGTCGTACCAACTGCGAAACTCGGTGTAGCCAGCCTTGATGTACCCGAAATTCGGTTTCGCCAATTGCACCGTGATATTGTAATCGTTGAAATCCCAGAGTGCGTGACCGTCGACCGAAAAGATGCCGTTTTTGTCGAAGGTCCCTTCGAAGTGCAAATCCTGGATACCGCCATAAACTTGATCGCCCGGCAGCCGGTGTTCCTGTTCGAACTGTGCGCGATCGCCGCTCGTGATCACGCCGCCGATGGCGAGCTCAATCCAATTTTTGTATTCCTCGGGCTGCTCTTCGGTCGCCGTTGCGGTTACAGCTTTGCCGTCACTCGTGCCGGCACGAACCCCAGCGGCAGCAAAAGTTCCCGCAAAAACCAGCACTAGGAATCTGCGAGAGGCGGTTTTCATAACATCGAGATCAATATCTAAGCAACGGCGTCACGTTGGATCCGTGCGGTTCTTCATGGCAGCCGGCCGACCAACACGTCCCCTGCTGCAAAAAATTCGAGTGATCGACGTCTCCAATGAAAATGTGTCCGGGAATCTTTTGCTCTTGGAAATGGCATTTCAGACAGAGCGTCGCATTGCGCTCGTTCAGCAGGCGCTGGTTGACGGAGCCGTGGGGCGAGTGGCAGACGGTGCAACCCTGGCGCAGCGCCTCATGCTCGTAGACAAACGGGCCGCGCTGCTGCGTGTGACACTCAAAGCACGTCTCGTTTTTGCTCAGGAACGCAAAACCGCCGGCTTTGAGTTTCTGCTGGATGTTAGTCGGCGCGCCTTTAATCGCGATGCCTTTGTGTACCTCATGACAATCGGCGCAGCTCATCTTGCCTTCGAGCACCGGATGATGATGAGGCAATGCGAACGTTGCGCGAACTTCGAGGTGACACTGGAAGCAAGTCTCCGGTGATTTTCTTGGATTAATGATCGTGCCAGCGCCGCCACCAGCTTGGACGTGCAAACTCCCTGGTCCGTGGCACGACTCGCAACCCATGTCCGTGGACTGCTTTGAAATTTCGCCGCCGCCTTTTGCGGTGCTCTTACTTACGATGACCTTTTTTGTCTGCAATCGCGCGTGAGTGGCTGTTGGGAAATCGCGCACGATCTGTTCGTGACAGGTCGCGCATTCCTCTGAGCCGACGGACTCCGCGCCAGGGATACTGGGCGGAGCGAGAATTGTTCGGTTGGTGGTGCTGCAGGAAAGCAGAATGACGGCCAGCGCAACTGCTCCCCCAGCGCCCCAGAACAAGCTTTCGCGCTTACCGTGGATCCATCGAGTTAGCCTCGAACGGCACACGAACGGGGAGTATGCGCAGAAAACCAAAACGCTGACTACGCATTTTTTCGGTTTTTCTGGCCGGTCTCTAGCAAATCTATCGGTACCGCCCGCGCATGCGTTTGGCAGCGGTATTGCGTAGGCGATCTGCGAGCGAATCTTTTGAAAACCCGATTGAATTGCGAGAGCGACTGAAATCCCACAGCGAACGCGATTTCACTGATGCGCAGATGTGGATTTCGCAGGAGATCACACGCGTTCTTGAACCGAGCGTGCGCGACGTAGTCGACAAAATTTATGCCGGTTACCTGTTTGAAATTCTCGCTCAGGTAATTCGTGTTCATGTTGACCGCTTTTGCGACTCTGGTCAGGGAGAGCTCTTCGCGCGAGTGTTCGTCGATATACTTGCGCGCTTTCCAAATCGCGACTGGCTCAGCTCGATTTCCAGAAGTGGCGTTTTCGAATTCAGCAGTAGACGACATCTTTATCCCCTCAACGACTTAACTCTCGCTGAACAGTTCTGCTGTTCTTCCGTTGCCAATTTCTCACCGGATCTTGCGATGACGGGAAACACCCGTTGCTTCAAGCATGAGCAATTTTTGCAAAGCAAAAGCCAAGGAACGCGGAGCACGAGACCCGTCGCCGCCGTATAAAGCGCACAAAGGAGCAAAGTATGGAATACCTGATTTTAGTTGCCGTAGTAGCAATGACGGTGCTCTACGCGCTGATCATCGTCGGCTGCCTAAAACAGCCGGAATGGTAACAATCAACGGCATGAGAAGTTGAGCAGCGCTGCGAGTTCATCCTGCGCATGCTGCGCTTCTAGCTTTGTGATTCATGAAACGGTTTGTCTGGCAAGGCCGACCGCCTCATGACTCAGCAATGGTGATCCTAGCAAGGGGATTGTGAAACACCGGCTTTAGTCAGTGGTGTCGTGTGTATGGCCGTTGCTGGCCAGACAATTTATGCACAACAAAAACCAATTGAGGCCGAGTGCTGCTAGTACGACGGCGATAGCTTACAGCCAGAAAGGCAGCACCGATGAAAACAATTCTCCTGTTACACGACGAAGCCAAGCAACCGATGAAGCTGTTGCGAAACGCGCTGTCTGCCAAGCTCCCAGTCCGCGAGATCGAAGCTGTCGACGCCCGCAACTGCGATCGCTGGGGTCATCCGTGCCCAGGTTGTGTCGAGCGCATTGTTCAACCGATACCGGACCTTCCGATTTCAATACCTACGAAGAAATGAGGTAAAACATGGAATACCTAATTGTATTTAGCGTTATGGCGATGATGACAGTGTATGTCTGGATCCTTGCCCGCTACATGCAACACGCGTAATCGCGCAAAACGCGAGAATGCAAACCTCCTGGTCGTCTCAGTACCGGGAGCCGCAGGAGTTTCGGCATGGAACAGCTACTGACAGAGGAACGCATTGCAGACGTTAAACCAGCAGGGGCGAGCGCCGGCACCTGGTCGCGAGTGGTCCGGCTGATTGAAGCGCACCCGGACGTGAAGCAAGTGCGGCTGAACATCAACAAGCACAGCGTCACGGTGGGCTTCTACGAAACGCCATCGGAAGAAACGTTGAATCAAATCAAGACTGACGTGCGCGCGGAACTTTCCAGCGAATGGGATGTATCGATAAAGGCTGATGATAAATCGCCGACGGTTCATCTGCATAGGATCGGTAATTACACGACCGAATTTCATCGCGCTCATCCCGCGGACGAACCGCCGGTAATTTGGAGATCGATCGCGTTGCCAGCGTGGCGCAACCGTCCGTTCCCGCGACCGGTGGCGCGTGATTACCGGCTCATGTTACTGCTGGCTGCGACTTGTGGATTAAGCACGCTTGCCGGTTTCCTCTTTGGCCGCGTGGGAATGCCAGGCGAACTGATCGCAGCTTCTTTTGTTCTGGCTTATCTCAGCGGCGGATGGTTCGCCACTCAGGATGTCTGGCACGCGCTCAAGCAGGACAAGATCGACATCCACTTCCTGATGGTGGCCGTCGCGCTCGGCGCGCTGTTCATTAAGGGATGGACCGAAGGTGCCATACTGCTCTTTCTGTTTTCGTTGAGCAATGGCCTGGAGCAGTTCGCAAATTATCGCACACGAAAATCAATTGAATCGCTGCTGAAGGTCGCGCCGAAACACGCAGTGCGGCGTAAAAACGGTCGCTGGTTCGAAATCTCCGTTGACGAAGTTGAGCCTGCTGACGAGCTACTCGTCAAAGCCGGCGAACTGTTCCCGGTCGATGGCGTGATGATTGAAGGCGCGACGTCAGCGGATGAATCAGCGTTGACTGGCGAAGCAATTCCGGTCGCGAAACAAATCGGAAATTCGGTGAGCGGCGGCACACTTAATCTCGACGGAAAAGCAGTCATTCGAGCTACCCGCCGCCTGGAGGGGAGTGCGCTCAATCGCATTCTTGGGCTGATTGAAATAGCGCAGCAACAGAAAGCTCCGGCGCAACGGTTCACCGACGAGTTCAGCCGTTACTACACCTGGCTCGCGCTTTCCCTCGCTGCTATTGTCTTTTTTGTTTTGCTGGCGACCCATCGCCCGAGCGCAGATGCATTTTATCGCTCAATGACCGTGCTCGTAGTATCGTCGCCATGTGCGCTGGTGTTATCCATCCCATCAGCAATTCTGGTCGCCATTGCCGTAGGCGCGCGACGCGGAATTTTGTTTCGCGGCGGTGTTGCCGTCGAAAATCTCGCCGGCGCGACACAGTTTGCCTTCGATAAAACGGGAACACTCACCAAAGGCGCGCTCGTTGTCGCGAGGATCGCGTCGTTCGATTCGCGAAGTGAAGATAAAATTCTTCAGCTCGGGGCCTCAGTGGCGCATTTCTCCACGCATCCGCTAGCCCGTGCGATTGTCGCCGAAGCGGACAAACAACAGTTATCGCGTATTTCAGCAAAGGATTTTCTGAATGTTCCCGGCCTCGGAATGGAAGCGTCGATCGACGGAAGCCGAATTTTCGTCGGGAGCAGGCGATTGATGTGCGACCGCGGTATCGCGCTGCCGGAACTTGGATTGACAAATGACGCGGAAGTTTGGATCGGCAACAATCAACTACTTGGAGTGATCTATCTGCGTGATGAGATTCGGCCGGCCACGAAACGCGTCATCGATTTCCTCAAGCGCTCCGGTCTATCGGTCGCATTGCTCACAGGCGACCGACCGGGGCCGGCTGCGATGGTGGCAGAGCAAGTGGGCATTAGTGATGTGCGCGCCGAGTTGAGCCCGCAGGCGAAGCTTAAATGCATCCACGATTGGCGCGCGTCGGGCGAGAAGGTCGCAATGATAGGCGACGGAATCAACGACGCGCCCAGCCTGACAGCTGCCAACGTCTCGATCGGAATGGGCGCGCGCGGATCGGATGCCGCACTGGAACAGGCCGATATAGTTTTGATGCACGACAAGATCGAGAACGTCGAAGAAGCGTTCGTGCTGAGCCGGCGCGCTCGCGCGATCATTCAACAGAACATCACGATCTCGCTGGGCGTTATTTTCTTTCTGATCATTTCCGCGCTCGCAGAGAAAATTAATCTCACCGCCGGCGTAATCGGCCACGAAGGCAGCACGGTTCTAGTCATTCTGAACGGGTTGCGCTTGCTGCGCAGCAGGGCGCCAGCAGCTAGGGCTTGATGGACACTTTCAGGCAACCCTCGCGGCGCGAGCCAAACACATCGTAAGCTTCCACGATTTGGTCGAGCTTGAAACGATGCGTGAGCAACGGCAGCGGATCGAACCGGTTCGCTTGCACCATCGCCATCAGCCGGCGCATCCGTTCTTTTCCGCCGGGGCAAAGTGTGGTCACAATTTTGTAATCGCCAAGGCCGGCTGCGAACGCGTCGTACGGAACCTGAAGTTTTCCGGAATAGACGCCGAGGCTGCTCAACGTCCCGCCCGGACACAAAGAGCGCAGGCAATTTTCGAACGTCTCCTGGAGTCCGAGAGCTTCAATCGCGACATCGGCGCCGCCCCGGGTGAGCTTCTTCACTTCGGCAACCACATCGAACTGCTTCGGATCCAGCACGACGTGCGCACCCATTCGCTTCGACATTTCCATCCGAACAGGATCGCTTTCCACGCCGATGATAAGGGAGGCGCCCATGAGCTTTGCGCCCGCCGTGGCGCAGAGGCCGATTGGTCCCTGTGCAAAAACCACGACCGTATCGCCAATGCGAATGCTCGCCGATTCCGCGCCACTGAATCCAGTCGAAGCGATGTCAGCGAGCAAGACCACTTGTTCATCTGTCAGTTCGTGCGGAATCTTGGCCAGGTTCGCCTGCGCGTTAGGCACAAGCAGATATTCGGCCTGCGCGCCGTTGATGGTGTTGCCGAATCGCCAGCCGCCGATCGCCTCAATGCCTTCGCCATGACCGCATTGCGCCCATTGCGCGGATAAACAAGCCCGGCACCGACCGCAAGGTGTGATCGCCCCGACCAAAACGCGGTCGCCGATTTCATATCCTGATAATCCTTCGCCGAGTTCTTCGATTACGCCGACTGGCTCGTGTCCTATCACCAGCCCCGGCTTAACTGGATACTCGCCGCGAAGAATGTGAAGATCAGTCCCGCAAATGGTTGTTAGGGTAATCCGAATGACCGCTTCACCTGTGCCGGCATGCGGCCGCGGCACTTCTTCGAGTTGGATATCGTTCGGCCCGTGAAAAACAGCGGCTTTCATTTTTGCATTCCTGATCCTTCTTGTTAGGCCAAGGCTCGTTCTACTCTCGGTCCGCAAAATTCCTGAATGGCCGCGACAAGTTGCGTAGTCGAAAGCGGCTTTGAAAAGCAGGCAGTGGCCCCATTCGTGTAAGCCAGCGCATCAACA
>Ga0209155_1001279_pt1 | contig 11956 bp, 8 predicted proteins | sample GraSoiAngelo_122_FD_185879 | JGI IMG/M metagenome (GOLD analysis project Ga0209155, IMG submission 185879) | Grasslands soil microbial communities from the Angelo Coastal Reserve, California, USA - 14_0927_02_20cm (SPAdes) (version 2) | ecosystem: Environmental > Terrestrial > Soil > Grasslands ...
CTCTTCCACCGGGATAATAATCCAGCTTGCTTCAACACCCGCCAAACACTCGCCGGACTGACGGCCACAACGTCAGCGTCGAGCATCATGAACGTCAGCCGCCGATAACCTTCCAGCGGGTTCTTCAGATGGAACTCGATGATTGCTTCTTTCTCCCACGGTTCCAACCAGAAATCACGGGGAACCCAACCGTTGTGCTCGTTGACGCACCCGTACCGCTGCCGCCAGTCATAGAACTTGCTGGCGGTCACGCCCAGCCACGGGATGAACCGTCCGACGCCGATCTCGGCCTTCTCCGACCAGCGCCGGACGAAATCCACGACTAGATCCCGTACATCATGCGGCACCCAGATCCCGGTTAGAGTTCCCCAAGACTTTTTTTTAGCGCGATGTGCTCAGCCATCAGCTCAGCCAGGACCTCGTCCTTGGTCTGCACCTTCTTCTCCAAGAACTCGATCCGTTTCTGCTTCTCCTCCACTTGGCGGTGGGGACGTCCTTGAGACTGAAAAGCGGCGGCTCCGTTCTCGAACAGTTCTTTCTGCCAGCAGTAGAACATTGTTGGCCGCAGGCCTAATTCTTCACACAGCTCCGAGACGGGTACTTTGTCCACAAGATGCCGCCTCAAGATGGCTACTTTTTCTTCTGGTGTGAAATGCTTCCGTTCCTTCCTCATACGTTCGCTCCGTTATCTTAACGGAGGAACGCTTTCTCCAGTTCCAACTGAGGCGGGACACGATTGCTGTGCGGAGACCAGCACAACCAGCACAGATAACCTCCCAGCGTGCAGCGCAGTTGAGGCCCTTGAGCGTCAGGAACCCTTCGTCAACCAGACACTTGCAAGTGAATCTTCGAATATCGCCTTGTGGAGTAGGGAGGAAAGCAGGCAAGTGAATTGCTTTGCGGTGGCAAAACCTGGCAATGCGGGCGGGAGGGACAGGGGCCTGGAGCGGCCTTGGGGCTTCAAGAATCAGGGATTTCTATTCACTCTTTGGATGGCTCCCAAAGCTCGATCGGATTGCCATCTGGATCTTTAAGCCACGCAAAGGTCCCCATTGAGGGATATTCCTCGGTCTTTTCGATTACCACGCCTTTACTCTTAAGATGCCTGAGGACTTCTCCCATGTTCTTCACTGTGTAATTAATCTTACCCGTTCGTGGCTTATCCTTGATGTCTTGATCCGTGGGCATGATCGCCCACGCTATCGTTCGCTTGATCTCCGGGTTTTCAAGCTCCCTATATTCGAACGATGTATAGATTGAACTGCACTCAGCATCTTCGCCTTGAGGAACTATTCCGAGGCAATCGCGATACCAAGCTGCCAATCTCTTTGTATCGTTAGAAAATAGAAAAGCGCCGCCAATTCCGTCGATCATAAGTTCCTCCCTTAAGCAGTGGCTCGTTTATTGTCCTTCATTTCCAGATTTTCAAGGCAATCCGAGCTGCGGGCGTCTCTCCTTCGATGCGCGGCCGGCTAGCAGGGGTGCCGGATATTTAACGGCTGTGGCACGGACTTTCTCTTTTTACCTCGCTGCCCCTGGTGACGGCACTTCTCTTCTCGAAGTACTCGATGTAAAGGACGTGGCGGAGTTCCTGATGCTCGCTATTGATCGCTCCCTGTTCGGCGCTTTCAACCTAGCCGCAAGGCCCATGTCTTTTCGCGATTTCCTGAGTGGATGCAAATCCGCGACCCACTCGGATGCGGAATTTGTCTGGATTCCCGAGTCATTCCTCAGGGAACAAGGCCTCGTACCGGATAAAGTACAGAATTGGCTCCTTCCATTACCCTACTACAACCCAGATCCGGCAACGCATGGTTTTTCCCAAATCAGCAGCCAAAAAAGTCCTGGCGAGAGCGCAAAAACTAGAACCAGTCTCATTGGTGCATCCCAACGGCGCAGATCACCAGCGGGGAAGAATCCGCCCAGACAGATGTTGGTTAGATCCAGTAGCTAACGAGCATCGAAGCAGGGGAAACCGGCTGCGATGAAGCCTCGTGACAAAGCCCACGTAGGGTGGGCGAGCAAGAGCGCGGCCGAAGCTTCAACCCAAATTTTTCACGAGGCAACGGTCGGCCGAGAAGGTTTCACGTTCTGGACTGCAGAAGCAGGCGTCGACGGCTCAGGATGGAGAGCCATGCGGCGAACCAATTCCTCCCCCCGACATCGCCCCTCAATACAAGAGCCTCGCTGTCGTCGGGGGGAAAATCTATCATTCCCTAATGGAGCAGTGCGAATACCGTGAGCCATGTGAGCCCTTTCATCCCATATTTAGGCAGTTCCGGCTCAAATATCATGAACAAGGGAGATGCTTACGGGCTGGGTCTGACAAAGTGGAATGAGGCGCGGGCATTTATTAATGCAGGAGAAGACTACCTCTTTCGCGGCGAAGCTCCCGAAGATAGTGCAGGCGCGCACGTCCGGTCGGCACGAATTCTGCGATCAGGGCGCGAAAGTAGAATCGACATATTTTTTGCGGAGATTCTCTAGCTCTCTGGCATAAGCTTCAGGTTTGCCAAAATCCGTTACTGCGTTCAGAAAAACCGCGTTATCCCAGTCAATACCCGTGTTACGGCTACCATCGACTCCGAAGGGCAAACTCATTTTTCTTAGGATGCTCACCTCGTCGATAGGCACGAGATGACCAGGAGCCAGATACAATCGCGCGGATTTGATGCGAAGGAGATCCGTACTCGAAACGCTGGCGCAAGCGCTGGCGTAATACTCAATATGCTGAATTGACTGCCACGGAATGAGCACACCGGGCGCCGAATATTTCCCTGACTTGACGTTCAAGTACGAAACGAGCCCGGCCGGCGTTGCATCCAGCATAATCGGTGGTTGCACGAGCATTCGAATGAAGGCCAGCGTGCCCAGCAACATTGCCAGTCCAATAAGACCGACAAACATTGTCAGGGGACGCGACACTGCAGATGCCCCCGAGGCTGCAAGCACAAGCACCCACACACATATAGCAGTCATCAAGAGAAACAAAACGGCGCCAATGACGGACTGCGATCGTGGCACAGAAACGCGGAGTAGAACAGGCGGTCGATTCATTACTATCACTAGTTAAAAGCAATGAAAATGTCGCCCTGCGTGACGCCTAATTTTCGGTACTGCGCATCCGCTACGACCCCGACGATAGTGCACCATTCGTCTTTCTCGTTCGGTGCGTCCGTGCTGCCTAGCCTGATTTGCCACTTCTGGCTGCGGGGAATGAGCACTGACGTTCGTATTCATAATCCAAAGGTAGAGCAAGACATCAAGTCGTGCAAACAGTGCGTCGCATGAACTGCAATTCGCTGTCCGCCGACCTGTCTACATGCGTTCTGTCGGGACAAGTCGCTTTCAAGAATAGGCCATCATTTTTCGAAGAACGAATCCGTTGACAGCAAGTGCTCAAAATATCCGTCCTTCCATTTCGAGTCGAGTCGGTCGAGCAGCAGGCCTTCAGCAGCGCCGAACGAGTAGACGGCCAAGCGCTTCATCTTGGCGAGATCGGCTTGCCTGAGTTCATTGAGAGTCTCCGTCCTTACCTTTGCGGCATAGGTTGTGAACGGCTCGAAGTCGGAGAGAGCAGCGTACTCCGCGGTTGGCTGGTACTGCGCTGCAGCCTCCGCGGCCTTGATCTCTGTATAGCGAGCAATTCCTTCCTGCCAGAGCTGGAAACTTAAATACTTGTGATCGTCGGATGAGAGTCGCGCAAAAAACCTCTTGCGTTCAAGAATGTACTGCTTTCCGAGTTTTGCGAATTTCTCTTTGTGAGTTTCATTCACAGCGCTGAGCAAGAGAGCACGAAGAGACGCGAAGGATTCCGCTACCTCTGGCTTTTCGTATGGAAATGGGCAGTTCAACATCCACATACCCGTGTTGTCACCGTGGCTTAGCCCGAGATCTTGCACCGCCTGGAGGTAGCGCGGTTGGGCGTTCTGCAACTGATGAAAGTGCTCATGCATGATCGTGATTAGCCAGGGGGTGCTGGTCTTACTGGTCGTGTTTTTTGGTTCGCCGATGACGATAACGGATGGCGGCCCGAAGGCGGGGAAGGTGGCTAGCAGGTTGGTTGGGAACTGGCGTGGGCGCGCATAAAGGTCATCTCCGACTTTCTCGAAGGCTTTGGGTTGGCTCGGTGTGATGCGTCAAGAATTCTGTGTCGGGTGTCACAAGTAACAGTGGTGCAGGCGTCCGGCTCCAGTCGGGCCAGATCTGATTCTGAATCTGGTCCGCGAGACGATAGAATTCGCGGATGCGGACAGCATCATCAGCGGTGAGCTGCGGAGCAATATTCTGGGCAAGTGCTGCTGTTGTGATCAGCGAGAAGGTAATCAGAAGTCGCATCGGCGGGTTAGACGCACGCGGCACACAGTTGGAAGCGGTCCTCCGGGAAAGATGTCGCTCAGTTGGCCGTCCGAATATCACTGGTGCCTCGCGCGAGTTAGTAATTGGCGACCGTTCCGTCATCCGGCCCCAATCCGTCCCCAGGCCTTTAACCAGCGGACAGGGGGAGACTAGCCCTCGGAGGTCACGCCCTACTGGTTTGGCTTAATATCTTACCCGAGCTTGTGCATGCTCAGATCACACGCGTGTCGCTGAACGCCACCGGTCTGAGCAATGGTCAAATGCTTTCCATTTGTACGATGTAGTTCGGACCGGGATCCGCAATCCCTTTTCCAGCCGGCTGCGCTCTTCGCATTACTTCCGGTTTACCCGTCATCCGACCGGAATTGCGGATTCGACGTTGCCGAGTCTCTGGTCAAATGCTGACTTCCGCCGCGTCAATATCGACACTCTCAGACGGCGGCTCCATAACCCCCTGCCTCGCGGAGGTGTTGCGGCTGAGTAAGTTGTAAGCGCGCCGGCCGTAGACGTTATCGATGGCCTTCATAGCACAGCGAGTGGGCGATTCTTTGCTTGGGTTATCGGCGGTGCGCTGCCGGCGGCGCTCGATGCGGACTGGCTGACCGCTGCGTGGGATCAGAATGCCTATAACTATGTTACCGGACCTGCCGCGGCGGTGGTTGGGGAATGTGACCCACAAACAGCCTGTGGTCACTAAGGACGGATTGGATCGGCTTCGGATTCTGCCGAAATCCCCGCTTGTCGGGGCCGTCCGATTCGAGTCTCATGAGAGGCCAGAATCATGACCCAACGTAAGTGGATAGAGAGGCTGCAACAGGCGACGCTCGGCGACTACTTGCGCGGTCGCGCCTCCCGCCGATTCGCGGGTACACGCCTTCGGCTCCTCGTTACGGGCTTCGTGGTGTCGGCTGCCTCAAACAAATGCCGAATGCCGTGTTCCAACAGTTCGACGGCCCTCTCCAGGGCGCCCAGTTGTCCAATCCGCGTTATCGCCACGGACAGGCGCAAGTCAAATGATGGAGGGCGCAACACTTCAACCGTGTCTCGACAATTTTTCCTGGCAATAAAGCGGGCTGGCAGCAGCCCGACTCCATATCCCGACTGAATGAGCGCTAGCTGCAAATGTATGTTGTAGTGGATTTCAGCCGCAACCATGGGGGTGAAGCCGGCACGTTCCATCTGATCGATGAGGCTTGCCCGAAGCAAGCACCCAGACGGGTTGAGCACCCAGGGTGCTCTGCTCAAACTTTCCCAATCATCGTCAATGTTGCCTGCGGCGCTTTGAACGATCTCCATGCGGTCACTAGCGATGATATTCGTCAGAAGAGGTGAAGGCGCGGTTTTACCTTCGGGCAAAAACACGACAGCAACGTCGAGTTCACCGGCGAGCAGCCGGTTAAATAATTCACCGGTAAGTGCGCTCAACAGCCGCAGCCGGACCTTGGGGTATTTTTCAGTCAGCGCGCGAATAGGTTTGATCAGCGTCCCCTCGGCCAAGGCATGCGCGAGCCCGATGCGCAAGAGGCCGTGAGGTTCGGCGTCGCGCGACGCAACAGATTTCATCGCCTCCGTCCGCTGCAACAGATCTCGCGCTTGTTCAAGCACCCTGGAGCCCAGAGAGTTCAGGCGCGGCGGCTTTACTGAGCGGTCGAGCAACTCAGCCCCCAATGCAGCCTCCAGCCTTTGCAGTTGCCGGGTTATAGCGGAGGGTGTCCGGTATAGACGATCGGCTGCACCGGCGATGGACCCGGCCTGGGCAAACTCTACGAGGGCGCGTAAATCATCGAGCAAGGGAGCCTCCTAAAGTACTCCTAAAGCCTCCTCCAACGAATAGCAGAATCGTGCGTAAACGGCAACATCATTGTGATGATAATGAACTTGTGGAATTATGGATTCTCCGTTACAAAGAGCCAGAAGTTTAGGAAACCCTGAAGACAAATGATTGACTTCGGTTTGGGAAAGTTTCGGCTCTGGAGCGCGGCAGCAGCCTGCGCAGGCCTATTCATGACGCAGGCTGCGGGAACCCATCCAGCGGCTTTTACCCTCAACGATGTGATGCAGGCGCCAGTTCCGTACTACATGGTGGCCGCGCCCACGGGCGCAGCCGTGGCGTGGGTATTCGACGCGAAGGGCTGCCGTAATATCTGGGTAGCAGACCCCTCCCATGGCGCGAAAGCGCGCCAGATCACACCGTACACAGAGGACGACGGTTTCGATATCGGCGAACTCGCCTGGTCGCCGGATACGACGTCGATCGCCTTCACACGGGGCCAGAGTCTTGAGGATGAGACTCCGGCCAACGTTAATAACTCCCCGAAAGGCCCAATGCCCAAGGAAGTATGGGTGGTTGCCACGGCCGGCGGCGTGCCGCATAAGGTCGGTGCGGGAGATTCCCCTAGCTTCTCGCCCGATGGCAGCCGGCTGCTGTTTGTCGACAAGAAAAGAATTCTGACGGTGGCCGCGAGCGGCGATGGCGAGGCGCAGCCATTGCTCATCGATCAGGGAACAGTGGACTCGCTGACCTGGGCGCCGGACGGCAAGCGCCTAGCGTTCGTGAGCCATCGAGGCAGCCACTCGCTGATCGGTGTCTACGATTTCGTTGACCAAACCATCGTTTGGTTGAGTCCGAGTCTCGACTACGACAGCTCGCCCGCGTTCTCACCGGACGGCGCGCGGATCGCCTTCGTTCATGTGGCCGAGAAAGCTCCCCCCGAATACTTCTCTCAACGCAGCGGACGGCCGTGGTCGATCTGGACGGCGGACGTGAAAACCGGCCAGGGGCGACGTGTCTGGATTGCGGATGCGGGACCCGGAAGTGTATTCCATCCGACGATCTCGGCGAATAACGACGTTCCCTCGGCGACGAACCTGTTCTGGACCAACCATGATGATCTTGTGTTCCCCTGGGAGAAAAGCGGCTGGCTGCATCTATATGCCGTCCCGGTGCAGGGCGGGACGGCCCGCGCACTCACGGTGGGAAAGTTCGAGGTCATACACGTCGTCTTCAGCCAGGACCGCAAGCGCCTGGTTTATTCGTCCACTCAGGATGACACCGACAGGATGCATATCTGGACGGTCGATGCCGAGCATGGTTCGGCGGTGCGCACCGGCCAGAGCCACGCCATCGAAGACTTGCCGCAGATCGGCGCCGACGGCGCCCTTTTCGCATTGCAGAGCGACGGCGACCAACCGCTGCATCCGGTCGTGTTGAGTGCGGGGGGGCAATGGCGGCGGCTCGCTCCGGAAGCCATCCCGTCCTCCTTCCCGAGTTCCAAGCTCGTCATGCCCCGGGCCGTGACCTTTAGGGCGAAGGATGGCCAAGAAACGCACGCGCAACTATTCCTACCACGCGAAACCGCCTCCAAGCCGCACCCTGCGATTCTGTTCTTCCACGGAGGCCCTAAAAGACAGATGCTGCTGGGGTTCGATCCCAAGCGTACGTATAGCTGGATATACGCATTTAATCAGTACCTCGTCGCCGAGGGCTACATCATACTGTCAGTCAACTATCGCGGCGGTACCGGCTATGGCCTTGACTACAGAGAGGCCGACGACCTCGGCCCCGGCGGCGGCAGCGAGCTCAATGACCTGCTCGGCGCCATCACCTATCTGCGAGGCCGACAGGACGTCGACTCTCATAGATTGGGCATCTGGGGTCCAAGCTACGGGGGACTCATGACGGCCCTCGGTCTCGCGCGCGCCTCAGATGCACTCGCGGCCGGTGTCGATTATTCGGGCATCCATAACTGGTCGACGTACGAGCCAATCGACGGAGCAGATGCGAACCGCCGGGCGGTGGAATCCTCCCCCATCGCGACCATCGACCAGTGGCACTCACCCGTGCTGCTTGTGCAGGCGGACGACGACAGCGTTGTACCCTTCCAGCAGGCCGCCGAACTCATCGAAGGCTTGCGGTCGCACAACATCGACCATGACGTAATCATGATTCCGAACGAGATTCATGACATGGCACGCTACTCATCGTGGATGATGTTGTTCAATGCGGCGGATGTGTACTTCGATCGGCATCTCGACAAGCGGAGCGCGCCCGCTCCGTAAGCAGGTCCATCACTTCGGTTTTGATCGACGGTGTGTGGGCCCTTCGATTTGTTTTTGAAGAACCGGGTATGGCGCGTTTGGAGGGGCATGGAAGCATCGCCAAGAACACATGAATCTGGGGCCGGCGGAGGCGCGCCGCCCGGCGGTGCTGAAAACGGCTAGCCGGTTCGCTGGCGTAGGGGAGTAAAAAAAAACGCCGCGTTGAGACCTGCATTCGTCGTTACGAACAGCACGAGTCGTTTTAAGTGACGTAGAGGGGTTCCACATGAAGAAGATTCTGATTCAGTACGGAGTGTGCGCGCTTGCGGTCGCTCTGGTGGTGCCGTTGGCGCAGGCGCAGGGGCAGCCGGCAGGAATGCAGGCCGCCTTCGGAAAAGATGCCGGAACGCTTTCCGACAAATTCACCGGACTCGCGCGCGTTATGTCGGGCAAGTACGACTGGAAGCCCGGCCACGGCGTTCGCTCCGTTGGCGACGTGTTCAACCTGATCGTTAGGGAGAACGGCATGCTCATCGACGTGCTCTCGGGCACACCGAATACGGGGGCACAGCCCGCGCCCATCACCGATCCGGGGAAATTGCAGGAAGCTCTGAAGGCTTCTTACGTCAATCTGCAAAAAGCGGTTACGGGACTTTCCGACAACGACCTGCAGGCGCCGGTGAAACTGTTCGGAAGAGACATGACGAAGCAGGGCGCGCTGATGCTGATTCTCGAAGATCAACACGAGCATCTGGGGCAGTCGATCGCGTACGCGCGCAGCAACGGCGTGATTCCGCCCTGGTCTAAGTAGGAGCGCCGTGGGGTGATCTGGCCGCCGCCGATGCGATAACGACGCTTCGCATCCAACGCAACCTGATAACACGCGGGCAGGACGGCAAGCCGGAAAAAGAGAATTGGGTCCTTATGCGCGGAATTTGGATTAGCGCAGCGACGATCGCAAGGTTCGCGGTCGCTGGTAGCCTGACGCTGCTGGCTGGCGGACAGAGCGCTCCCAAAGCGGACCCTCCTATCCTCCGAGCCACTGGGCCAGCAACGGTGGCAGGAGAGTCCGCCGATCGCAAACTGGTGAGCATCGCCAAGAACGTATTGGCCTCGGATGATGCTGTGGCCGACAGGGCCTACAAGAGGAGAAGAAGCGAATGAAATCGAGATTGGCAACTTCAATACGCTCTAGCTTTCTGTTCGTGAATCTGAGGGGGCTCATTCCGGTCTCCACGTTACTGGCGGTAATCGTAACGGCTGCAGCCTGGGCGCAAAGTGCTCCTGCCGTCAGTTCGGCAGAAGCGCGAAAAGCGATTCAAGCGCGTGTGGCGATGGACAAGAACACAATCGAGAGGATGCTGGCTCCGGATTTATACGTCCAAACTCCCGACCGAAAACTAACACGGCAGGAGTTTATCGATGCAATCTTCTCCCGCCCGTATACCTTAACGCGATTTGACGCCACCGTGCTCACGGTCGAACCCAGAGGCAACGACTGGGCGGCACTCGTACTTGAGAAACTAGAGGGCGAGATTAAGGACAACAGTGGCAAAACGAGCAAGATCTACGTCATGGGGGTTGTACGGGATGGCTGGGGAAAATTGAACGACAACCAATGGACCCTCCTATGGTCCGAGCAACTGGGCCAGCAACTGTGGGAGGAGGAGAGTCCGCCGATCGCAAACTGGTAATGGAGTTTTCAAGTGATGTCCTCCGCCGGTCCCGGCAGAGGGCCGAAAGGAAGCGTCCACATGGAGGCTTTACTTCAGGATGTTCGCTATGGTTTGCGCATGCTGGTCAAGAAGCCCACCTTCACGATCGTGGCGGTCCTGACGCTGGCTCTGGGCGTGGGGGCCAACACGGCGATCTTCAGCATCGTGAACGCCGTGTTGCTCCGTTCTCTTCCGTTCCGCGACCCCGATCGTCTTGTAAGGATCTACTTTAACAATCCAGGCGTGGGTTTGCGGAACGTTCGGTTTTCCGTGCCGGAATTCGACGATCTTAGAGCGCAGACGGATGTGTTCGAAGATGTGAGTGTCATCGTTTTGGGCCCCACAAACTTGACCGGTGCCAAACAGCCCGAACATTTGGAAATGATGGAGGTCTCTCCCAACTACTTTTCCATGCTCGGCGCCACTCCTGAACTAGGACGCTTATTTGGTCACCAGGACTTCGCGCTTGGTTTCGCGCCCGTGGTCGTGATCAGCGATGGCTTGTGGCGCCGATCTTATGGGGCTGATCCTGGCGTCCTCGGCCGGAGCCTCCGCCTCGATAACGATCTATATACGATTGTAGGTGTACTTTCTCCCGGATTTCGCCACCCCGGACCGACCATTCCAGCCGTGGAGGTATGGATTACCTGCGGATTCAGTGGCGATCCGTTCCCAGCGCCGGCGCGTGGCCTGCGCATATTACCCGGGGCAATCGGTCGTCTCAAGCCGGGCCTCACCGTAGCGCCGGCTCAGGCGCGGCTTGATGCCATGGCTGCTAATTTGCGTCGCGACTTTGCGAATGATTACCCTCCGCAAGCCAAATGGACGGTTGAGATTGTGCCGTTGCAGCAATCGTTGGTGGATAAGGTCCGACCGATGCTGGTCGTGTTGATGGCTGCCGTGATCTTAATCGTTTTCGTCGTGTCTCTAAACATTGGCAGTCTGCTTCTGGCGCGCGCCTCCGGACGCCAGCAAGAGATGGCAGTGCGTGCGGCGATGGGAGCGAGCGGGGGCAGAATGATCCGGCAGATGCTCACCGAATCGCTGTTGCTGGCTTTCATCGGGGGAATCGCAGGGCTCACGACGGCGGTGATTACGCTGAAAGCCGTCTTGCGATTTGTGCCGGCGAATCTTCCGCGGCTGCGCGAAGTAAACATTGATTGGCGGGTGCTGGGATTTGCGCTACTGATTTCGCTCGCGACCGGTCTACTGTTTGGGCTGGCTCCCGCGACTCATTCCTCGAAGGCGGGACTTGCGGGCACGATGCGCGAGGGCTCGCGCGGCTCGGGCTACAGCGCGAAGGCCGGGCGCATGCGCGACGCACTGATGGTGTCGCAGTTGGCTTTTGCGGTAGTGCTGATGATCGGCGCGGGGCTCCTATTGGAAACGCTGCGCGATTTGTTGCGGCAGAATCCGGGCTTCAATCCATCGCAAGTGGTGACGGCGAATATCTATCTGCCGAACCCGAATAATCCGCAGCTCGATCCATATCACACCTTAGCGCAGCAGATTCCGTTTAATCGCGAACTGCTACGGCGCGCGAACGCGATTCCGGGCGTGGAGTTGGCGGCGATTACGTCCAATTTGCCGGCCGCCGACACAATCAATAGCGATGCGGCGGCGTACGGCGCCACGAATCACAATTCGCTGGACATCGAAGACCGGCCCACGGAATCCTCGGGAGATTTGAGCGCCGAAGTTATCCGCACCAGCCCGGAGTATTTTCGGGTGATACAAACCCCGTTGGTGGAGGGGCGCTTCTTCACCGAGGACGATGAAAATGGCAAATTGCCCGTGGCGATCATCGATGAGGCGACGGCAAGGCGCTACTGGTGGCCGGATCA
>Ga0209155_1001284_pt1 | contig 11930 bp, 11 predicted proteins | sample GraSoiAngelo_122_FD_185879 | JGI IMG/M metagenome (GOLD analysis project Ga0209155, IMG submission 185879) | Grasslands soil microbial communities from the Angelo Coastal Reserve, California, USA - 14_0927_02_20cm (SPAdes) (version 2) | ecosystem: Environmental > Terrestrial > Soil > Grasslands ...
ACCGCGTCGCTGGCGACACCGCTCAAGCCAAAGCTTTCGCTGAACAAGCGCGCAACACGATTGAGCCGCTCAGGAAGGAGCAGCCAGACAACGCCTTCGTAGCGGCAGCGCTGGCTGTGGCTTACGCCTTGCTCGATGAGAAGGAATTAGCCCTCAACGAAGCGCAGCGCGCAATTACGCTTTCGCCGAGCAACAAAGATCGGCTGTCTGGACCTGCTTTCGAAGAGAACCTGGCGCTAGTTGAAATGATAACGGGTGAGAATACCCGTGCGATCGCAACTCTCACGCGATTGTTACAAACGCCATATGGTGGCTGGCTTTACAGTCCAACGCCCATCACGTCCGCACTCTTGAGGCTCGATCCAATCTGGGACCCCTTGCGCGCGGATCCGGTTTTCCAAAAACTTTGTGAGGAAAAGCAGCAGTGAATCTGTGCACGTGTTTCGTGTTCCGACAAGAGACTCAACTAGAAAGGCGTATCTCCACCGGGCCTCTATGAATACGATCCGACAATTCTTCGTCGCTCTGCTACCGATGCTGATCGCGGCAACTATGCTTAGGCGCCGTCACTTCTGTTTTCCGGCGGCTGTGGTGGCGGCGTTGGAGAATTTTGATCCGTCGAGCTTGTTCTATTCCTCTCTGCGGCTCGCTTCGCAGCCCACCTGGCTTTCATCGCGGCAGAAAGTTGCGCACGACGTTCCGGTGAAAGATTCAGTTTTCTCTTGGGTTTCTTAGCACTGGTCGGTTTCTGCGCGCCCGTTGTTGGCTCCGCAGACTCGTTTCCGGCTGACGCAGTGGCGCGGGCGGCCGATTTTCTGGCAGGTTTCAACGCTTTTGCCGACTCTGCCTGCTGCAGTTTGCGTCTTAACCTGGCCAGTTTCTCCGACCCTTCTCGTAGAGATTTCTCGAGTTGCTGGATCCTCTTCTTTAACTTCTTCGGCTTCATAATTGTTCTCCTCCTCACGCCAAAGGCGAATTAACGATGGCGTTCGAGTTAACGGCAGAATTCCGCCGATGTCACGTCATTCTTTGGCCGGAATTTCTTGTTTTTCCTGAAAAATTCTTGGTTATCGGCCCGTTGATGTCGGGCGGCCAAGAACAACATCCTTCTTTGTCCAAGTGTGAACGCCGCCACAGTGAGCACAGGTGAACTTTTGTGTTTTCAATGTCGCGGCTTGCCAGCGCGTCTCCTGTATCGTCCTTCCGGTATCAGTGAGTTTTGATGTGGACGGACAGCGGACGAGCAAGCTTTTGATGTTGAGACCAGTCTTTGCTTTCGCCCGTCGCGGTCGATCAAAAAAGAATCTTGTCGGCATCTCAGAGTCGATAAACGATTCGCGCTTGGGCGGTGTCGTACGGTGATATTTCCATTTTCACTCGATTACCAATTGTAAGCCGAATGAAACGTTTGCGCATCTTTCCGGAGAGACTCGAGGGTTCAGGAAGATCATCATCGATGCGCAGAGCGATCGCATTCTCGGGTTCGCCGCTTTTGGGCAGGAGCCAGGGGATTTAATGAGTAACGTTCAGTCGCAATGCTGCCACAGCAACCATACACCCTATTGCGAGATGCGTGTTTACGCACCCGACAATGACAGAGGGTTTAGGACCGTTCTTTGCTCACGTGCCCAAACGCGCGAACAACAGCTGAAGAAGATTAGGGAAGCGAATCAAATCGTGCACTTTCAGAACCTACGAATTGATTTTAGTCGTCGCTTTCTTCCCTTCTTCCTTCGTCTTCCTTGGCACGCCGACTCGTCACGCCGAAGGTCAAAACGTAGGCGGAAGCCCCGTGCGAATGCGGCTAACTTTCCACTGCCGCCGCATTTCACGTCGCGATCAAATAAATTTAATCTTCGCGAGTTCGCGCCAGAAAATGTCAAATCACTCGGTTACGAAAGGTCTTGGAGTTTAGACACGGCCCAACTTACCCGCCGGGATAAAGAAACCTATTGTTTAGATTTTGTCGGATTGATCACCGCCAAAATCCCGTCCCCGTATTTTTGCAGAAGACTTCGCAGCGCCTCGCGACACAACACGACAATAAAGCATCGCGCCAGACCGCCGGATCTCTGGTAATACGATCCCGCCAAATTCCGAACGCTCGATCCAGGTCTTCGTCGGCGAAATCGGATAGATCCAGCACTAGTGCCTGGGATGAGGCGCTGTCCTCGAATGGTCTTGCCCATGCGGCGAGAATTGGCCCACTCACCGCTTGTTTATGTATAACCATCGCAATCTCGGCTGCTCTGCGGTAGTCATACGTTTCTATGAGCTTTTGGCACGGCCAGAATTCTACTCCTGACGAGCGAGGGATTTGAAGCGGCCAAAACGTTGCCATTTGATTGCTGCGCTCTTCCACTGTTTGCCCCCATGCTTGTTCCAGTTTTTCCCGAAATTTTTCACAAATAAGCTCGTAGCGCTTAACGTCTGTTTCGGAAGGACGTGCGTTGAAGATCAGAAAGCCGTACGCGCCATATCCTTCCGGCGTCGGCTCGCCGACAAAGAGGTAGGCGCGAACAGGTACGGCGCTGGAGGAATTCTGTTGAGCGCGAAACGAGCCGAGATAGGAGAGCAACAAAGAGGATAACGCGAAAACGGTTAGAACGAGTCCAACAACAACGAAAACCAACGATCTAATTTTGCCACTGGTTTCGTTTTGCCTTTTGAAGAGTGTGGCCCAAAAACCGCCAAAGTAGGCGCAGAAACCGACACACAGTATCACGACGAACGCTACAGCACCGGTGTTTAGCGGTCTTAGGATGTAAATTATGCCGAATGATAGTAACACTCCGATCACGACGGCCGCGCCAATAGGTTTCATGGCGATTCAAAATCCTCTCAAATCCAATCCCAGGAGCAAGCTCATAGTTCTCGTGATCAGCGACCAGAAACTTCCGGTGGAAAAATGGCAGAGTGAAGGTTTCCTACTTCTTCCTTCTGTCTTTCTTGGCGCGCCGTAGCCTCATGCGAAGGCGGCTGACTTCCATTGCCGCCGCATTTCACGCTGCGCTCAAATAGATTCGGTCTTCGCGGGTCTGCAGCAGAAAAAGTCAAATGCCAACACACGCCAATCTATTGCACGGGGTGGATTTGAAATTACGCCTCGGTATGAAATCCCATGCGCCGCTCTGGCCTCCCCTCACCGGTCGCGATCCAACGGAAGGTTCCTTCAACTTTCTCTCGAATCCATCCACAAAACGTCTCGAGGTCAGTGCGGCTAGCGCCTGGAAGATGAGAGATTTCTACCGACTTGTCGGGATCATCGGTAAGTGACAACTGAATGCTTGTGTCCTTTATACGTATCGTAACTGGTATGAATGTGACACAATTGTCCTCACGGGCCGCGCTCTTCACTCTGACGTCAATGGTCACTGACCATTCGCCGTTGTTACTACGTTCCATCTGCGGCGCCGGAAAAAAGCTGGCAGATTCTTGCGCGTCTTGGGGCGTTCGTCTGAACATGAAAGAATTGTGCGGGAACCCTAGCTGGTCCACGCATATGCTTACCAGCGCTTCCACGATCTTCGATGCCCTTTGTCGTGTCTCGTGATATTTGCGCAAAGCTTCGTCAAGCTGGTTCTGAAGATTCTCGTAAACCGTACTCACGATACAGAGGTAATATCATCGACAATGATATCAAGACCAAATCCAGCAGGGACTTTTAAGTTTATGGTTCACGCGTGAATGTTAACAAAGCGCGAGTCGACTTTTCTGCCGGTGATTTGCGACGAATAAGATGCCGATCTAGCGGATGCGGTTACTTCCTAATGCCTTCCTTCTGCCTTCTTCGACTTCCTTAGGATCGCAACCAGTAGTGCTAAAACCCAGAAACCGCGCGTGAAATGTCAAGTGGCCTGCTCGCGAAGACTTTCGGAGTTTTGACACGACCCCACGTTCCGCCACTTTATCGCGGCCAGAGACATCTTCCCGTTATGGCTAGAATCCGTACTTCTCCTTTCGGAGCTTGAACGCTTCCTCTCCACCTTCCGTAACTGTCGTTATTTCTTTCCTAATCTTTTCGTTATCAATCGCGCCGGAAAGTTTGATTGTGCCCGCTGTCTGATCTCCAGCCTTCAAATAATCGCAGCAGATCACCAATTCCGCATCTCCATTGACTACGAAGTTGGCATTGTGACTGGCAAAGATCAGCTGACGTTTAGTCTTTGCTGTCCAAATGCGCTCGATAATTTCTTTGACAACTTTGCTATCAACGTCGTCCTCAGGCTGGTCTATAATCAACGCAGCGCCCTCTTGATTTAACAAAGCTGTAAAGAGAGCCGTCGCTTGCTGTCCAGCGGAGGCGTCCACAAAGGCGATGTATTCGTTTTTTGCCTTGCTTGTGCAGTATTGAAACACTGGATTAAATTCCAGCTCTGCTAATGAAAGGTCTAGCCATCTCTCATAATCAAACTCCGCGGTAATTCTCGATTTCTCAGAAGATTTAAAATCGCATTTGTCGATTATTGGACACGCTGGCAACGGATCAGTCCCTTCAGGATCGTGTCGGGCCAATTTCTCAAGTTCTGTAAGAATGCCGCTCCACGCGGCGACAGGGTCCTCTGCAGTGAGCACACATTGACACAGATTCTCGATCTTTTGCTCTTTGATATTCGAACCTGCGAAAGCGAGCTTGCAATGTTTCTTCAACGACTCAACATCGAGGCTGCCTTTTACTTCCGCCTTAATCAGCCCGTTCGACAGCGACGAAAAATCCTTACACTGCTTCTCAAGCACTTTAATCTTCTTTGTATAAGCGTCATTCCACCGCGCGCGTAGCTCTCCGTACGCCTTCGCCGGATCGCCCAAAGCGGAGACGGTGTTTCGATTTGCCATTTGGATCTTTTTCAGCTCTCCGATCCGCCTCTCCGTATCCTGGATTTGTTTCAATTGCTGCTGGTTTACATTTGCTCGACTTTTTGCAGCCTCATATTTTTTGTCGAAGGCTTCTTTCGCCTTGTCCCATTCTTCAATCGCTTCGTTCACTGTCCTGAGAGAAGTGTTATCGAACAAAGCTGAAAGAGCGCTGACCTGTTTGTTAATTTCTTTGAACTTGAGAGAGAATTGTAACCGGATTTTCTCTATCAGTTTCGGGTTCTGCAATTCATCGACATTTTCACTCACAACACCTTCCCCGAATTCGTTTTCCAGTGAGCCAACCATCTCCGCAGCCCTAGCCAATTCGTTTTTTAACTCTTCGATTATCAACTCCTCGTTATCGAAGAGAGCTTTTGCGTGATTGTCTCTTGATCGCCTGTGGATAGACCTTTGAGTCCTTTTCGGAGAGAGTCCACCTGCCCCGTTAGGGAATCGATCTCCAGGTTGTATTTACTGATCTCTTTTTCGATTTCCTCTTTACGAATGAGCTCTACGTAAGAGACCCTGATCTTTGCCTCGATGTCACGTATGTCCGAACGAATTCGATCAAGGCTTTGTCTTACCGGTAATTCGACAAATCGTCGCAGTTCCTCCAATCTGACGCCAACGCTGCTGAGCTGCTTTTGGCTATATGCCTGAATCGGAAGTAGGTTTCTGATCTCTTGTTCGGTTACTGAAGCAAAATTGCCGTCGCCGACCTTCAAAGAGACCTCTGGCGTCTTCGAATCCCTCTTAACGATATGTTCAACGCCGTTGAGAACGAACGTCACATGAACTTCGCCCTCTACCTTCAGAAGTGTGTTGCTTATTAGTTTCCTTCTTGTTGCTTGCACCGGTGCCATGTCGGAATCGAGGCTTTCGGCCGGCTGATCACAAAATCCCCAGCGTAGATACTCTAACAGTGTCGACTTTCCGCTTCCTCGACCTCCAATGATCGCATTATATTGCTGGTTAAAATCGAGGCTGACCCGACCCAAGAACGTTGAGTTCGTCACAGTTAGCGTCGTGATCCAAGAACTCGGTAAATTTGGTTCTCCTTGGGATAGTCGCGATTCCTTGGCAAGGCATGCTTGCCGAAGAGCTTCGGCCGTCGGTTCCGACCATTTTACCCACGTCGTGTGCTTGCCTAAATCGGAGTGGTCTCTCTTTCTATTATCGGAAGTTTGGAAAAGCCCGATCGATTTGAATCCGTAGTTTCTGTCCTTACCGGTGACTATATCCAATGCACCTTTTCCAAATTTCGACACAGGACCATCCGTGAAACCGCCAACACATGGCATCGTCTTGTAAAAAATTTCCGAAACCTGACCGCAGTAGGGTGCCGTATCCCGTTTCGCTGACATTCGGCAAAACAATAAATCGTCCCTTCAAATGTTTGAGCGCGTTCAGCTTTTCATACAGTTCCGGCAACCCTGGAACTACATCTTGAGGTATGCGTTGAACGTCAGCGGCATGCGAGGCAGGCGAAGCCGCCGCGGGAAATTGCTAAAGTCGTTAAAACACTCTCAAAAAGATTCTCGGGGAAATCTGCATCAAGAATCAATATCACCTGACAGTTGGGCGACGTTAGGGTGATTTCAATGCCAGGAAAAACAACGATTCGTCCTTCTTCTGGAACAGGCTTGCCAGCGTCGTCGAGCTCTTCTTCTGCGGCCTTTTTGACGTACGGAAAGAAGACAAAATCATGATGATCGGTAATTGCAATCGCTCCAATATCCTTTTTTCGGCAGGCTAGAACAAGTTCTTCGGCATACGCCTTCCGCTCCGCGTCTGTTACAGCGTCCCCCACCCCTTCCAGCCCGCATCGCGAGGGGTGTGAACCTGAAAATCACATTTAAAAAAATGTGCGCCTTTATCCATGGCGCTCGCAGATTACAACGCAGACGCCCGTCAAGCTACTGCCATCGAGCAGGAACTTGCCTTTCATCACTTTTCTTTTTCTTGTGCTCATCGCGGTGCTCGCCGTGCACATCGCATCGAGCAGCGGTGGGAAAGCCGAAAGATAAGCTTTCTGCGGTTTGATGAGATTAACAGGAAACCGTAATCCCTATGGTTAATCCACTCATAGGCACCTTTATTCATCGAGCAGGAACTTGCGCATTTCTCGAACGACCAACGCCCGCCACGGCGGGTAAACCTTTCGTCTACTATGAACACGTAGTGGTTAGTGTCGTGCAGTTCGATGATTCGCGAGTTCTTCCCGCCTGCGCGGAAGCGCTGGATTGCGCCTTCTATCCATTTGGCAAGCGACTCGATGTTGCGACCAAATTCCTCTTGACTGGCAGGGTCCAGATAGCAGTCGTAGGGCAAACGGTATTGAGGAGGCGTAAGAAGTAAGAAGAGTATGAGGCGAATCGCAGAGTCGGAAAGTGACCGAAATCGAGGTAAGCTATCGGAATGAGCACCCACGATCCCCTCGTCCGCAATATCTCCGACACCGCGCTCCTCGCGGCCATTTACCGCGCCCGCGAAACGGAACGGCCCGATGCCGTCTTCCGCGATCCGTTCGCGCGGCGCCTCGCGGGCGAGCGCGGCGACCAGATCGCGAAATCCATGCCTTTCAGCGAGCGCGCAACGTGGGCCTGGATCACGCGCACGTGTGTGTACGACGAATTCATCAAGCAGCAGATCAGGGAGGGCATCGACATGGTCGTTAATCTGGCTGCCGGCCTCGACGCGCGTCCCTATCGAATGAATTTGCCAGCATCGCTTCATTGGATCGAAGTCGATCTGCCGGGAATTCTCGATTACAAAGAAGAGATTCTTCGTGGCGAGAAGCCGATCTGCATTCTCGATCGCGTGCGCCTCGATTTGTCCGATGTCGCTGCGCGCCGCCAGCTTTTCGCCGCGCTTGGTCGTGCCGGGAAGAACGTGCTCATCATCACGGAAGGATTGCTGATTTACCTCTCGCGCGACGAGGTGGCGTCTCTAGCGCAGGACCTCGCGGCTGTATCCGCTTTTAATCACTGGATCGTCGATATTGCGTCGCCTGGCTTGCTGAAGATGGTCAAGAAGGGCATGGGCCAGCAAATCAAGGAAGGGAAAGCCGAGTTCAAGTTTGCGCCGGAGGAGGGTCCATTGTTTTTCACGCTGTATGGATGGGAAGTGGTTGACGTTCGCTCAACATTAAAGACTGCCGCGCGATTGAAGCGTCTCACGCTTTGGATACGTCTTCTCTCTTTCTTGCCGGATTCGCACGGAAAGCAAGGCTCCCGCCCGTGGTCCGGCATCTGTCTGCTCCGCGATCAATCGGCTGCGCAGACCAGCGCCTGGTGACGCGACTCGCACAGACTTTCTGCGCCGCCGAATGATGTTACGAAAAGTTCACGATGCCGACGGCGCCATCGGCAAGCAAGAAGCACGTGCTCCCCAGAAGTAACGTTATTTTGCCGTGGAAGAGGCAACGAGTTTCTGGAAACGCGGATCCTTGCGCAGCGGTTCAAACATAGGATCTAGTCGGAGCAACGCAGGAGTGAGCGGCGGGTTTGCGGCTAAGGGCGCTTCGTACGGGATTGAAAGTAGCTTTTCCAACGTGGAGATCGACCGGTCGAGGTCTCCGGTGCGCGCCGTCACCCGGGCGAGAATGTCCAATGGCCGGGGACCCGTCAGCGCGTCTTTTTGCATTGAAATCCTCGCGATCGCGCGCTCTGTCAGAGCCAGCGCGGCATCGTTGTCACCGAGAGCCATGTTTGTAAGCGCGAGATCTCCCATTAAAACAAGATTTTCAGGTTGTTCCTTGAGAAACGATCCCAGCTCGACCCGAGCCTGACTCCAGCTTTCGCGTGCTGCCGGGTGGTCACCGGCGACTTCCTGTGCCCAGCCTAACCAAAAGCGGAGTTCGCCAGCGTAAAAACCTAGTGTTTGATCAGGCTTGGCTAGTATTTCCTTTAGCTGAGCAATCGCCGGTACCGGGCGCCACTCCAGGATAGCCTGGTAAACCTGTGTTTCCAATGCATTCACGTAGCCGACTCCCGGCCGGAGAGGGGCGAGAAGCGCCGCAGCGCGCGGAAGGTCGCCTTGCGCTTGTGCGATTCGCGCCTTTAACACAATCGTGTCTACATCGTCGGGCGTGATATTGAGGATCTGCTCAAGCTTAGCGAGCGCTTCGGGGAAACGGCGAAGGCAAACGTAGGAACGCGCGTGTTGTGAGAGTAAGTTAACATTGCGTGGATCCACCTTCTCGGCTTGCTGAAAATACGCCTCGCTCTTGTCCCAGTTGCCTCGCCTCCTCTCAACGTAGGCCAAGCCTTGAAGAACCCGGCTGCTTTGGGGTAGGACGCGCTCTGCCTGCTCAAGGTATTTCGAAGCAGTATCATAGTCCTTGAGGCAAGCATAGTGATAGAAACCCGTGGCTAACAAGGGTTCGCCAAGATTCGGCTGTAGCCTCAGCGCGGTTTCGGCTGCCTTGCGCGCCTCTTCGCGGAGAGCTACGGTTGGTTGAAGACTCTGTGTAAGATAGCCACTCGCATCCACATAAGAGAGCAGCGCCCAGCCCAGAGCGAAGTTAGGGTCCAATCGCACTGCTTCTTTGACGTATTTCTGCGCTCCAAGTGAGTTCTCCGGTGTGAATGCAGTCTTTAGTGTGTAAGCCAAGCCGCGGAGGTAGGAATCATAAGCCTGAGGATTGCTGGTAGGTTTGGCAGCGATGACTTGTTCTTCGTCACCTGTGAGTTTGGTGCGTAACTGATCAGCGATAGTTTTTGCTACCTCACTTTCGACTGATAAGATGTCGGTCAGCTTGCGATCATATGTGTCCGACCAAAGATGTGAATCACTGGCCGCGTTGATCAGCTGCACGTTGATGCGAACCGTGTCGCCGCTCTTCTGCACGCTGCCTTCGAGAATATGGGCGACACCGAGTTGCTTTGCGATCTCGCGCAAGTTTTTCGGTGCGCTTTGATAATGCTGTGTAGAAGTGCGCGAGATCACCTTCAGATTCGCGATTTTTGCTAAACGCGTCAGGATTTCATCCTGTATTCCCTCGACAAAATAAGCGTTCTCTTTATCGCTGCTGAGATTTTCGAAAGGTAGCACAGCGATCGATCGCTCCTCGGGAGTGAATGGGCGCAAGCGTTGATACAGCCACGCCCCAAATGCAATGGCTACGATGGCTAACATCAAAGCCACGTTTACTGATATGGCTTTCCTGCGTCGCCGGCGGGACTCAGGATTAAACCTGTCGTTGCAGCTGTGGACAGCGAGAAGTAACTCACGCGCCGATTGCGGTCTGTGGTTCGGATCTGCCGCGAGCATCGATTTCAGCAGCGCGACGACCTTGCCCGGGACGTGCAGGCCTTTGAGCTGTTCCAATGGCAACTCAGTGATTTGCCGCGCACGGATTTCTTCCATGTTGCGTCCGACAAATGGCGTACGGCCGGTAAGCAGATACCAAAGCGTAACGCCTAACGAGTAAATGTCGGAACGCGTATCAACCGGCAATTGTCCGGCGCCGGCGAACTGCTCCGGACTGGCAAATGCCGGCGTACCGATGAAGCCCGCGTGGGTTTGCTCCGCGCCGGATTGCGTCTGAGGGCCCATGACTTTCGCCACGCCATAATCAATCAGCTTTACCCGAGGGGCGCCGCTTGAATCGGATTCTAGCATCACGTTCGATGGCTTGATGTCGCGATGCACAACACCGCAGGCTTCTGCAGCCACAAGAGCGCGTGCAGCTTGTTCAATTACATCCAATGCGACTGCCAGCGGCATCGGTCCATCACGGCGCACACGCGCTTCAAGCGTTTCGCCTTCGACCAGTTCCATCGCGTAGAAACACTCGCCATCTTGTTCGCCGTAATAGATCACCCTAGCAACATTTGGGTGACGAATATTCGCAGCCGCACGCGCTTCGCGCAGAAAACGAGATCGCGCGCCAGGGTTCTGCGCGACCTTGCGATCGATGACCTTGAGAGCAACAAGCGAGTTCAAAACTGTATCGCACGCGCGATAAGTTATGGCCATCGCTCCCGCACCGAGCTCAACCGGAAAACCGTCTGCTCCCGTCTCTACTTCGAAGTGCGCGTATCGCAGTGGTCCGGGTGTCAGTCGGCCGCGCGCCGCTGGCCTTTCCGGCTGCTCTCCGTCGCCAGGGAAGGTAAGGCTAACGAGGCACCGCAGACATTCGCCGTTCGGACCACGTTGAGTGAGCGGTCGTCCGCAGGTCGCGCAGGTCTTCGCAGTTTCACTCTGCGCTTTCGCGGTTCCGAAGCCCACGCTGACGTCGTCCATATCGGAAAGGCTACTTCAGGCCATCAGTATTTGGTACAGATGGCGCAGTTCTCCATCAATATCTTCCGGATCGGAGACGGTACTGCCCACTTCTGCCCTCAACGATTCACGAAATCGCTGCCGGAGACGCGAAAGCCAGGTACGCAGAGTCGCGATTGGCACTTCGAGTCGAGCTGCGACTTCCTCCTGGCTGGGCGGCTTGGCGCTGCCGCCGGCCAAGAACGGCCTTAATTCTTCCAGCCACTCAGCTTTGCCTTCCGCTTCAAATTCGTTTTGCAAATTCTTCCAGGCTCGTGAAACGATATTCGACGCCCACACGAGATCATAGCAACCAGCATCGCTGAGATGAACAGTCGCGAGCATCGCCGCCTCGGCTTCGGGTAGATGCTCCTCGATCGGTAGAACCTGCTGACCCCCGCCCCGCTTCAACGCTCGGGCGCGATCATACTCGTTGTACAAAAAATTCTCCAGAGATCCGAGGAGAAATGTGCGGAGCCGACCCTTCTGGCGATCCGCACGGCTCAACGTGTTTTGCTCGAGCAGATGAGCAAAAAAACCCTGCACCAGGTCCTGCGCATCAGCGGAGGAATGACCGCGATGCCGAAGAAAACTGTAAAGCGGCGGCCAATACGCTTCGCAAACTCCGGAAAGCGCCTGGTGGGCGGCGGCCTCTGAATCGCGTTCCCCAGCACGGAATACGACGGTCCAATGCGTCGTTTGAAACGAAGCACCGCCCTCCTGCAGAGTTCCCGGAATTGCTTTCGTGGGAACAGAGCGTGGCCTACGAGAACTAAGTTTGCCAGAATAAAATCGCGCGGCGATTC